>Ga0307514_10000757_pt1 | contig 54126 bp, 55 predicted proteins | sample 16_EM_MG_FD_203088 | JGI IMG/M metagenome (GOLD analysis project Ga0307514, IMG submission 203088) | Populus trichocarpa ectomycorrhiza microbial communities from riparian zone in the Pacific Northwest, United States - 16_EM | ecosystem: Host-associated > Plants > Roots > Unclassified | place... | reverse complement strand
GGTCGTAGGACAACCATCCTCGGAACCACATCCAGTAATAGTCGACGACTCGGAGGAATGGGAGGTCGAACGGATTCTTGACTCTAAGCAGCGTTACCGGAAGCTACACTACCTCGTTCAGTGGGCCGGATACAGCCACATACGCACAAGCTGGGAGCCATTCGAAAACCTCGAGAATGCTCGTGAACTAATCGACGAGTTCCACCGAGACCAACCGAATAAGCCGCGGAGATGAAGGAAGTCGGATCTCGGAAGTGGAGGAATTGACGGGAATGGGATATGGAGGTTTAGGTCAATTGGGCATTTCCTTTTCTATTCTTGTTGAGACCCGGTCCAGTACAAATGGCGTCGGCACGGGTTTTACCACCTCCGGAAATCCAGTCAATTGGAGGTGGAGTTTTCCCGTGCGCCGGAAGGTCACCCTGGACGTACTGATCAGTTGTTGGACTTACGGGATCGTACGAGCGTGTATGCAGGATGTTCTTGTTTCTATGTGTACTTAGCAGCCCGGGAGTTCTGCCCTAAAAGAGGGGGATGATGTAACGGCGTTGTCAAGCGTGCGTGGTTAGGGTTGCCGGATGGTCATGTCAGGTGTCCAGTGCCGGGTAACCGCCAACCTTATATTGACATCGCGAAGGAGACTTAGCTCCGTACCGAATATCTTACCACTTACTTCTACACTTGATCTTACTCGTGCCCGTGTGCAACCGTATACCATACTATATCCTTATACTGCCGAGCGCCAGCGTACGCGCCCTTACAGGAGGTCAAATCGTTGCCACGGTGGCCCATAACTTGGATACCGTTGGCTTACGCTGGTGATTGGTTGTGAACTGTTGTGTGTCATCTTGAATGTTGAATGGTGATAAAACTGCGGAGCACCGCGAAATGGCTGTGGTGAAGGAGGGTAACCATCCCCATGTGGCAATTGATATTGATTAGCGTGATTCCCAGATCGACTGTCTTTGCCGGTGGCAGGTCATGTACCATTATCCCGTGATTCTGAATTGTCGTCATGGCGCTGTTGTGAACCAAATAGGCCACCCTGTGGAGCCATATTCGCTGTCTTTGGTGGAGATCCCTTCATCGACATGGTCTGTGCACAAAGATGGTGGGAAGTACTATAGATGCACGATGTGATGTAGAATAAATCGGTGTATGATTGAGTATATTGCAGGTAGCAGTGACCTTCGCCGGAAGGAAGGGCTTTTTATATCCCATACTGTTGTTACGAACTGTGGCGTTTCACTACACCTTTGATCAATGAAACCAACCCGGGCCTTGAGAAAAAGAAACCTCAATCACATACATCCCGCCTTTCTTTGTTATATGCTCGCATTCATATACTAGGATATGGGATAGGCGCTCACCTTCATACGCTTCAAAGCCTTTACAGGTCATACAAGGGATATGAGAGGATATCTGCAGGAACCCAACAAGAACTATATCCAGTATGATGGTTAGCACGACTAGGGATATGACACAAATGTTGTGCATGTACGACCTTCCAACCTCGTTCATTACGAGGCCTGTCAGTTGAGCAGCAACAGTGATGGTTCCTATTGAGCTCTTTGTCTAAACATATAGTTCTTCTCAGGATCCACACACTGGGCAAGGATCGTTACTGATGCAACCATCCTACCAGCCTATCAGATCATTGCGCGGACCTACAGCTAGCTAGGAAACTCACCTATTCATTGTATTAAGACTATCTACCTTCATTATCAGCTCTTTGGAGGCTCGAGTGCATGTATAACTCACAATGCCGCAATGACGTAGTATAGGCCCATGGTGGTGAATGCAGTGATGACAAAAGAAACTTTCTCTTCTCTGCTAACGATGTTCAGGAGACAATGCGCACCATTATTGTGTGGGATATGATATATATATCCTGGTTAATGAAGAAAGCTGATCTTAAGGTGATTATATTTTACCCCTCCCCGACATTTGGCGGGGTGCGATGCGGCTGTGAATGTCATATGCTAACAAAATATCCCTGAGGATCTAAATTACCCCCTGAAGAAGCATCATCGAGATGCATCTGATTACGTTTTCACTCACCATATTTTGAATATGGTCAACACTCACCGGAAACATGTGAAGTGCTGTATCGGCAAGAGAAAATTATTCGACGAGAACCGACCCGAGGCTCACTATCAACAGTATAACCCAATATCGATGAATGAAGGGCTATTACCTGGTGGGATTTTACCACCTGCAGGATGGAATCAACCCGAGCCATCATGGCTCGTCTTCAGTCGGTGCACCTGAATTGCCATCGATGAGCTTACTCAACTAATTCATCTACGCATACACAATGTACCTGGTGCTCCACCACCTGAAGATACTTCCGACGAAGAACATATAGACCCCCAGAAGCCTGATCTGGCTTGTACCCCTGATCCAACAAAGACGAGGGCTCATTGGCAGATAGTTGGAGTGGAAAACGCAGGGCGGAAAGCATATGGCAAAGCAACTGCATTGCACAACAATCATCACAAATACTCAGAACAATGGAATCCATGGCATCCTTTTAAGTCAGCACACGACTTTCAACAGGCGCAAGCATTTACCCAACAAACAAAAACGTGGATTGATCAGCATCTGAGGCGTGGACTGGACAACTTCAAAATGGAATCATTTCAATCTGCAGATGCTCTACGAAAGCTCCTCTCTGAAAACAATTTTGGGCTCGGCAATGAATATTGCATTGAAGATCATTCGCATATCTTCGGAACATTATAGTACAGGGATATTTTCAAATGTATTCAGTTCCTTTTGGCACATGTCCCATTTCAGGCGCACCTCAATTTTGAACCGGTGGGCCTCGCAGACTCGGAAAGTCGCCGAATATATCGCAAGATACACACCAGCGACTGGTGGTGGAATACACAAGATCTGCTTCCTGCAGGAGCGACGATTGTACCAGTCATTTGTGCATCCAACCAGACTCACTGGCCCAATTTTTCAGGCGATCAGCATGCCTGGCCGCTGTATCTCATGATTGGTAATGTTCAAAAAAATATCCACTGGACACCTGAAACGCACGCGTGGATTTGCGTTGGGCTGATTTAATGTCACCCAAAAGGTGCCAAAAATACCGACAAGACATGGCATTCCGCGATTGGAACAGTGCTATCCCCGCTCTGAAATCTTGACATCACTGGTCCCGGCTTGAAATGGAATTGTGCAGAGAGATTCCAGAGACAATGTTATCCTCTTTTGGCGGTCTGGGTCGGGGATTATCCGGAGTTAGTAATGATTGCTCATGTCTCAAATCGCTCATGCCCGATGTGTGAAATTCCTAAAGGTGCGCTAATTGGGCATTCAACTTGTCGAGCACTCGATAACTCAAGAGATCAGCATGTTTACTCGGAGCTTCTGGACAAACCTAATATTGATGTTCTGCACACTCTGCAGGTTCATCCGATGCGCAACCAGTTCCGGCAATTCCCTCTCTGCAATGTCTATCAGCTTTGGCAGCCTGATGAATTGCATCAGCTGCTCCTGGGTTTAGTTAAAGACTTATTGCACTGGCTGGTTAAATACCTGAAAGCTAGAAATGTCTAGGATCAATTTGACAATCGATTCACATCAGTACCCCGATACCCGGGCTTCCAGCGCTTCTCTCCACCCTTCAATTGGATGAAAAGCAGCTCCTGGCAGGGCAAAGAGATCCGGGGCATGATCAGCACACTGGCAGAGAATTGCGCTCCAATTCTTGACTGCTACAAGGATGATGGGAAAACTCCGACGGAAACAGCCTTCGATGAAATGGTAATGGGAGCAGTGTGGGCATAATGTGAATTCTCTCTACTTGTTAGCCACAAAATCACTCTGACCTATCCCTCACAGCACTAGACGATGCACTGAAGTGATTTTACAAGAAGAAGGGTGTCTTTCGAGACCAGAAAATGTCAAAGTCTGCGAAGGCCAAAGTGGATGAACATTTAGGAACGGAATCCCATCAGTTACCAGAACAAAAAATTCATAAAATCCGTGCAGCAATGGAAGTTCTGGTATATTGGGCTGCAAAAGATACTACTTCAAAACGAACTCTATCTCAGGGGCGCCTGAAGATCGCACGACAAGCGGCAACCAAATGGTCAGAGGCTGATTACGACAGGGCAATTGAGCGATTGGACCGCGAAATCCATCAGATGACACCTGTCAAACGCAAGTCTTTCAAGAAATTATTCCAACATCATGAGCGAGAACTATTGGAGGAAGTCGGGACTAAGGCAACAGGTCCCAAAAGCAAAGTTGCGAAAAAATTTTCTCAAATGAAGACTACTGCCGAAGAAGGAGTTTATGGGGCGATAAACATGACCGCCGACAAGAGTGCAGAATTTCAGGTCTCTCTATCCGGTTCTGGGACTGAAGCCACCACCTGGAGTATCGCTGATACGGACCGCATTGTGAGTCACCTGGAGAGAGAGATTTATGGTATCACATCGCATGAGCAGATGCGGTTCAAGAAGGAATTCTTCATCCGCTTGATCGAATTTGAAGCTTGGTGGCAGGTAATCGGCGTTCAGGAGCTCCGGAAAACCATCGAACAGCATGTAATCCATTTCAGATATCCAAAGATACATCTTGTGAGCCATATATCAGAGTCAATTCGGGGAATGGGTTCTAGCGTCAATTTCACCACTGATATTTCTGAACGGCTACATATCGGCAAGGTGAAAGAGGCATATCGATCTACCAACAAGGTCAATTACATTCGACAGATGATCAAGCACAATGACCGGTCTACTGGTCTTGACTATATGGAGGAGACACTCTCATATCTTGCCCTGCAAGGCTGGTACGAAATTGACTGAGCAAATGTTTTCAACCTACTATCCGCTGGCGATAAATGGAGAAATCCTCACAGAGCCCATCTTTTACGCCTCCAGCATTGTTAGGGTGGGCCATTTTTCCCCCCTGTGTCACCGCAGGTTGATCATTTGAGAGAAACCCATGTGCGGAGTGTGTGCAGAAGTATCTAATTAACGTCATTCAGAGATGCATCAGAAGATTTTGGAATTCCCAACTTTGGTCAGCTATTCCGTGCAAAAATTGAAGAGGACTGGGGACCCGAAGTTAGTGGACATGTGCTCAGATACGATCAGTATGCACTCCTTGACAGTATATTTATTAAACTTCAGAATGGGCTGTCGTACTGCCGTCAACCATTTCACTGGCCTACATGTGATGTATGTCAGTAGTCTCGGAGCACCTGAGAGCTCATCGCTGTGCATTCAGCCTATCTGGGAGCATCTGGGAGCGTCTGGAAGGATCTGTGTGGCTGTCCAGAGTTGCTGAGTTGTTCAGTCGTGACTTCCAAACCGTTTTACATTTTCTGATGTATTCCTAGATGCAAGGCCAAAAGTCGTTGATGTTTTGTTGACCCTCATTTTTGGAACATAGTAGAAATTTTGCCATCACCATGGTCCAATTGAAAGGTGACCGATAGTTCAATTACGACTAACTGTACCCATACAGCCTACTGGATGTTTTATGATGTAATGCCAACAATCGTTGACACGACATTGACGCTCATGTTTAGGATTTGGCAAAGAGCAAGTCATATTCTTTTTTCCAAATAACGCCGACTTATACATTCACGTTCGAAGGATGTGACAATGTAGCCCATTGGTGCCGGATGTGTAATAGTTAAAATCGTTGACACTCTGTTGACGCTGATATTAATCACATTGAAACAACCTTTGTACACTCAAGAATTGTATGCAACGAATCATATCAGCATTTTTGACCTCCAGTATTTTGTTTGTACGTATTATCGTTTGCATCCAGGTATTTTGTTATCTATCAATTTCTGATCAACTGCTATCTACGCTATCTGACTGAGAAATAACGTGGCTCTATGACATTCTCGCACATTTGGCTGGCAATTGACGGCATGTAGATCAATTCACTAGTTTTTGGTAAATATATCTCGACTTCCTCACCATTCCTTATCCAGCACCTTTTCATCAATTTCCATGACATACCACAAGCAATTTCAATTATCTCAACCATGTGCACCAGGTCTGTGTGGCGAGTTATGCAGTTGAATGCTTGAATGAATTCAGCATGACGGTTGTCATTTAGATCGATTCATCTTGCGCACTGACCGCTCTTGCTATGCCACGTATGACATCACTCACTTGAATTTTGGTTGCATATTTCTCCACTAATATTGCTTTTGCTTTGTCGCGTAACAGTCACATGCACAAGGGAACTGAACGTTTCGGCCATCTTACAGTGCGATTTGGATTCTAGAACATTCACATGGTGCTTTCGACCCTTGCACTTCGCAGACGAATCATTGTGTCTCACAATGTGCTCACTGAAATCAAGAACAAGCTGACACGTAGGAAAATTGGTAAACACCTTGCTCTTCATTGCGCTCAGAAGTCAAAAATTGCAGTTTACATGTCTATTCTGCCGCAGAAGTAGGAGCCGTCACCATCTCTTGGTCGGAAACCGATTACTATATCGTAATTGCCGGGCGGCTATCTGCAGGAGTAAAAGCTTACTGGTTCAACTGGCCTGGCTTTGAGCAATGTGGACGAATCGGGCTCCGCAGCTGGCCCACCACTAGGTATATACGATTTTGACTGTGGCTTCACCCGACATAGGCCAATATGAATACTTCCTGGTCGAGAAGGCCCTTGCGGCCTTTGCGATATTGCGGTGACAATGTCAACATTCTACATAAGCTAGCCAAATGTTGTCGGCGGAGATCCCGAAGCATCATCATTCGTTTGCAGCAGAACGACTGCCGGAACCGTCAATTCTGTTCTGCTGTACTTCATTTCACGTTCACGGATGTAGTAAGCTGGATCCTCCCATGCAGGTGGAGTCGGTTCTTCGAGCTTCATCTGCTTCTGCCGAAACCTCTCCATGCTCTGCAGTACATTTTTGGTGATTGCTCCCATCTCCCAGCCAGGTTCGTCATCTTCGCTCAGCTTGCACCGCTCAGTCTGCTCATGATCCTCATCTTTCCCATCCTCCCCATCGTCGGCACTTGCAAGATCACTCATACTGTCTCCGATCGCAAGCAGCATCTCCTCAGACGTGTTTTCGGTCTCTCTGGATGTCAATCCCGCGATTTCTGCATGCATCATATGGTCCTGTTGTTGTTGAATAGCTGCCTCCGCTTCATGAACTCGATTTCTTACCCCAAAGGTTTCTCTATCAACATAATCCTCAATCCATTTCTCTTTCCCATCATTGCTTAAAAAGTGCGTTTCTCGTCACTTCTCCACTGCAAGCTTCTTTTTGGATCTCATGCTGCACAATGCCCCAAGGGCTCGGCCCATGGCTGCCTCCAAGCCGCTCTTGCCGTCATTCACTTGATGATGTTGTTAAGTTGACTGCTTTGTCAATTTACCTTATCTGCCGGCCGGGAGTGGCAAAACGTACTTTTTGAGAGCATAGATCATTGTGGTTTGCGTGGACTTTGTTGGTGGGCGAAATGTTTGATGTTGCAAGTCATTGACAATATGGAGGCAATCTGCATCTTTTATGTCAAGGTTGGTATGTTTACTCATCTTGAACAAAGCAAAATCTCCTTCTTGACAGTCAATTCATCAGGAATAGTGACGCTAACAGTACGACATGACATGATTGTTAGCGTCATTTTCATGTAATATTCCGTGGATTATTTGAGACAAACCTCAGCAGATGTCCTTTCCCTCAAATTGCATCCGATTAATTTCTAGCAATTGAGCAATTCCAGTGGTTGTACACCGCAATTTATCCCTTTTCACACATAACCACCATCAGATCAACTCTTTGCAAAATGCAGGGCGGTGGGTAACCCCTGCAACTTGCAGCCATACTCAGTAGGATTCATCTTGAGCATAACGATCATACTGGCTGCGACTTATTTCATTCAGACATGAAGTTAACTATATACTCCTCTGGGCTTCCCACTTCCTCCCATTATCATCTTCCTCTCCTAGTCCACACCACCACAGCTCAGATATAAAACCACCTCCGCCAGGTGAGAGCGGATGGAATACTGGCAGATTGGTGGGCACTACATCAAATACGGCAATTCTTCACACACAACATGAGCGCAGACACATGTTAGTTCACCGTAATACTGCGAATGCAGCCCCGAAACATATGACCCAGGATGTACATTTAAAAATCATCCGCACAACTGGAAGCAGGAAAAATAAGAAGGACAATCATGTGGAATGTGCGTGTATCCATATCCAGCAAATCGCCAGTCAATTAACTGTATAATGTACAGTGGGTGTCCGTAGGGAGTTATGTAGCAAATTTATCACTGCCCATAACAGGAAACCTCCACAGTGGATAAAGGCATTTGGCCGCCGAGTCCGCGCAATCAAACATCATGATGTTATCCTCTTGGTGATTTTCCCCAATGAATTTCCTGATACACATCCCTGAGAGTTGACGAAACGGGCGTTAATCACCTTAGAGGAGGCTACAGAAGCGTATATGGTAGAGGTAACTGCCGAATTTCATTGCTATAAGCAGCAACTAATGTCTTCTAGGTTTTCAACATGTCTCCAACTATTTCAAGCCAAGGAGATCGGGTAGAGCTGGAACTGTCCGACATGCGCCTGGCATTGAATATCACCAAAATGGCCAAAGAAGGCCTTTCACGCGCCACAATAGAGGAAACAAAATGTATCATTCAGAAACCACACACCAAGGTCTGCGAAGAGGAGACACGGGGTGTTGAATTTCCAGGATATAACAAGATGAGGGCTGCGATACAAAGAAACCCGGCAATGCTTCGTAACAACCAAACGTCCGGCTGCCTTCCTTGCCAAAATCGCAACGCAAAGAACCTGCTGATGCGCTGGAGACGCCAAGGAACATGTGCACCTCCACCCACCCGACGCACAGTGCAGACTCCACAGCTGACTTTACCTCTGTCCGGCACGCCACCAACCCCAACTGGTAACACTTTCAGAACTCAACCTTCCGAAATCATCAATTTGCCGCCCAGATATAAGTATTCACCTACAGCTCTTTCCCGTGCTGAATTTTTAGATGATGATGAGAATACCCAACATCATACCAATGTTGATCCAGATATGCTGACTGATGAAGGTTAGTACAATATCTGTTGGGTGGTAATGCAGCTAACATTCATTTTAAAGACAAAAGCAGAGGATTGAACAATCCTGCAACTGATTAAGAGCATTGACTGAAAGACACTGGATTTTGGAGATTGTTAATATATATATCAATGTATTATTAAAGAACAATGTAGTGATCAAGAAGAAAGTAAATGAAAATCCCCGAAACGCAGCCAACACAATGTGAATGATGGACTGTGCTAAATTAATTGATTGCATAATGTGGATACAGCCATGGCAACATGAGCGTCAACGGAGGGTCAACAATTTTTGGTCATGTGGCCTGAGAAATCACACCTCCGATAGGTTGTACTCAGTCATACTCAAATTTTTGGCTGCCTTTCTGGGCAAAACACGCTGCAATACCCTCCCTGCCCAATTATGAAAATCAGGGTAAACGTAGCGTCAACAATGTTTGGTCAATCCATCTAGGAAATTACACCTCCGATAGATTGTAGTTAGTCCTAAAGGAATTTTCGTCTTCCTTTATTGGCAAAACAGATTGCAATACACTCCTTGCACAATCCAGAAAATGAGCATCAACGGAGCGTCAACGATTTTTTGTCATGTGTCCTGGGAAATCCCACCTCCAATAGTTTGTAGTAAGTCAAAAAGAAATTTTTGCCTGCCTTTATAGGCAAAACAGAGTGCAATACTGTCCCTGCCCAAAGATGAAAATGAGCATCAACAATTTCTGGTCATGCGTCCTGGGAAATCACACCTCTGATAGGTTGTAGTCATTCAGAAAGGAATTTTTGGCTACCTTTCTAGGCAATACAAACTGAAATACCATCCCTGCCCCAGCATGAAAATGAGTGTCAACGGAGCATCAACAATTGTTCGTCAGGTATCCTGTGTAATCTGCGGGGCGACATGTTGCACATTGTCATACAATGATTATTGGTTGCCGTTAGAAGCACAAATGATAGTGAAACGCTTCCTGCCCCATCTTCAAAATGAGCATGAACACCATGTCAACGATTGTTGGCCTTCCATCATGATCAATCCGAGCGTGATGTGGCGGTTATTGTTTAAATACATCATTTTCACTGTTATCATATGCTACAAGGCTCAAGAATACTTAGTGGTAGCTCTGTAAATGATATAGGTTGTTACTGTCCTGGATGATGTGGCTATAATATACTGTACATATCTGCATATAATGGCAGCCATATCTTTCTTTGTAAATGCTTGTGATCAAGCACCACTCACATTACCGAAGATGCAAGACCAAATATCGTTGATGCTCTGTTGACACTCATTCTCAGGATGTGGTTGGGCGCATTAGTATTCTTATTTTGCACATAAAGGCAACTAATAAGTCGAAAAAGAACCAGGCAGTACTAATGTTAATATTTTCCGATTAACAGTCGCATATCTGAATGCGACAATAAATGTGGAACCCGAAACGCAGAACCGGAGATTGCAACAGACGGTGCTATGCAAAGCCGGTGAAATCCGCGGGTTGACAAGTACGGGTCCGGGTTTGGCTCTTCAAGAGTCAGCGGTTCAGGTTTTGGCTGGGTCCGGAACCAAACCGACACGTTTTTGCCGTCCAGACGCAGACCGCTGGCGGGTTACCCAGACCTGTTGCTAACACTAGGCCTGGCTGGCGGTCGCCCTGGTAGTCTGGTAGGCTCCATATCAGTGAAGATGTGCTGTGCTCACCTGGAAGGACCAAGCATCGATAGCCTTGACCATATGTTCCATTGTCGTGTGGATCATATTTTCGGCTGAAAAGATGGCAATTTCCTCTGTGGCTTGTGCTAGAGCCGGGGTCTCTTTTTGAGGGATTGCCAGAAGCTTCACCACTACCGGCATCTGTGGGAGCGGAATTCCAGCGGGGATTCAGTCAGCAGAGATGGCTGGTGCCGGTTGTGCTCCATTCGAACCCAGGAGGGCGAGGGCATCGGCGGTTGCACATTTGTCAAGAACATTCTTTCATAGTTATGTCTATTTGAACATGGCTGGGTCTCTGGGATCTAGTTACAGTGTCAAGACTCCATTTGCTCCCAAATCGTTTGGAAAGCCTCCGAGTGACAATTCCACCTGTGAGTACTTGCCCAAGACTCCCGGGTTTATCATAATACGGCTGATGTTGTTGTAGGCGAGGGTATAGACTTTCAGGCCGACGATCCCATGTTGGAGCTGTTCACTGCAAAGTCGCTCTATGTATGATATCATGTACCAGTAGACCCAGGCATCAGTGTGCCGGAAGGCGTCCTTCATCTGCCCTTTCAACAGCACCCAGGTGTCTGTCAGATATCCGTGCATGATCTGGATATCTTCTCAAATCATTTCCGAGCAGTGATAGAGATACTTTGTGAGTACATTGTCTGCCGCCGGATCAGTACCAGTGCGATAGGAGAGTCTTTCATAAGGCTTGATGAATATGGTAACATCCGCTGTTCCAAAGACTGCGGCGCCCGGGGTTCCTCGAAGTAGCATCCGCTTCAGTCCTTTGCGATGGCGCGGGCAACTGATTCCATGAATTGCCTTGGATTGATAGCATCATTGGATGAGGTGTTGACAGAAGGTCCTGCGCTGCTGGAGGATCCGGTCTGGTATGAAGGTCTAGGATTGGAGGAGGCGGTATGGCCATGGTGGATGTGGATCAAGAATGTTCAGTTGACATCTTGGCGCTGATTGACGCGATTTGGAGGATGGATTGGTCAATTAGGTGGTGAATTGGCAGTAATTGGTGATCTAAGGTTAATTGCTTGTTTATGAGGTTTGGAAAGGGGGTTAGGTCAATTGGTGTTTAGTGTGATGTGAGCTCTGTGTTTTGTTTCATTACTTTGTCCAGCTTCACCACCACTCACGGTGGTCACTGTTTCTATCGTGCGAACTCATCTTTCGTGTTCTATGCCCTGCGACTTCCCCACACGACTAGTAGAATCCTCAGTTGCATATCTCACAATGCGGCCGGCACTGTTGATTCCATTACGTAGACTATCTTCTGGTCAGTGTCTTCATGAGTTAGATGGTAGCCTCCATTTTTCTGCCAGGGTTTTCTTGTCCAGGAATAAGGTCAATGACTGTTGTCGCCACCTTTGGTCACTGCCTGCCATAGTGTCAACTAGGTCAGTGCCTGTCATCTCTCTTGGAGATCGTTGAGTTTCATCCCGTCAATGATGTTGGGGCCTGTCGTCCCAGTATGAGGAAGCTGTCATGAATCACGCTTTTCGGTATCTGCCTATCGTCGTGGTAGTCAGTCTGTGCTGGTCACCAGGGCCTCAAGGTCGATGTCATTTGTCTCGGTGTGCGATCGGTGCGGTTTCTTCATTCCTCGTGCTGGTTTGAAGGCAACGCATTTCGTCCAGACTTAGTTCAGAGCCATGTTGTAAGTGTTGATCCCAGTATTGCGTCTGTCCTGTTCATCCAATTGATTTTCAGCGCCATAGCTTCCGTGTTTGGTCCAGTATCTGGACGGTACCTTTCCTCTGATGTTATTTCGGCACCATTTCAGTAGTGAGTGTATGAGGAATTGGGTCACTGCCATACTTCTGGTGTTTTTTCGGCAGTATTTCCTAGCTGTTTGTCCCAGAATTTACTCGGTGCCTTGTTGGTTTGCAGCGTCAGTGTTCCTAGCTTACGACATGCGGCATTCCAATCCAATATTGTTAGTATTGTCCCTGAGAATGTTTTTACTTCCTTCGGCATAGCACTCCACTCACAGGGTAGGTATTTTTCATTAGTTGCTCCTCTCCACATTTGCCTGTTTTAACTAGCAGCGGTCTTTCCCCCCATTCCATGATTAGCTTGCCAAACCAGAATCTGCCTTTGTGCTACATTTGGGGTGAAATGGCAGAGCTAGAGGACAGAGAGCCCATGATCTACGCTCTGCTACACCACTCACCGCATTCCACAGCCAATTCATGAGAAATAATGGATCTGGCTTGAGAAGCATCAGAAGAGAGTGAGAAAGTATGATTCTCTCCGGCTGTGAGGATCTATGCGGCTGTCTGAATCCACGAACTGTCTCACAGTGCGAGTGAGATAAAATCATACAAAACATGCAGTGTCTAATTTGTTGGATCATTAGATAACATGATATGAGATGAGATGAGATGTTACAAAATGAAGTGCAAGCGATCTACTCTGGGGTCTGCTGAAAATAAACTTCCTGTCACTCCGTCCATCTCCGCAAGCCCTGGATCCCTGTACACCCCCATTGGCCTGTTCATCTCTAACATCCCCGTATCTGCATACACTCTCTGTAGCTCAGTCCCCTGCCAAGCTAACTGGCAGGGGTTGTGAAACATAGATTTTCCCACCACACCAGATATGCATAGTCACATATATCTCCTCCATGTGCTGAATCTTTTACTATCAATGCATCTGCCTAGAATAGCCAGCATGATAGAGAGTATGTGTCAGATATACTGACTGATGAAGGAACATCCACTGGGTATTGCACTATATATGGTGTGGTAGTACAACTAATATTCATTTCAAAGACAGGAGCAGCCAATTGAGTGAACCTGGAAAGTGATGACAACCATTGATCAAATGGAATGGGATGTTGGAGATTATTACTATCCTGCATTAGTGGATAATGTAAAGTATATTTTAAAGGATATGCTTATATGTATTATTAAAGAACATTGTAGTAATCAAGAAGACAGTAAATAAAAATGCTAGAATGGCTGCCAGATCAATGTGAATGATGGACTACACCAAATGAAATGATTGCATATTGTGCATACACTCCTGGCGAAATGAGCGTCAACAGAGTGTCAATGATTCATGGTTATGTATTTTGGGTAATCTGCGGGGTGACAGATTGCAAACAGTTTTAAACGAAGTATTGGCTTCCTTCTTAAGCCAATGGGAATGCGAAATGCACCCTGCCCAATGATTGAACTGAGTGTCAATGGAGTATCAACAATTGTTCGCCTTCCATCATAGTTAAGTGCAGTGCAATGTCGTCGTTATGGTATATATACATGTTTTTGACTATTGGTGTAAGTTAAAAAAACTGATGAATACTTTGTTGTAGCTGTGCAAATGTCATCAGTTGTTACTGTCTGGGAGACAGTGGGGAGAGTATCCTGTACCTATCGGCCTATAAATGTTGTCATCTTCTTGTTTATAGCTGTCTGTAATTAAGCGCCACACATATTACAAAGAATGCAAGACCAAAAATCATTCATGCGCTGTTGATGCTCATATTCAATCTCGTTTAGGGAACTTTTTGCTTTCTCATTGTGCTATATAGGTGGCCAATACTTTGTTTATGACTGTGTTTAATCTCTCACCACAGAGATTACTCAAAATACATGGCCAACAATCGTTGATGCTCCATTGACACTCTGTATTAGGATCTGGCAGGGCACCTGTGTTTTTGCAGTATAATGATTAAGCTGACCAATATATCAAAAATAATCCATGATGCACCAATTTCAATAATTTACAATTGGCAGAAGTATATTTCAATGCAGCCATAAATGTGAACAGCGACATGCAGAGCTGGAGACTAAAACTGATAGGCAAAGAAAGATTGCTTGAAACCTTTGGGTTGGTGCGTTCTGGTCTGGGTTTTACCTGCCAAGAGTTAACAGGTCGACTTTTTGAACAGGTTTGAAACCGAACAAACGCATTTTTGTGGCTCAAACCGGGACAGCTGGCCAGGTGCCCGGTGCCATTGCTAACACTAAGGGAAGCCGGCCCCTCACTTGAACTCTATATTGAGAAAGTCTAAGATGGTTCCATAAGTGTAAGCTGTATCAGGGTATTTTGCGGAAGCCAGTGGAGCAAGGCTGAATAAGTGATACCTCACGTTTGGTATTGTAAATTGAAAATCTGCAAATTTCTTCCCAATTCTGTCTGTGACTATTGGTCTAATCACAATATATTCTACCCATGCGATATTGATAACCATGCACACTTTTCCCTCTCGAACTCCAATGTTTAGTATTTACAATAGTCAATGTGCTGCTGCACGAAACGGTTCTTTTTCGCATCGTTTCATCTACATCTTCACCAACACATCAAATATTTTAGGTATCACAAATTGTAGATTGCCAGATGAAAGTATGGATAGTGTGCACATTTCGTGTATAGAACAGTTTGTGATCAGACCAAAACTTGTGTACTTAATTTGAAGGCAAACTTTGATTTAGGCAGTGATGCCTGGTACAATAAGGTATGTACTACCAGTGAACCAATGAGAATGCTTCATGATGACTGCATATGATAACACCCCATATCTATATACGTATAATGGTACAGTGATAGGAGAAAAGGAGAATGACTCAACTTATATACAGATTCATCTATTTCTTGGATGGTTCGGTGACTTGGTGATTGACTTCTCTATCTCAAGGGCCAAAGGCCCGTATATGCATAACCTCCCATATGCGTACGCGTACGCTCCACTAACCTGAGACACATCACCCTAGTCCTGATGCATATCTTCATACACAATGATTCCACCAGTCCAAATGATCCCGGTCAGGGCTAGGGCTTGGTCCCGTCAAGTCCAACAGGAAGGTCGGACCGGACCGGACTACTGACTGGCACTCTTGGACTGGACGGGCTTGGTCTGGACCAGTCCAAGGAAGCTACTTCTAATCAATTCAAGCTAGTTACACATTTCCCAAAATCGTACCCTCATTTTCAGACTATATATCATTTCCACTGTTGGCACGAGAAGATGATTGAGAAGAAGAGATGATGTTGAATTGTGTGTCGATACAAAGAGAAGGAAAACTATGGACTTATATATGGAACAGAGAGAAGGAAAACCCAATGCCAACTGGCAAAGCCGGAGCCCAATGCCGAGTACCAGTGCCGAGCCCTCCTCCTCGCCATGGGAGCAGGCGAGGCTGGTGGGGGCAGGTGAGGCCAATGGGGGCCATAAGCCACCGGCCTCAGGCCGAGCCCGCCAACACCAAACACTAGGGAAGCCACTGAGCCAAATCCCCAGTCAATATCCACATCAGTCAATTGAAGGCCACAATTCAAAATAGAAGCTGCCAACCAAAAACTGATGTATGTGTCTCTGAGTATGAGTCTAGGGGTTGTGAGTCAATTCGGCGACTTCCCGTGTATTGGCGACCTCATTCGAAGCCTTCGACTAACAATCTGCAGCTGGCAGGTGGCAGGTGGTAAGTGGCAAGTGACAAGTAGCGATTGAACCAACATGTATGAGTCTGTGTGTATCAGTCTGCATGTCTGAGTCTGTATGTATGAGTCTGCATTGTGGCGGGAAAACACATTTTTCACCACCACCAGCGCCACTCATCTTGGCAGGGGGAAGCCGGTGGGGGGGGCGTAAGGAGATACAGGCAAAACGGAGACCGACAGAGCAATGGGGCGTACAGACATACAGGGATAACGGAGATGGACTGAGTGACGGGCATTATATACTTGGGAGATCCCGGGGTAGATTGACATCATTTCATCTTATCATACAACGAAATACACACTCTATCTTTCCCAGCTCTTGGTTCCCACCCACTCTTGGAGAATTTTCATAGATCCACACAATTTGTGTGGTTCCTCGTGGCCAGGTACCCTATCATATCCTCTCACTCTCTTCCTACGCTGCTCAAGCCAGAACTGCACTTTCTCATGAATTCCGTTTGGATGCCGTGCGAGGTGCGGTGGAGTGTTGATGACGGGCTCTCTGCTTTCTAGCTCCGCCGTTTCACCACCGCGTGTATGAGTCTGCGCGTAAGAGTCTTCATTTATGACTCTATTCGGGGGTTCACTGCATTACTGACTCCCAGAGACTTTCGCTGATTTGCCCCTGTTGGACTGGTCCGGACCAAGCCCGTACCAGTCAGCCAGAAATTTGGACTGGTCCGATCCCCGTCCAAAAATTACTCGGACTGGACCCGGACTAGACTGGACTGGACCAGTCCGGACTAGTCCACACCCGGACTACTGGAATCATTGCTCATACAGCCACCATCTTCATACAAGTCTTCATTCTCATACAAGACATCAGATGGTGCTGAGACTCATGATCCAAGTACACATGCAATATCATCAAGGAATACATCAATGATTTTGCCACTCTGAGTTACTCAGAGACTCGCTACTCTTGTCTCCACTAGATATGCAACATTGTCTATTTCCCGACAGTCTACTTTTCGAAACCGGCGTAGGCATGTGGCGTCGTTAATTTCTTTGCAAAAAGGGTACAGAACGTTAAAACACCTAACATGAACCCTCCCTCTCCCCTAGAGCGTACCAGCTCAACCGAATTATCAGCGGGGTACATATAGTGGCCAGGTGATTGTGTAGAGGGCAGTCTACTTCGGCAACTTAATGAAACGAACTAATCGCGATTACCTTCGCCACAACTAGATATACTAGGCAGGCATCTTTCAGTTAAGGCGTCTGACACCCACCCGGGGTAATGAACGATAGAGGATGCATTCCGATATCAAAGGTGTTTGAGGGCGCTGGGGAGGGGAATTGGGCACTGCTATACACTAGATAAAGTGAATACAGTGTAATTAAAACAACAAAGACTAAAATGTTAAGTATGACGAAAGTTTGCCAGGCATCCTGCCACCTCTAGTTTTGAACTCTCTCGCCTTGCGTCTAGAATCCTTGCTGGCAGTAGTTATTCAAGGTGCAGCCGAACCTTACCTTTGTGATCACCTTGCAGACATCAACATATCTGCAGGAGATCGCGCACTAAATAGCCAGCTTGGTGGGGGGTGCCGAGACACAAAAAGCAAAAGACCAGCAGTTTTCCTTAAAAACCGAATCAAGAAAATACGTCATTCACACTGTTCCCTTAACTCTAACTGGTATACATGACAGATGCGCTCTGCAACACTACTGCATCCATCTGCCGGCCATGATCGATGATGTATGGAAAGAACGTTCCAATCTCGAACCGCTCTCCTCCAAGGCGACCACGTGTCCACCACACTCATCACTTTTCCCTGCTCCCTGTGTAGCACAGCTAGACAGCATGAACCTTGCACGAGGTCATGCTCAATTTGTATCGTCGCGTCATCCGCGTAGGACAGGATGACCTGGGAAAACGATAAGCTTCTCTGAAGCTTGTGAGATGGCTATCTGCGAGAAAATTGTCGGCCGGTTATCGTGCAAGACGATAGGGCACCCCAGGCTGCTAAGTACGAACAAGTTCCATACCTACAATACCAGAGAAAAAGTCCATCATGGGCGCTCCGCTTTGACGGATAAATCAGTTAGGTTGTCTAGAGTCACAGCGATTACGCTACTGTAAATCACCTGGAGGTGGGTGAGCAACTTGGCCACACATGGTAGAGTGACAATGCCTAATTAAGTTAATGCATCGAATTGCCCACCTTGATAAGGGAATAGAGCGCTCGCCGAAACGCCGAAACAAAATTTAAATGTATTTCACTCATCGGATGCATTCCTTCAAAATAATTACCGCATGCATCGTCAGATGACGCGATCTTATATGCATTGGTGTTTATTTGATAGGATCGGAATTATCGATTGTACCCTCACAATGTGGCGGTCTGCAATTGGCGGAAGCCTGTCACAGTTCAGGTCGACATGCGAACTGTGGTTGGATACTCGAGTACTTGACCCCGCTCATCGTACGATAGTATGCAAACGAAATTAACTTAATGGACTCGTGATTTGGTTGTTATCGCCAAGCATCGCTCCCAATGAATTGCCTTTTTTGATTCGTGATGTTTTTTTTACAACCGGGGGACTTTTCAAGCGCAACAGCAAAATCGAGGCACAACAATCAATGACTCAGTGCTAACCTGTTTTTTTAACTGTCACTTTAGTGAGTCTAGTCCTCCTCGCCCAGTGGTTAGTATAGAGCGTATGGCTTTCATATTGACTGGCTATGGTTGTGACAGCCTAGGGTGGTACCTGTTTCTTAGCAATTCCTCCAAAACCCGCATCTCGCACCCGTCGTCTTCTGAAATCTTCAGACCGCGCCACCTCTAGTACGGACCTTCTTCTGAACGCACCACTTCCAGATCACACCTTCGAAGCGTAACTCTAACGCCACATAATACAGAATACTCTGAGTATATCCAGGGCTCTCTATTGTTTAACCTAACTAATACGCACAGCGACTATACCTAGCAATACGATGGCCAGCAGAGGCGCCAACAACCGAAACCGAACAAACAGCTACTATACCACAGCGGCGAACAGCTACTATACAACTGCGACAAACAGCTACAACACCACCGGCAACAGTCGTAGCTATTTGGGCTCGGAGCACATCGAGGTCAGAGGCTCGACTTTCTATATAGGTACGGCAATCTGTTTCTCTGGTACATTAAGAAATCACTTTCGGTTGACAGTCTATCTGTTTAGGAGATACCCCACGACAACCTCACTATCGAACCCGCAAAGATTTAGAAAAGATAGGTAGGTGATATTTAGAGAAGCATTACGTTTTTTTATAACTGATCTTGTTGGATTCAGTTGAAACGAAAATCGATTGGGATATTCTCAGGGGCCAGCTGTCTGTCGCTGATCAGGACCGGCATCTATCCACCATCTCACCTCTTGACTGGAACGAACCGAAATATTTTTGGATCACCAAAAACATTGACTTTACGCAGTGGGTATCAGATGCGAGTTCACAAGCTCTGTGGCTATCTGGGCCGGATCACCGCGGAATGAAAGAAGTGTCCTCGCTCATAATCGGTGCTGCCAAAGAGAAAGCCATTCAACCAAATAGTTCTGTACTGTACTTCTTCTGTTCAACAGCCACAACGACTCGAGGTTCAATCGCCACCGTGTTCGCCCACACGCTACTCTACCAGATTGTCCGCTCTTCAAGTGCTGACAAAACCAAGCTGATCGCTGTGGCTTTCCTTAAGGCCCTCCTGGGAGATCTGTCGCGTTTTACTGAGAGTTATTCTCCATCGGCAATGGTGGAAGCCATCCTTAATGTTCCTGACAAAGAGCTCTATAAACCTTTAGTGGAAGCGTTTCAGACTGCCGAAATTCAAGAGTTGTCGATCGTTATTGATGGGGTTGACATCACCGTACAAGAGGATAGAGTGTTTGTTCAAAATGTCTACTGCCTTGTAAAGCACATGATGAATTTAAACTCAAAGTTTAAGGCTTTGATTACAAGCCCACAAAACTCAGATCTACAGAACATGCTAGGCAGACTGCCGTGCATCGAATACGACAAGGAACGAAAGGGTGTGCATGTCTACCATTCTCCAGCATAGATCATAGCTAACAAGCTTATCCAGAGTGTCTTCGTTTCCTAAAACACGACGATACACGATATGGCCATATTGTTAAAGAGCATCATGGTTCGCTGCAGTGGCTCTGGAAGCACCCAAAATACCTTCAATGGTCGGCATCAAGCACCTCTAGCCTTCTATATATCGAGGGAAAGCCTGGTAGTGGGAAAAGCACCCTGGCGAAATATTTTAGGGAAAACCTTCTGGTGTGGAGACCAAATACCGATTCCAAAACTGTGGGCCACTATTTCTACTCATTACGAGGGACCCAATCAGAAAATACTCATGAGAACATGCTGCGGTCAATTCTCCACAGTATACTAGACAGGTACGAGTCAGCATTTTTTCATTTCCAACTGGAATTCCGGAAATTTCGACACCGCGATCCCTCAGAGTGGCGTTACTACTCCCTGAAAACTGTTTTATCCTCTTTGGCATACGATCCCCCAACAAGACCTCTATACCTCATTCTTGACGCGATGGACGAGTCTGAAGAAGAGGGCAGACACAGTATTATACAATTTTTATGCGGACTTTGTTCAGCAAAATACACGTGTGTGAAGGTTTTTCTTGCAAGTCGTCCAGTTGCCGAGCTCACACACCAGATCGACGAATCCCATCATGTTATAAGGCTGCAGGATGAGAATAAGCACGATATTCAGAAGTTTGTATACGACTTTCTCCCTCACCTCAGGTTAACTGGTCCCGTTCGTCACTATGCTGCAGAATACATAATTGCCAACGCCGAAGGTGTATTCGTCTGGGTACACCTGGTTAAAGCGGACATACTCCGCATGATTGCAACTGGCTATAACGAGATGCAAATCATGGATCGTCTAAAAATCTTGCCTAAGGAGCTGCTTGAGTACTACCAACTCATGCTTCACAAGCTCGCGGAGGAAGGCAGTGACTTGGACATCCAAGATGGAAAAAAGATGTTCCAATTCGTTCTGTTTTCATTCCGACCCTTGAAAGTTGCGGAACTGCAACATATTCTTGCAATTCCGGAAGATCGCAATTACCATTTCAAGCATATACCTCAGAAATTCAAGAGAAATCAGATCAAGGAAATCGAGAAAAGAATTATGCACTGCGGGGGCAACTTTTTGGAAATTACTGGTACACCCTTTGAAGTAGTTATGAGAAACACACTTCTAATCACGACTGTAGGGAATAAAACTGTTCAGCTGATACACCAAACTGCTCGTGAGTTTTTACTCCGGATTCAACCAAGCAAACTGGATTCGAGGTTTGAACTTGGTTGGAAGGAGGCCCACAGAGCATTTGTTACAGTTTCTCTTCGGTACCTGATGCTTTGTTTCACCTACCCCGAGTCCGTAATACAAGATACTTTCTCGGGGATCAAGACTTGGGGCTCCAATGACTTTCAGAAATATGTGCGATATATTAACGAATGGCCTTGGATCAACTACGCACTTCATAATCTCAAAGCCCACTATGATCTTTGTAGTCAGAAAGGAAACATTTTGAAACAAGTTCATGTATTTATCAAACTTTCGTCCCAAAATCCAGGATCCGAATTTCTAGGAGATTGGATGGCCTGCCAATTCGGACAAACCAAGTCTGCCTTGGATTTCTTACGGAGTGTGACATCCCTGCGACACAATCGCAACTCCAAGAACTTCAAATTCAAAGTTCTCGATGCTGCCGCAGCACTGCAGTTTTTCCAACTATTCGAATCACTGCTACCAGCTTGCACACAAATCGATGCTTGGGCCCGAAGCGAAACGCCTTTGATCTTATGTGTGAAGGAGGGGCTTATAAACGCTTCACAAATGCTTATCTACCGAAATGAGAACTTAAATGCTAAAGATATTGCAGGGCAAACAGCGCTACATCATGCTGCTAAGAATGGATACGAGGCTATTATTCGACTGTTGCTAGAACGGGGAGCTGACAAGATGGCAAAAGATTACCATGGTTTGATACCACTGGAACTAGCTCTTAAGACTTTGTGAGCTCTCTCCACTGTGTTTGACCAAATACCAAGTGCTATACCCGGCTGACATAACCTGAATTTACGCATGGAATAGTCCGTGAGTCCTTCCTGCTCTTGCCTGCAACAATAATGCGGGCTGATAAGGGTTGACGGTCTGATTCAACAGTCTGTGAGTTCCAAACTGAAGTCTATCCGGACAGTGCGTTTGAACTACACAACTGCTATTTGACCTACTCCCAATGCCACCTGGCGCACCGCATAATCTACTAATTCGGCGCTTCTCCACAACAAAATAGAAAATTCAGGTAAAGCTTTGAATTGGTATATCAAGTACTATGATTTCAGTGGAAAACCCAGTCATTTTTTTATATCGATGGTACGTAATGCAGGCAATAAGGTTCGGACACTTCTGTTCTGGCAGCTACGTCACGGATCTGGCAATTATTCAGAACACCGCCTACATTTTTGGATAAAACGCAACTTGAATTTCACCCCAAATAGTATAACAAGTGTGCACTGACATTAGGATCAGCCTCTAATCTTAGTCACTTACAGCAAGATCCATTACCCGGAAAGGAGTGCCCGAATCTTTATTGCCTGCCCTGAGTACTTTTCATGGTATTGGCGGATATGGTTATGCCAGACTTTCTAAATGGCGGCGATACCCTTGCTGTAGTGGCAACCTCATCCATGCCTCCCTGCTCCTCCTTCAAACTGGCAACATCATTTATCTCACGTTGATACACCACATGAAGCCAGGTAACTATTTGCGAAAATGGACTCTGACCCTAAGTGTTCATCACATGTATCTCATAGCTTCCGCCATACAGGGGCCTTACTCAACATTTAAGTATGAGTGGTATTACATGTTTGGAGTGTTGGCGACCTACATAATATTGCCTCTGGGAACAGGTCAAATAGTCGTTGTACAGTGCAAACGCACAATCCGGGGAGTTTCCGTACCAAACAACTACCCTGCTCTGTGAAACTTGCTCCTAGCCTATACCGGATCACTGAATTGCATAGGGAGTAAGTTATCGACACATTTGGAAAGTGGCGAAAAGGCGTTAACGTGAGCCCGATGGCTTAATCGGGTAGTAAGTGAGTTACCGTACTTGTATGTCACCGCGAGGTGTTTTGCTGACTAGAATAAATAGAAAGTGGGTTTGGAGTGTTTGGAAACGTTTACCGCTGCAATAGGACTGCTAATAATTTGATAGTGGGTAAGCTTGTCTCAAAACGGCGGGTACGATATATGCGATAGAGTGGGCAAGAAGCTGATTTAATAGCCGGTGAGAATCTTACTTTATATATGAATTTCGAGGGTGAACTTGAGTTGATCAGTTGTGCTAAATAGTAGGTGAGTTGTCTATAATAATGGAACCGCTCATATGTACTAGGTTTGAACCTAATGTGACTTAACAGGATGTGGGTTCCTGAAAATTAATGCTATCCAAGATGATCGGTGACTAAGCTGGCGAGGTGGTTTCATGAACAGCGAGTAAGATACTCTACCACCCTTTGATGATTATGGCTAAATTGAACCCGATGGCACGATACAACAGGTAGTAAGTTTCTGCACTAACGACCTCCACTGCGTTTATTGGTAACTAACATAAGTCTGATGGCTTCAAATAATAGCGAGTGAGTGTCTCCACCATCTTACTCTACATTATGACGATCGGCGACTAAAATGAGCCTGATGTGCTTGATCCCACAGTCCGTGAGTCTCTTTGCCAACAACGTATTCTTCATTATAGTGATTGATGGCTAACGTGAGCTGGATGGCTTGATCCGACAGCCAGTAAGGCTCTCCGCGGGCACTTTGCATCGTGATGATTGATGGCTAATCTAAGACCTATGGTTTAACATGGCAGATGGTGAGTCTTTCCGCACTGCACTGCATTATTGGTGTCTAACCTGAGCCCGGTGGTTTGACATCATAGCGGGTGAGTCTCTTAGCCACTTTGCAATGCACTCTGATGATCTATGGCTAACCTGCGCCTGAATCTGAATGGCTTGACTCGATAGCATGTGAGTCTCGCCACTAACAACCTGTCCCGCTTTGATCGGTGGTTAACATGGGCCTGATGGCTTGATCCGACAGTCGGTAAGTCTCTTTGTCAACACCCTGCACCGTGATGATTGGTGGCTAACCTATGATCGATGATTAACTTTAACATGACAGCAAGTGAGTCTTTGCACATTGCACTGCGATTATTGGTGTCTAACCTGAGCCTTATGGCTTGACATCACAGCGGGTGAGTATCTCAGCCAACTTAAACTGCATTATGATGATCGATGGCTAACCTGGCCCTGAATGGCTTGACCCGACAGCATGTGAGTCCGAAACTACCTACACCGTAATCGTAATCGGCGACTAATTCGAGCCCCGTGGATTATCCGACAGTGTGTGAGTCTGTCCGAAACAACCTACACTATAATGATAATCGGCGACTAATCTGAGCCCCGTGGATTATCCGACAGCGTGTAAGTCTGAATGCCAACAACTGCACTGCACTATGTTGATCGGTGGCTAACCTGATCTTGATCTGACAGCAGGTGAGGCCCCAATAAATTGCATCGCAATGATGATCATCGGTGGCTAACCAGAGCTCGATGACATGATCCGACAGCGAGTGAGTCTCTCTCACAACTTGCACCTTCATTATGACCGGAAACCACTTACCTGAGCCCGATGGCGTGATCCGACAGCTAGTAAGTCTCCCTGCCACCAATTTTCACTGCCATAATCATGAGTCGGTCGCTAACTGGAGCCCAATGGCTTGATCTGACAGCGTGTGAGTCTCTCCGCCGATAATCTGCTCCGCTTATTGACGACTTGGCGACTAATTTGAGCCTGAATAACTTAATCCGACAGCAAGTCAGTCTCTCTACCAAAAGCATTCACTGGACTGTGAGGAACGTTGATGATTGGCTAACCTGAACGCAATGTCTTGACATGACAGCACGTCAGTCTTTCCACCAATGACTTGCACTGCAAGAATACATCGGTTACTAACCTGAGCCCGATGGCTCCATCCGACAGCTAGTGAGTTTCCCCCCCCACAATCTGTAGTTCAACGATCGTGACTTGGTGGTTAACCTAAGCACGATGGCTTGATATAACAGTGAGTGAGTTTTTCCGCTAACAACCTGCACTGGACTACGATGATGAGGGGTTAACCTGAGCCTAATATCTTGACATGACAGCCCGTGAGTATTTCTACTAACAACCGGCACTGTACTACAATGATGGGTGACTGAATTGAGCCCATGACTTAATCCAACAGCATGTAAGTCTCTTTACTAACAACGTGCACTGCACTACGATGATGGGTGCCTAACCTGAACCCGATGGCTTTATCCGACAGAGCGTAGGCCTCACCGCCAACAACTTGTGCGCTTTAATGATTGCTGATAGCTAACCTGAGCCCGATGGCATCATCCGACAGCTAGTGAGTCTCTTGCCAACAACCGCTTCCGCGATGGTCGTGACCGGTCGCTAACCCGAGCCCGATGGCTTACGACAGCTCGTGAGTCTCTCCACCAATAACCTCTACTAGACAACGGTGAAGGCTTGTTAACTGGAGCCCGATGGCTCGATATGACAGCGCGTGAGTATCTTCGCCAACAGCCTTCGCTTTGATCACGATCGGTCGCTAACCCGAGCTCGATGGCTTGAACCGCAGTGTGTGAGTCTCTCTGCCAACATCCTACACCGGAATGATGGTCGGTGGCTAATCTAAGCCCGGTTACTTGGCCCTATAGCTAGTGAGTCTCCCTGCCAACAGTCTACAATGCATTATGCATTGCAACGTTTAGTGACTAATCTGAGCTCCATGGCTTTATGACAGCGAGTAAGTCTTTCTACCAAGCTGCAATACACTGTGATGATTGGTGTCTAACCTTAGCCAAATGGTTTGATATGACAGCACGTGAGTCTTTGCAAACAGATGGTGATGCTCGATGGCTAACCTGTTGCCGCTGGCTTCACTGGACAGCAAGTGAGTATCTCCGCTGGTAACCTACAGCGAGATGATGATGCTCGATGGCTAACCTAGGGCCGATGGCTTAGTTGGGACGACGAGTGAGTCTCATTGCCAAAAATTACACTGCACTATGTGGATCGGTGGCTAACTTGATCTGGATTGCATGGTTTGATAGGCGGTGAGGCACCAACAACCTGCATCGCAATGGTGATTATTGGTGGCTAACCTGAGTCCGATGGCTTGATCTGACAGCCCGTGAGTCTCTCTGGCAAAAACCTTCACTGCGATCATGATGGTCGATTGCTAACCTGAGCCCGGTGCCGTGATCTGACAGCTTGTGAGTCTCTCCACCATAAACCTGCACGATCGTGTGATGAACAGTGGCTAACCTGAGCCCGATGGCATGATCTGACAGAATGTGAGTCTCTCCACCATAAACCTGCACGATGGTATGATGATCTGTGGCTAAATTGCCCTCGTTGATTCGGCATGACAGTTCGTGAGCTCTCTGCAACAAACTTGTGTTGCACTGGTATTTGGCTAATCTTAGAGACACCTTAACCGAATAGCCTGTGAGTTTTAATGCCCTTCTAGTATTATTGTCACTGACCTCTCTTTGATTACCTCATTCTATAGCCCGTGAGTTATTTGCTCGCCTTCTGCGTCTTCGTATTCCATCTTGCTAACTGGAGCTCAAAATGACCTGACTCGGTAGCACGTGAGTACTCGCATCTATCTAAATTACATTCTTTCACCGCTTACCTCCGCCGGACGGTACATTTTCGCAGGATGTAAGCTTTCCTTCATGGTATAGAATATAATCTTGTACTGCAAATCTCTAACCCGTCATTCCTTTGCAGTATTGAACTCCTGTATCCTGCCCCGCGTAATGATAGGTAATGCTGATGGCAAGGAATAGCGGGGAACCAGGAAGTCATAAGGTAACGGTGTAATCTTGACCGTAATCAATTGCATGAAGAGAATGGGAGCGCTAACTTCAGATTTGTCAGTGCTAACCGCTGTTTTCTAGCATGTTCACGAGAGCGTACAATCAAGTTGATTTGGGACCGCTAACTCCTTCCTTACTGGCTAAGTGGAAATGTGGCGGTTAATTCATGCCGGAAAGGTTGTTATGCAAGTAGCGGAGCCAGAGTGTGGGAGGATGGCAGGCCCGCTGGGAATATGGTAACGGCTATATTTTTGGTGTAAGGTTTCGGCAGAGTTGGCGCTCTTTTCCTATCGCGGGTTTCTCCCACAGGGTTTACCGTATAGGTTTTTACGGAGGCCAGTAAGGAAATATCAGGTATATTGTTTGAGGAACAGCAAGGAAGAAGGGTACTGTTTTTGATAACTTGTTTCCGTAGTCAGTGTGTGCGCAGAGGTCTCACTTGGGTGTATTTGTGTGGATTTCATTACCTTTTCTTTTCATACATATATGTTTCATTATCTTCATATATTTCAGGGTATGCTTAGTTCTACGGGATTGTGTGATACGCTGTGAAGTGACCAACTAGGTTACTTCGCTGTTTAAGTTGTCATCCATCTGTCAAGTTACATCCCTCCTCGCTCTCTTGCCCCTCACGTGTGGCCACCAGCAGTACCGTCCACCATGCTTAAGAACGCATTGGAAGTTAAACGACACTTCTGTGAGTTGTATATAGTTCTCGAAACACCTAATGAATTTTGTTGGCACGGGATTTGGCCCGATGGCTTTTGTGGCGTATGGGGGCTTGCAGCCCCCATCGGTCTAAGGCGGCGGGCATCAGACCGGTGGCTTGTAGCCCCCATGAGCTTCGCCTGCCCCCATGCTGAGGAGGAGGCCTAGCTCCGGCACTGGTAGTCGGCTTCGGACTCGGTTGTGATACTCGGCTTCGCCGAGTATGGTCTTTTCTCTGTATATAAGCCTAGTGTTTTCCTTCTCTTGTATCGATAGACAATTGAGCTTCTTCATCCTTTCTCTTTTGCTTTCAACAAATTTCAAATATATTTTTTTCTTAGCTAAAAGGAAAAGCAAACATCTTGCATCACATCATTCCCTTCTTCACCACCAACCAGAAATGCACTGCACACAAACATCCAGCTCATTCCCGGCTACACCTCGGCGCATCTAATCACTTACTCATGAGCCCCATCGCAACCCACACACAACACATAGTCCATCAAGACCAGCTCTGTCCGCCATGAAACGTCGAGTTCGTGAACTCATTATGCTTCGAGTTCGTGTAGGTGCGACTGTTATCGGTGGTATTATTGCTATTCGTAGTAGTCGTATTGTTGCTGTTGGTGGTGGTCGTGTTCCCGGTGGTGATCGTATTGTCTCTGCCAGCGGTATTGTGGCTGTTGGACGTGTCGCCGGCGCTTTGGTTGTTGGTTTCGATGTCGCTGGACATTGTCGTGCTCGGGGTAGTTACTACCGGAGTTAGTTGAGCCAAAAGACAAGGAGATGTGGGTACCTTTAGTGTGCTGCGCTTGGTGGTGATAGACTCAAGCTTGAAGGTGAGCTGATGGTGTGCAAGATGTGGGTTTTTGTGCGGCGGCTAGGCTCTACATTTGAGCCTTATGATGAGGGGTAGCACACCCCGCATTGCCGAATTGGGCTGGGCTGGTCTGTATGAAACATAGATTGTCATACGGTTTTTTTTTCGCCCGCGCTAGACAAGGGTGATCGGCGACTGTTAACATTCCAGATGTGAGACCACGTGGTTGTGACACACACTACGTGCCCTGCCTATCCTGAAAGCTTATCCTGCATAGATAGCGAGCTTCCGAGAGGGTGGTGCGACACCAAAATTGAGAGAACCAAAGAAAAAGAATCCCAGGTGTGGCTCGATGCAGTCTGTTTCCAAATCGGACAAGCTCTTGTGAAAAACACATCGATTGTGTGGGCACCACATTCTCGCTGCCTAAAATGCCAAGACTCTGTGTACCCACACCGAATACTCTGCTCTATTTGACTTCGCGGAGAAACAATAGTGGTGTGCGATCGGTAAACTCCCAGAGGAGAGTCCAGCCGACACCTAGGGACCACGATGACTCGATACCACGGTCGTTAAAACGCACAATTATAGCCTCGTCACGAGCGCCCGTATGAACACCATACCTGAATGTATACATGTACCATGTTTTGGAGGGGTCAAGTAGCCATAGCTTCAAGCTGCTTGCTGATATGTATATATAAGTAAATGAATACATCAGTAAATAATAATTATCACATATAACTACCGTCGTATTGGAGGATGTATTCAAGCTACGAAATGTTACCAATTAAGGGAAGGACTGCTCTTAGCAAGCTCGACTCCAAAATGCCATTACTGTTGGCATATAACCACATACTACATAAAGAATTTATGTGCTTGGATGGCCTTTCGTGGAGATCAACGATTGCACCAGTTCTAACAGCAGTGTGCCAAGGATAGTTTGGTATTGGTTCAGGATAAGTACGAACCGATTCCTGATGGTTCTAATAATGTAAGAAGCATGTTTCATGCAAACCAGGGGGTAATAATGTGTTTCGTCTGATCATTTAGGTCCAAAGTGGAGGTAGATTATAAATGTGCAGAATCGTCGTCGGGTTATGCCGGGTCACAACCCGTCACTCCGCAGTGCTGTCAATGAACCTGTTGCGAATGTACAGCGGAAGAAGTCTATTCTACTATCAAAGGGAGAAGCTCTGTCTTTATATACATGAAGGCTTAGAACTCTATAGAAGTCTATGGAAGCTCACGATCTCAGTGTATCGGCGACTTCCTTTCAGGCATTATAGTAACAGAACCCATTAGAAAACCGAAGAATGTAGTTTACTACACGTTATCCGCGTTGCCTCAAATTAGGAGCTACTAGTTTGATTTAATCTCTAGTAGAACCGCTCGTTTGTAGGTTCCAGGGGAAAGCGATAGGCTATGGCTATTAGCCATTTATGGTGATGCTCAATGTGGAACCAACGTATTGGCCAAGAGGGTGTAACGAGGACATTTATGTAGTCGTCATCTCTCCCGGCCCACTACTCGCCAGGAAGACTAGCCATCGCAACCAACTGTCGTGATAAAATTGAGGAGAGACCGTATAACTCCCTATTCTGCCCCTGTCTTGAGTGTAGTGTCAGACTGGTGAATGTAGAGACATGTCTGTAGCCCTCACGCAACCGCCAAGGTAACTCTGTGATCTTATCTTACCATATCTTGCCATATTTGGACTGTTCTATGGTTTTATAGTATCCTGAGATATTTAGGCTATCGACTGACCTCTTTACAGTAATGCCCAGTAATGTCAAATTCAAACGGAGGAATAAAAACATGGCGTAGAGCTGACAGATGCGGCAGAGGATGTGGCAAGTATTAGAAATACGGACGTTAGCCTAGCTTTTCATTATCTGTGTATAATGACCATATATTCTCACTCGCACCCTCGAACCTTAAATTTGGTGTGTAAAGAGGAAGAAGTCTATTGAGCTATCTAATGGAGAATCTCTGTATTTCTGTACAAGAGAGTATGGGGCTCGGTAGAAGTCTATGGAAGTCCATGGATTGTGTTGCATATATATAGAGCTGATACGAGCTGACCGCCAGTGAGGCTGGTTGCACACTTCTCGCTCTTATATAACTCGCGTCATTCTCATTCTCTCTTCTCTATATCTAAGTCTATTCATACGGTTCTGCCCTTCACTATTTCGACAGATTGGGAATACCAGTGGCGAGTGAAAACTTATGAGTCTACGAGAGCTTATGAACCAGTTCGCCGAATTCCAGGGTATCGAGGAGTTCCTTCCAGACCATATGGTAACAAAATTGGTGACGAAACAATTGTATTTGATATGGTCCATCAGGCTAACAAACCGGCCAGTCCGCGAGCTGTTAACGGCCGGCTCCCAAACTTCTGCCCGGTCTGCCCATCGGCCATCAAGTTTACAAATCGGCCTAAGCTTGCGAACTGATGTGGTTTGTCAACCAGACGGAACATACTCCAAGAACCGTCCGTAGATGAAAGCGGGGGTTGCTAATGAACAGACAGTCACTGAAATAGAGTCCGCGCGTTGGCCTACATCTCTTCTTGCAATCGAGATACTAGATGGCTGAGTCAGTGGTAGGATACGATAGTACCTCAGCTCATCTAGTTTGTCACCAGGAGAGCGCTTTTGACGCCTGGAAATGCTCCAAGTTATGATTGCAGCCTACTAATACCTTATACCGGGCATCATGGATATCACAGTACCGTTATTTCATCTAAAAGCTCCCTGACCTAGATATTATAGGTATGCTCCGCAGGCGAACTTTCCCACTAGTAGACGAAGTCTACAGGCCAGACTCCATACAAATCCACCTCCTTCCATTCGCAGGATAATGGATTTCACAGGGTTGAAGTGCGGGAAGTAGGTGCTTCTGTGAAGGCTTTGTAAAGTTTGTAAAAGGCCGCTCCACTTAGATCATTCCCACTTATGCTTACCATGGTTTCCGGATTCCTATGCCTTGGCCGGCTAGGTTTGGTTGAAGGTGTGCGTACACTTGCGGGTGCATCCGGGTGCCGTTGGGTTCCGAATGTACTTAACCTTAGTCGACGCTGGGTACACTTTTAAGCTCGCTTGAGTTGTGTTGGCCCCAAGTGCACATGTTCTTGCTGGCCCTGTTCCCTTATGTGCACTTGCCCTCTAACATCATTGCTCCATTGTTCCGCTAAGTCGAATGTCAAGATGTCAAGGTGTTTCTTTCGTACGGGGTAACATCGCGACCGCTCTTCCTCTCTCTTTACCCACTCACTACCAGCTCATATATTATTACACTTGTTCAGATTGTTGAATTGTATCGCCGTCCTCACCTAACTAAGCAACGTCTTTGTATTCCCATTCCTTATTGAAATGATACTTGCCGGATTCTGAATCCAACTTCCCCACAACCCACCGTCTACGTTTACACGGCTACCTCGCTTAATTCGCTACGCACGCTATCTGATACCTAATTTTCATCTAAATGTCAATTTTTATACGCAATTAGGGAAATGCATACACAGAATATGCGTCAAATCATTTAAATACACTAGTAAACGCACGACTAAGAGGAGTCATGCGCTATAAACGCGTAATAATACGTAATGAATGCGTAAAAATAGATAAAAATTAAGGATGAAAATTCTTAGCCGATGCAGTTTTGGACGTTACACATTTCCTCTTCTAAAAGAATTGATGAAAACCTAACATTATTACTGGGAATCCACTCCCGGCTCTTATCTCCCACCCACGCTGCTTTAAGCAGCTGGTTCCATCCGAGAGTATTTGAATTTTGAACAAATCGTAGTGTGGTAGATTTATCTATATGATGCAGCAGGAGTCATTGTGCTTGGTACAGCCTTTGGATTAGCATTGCAGGCACTAGCGATCAAGTATCTTTTTGTAGTTGTTACTGTAGAGGTATTTCACAAGTGGACATGCTGTTCTTACTCTATACCCTGTCGCCGGTACTTGCCATTTACTGGAATGAAGCAAAAGCGCTAAAGAGGAATAATCAAAGGTGCGTGTCTTGTCCAACCATGAAGTGCTACGTAGGCTGTGCTCCCATTTTTGTTTTGTCGGTAGACACCCCTCTCCCACCACGCTGCACATTCCATATGTAGTAGCTTAGTCTGGTTCACAGCCAATGTTAACCCTTCCTTCTCTGAATGGGTAGGAATGAGCTATTATCGGCTGTAGATTTATTATAAGCGGGCATGCAATCTAGCCTGGCTTTCTTGTGTGGTTCCACGGCACATGCGTTGTGTGGGGCGATCACACCACCTTCGGTTTTCCGGCTAAATCGTCTCAACCTTGTTTCGTCCTTATCTACTGCGGTGCTTGCCATCGTGATTCCCTATTCCTTTTGCCTCGATAACGTATAGAATCAAATCTATCGAAGCATCATGTCCTTTCCCTGGTCAGCGCGGAACGGTCCACAGAACGAGCAGGAACATTCACCGCCGAAGCCTCGTACGTTGCGGTTATCCCCAATACCTACATCAGTCGACGAGAATCGTCTTCGGGAATACCTTGGTAATCTAGAATGCGAAGGAGGGTTTGAGACTGAGAATGTTTTGGCATTCTCTTTGGCACCATTTATCGACTGGTTGGTGGCTACTGTAACTTTTAATCGGGACCCGTTTGTCTTTAAGCAATGTCTTCCGGGATATACTGTTTCCTTCCAGCTTCCCATCACGTTGGATGAGTCAAGGGAGGATATTACTGCCGACTGCGATTTTCATGGCATCACTCCTCTATACCATCCTCCGGAAGAGCCCTCATACGAGTAAGTTAATTAGTTGCCCCAGCTGTACAAGACAAAAAACTAAGAACTTGGCCATAGCGTCATCGCGGTATCTGGAGTGTCGGCACATGCGTTTGGATCATGGAGGTCTCCTCATCAACCTCACGTAATGTGGTTGCGAGATGTCCTCCGAAGAGATTTTCCCGGATTCAGGATTCTTACCTGGGGATATGAGGCCGACCTACGGGATAACACAGCCGTTAGCAGTATCTTAGGCTTCTCGAGACAGCTCCTAACAGCGGTTCACGCAGCTCGAGACGGGAATGGAACGGTATAGTGATTCCCATCTCTTCCATATCGCTCTGCTTATGAACTAAGGATAAGAAACGACCAATAATTTTTGTCGGACACAGCCTGGGGGGTCTAGTCATTAAACAGGTGGGTTATATTTGTGGTTCATTACAAGTATCCTATTATTATACCTGCCTTAGCCTTTCAAAGTGTGACACACGAGGAAGTAAGACATATCGCGTGCTTTACTTGCCAGCGCCGCAAAGATCCAGGCAAAAGAGCTAAAAAACACTTTCCATGTACCTTCCGATCATGGCCAGACAAAATATTGACAAAATCAATCTTCTTGTGGCACACTACCTTCTCATAGTCCTCCAAAAATGGATAATCTCGGGTTTATTGACTGAGCGCATAGGCCTTGGTCGAAGCTGCACACAGCAGGTCTGAAAGTGATAAAGCCATCCTGCGCTCATGTGTTGGTCTTTTTCTTTTCGGAGTTCCAAACCGAGGTCTCAACGATGAGAATCTTCTGTCTCCTGTAGTAGGGACAAAGATGGTACCGTTCGTGCAAAGCTTGATGGAGGGCTCGGAGCTTTTAAGGGCTCTTCATGTGGCCTTTCTACGCAGCTGTAAGGACGTTATGAGATCTTGCTATGTAGTGTCTTTCTACGAGGCACGAGATACACCAACAATTAAGGTGTGTTCCCTCAGCCGTACGTACCACCAGTGGCTTAAGCGATGTCTAACTTGGATTCAAGTTGGGGCCGGATGGAAAATGGAGGCGGACCGGCAAACCTATTCGTATGGTGACACAAGATTCTGCCACTTCGTTCATGCCAGAAGAGGAAGTACATAATCAAATAGCAATCTATGCCGACCACTCGAATATTGTTAAGTTCACCGGCAGGACTGACAAAAATTACTTGACCGTACGTTCGAAGCTAAGAGAGGTGCTTGAGAAAGTTCCGGCAATTTTACTGCAACGTAATGCACGCACAGCAAATAGTATGTAGACACAGAAAGAGTTTAGTTTGTAAAGACTGACGATGACGTACTGAATCCTTTATCCTAGACACGGATTCATCCGCTTACTTTATGGTTCCCTTCTCCAGAAATAAGCAATTTATTGGAGCGACTGGGAATATTTCGCGTTTAATGGACAAAATTGATGGCGGTGATTTCAACAGCCATCAAAGGCTGGCACTGTGGGGGTTAGGTGGTGTTGGGTAAGTTGCACCGATGGAACAAAGTTACATGGTCACCATATGCCGGGATGTTGATGAAATATATAGAAAAACCCAGGATATACTTGATTTTGTATACGAATACGAGGGAACTCTGGTGTCTGTGTTCTGGATCCACGCTGCAAGCAAACTCCGCTTTGAACAGGATTATCGAAGGCTGTCTCAAGTGGTCGGAATACCTGGTAATGATGACCCAAAGAAAGATATTAGGCCGATCGTCAAAGCATGGCTTGAGAGTCCCAGCAGTGGTAATTGGATTATGGTGCTGGACAATGCGGATAACAAATTTGATTTCTTCCCGGATAAACAACAGACCAATGCCAACGAGAGCGGGGTGAACGAGGGGTTGGCAAATTTCATCCCGCAAGGTACGAAAGGAATAGTGGTTGTTACTACAAGAGACTATGAAGTTGCGGACCGGCTGGCTGGTGGCATGAACACGTTGGATAAGAAGTCTATGGACCCAGTAGATGCAACGCAGCTCTTTCATCAGCGGTATTCTAGAACTCATGGTGTCAGAGATTCGGAATCGATAGCGATTTTGCTCAGGGCTTTGCAGTACTTACCACTGGCGATTGTACAGGTCGGGGATTTTCTACGTCTGAACAAACTGATCTCACCATCAGATTATCTCACAAAATTTATCAGCACAAGAGAGTCTCAGAAGTATCTCCTCTCTAAACCTTTGAGTGACCACCGAAGGGACCAAAATTCCAACTCTGAAACTATTTTGACTACATTCGCAATCACTTTCCGACAGATCCAGGAGCAATCCCCTCTTGCAAGCTCACTTCTGAATATCATCGCATGCATTGACCATCAAGGTATCCCATACGAGCTCCTGGCTAGGTGTGGAGTAAACAGCACCATGGACGAATTCATCCTCAAAGAAGCTATCTCAAAGCTTATCAACTTTTCACTTCTTACTGCTATGGAATGCACCAGAACATATGAGATGCACTCTCTAGTACATCTTTCAATCGAGGCCTTACAGTCTCCACACGAAATGGATGCTGCTGTTGAATCTGCAGCTAAGGCACTAGCTGAGATTCTTCCAGATGGAGAATATGAAAATCTCACAACGTGGAGGATATATCTCCCACACGCTGCTACATTGATCAGAAAAGTCCGTACCGAGTCAATCCATACTGCTACGATACATTGTCTCCTATCATGGTACCTTCTAGGAATGAGTAATTACTCCGAAGCACAATGGTCTGCGCAAATATCCGTAAAGGTACGAACTGATTTGCTCGGACAAGTACACCCAGATACCTTGACCAGCATTCACTTCTTAGCATTCACATACAATCGTCAGGGGCGGTGGGATATAGCCGAGGAGTTGTACATGCAGGTCGTAGAGATGAGGAAGCAGGTGCTTGGTCCAGAACACCCAGATACCTTACTCAGCATGGACAATCTAGCAACGACGTATGACAACCAGATGCGGTGGCGGGAGGCCGAGAAGCTGCAGATGCAGGTCATGGAGACAAAAAAGCGAGTGCTTGGCCAAGAGCATCCAGGTACCTTGGGAAGTATGGGGAACCTAGCATCGACATACTGGAGCCAGAGGCGGTTGAAAGAGGCCAAGGAGCTGGAAGTGCAGGTCATGGAGACCAGAAAACGAGTACTTGGCCAAGATCATCCAAATACCTTACTCAGCATGCGTAACATATCATCGACATACCGAGGTCAAGGACGGTGGAAGGAAGCTGAGGAGCTGGATGTGCAGGTCATAGAGATGAGCAAGGGAGTACTTGGCCAAGATCATCCAGATACCTTACTCAGCATGCGTAACCTATCATCGACATACCGAAGTCAAGGACGGTGGAAGGAAGCCGAGGAGCTGTATATGCAGGTTATAGAGACGAGCAAGCGAGTACTTGGCCAAGATCATCCAGATACCTTAAGCAGCATGAGTAGCCTAGCATCGACATACCGAAGTCATGGGTGGTGGAAAGACGCCGAGGAGCTGGAGGTACAGGTCATAGAGATGAGAAAGCGAGTGCTTGGTCAAGAACATCCAGATACTTTATTCAGCGTGGGCAATCTAGCAATAACATACTGGAAGCAGGGGCGGTTGAAAGAGGCCAAGGAGCTGGAAGTGCAAGTCATGGAGACCACAAAACGAGTACTTGGCCAAGATCATCCAGATACCTTACTCAGCATGCGTAACCTATCATCGACATACCGAGGTCAAGGACGGTGGAAGGAAGCCGAGGAGCTGGATTTGCAGGTCATAGAGATGAGCAAGGGAGTACTTGGCCAAGATCATCCAGATACCTTACTCAGCATGCGTAACCTATCATCGACATACCGAAGTCAAGGACGGTGGAAGGAAGCTGAGGAGCTGGATGTGCAGGTCGTAGAGATGAGCAAGGGAGTACTTGGCCAAGATCATCCAGATACCTTACTCAGCATGCGTAACCTATCATCGACATACCGAAGTCAAGGACGGTGGAAGGAAGCCGAGGAGCTGTATATGCAGGTCATAGAGATGAGCAAGCGAGTACTTGGCCAAGAGCATCCAGATACCTTACGCAGCATGCGTAAGCTATCATCGACATATCGAGGTCAAGGACGGTGGAAGGAAGCCGAGGAGCTATATATACAGATCATAGAGACGAGCAAGCGAGTACTTGGTCAAGATCATCCAGATACCTTAAGCAGCATGAGTAGCCTAGCATCGATATACCGAAGTCATGAGCGGTGGAAAGACGCCGAGGAGCTGGAGGTACAGGTCATAGAGATGAGAAAGCGAGTGCTTGGTCAAGAACATCCAGATACTTTATTCAGCGTGGGCAATCTAGCAATAACATACTGGAAGCAGGGGCGGTTGAAAGAGGCCAAGGAGCTGGAGGTACAGGTCATGGAGATGAGCAAGCGAGTACTTGGCCAAGATCATCCAAATACCTTACTCAGCATGCGTAACCTATCATCGACATACCGAAGTCAAGGACGGTGGAAGGAAGCCGAGGAGCTGGATGTGCAGGTCATAGAGATGAACAAGCGAGTACTTGGCCAAGAGCATCCGGATACCTTACTCAGTATGGACAACCTATCATCAACATACCAAAGCCAGAGGCGGTGGAGGGAAGCAGAGGAGCTGCATGTGCAAGTTATAGAGACAAGTAAGCGAGTACTTGGCCAAGAGCATCCAGATACCTTACTCAGCATGGCCAACCTATCATTGACATACTGGAACCAGAGGCGGTGGAAGGATGCCGAAGAGCTGCAGGTGCAAATCATGGAGATGAGCAAGCGCGTACATGGCCAACAGCATCCAGATACCTTGATCAGCATGAGCAACCTAGCATTGATATACTGGAGCCAGGAGCGGTTAAAGGAGGCCGAGAAGCTCCAGGTGCAGGTCATGGAGATGACGAAGCGAGTGCTTGGCCAAGAGCATCGAGATACCTTACTCCGCATGGACACCCTAGCATCGACATACCGGAGCCAGGGTCGATGGAAAAAGGCCGAGGAGCTCGGGATGCAGGTCTTAGCGGTGAGAAAGCGGATACTAGGCCCAGAGAATCCAGATATTTTGACCAAACTCGACAAGATCTTATTGACTTCTTTTTGACGGAAACGCTGGGCTTTTGCCAAGATCATTTAGGGGTATCATGTGATTGCTTGGCTATTACGTGTGTTGCTATTTTCAGTATAGTTCTCTATACATCTTGTTCTTTAGTTCTCTCCTTCTCTCATCATTCCTTAGAACTTAGACAATTGACGAGTTTTCCACGCCTACCGCAACGCGCGTGTCAACATTATCAGTCCCAAAGTCGCATCGATGAAGCGATTGTATTGATGGCTTCAGTGGTGGCTCCCAGATCCTGCATTCTTGGCTCGAATAACCCATATAAAAAGCTTTCGACAGACGCTTTAGTGCGTGGAGGAAACTGGGAATGACAGATATGTGATATTGCACTACTATCGTGCTGTGTACGTTATACTCCTTCTCAACAACCAAACTACGATGTAAATGCCAGTGGGTTTCAGTAGGAGCATTTGTTAGTTCTAATTGCGCGGTATGGCGTACTATACTATGCCTTAGGGAGAGAGCACAATCTTTTAGTTATTGCAGCCCTACTATGGTCGTTACTCGGTCATCACTTCATTAATTGCGATTACTATTCCATCACTCGGAATAACGAACGGTCACTCGATGTCCTGTGTTCTGACCCATTCGTGGAATCACCCCATCCATGGACAGTACCATCCATGGACAGGGCGGTTTGATGAATGGTACCACCATTTCTGGACCCATGAATGGGACAGGTGAAAATAAGGTATGCAAATTAAATTTGTGCCACTAAGAGGAACTAGCAATTTAATTACTGGTAAAATTAGTTGAGTCAAATAATTACAGATTAAGTCAGTAAATAGCCAAGCGAAGCCAATTATTTTCCTCAATATAGAAGCGAAGCGAAGAAAATAAAATGAAAAAGATATATACAAGCAATGAGAAGCAAACTAACTGGTAAAAGAAATATATGGCAGCAAAGCCAATGGACTTGCAAAAGAATATCTAGTAGTACTTATTTTATAAGCAAAGCTATTGTTTTGCATACCCAGTAGTACTTATTTTAAAAGCAAAGCTATTTTTTAATTTGCATACCTTATTTTCACCTGTCCTATTCACGGGTCAATGAATGGTGGTACCATTCGTGGAACCGCCCTGTCCCTGGATGGTACTGCTCGTCCATGGATGGGCGGCTACCACGAATAGGTCATAACACCTGCGGGGCCCTACTTGAGTATAGCTCGACGGTCTTACTTTTCAGAAGACTGAAACACCCAGTTTCAGTTGAAAGTACCCGGAAACTCAGTGTTCCTAAGCGGCCAGTGTTGATAGAGCCTAAGGTTCGTGATTGCTCTTTTAGACTTCACACTACTCTTCCATTCCCTACGCATCTTGGACCTTTAGACCTGTACCTAGTTATCACACCATAGCCAATGCATACGGTTCTCCCCTCATTGTCGCAACAGCCAGACCGCCCTTAGCACAGTCCGGTAAAGATGAACTGCCACAAAGCCTGGGCCATCTTGCGCTGGCCTGCAGATACCTGGATTTGTTCAGATTTATGCAGATATTATGCAGGCCGCTGCAATGCCTGCGCATAGCCTGCATGAACTATCTAAACCTGCATATACCTGCACAATCGTGTAAATCTATGCAATATTTTTGGCTGATATAGACGAAATCATTGTTTATAAATCCCCATGATACAGCCATAATGTACTTCCCTTCGCTCTATTGTATAAGCGACTGTTCCCTAGCTGAGGTTAGTAGGAGCCTGTAGATCACAGAGGATACCATTGCTTCGAAATACTGTATTTACTTGAATCAAATTTCAGGAAGAAAACGGCAGGTATCTACAGGCCTGCCAGGTAAAGTTCTCAAAGTCTTTGGACTGCCTGGGTTATTAATTCCTTGACCGGTCTGGCCTGCTAGGTATTGCATTATAGGTCTCTGCCTTCTTATGGCCGGAGATGAGTCTCGTATGGCCGGAGGTGAGCCTCGTATGACCGGAGATTGCTGTCGGGCTGATGGCATTCAGCCCGATCTATACATAGATACGTACGCACGCATTCACACTTGTATGCCATATATATATGGCCTTGTGGCCCTCTTAGATAGTACAATCAAGCTTCTCTAGCATCACTATTTCAACACTAGGAACACTGCGGAAACTCATAATTAGGGCGAGGGCGAGCCTCCGGACGGACAAGACGGACTTTTTCCATTCCTGGGCGGTAAAGGTGGCAGAGGACATAAGGGTAGTGAGGCGATAGTAGTGATTTGAGTAGTGATTCAGGTAGTGGCTCGGAGGATGGGAAGTATCGACGCACCAACAGGAATGGTACTATAAAATGCTATCGATGCCATGTGATCGGCTACGTTGCACGGTTTTGTCGTAGCATGGTTTTGTCGTAGCATGGTTTTGTCGTAGCCCAGTACCGGCGGAAAGAACGGAAACCGCAGGAGAGGCCACAACGGATACGACGAGGACGACGAGGACGACGACAACAATAGAGAACTACTGGGTAAAAGTCACGGCTAGAGGGGACTCGACTATCCCATGGAATGAGAGTTGGTACATGGATTGTGCCGCCACCTCTCACGTTTGTGGAGATTGACAGAATTCCATTTGGTACACGGAGTACGCTAGGAGAGATGAGCGGGAGATTCGCGACTATTATGGTAGGGTAGCAGGCAAGGCCATCGGGCATGGGGATGTACGATTGAGGCTTCGACTGCTAGGATACTAGGGAGTAAGCGAGGTAGTTGTGAGAAATGTCTTGCATGTGGAGAGTGCCACAACTCGCTGTCATAATCGCGGCTTATGGATCGGGGATTGCAGATTGTCCCAGCCAATGGCTACGGAACCAAGATATACGACAAAACGCCGGCAGAGGGTACCGGTCGAGGAAGGCTTGTTAACGCGGCACCTCAAGTTAAAGTTATTCTAGCTAGATGTGAAGGGACAACGATCGATCGAGAGAAAGCGATAAATAGCACCGAATGCTGCCAAAGAAGCGAGTGAGCACCTCTACCGACATTTCTTGGTGCCGGAGGAGCCCGAAAAGCAATATAACGTATCAGTACCTACCTCATCGACTCCCGCCATCAATCGAACGACTAGAGGTGGTAGTTTTGAACGTCAATTGATTGATCTCGTGGGATCTGGCAATTAGATCATGAGTAAGAGCGACGATGAGGAGGAGGAGGACCGCACTTGATTGTTATGTCAATTCGGACTTGCAAATGAGTGAACCAATGATTCCATTAGTCCGGCAATTGACCAGTCCGAGTCATTTTTGGGTCTGAGATCGGACTGATCCCAGAAGCTGACAGACTGGACCGGGCTTGGTTCGGACTAGTCCAGCACGGCGTGTAGGGTTAGGGTATATTTTCGCGGTTATTGGTCTTTTAATGGGAGCAATATATCTATGGTGCCGAATATAGAGACAGAAATGGTATAGTTTCGCCCAGTGTGGGTATTCGGAGGTGAGTGGTGCTAAAAAGTTAGGATGAGTCATGTTTTCGGTGATACTTGGCTAAGAAACAATGTCGAAATTGCAAGCGTGTGTGGATTGGTCCTGACCAAGCCCGTCCAGTCCAAGACTCTAGTCAGTGGTCCGGTCTAGTAGGGCCTTCCTATTAGACCGGGCCGGACTGACCCTTACCTCAGACCGGGATCGTCCGGACTGGTGGAGCATTGGCTCAGTGAACTGATCATCACTTTTGGTCTAACACGTCCTAGAACCATGACACCACTTCCGATGGGATGGCGCGTACGGCTTCTGGTACATTTAGATATCTGACTAGGCCCTGCTGATATTTATAAGTGGTTCATTGATGTTACTGTTACGATTGCTGGCAGTCTTTGGTAAGATACTGCAAAAGGAATCGATTCTTAGAATAGTATACACAAAACAAATTGGAGCCAACCTACGAGAACAAAGAGAATGGACATCGCCTATTCCAACCCCACCATCAAGCCTTCTCCCGACGTCAGTTTCTGCCTTTATTCATTCCCGGAACAAGAGTACCTGGTTTCACGTGCCGAGTTATTTCCGGTTCACTCCCGGATCTCACAAAGCTGTTTTCTCGTTTATCAATCCTACAATCTATATCCTACGAGGTTACAAGGTCAACTATCCATCAATTGTCTTTGCGTATACTTTCCGCAGCCGGAAGAAGTGGATACCGGTGATGTCGATAGATTAGTTTGATTCAACATTTCGTAGCCAAGGATACTCCTAGTTCCGCGTAGTGAACCGCAGTTGGTTCACCTTTGCCACTGCCTTGTATAAAAGCCAAGCCATTATCTGAATTTTTGATATTTAGGTAGAAACGCTTGCACATGTGTGCGAGCGATGTTAACTGAATGTCTAAGGTTGCGGTAGCCTGGCCGGTAACCGAACGGAACTCGGCAACCTTACCCATCCGCCCACCCTTCTAACTGCCGATCCGAATTCGCGAGATGTTCCGCTCTCTGGCCGATTGCCGGCGGGATTAACGATAGATACTTACATAGCCGGTTGTTAAGTTAGCACATCGAACCGTTCACCTATCGGATAAAGTTTACAAGTAGCAGGGTTCGGAAGCCATTCCGAACATAGAAAAATAAGCTACGTTAGCGAGTTTCCACAGTTACAGAGAGCCACTAACGACGAGTTTATATAGACACTATGCATACATGGTGTTAAGTGGGATTGTATTTAGAGCTTAGGCTTTTCCTTGGTTTGGAAGAGACAACCACTACACAGAATATGTGGATCTATAACAGAGAAATCCCGGAGCGGAGACAATAAGTGCATCTGAGCGACGAAAAAGATAGAAGAGGTCAGTGCATGGTCTCAGTGTGTAATACAACTTTTGAGACTAGAGCATTTAAGGTGCAAAAAGAGGACGGAAATGCCAAACGAACTTACAGGTGCAACAGAACGTTACGAGCACTTGCATGTGCACCTATGGACACCGCTACAGCATATCTGAGTGGGAATAGACCCATTAGTGAAGTTCGCCTTCCGCCGGCTCAAGAACGGTTTCACATGCACACCCAAGCACCGCCAGAATACTGCACCCCACGACCGACCACCGCACACTTGCGCGGACCTCGCGCTCGCTCGCTCTAGGTAGGCAAGAGAAAATACACAAATTGTTGAAATTCGTACATACGCATTTGGTACGCATGTTGTACTCAATATGTTGTACTCAATACACAGTTTTTGTACACTTTATTGTACGCCTTTACCACCGGAGATGAAAGTAGGTTTTCCTGTGCTATAGGTACCAGAGTTGATAACTACGGAGCTCACTCGACTATCCTTGAGTACTTCAAATGCAAGACGTCAACACAGCTTCGCTTACAATAGCAAAGCATTGTTGTGGTAGGCCAATATCAAGAACAACAACCATGCACCATCGGGTATAGATGAAGCTAGACTATGTGCATAGCGAACCAAGATCAGGCCATTGGATAAAGGGGCGTAACGGTTGTCCGCCGCCAGTCCTTCGCTGCCGGAGCTGCCGTCCAGTCTCAGGCACGATTTTGCAAGGCAAGGGCCTAATCAGGGCGACTGGTTGTAACGATAAGGGCCAGAGTTACTGAAAACTTCAAATTTAGACTTGTTTTGGCTAGTACAATGAGGTGGGCTCTCTAATAACTAGACCATCAACGTGGTGTGGTGTGGGCAGTGTATGTGCGATTGACAAGGTTTGTGGGCATGCTAGAGGACATTGTTCAATCATCGTGTCTTTAATCTCATCCTGGTAACGTCACTAGGGAGACCCCCGGCAACCGCGTCTAACAATTCACGGGATGACAAATTACTGTCCAGTCTAGGGCGAGAGCTTGCCCTGATAGTACAGACTTTGTCCACCCGGGATTGAAGAAGTTGACAGACGAGCTACTAAACTCCATGGTAATACTGCCTTGAAAGATGCAAACGAGCTAGATCTGCCAATGACATGAGACAAAGCCTTCTGAGGTACTGACCAACAACGTGGAAGTAATCCTGATGGCCAACATCCTCGTCGACCCGAATTTGGTGCGCACCGCCTGCAAATTGGAGGTGCATAAGAATGTATATAGACTCTAGTTAGTTTGTACGGACGTGCTATTACCCACTGTAGCTTTGTCAAAACTAATACCACAATTCATCATCCTGCAAGCGTCATTGGTATAGCGAAACATCTCACGTAGCAGAGGCTTATGTAGAACGCTAGATCAGTTCACACGCTTGCGATCAGTACGGCAGTTGGTCAAGCTACTACGGTGATGATGTGCTTATCTGTTCATATATGTTGTTCTAGTCCATTCACGGAGGCGGTTCCTCCGCGGAGTACCTACTCAGTTCACGGAGGCCCACCTTCGGTGAACGAACCGTCCATTCACGGAGTCCATACCCCACCTCCGTGAACTGACTAGTTCATTCACGGAGTCAATCAAAAATTCTAAATAATCTATACATCATCGTGATCCCTACAATCAGACGCCTCTTGGACGTCCTGATGCAACTACAATTACACTGTGCTCCATGTGAGCATTTGAAACCGGCTCATCTTCCTCATTTCCCTCCCCGTTGCCATCCTCCTCATTGCCCTCCTCCTCTTGTTGACACGAGAAGATGATGGAGAAGAAGAGAAGATTGGGAATTGTCTGTCGATCCAAAGAGAGGGAAAACTATGCACTTATATACGAAAGAGAGAGAAGGAAAGGCTCCATGCCGACTGCCAGTGCCGGCGCCCGAAGCCGAGCATCAGTGCCAAGGCTAGGCCTCCTGCTCAGCATGGGGGCAGGCAAGGCCGATGGGAGCAGGCGAGATTGGTGGGGGCAGACGAGGCTGGTAGGGGCAGGCGAGGTCAATGGGGGCGGCAAGCCACCGGCCTCATGTCTGAGTCCACTAGCATCGAAGACTAAGGAAACTACCGGGCCAAATCCCTAGTCAACACCTCTTCCTCTTCCTCTTCCTCCCCAGTAACCCCTTCCTCCTCAAGAACCTTCTCATCCTCTGTATCCAGGTCTGTCAAATCACTGCTCTCATTAGCAGTATCCTCCGCAGATGTGGGATCAGTATCCACTCAAGCATCTCCTTGTGTATTGCTCTATAGAGTGTTCGATTGTGACTTGGCTACAGTGGAGCCGATCTTGTGTTTCGTTCAAGATTGAAAGTACCTGATGGCGCAACAGAAGGTCCAGTATTTAGGCACTGTGCACTACCATTTCGGCCATGGCAATGAAGTGTGCATTCGGCTTTTGCTTTGAAACACTTGCAACGAACAATCATGCAGTTGCCTTTACACCTACAACATACTTAGATAAGCTCAGCAGGGGACTGAAAATGAGCAGCTTCCCGAAGAGTAAGTTCTCGATGGCAACCCATTTTGTTGTAATTTTTGACTCACTCCGCGAACGAACTAGTCAGTTCACGGAGGTGGGGTACAGACTCCGTGAATGGACGGTTCGTTCACGGAAGGTGGGACTCCGGGAACTGACTAGGTACTCCACAAAGGAACCTCCTCCGTGAATGGAATAGAACATGGAATGTCTCAGGTTGTGGAATATTAAAAGCGCACAAAACGAACATACAGCTCCGGCGGGCAAATGTAATATAAGTAAACGTAGTTGTGCGGCTGAAAATGCTGTAACTTGGTAGGTTGCATCAACACGAATTTTTTCACAAACACCGATACCGAACATCCCAAAAGATGTGAGTAAGACAATTGGGTAAGTGCACCTGGCAAATAAAACAACCCGTAAGGTGCGAACTAAAACTATTTAGGTGTGATGGTTGCAATGTCTATTGGGTACCACATTTTACCACTAATCTCTACAGAAGCGAACATATATCCTCCCACACACCCACTCACTCCCGATGGGGTGTATGAAGTTGAAGTTGTTTCATGGTCAGTCAAGGCTTGCAATCATAAGCTGTGTATGCCTTATGCACACCCATTCGCACACAAATTCCGTCAGCCTAGATGAATCCTGGAAGCTCGTAAGTCTGAGAAAGGCAGACAATCTACCAGCCATACCCCTGCGCTCTGTCAAGCCTGCTTAACTTTTTTATCCTCTCAGTGCGCTTTTCGTCGCTCACAATTACACTTTTCAAGTACACTTCTAAGGCTGCGCTGTTGTTGTTTATTCATACTGTATTCACTCTTACTGGAGGATGACAGGACCTAAATATCCCCTCCGCCTCCGGGCAAGCCGGCTAGATGGCGGAGCTCCCCCCCGCTACCCTTTGTCCCCTAAGGCTGAGCTGAGAAAGCTGGAAGGCATGATGACCCCCCGTCTACACCCTCCATCGACCCATCGTGGGTATCAATATGATTCATACAATACAAGATGGTTTCAACCTGAGCAGTGGTGAAAGATGGTAAGAGAAGTGGGTGTAAATCTAAAAAAGTAAACTATAGCTACATCTACGCGTTCGTGCGTTGGAATGGCAGTCCAATAACTCATACAGACTCTGGGCTCTTCAACTCAAAGAGGGAACTGGTCCACTCGCATGTGTAAACATATGTTATCTATTTTTCAGGGTGCTCCTATATATGAATCTCTGGTGATGTCTATCTCCTCGTATGTCTTCATATCTCGATACTATAACTACGGAATGGTAATAGGACAGGATTCCAGGTCTATCATCCCATCCCATAACTGGGTTTGGAATGCCGAAAAAACAAAATCCCGCGCGGTATTGGATGGAATTTCAGTCAGTATTCCTATGCAGCTCAGTCAGTCAGGCCTGTGATATAAACGCCGAGGCAACCTACTGTTATCTGACGCCTGCCTGCATATATGGAAGCCTTCATATATCTTCGAGGCCTGCATAAGACTTCGTAGTCTACAGGCTATCTGGCGGCCGGCCAGGCTTCGATATACAGGCCTGCACTATTGAAGATCTGGCCCAATGGAGTTCACCAAGAGAAGCATTTGACAATAGCAGTCATCCTTACTTGGCAGATATTCATGGAGCTGGCAATGGTAGATATAGGGGGTTACCAAGGGGAGGATTCCATCCATCTGTCGAAATACCGTGATTTGGCGACGCCATCTTAGTCCAAACACAGAGCAGTTTTTGTACCGGATTCCAGTCTCGTTTTCATCCCTCAGTTCACACTATAATTGTCAAGCCTACTTGACGTTCTTTCCATGTGCGATGCTTAAGTGCTGCTCTAGCTAGTGTGAGACAAGGATTTCTCACCTCAATAGAGCCAAAGTAGACTGTCTCCGAGTCGTAGTTCCCAGTTAGTTTATCTCTACGGCCTTCATCTAGGTCTCAATGGGCGTCACTCCCCAGTTCTTGGGAGTCGATACTCTCTCCAAGGTTGGAGTTAGAGTGGAGGTGTTTGCAGGTGATGTGAGGCCTTCCCTGAGCGCCGTAATTACTTCAATCAATCCAGATCCAATTCAGTCCCCAGGTTTTGCTCATATCACAAAATGTTCTATTTGTTCTATATGCACAAATATGAAATCTTTCATATTCTAGTCTCTGATTTACGATATTGCTAATATTCATAGTGCGGCAGTAAAAAATCGCTCTAACAACACAGTCAATGCACACCCGCTGACCCATTATCGGAGATATCCTATATCTGAGGCGGATTGGTGAAATAGGGCATAGTAATGTGCATGGTATGTATAGGACACTTGGTTATCAGAGCCAAACCCATAGAATTACTGGGTAGGTGGTTTTGAGTTACGGTTCATGTACAGTTTGACGATGGGTACTTGCCACATTCAGCTACAAAAATTCCGACCAAGCAAAATCGAAAAGATAGTATTTTGTACTCAGGCTCCGCGCCAGCATTTCGGAACTGTAAAGCATTAGTTTTAATGCCTACCTCACAAATTTCACAGCATCGCAGCTCCAACTACAACTAATTTCGGTCCCACCCCTGCACCAAGGGATGCCTCCTGCCAATAACCGCCAGACATGTATTGTGTTCTAAGGTAGCAAAAACCAGCACTACGGACCAGTCCATCGAACTGATGGTTTGGACGGGACGGTGTGCTCGGGCCTTGAGAGAGGACCATTGATACCCTTCCCGAACATTCTAGGGATCTACTCAATCGACTCAGCACCAGTCGTGTGATGGCTGCGCTTTCCGCAAGACAAACCCTGCTAGGCAACACGGCGCACACTAGGCAACACGGTGGAGAATACGCAACAAGGCGCACACCAGGCAACAAGGCGCACACCAGGCAACAAGGCGCACACCAGGCAACAAGGCGCACACCAGGTATCAGGGCACACACCAGGCATCAGGGCACACACCAGGCAACAGGGCACACACCAAACAACATGGCGCACACCAGGCATCAGGCATCAGCAAAAAATATTTCCGTCCGGGTGGAATGACTCCGTCAGAGTGGACGCGGTCCGTCAGAGCTGTCAGAGACATCCCGGTAGCGGCTTACTCCGCGCCCAGCGCCAATACCACCCTTCGCGTTGCATATCGCCCTCCCATTGCAGTTTCACCGTTTCTTCTCGCTCTGTCGGTTTCCAATTTTGAACGAACACTCTGGCGTTGAAGGCCAACTGTGACCATACATCGGAATGGGTGCATTGGGCACGAGCTTGCATCGGGATTGCAATGCGATGGGTGACGCTGCGAAAACCTCTCCTCGCGTTCCTTCTACCTGCGCGCAAATGCAATTCTCTTTCTACTAATTATACACATCATTCCAAGTCGCCAGATCTATGTGGCTATTGACAATCCATCGCTCGTTCCGTCCGTCACCTGTCTTACTACTAGCAGCTATCTCTGGAATTACGTGCGCACAGCCGACAATGTTTCCCACACTGAAAACTTGCAAAGCAACTGCTGCCGGTGCTTTTATCACTTGTACAAATTTCGAGACGGGATCCAAGTTACCCGAGTTTTCAGGTATTGTGGTGAGTGCCAGGGCTAACCAGTACTCAATGAAAGCTCCATCCTCGTACAGGAGCTAGATTTTGAATAGTTGTTGCAGTTGCCACGGGAGACGACCATTCAGTGTACCATAACATCTCCCTGGGCGTTTCTTTACGCACACCCAGTCGTTCCGTCGGTCCCCTCCGCGCCAGCTCTGGCTTCCTGTGCATCGACAAATCTGAGATATGCGTTCACCATCTAAACCCTCAACTTGAACCTTAATACCATGGTAAATACAGAGCTCCATTGCGTGCAGTTGTTCATCTGATATATACGTCTTGTTATGACTCTTATGCTTGAGAAACTCCCGCGTGCCGTTGTATATTGTCACGCGGTGCGTTGCGTCTTGCGTATTGTCGAGTAATGCTCTGAAGTCTTTGATCATAGTGTCAGGACGCATTCCATCACGGCGGTTTTGGGGTCCCATGAATTCGGGCTTCACATATGACTGGGAGCTCAGGGGGGCAGCCAGATCAGCGCCCGAAGGGAGGACTTTGCAGGTGGCAGCGCTGTTCTCTCGACGCTGAGCGAGGGCTTGGAGATTGAGCTCTCTGATTTCGAAGCAGAGAATGCCACGCTGAAAGGTGATTACTTGCGGCAGGTAGTTGAGATTGTGATTGGAGGCGTTCCAACTGTCCTTGAGATTCGTTTTATGTGCTTGTTCGTGTCTCTCGGCAGAATACTGTTGCAAGGCTCCATATCGACGAATCTGTTCGACCCAGTGAGACATCAAGTGGATCTTCGGAAAGTTGAAGTCGGCATCTAATTCCTTGGAAACATCTATCTCGTGGCTGATATAATCCCGCCAGGCGTTCATTTCTCGCCGCTTCTTAGACGGCGTCCAAGTTTCAGCATTTGATTCCTCGTCTAGCTTTCGCTTCTTCACGAGCTCCGTTCTCAGCGCATTGGCTTTGGCCTTCGCCTTTTTGCCGGCTCGCCCGTGTAAGAAAACATCTTTGAAGGTGTCAAAACGACACAAGGCGTCTTCCATGTAGCTCAATGTTGCATCATCGTGAGATTTATATCGAGCATACATATAGAATTCTAACAATGCCCGTGTGCACTCAATTGCGCGATTGAATATGGGACGCTGAGCGGGGCTTCCTCCTTGTAGAGACTGGGTTACAACTCCAAGCAGGTACCGGCTCATTTCCTTCATCTCCTTCCCATTCCATTGAGAAACTTCCTCATATGACTTAGTTTTTGGTGTGAGGTTGTGGTAAGCAGGCACGGATAACCATATTGCATTTTACTTGTCGAGCCGTTCGTGCGTCTTCATGAAGTGGAAAATCCACTTCTGGAGGTGATCAAGCATGCCGATCTGCATTGTATGGAGGAGGTCGGGCTTCGGGAGGTCGCTCACGATACAGGGAATATGTCGAAACACATTAAATCCTCGGTGAACATGGCGTGACGAGAGTTCGGCATCGGCTGCCTTGGTGTTGGCATCGCTGAGCGTTCGATATAGGTTGTGATCCCGCCGGGGGTGTTGCTTGTCAGGAGGGACATAATCTCCAAGTTCGTTCTTTGGACACTCGCACCAAAAACAGACATGTCGCTCGAGATGATGTAGGTCGCTATACTCAGGGCAATCTGCAAGCCATGCTGCTAAAACCGGTTTGCAACGCCTGAAGTTGCCATCTGCACAGAGAACGTTGTAATACCCGCTCTCGGAGCTGGGATTTTGTTTAAAGGTGAGAGGCTGGAGTAACCGCCGGAGTACCTCGTTCAGCACCTCTCGGTTTGTATGCCGCTGGTCATCAAGCCGCTTCTGAGGAATATTGCGGTTCTTGATCGGAATCGGCAGGAGAGCGACCATTACAACGCTGTGCGTTGAGGGCATCTGGCGGAGCTTTGAAGATAGTTTGCCAATTGTCATATATACAGGCCACTCTTTCTTGTCGCCAGCAAAATTCGAGAGATGCGTTCCGTCGGACATGAAGATCAAGGGAACCAGTGTATCCCCCACTCTGAGCGTTGACTAAACGTCGGTTAGCACGACATCATGCTCGGGTATCTCTCCTTACCTGTGTCTCCCACCACCAGTCCGCAGTGTGCATTTCGGTATAGAGGCGTTTCGGTGGCGTATCGCTGTTAAAGCAACGCTGAGGGGCGTAAATAAGATGCTCGGCGTACGCTGGATCCCGCCTCAACCATCTCATGCTTTTGATTATGTCTCGACTCCAGTATTTGATAGGGCGTTGGTGATTGTCATTCCATTTCATATCCTGGAGAGTGTGTAGTTCCCACTCCCCGAGAGCCAGATCATCTGGCATGCCAGCCACGAGCTTCTGGACGCCATCCCCGTTTTTGAAGCTTGGGAAATGCAGAGCGGTGTTTTCTTCCTTCAGCACGTTGTCATAGTACGTCTTCATGCCCTTCTTCTTGATCCCACACTGGATATATTTGTACTCTTCACGCGTCGCAAACGGATAGTAGGGATTGTTTTGTAGGTTCGTCTCAAGGAAACCCTGAGCGTCGCGTTCCCATGGCTCAGCAATGTAATCGCTCAGCGGAGCACCGGCACCAGGGTATGTTTCCGTCCACGGCAGAGGAGGCGGCGGTGGTTGAGACTCCGAGTCTGCGATGTGTTCAAGGTGTTCGAGGTAGGGAAACGCATGCAAGTCTTCGACTGAATCTTTGATAGCGTGGGATTCACAACGCTGAGCGGGTTCAACGCGTCGGGGCGCGCTGCGAACAGTCAGATTCTTCTGGCGTGCAACTTGAAGGTGTTCAGGATGGTGTAATTTGATATGTTTAAGTCGCCAGCTGTCTGAGGTGAACTTCTTTCGGCATGAAAATTCGGGGCAACGGAAAGGGGTCTTCTCTGGCATTGTCGACGACACGCGGGAAGTGGAGTATTCACTGTAGAAAGGGACGAAAGTTGGTGCTGGACCTGAGCACTTTGGTGTGGGTATAAGCTCACGATACTTGAGAGATTTATTGAGCCTCAACACCATCACAAGGAGGTTCCTTACACGCTAGGAGTTGCAAAAACACTGCATGCGCGATGTCCCATAATACTATGAATAAATAAAAATAAACCCTTCGCAATCCAAAATCCTTGCGACGCGTGTAATAATCAATGCCTGAGATAAATAGATTAGAACAAAGGAAACGAACAAGCCCAGAACCCTAACCCAAACGAACAAAACACCTGCACGCGTGCCTTAATCAGTGCCTGAGATGAATACATTACAGCAAAGGAAACTCACAGGACAAGAACGCGAGGACTGGTTCACTCCTCGCCTACCGAGCCATCCGGGCGCGCCTCAGGGAGAGGGACATCAGGGAGAGGGACATCGGGGAGAGGGACATCCGGGAGAGGGACATCCGGGAGAGGGACATCCGGGAGAGGGACATCCGGGAGAGGGGCATCCGGGAGACGGACATCAGGGAGACTGTCGCCACCTGCCGATTCGCCGAGTAGCTGCTGCTCCACATTGATATCCGTGATGTTTCCGGCTGCCTCAGCTTCTCGCAGAGTTGGCGCCGCTGGGCGAGGTTTTTGCGGCGTCACAAGCCCCAAAAACTCCAGCCCACTGAGGGTATGAGTCTCCGGAGTTCGTGGGCGTGGGCGAGGCTCCGGGGTTTGTGGCCGTGGGGCAGGCGCCGGAGGTTGTGGCCGTGGGGTATGCTCGCGCATCTCCTGGCCTTGCTCAGGTAGCACGGTTGGCTGTTCGTCTACCATTGTATCAGCATCGTCAGCCGCTGTATTTACCATCTCTTCCTGGCCAATCGTCCGTGGTTCTTTGCCATTATCCTCATCCTCATCCACCACCTCCTCCTCCTTCTCATCTTCCTCCTTCTCATCTTCCTCCTCTTCATGTTCCTCATCTTCACCGTCCCTTTCCATATCCACATCGCCGTCTAAATCAACGCCGTCAGGTGCGTCCACGTCATCCTCCATGCACATATCCACATCAGGATCAAGTTCTGAGTCGTGTTCGCCGTCCGACTCGGTACAGTCAGTATCATCATCGGAGGAAATTGACACGGCAGGCGATGCTTCCGGCTCTAAATATACCCGCTCTAGTCAGCCCTCCTTGTCCAAGTCTGCCTCTGACATTTGCTTCTGCAACTGCAAAGCAACGGCACGAGAGATATCATCTCCCCCTGGGGTTCGTTTAACAATACCTTTCCCTTTACCGTTTCCCATCCCCTTCCCCTTCCCTTTCCCCTTCCCGTCCTTTGTTCCATTCCCTTTCCCGGTCCCTTTCTCAGCGCCCTGCGTGTCCTCCTCACTCTGGCCGTCGTCATTGTCATTGCCATCGCCAGGACGGCTCCTTCCACCGCTCGGCGCACCGGGATCCGCCCAGTTGTCATCATCATCATCCTCGTCAATTATCTCATCCCAATTCAGTTGTCTAACAGCCAGGAAGTCGCCTGGGATGTACTGCCGGCAGCTTGGCGGCTCAATCTTTGCCCGGAGATAGTGTTAGCAACGGGTCCGGGTAACCCGCCAGCGGTCCGGGTTTGGACCGCAAAAACGGGTCGGTTCGGTTCCAGAACCGGCCAAAAACCCGACCCGCAGACTCTTGGCTGGCCAAACCCGGACCCGTACCCGTCAACCCGCGGGTTTCGCCGGGTTTGGCTAGACCCGTCGGTTCCAATCTCCGGTTCTGCGTTTCGGGTTTCACATTTATGGTCGCATTCAGATATGCGACTGTT
>Ga0307514_10000756_pt1 | contig 54136 bp, 48 predicted proteins | sample 16_EM_MG_FD_203088 | JGI IMG/M metagenome (GOLD analysis project Ga0307514, IMG submission 203088) | Populus trichocarpa ectomycorrhiza microbial communities from riparian zone in the Pacific Northwest, United States - 16_EM | ecosystem: Host-associated > Plants > Roots > Unclassified | place... | reverse complement strand
GTAGAGTTTACATAAACTGACAAGTTCGCGAACCTCTTGTCCGGTTTGCGAACGGGATGAAATATTGCGAACCGGTCAGTCCAGTTCGCGAACTGGAGGGTTCGCCAATGGGTCGGAACATATATACTACTGCCTAGATTCATTACCCCGCAATTGCCATACATCGATTCCACCCTCCTATCTTCCAGTCCGTATAGCGAGCACATCTGCTATTATACGGAATAAACGAATACAGCGCTATATATTAGTACCAAATGGAAAATCCTCTAACTAATGACGGACCCGATACATGCATGACCGATGCCCATTTAGCTTCAGTCGACGGTGATGTCGCCGAAGTTTCAGTTGAGGATTGGTCCGCGCTACAGAAAGAGACCGAAATCCATCAAGATGCAATACTGGGTCCGGTGGAACCACTTCTAAGGGCTATTTTATACTTCATCTCCGAGGCCAGTTCCGAAAACAATAACCGATCATCGCCGTTAGCACTATTTTCTTCGGCCAAAATTACCCTTGGTAGATTCCGGCTTTGGACGAAGAGTTTTGATGGTGAGGAGCTTGATATGATCACGATAATTGATGGCTGTCCTCACCTGAAAGAGACTATTGCTTCCCTCTTGTCGAGCTTCACTACAATCTTGGTTGGAGAGTTCGGACAGCGTGAGTCCTACTCATAGTACTTATTCGTTTGTGCGTTCTGTTGACTTGATCGGAAGTGTGCAAACCTGAGACTGTAGCTAGTTTGAAAGATGCTCTGTTACAGATGCTTCCGTCACTTGCTGCATCCCAATGTTCACAAGAAGCCCCAGAGTCGGTAGAGAACGAGAGCGGTGGGGAGTTGGAGTATTGGACCGATAACTCTAGTTGCAATGGCGATTCCAACATAGAGCATCTGGCCTACCTTACCGATTCACTGATGCGACTATTACCTGCATTAGAAGATGCAATGGGATCAATGGTTGCCCGACAAGAGCGAATAAAGACTCTTCTTCAAAGCTGCACCATTGCCGAGATATATACCACTATAATTCAAGACAAATATCCCAGAGTAGAGCCATTTCGAGCTCGAATCTTAGCTCAAGGGGTTATCGATGCTTCGGACTATCTAGTACAACAAAAATTTAAGAACATCGTTACTATAGGAACCCAAGAGACTTCATGTCCTAGCATCAGCGCGTTTCAGGATTTAGGGTTAGGGGGATCGATATCCAAATCCCTCATTTCCGACATTTCTGAACTAATGACTGTCACTTCTTCCAATAAGCGTAACCTCTTGACAATACCTCCAATACCGAAGCCTGGGGCTGCATGTCCAATTTGCTTGGAGAAATATCCCGCCTTAACCGAATCGCTATGGAGGTAAGTAACCACTTTGTAATCTTATTTACTCAAACTAATACTTCGCTCTTGCAGGAAGCATGCCTTCGGTGATCTGATGCCTTACATGTGCATCAATAACGATGCTGGGACTTTTAAATGTCGGCAGTCATTCAGAACATGGAGAGAGTGGATGGAACACGACCACACAACTCACTCCGATAATCCTCTTGGACAATCCTGTGCAATGGATTCTGGCAGTGTAACTGTTGGAAATCCTGCAACTTCATCATGCCCATTTGGTTGCCGAATCCTTCACCACTTAGAGGGCGAGAGCTGGTACCGACATGTAAGTCACCACATGGAAGACATTCGGCTACTCGCACTTCCACTTTCTCTCCGACTGTCACCGAACGGTTTCGAGGGAGACAGAAGTGCATCCAGTGCCGATTCTGGCGACCTCGCAGCACTTGATCCAGTGAGCCTCGCCCCGATTATGGAGGAATTTTCCACAGGGTCCAACGATATTATTGACAATATCGATACCATTGAACATAGTCGTAGCTATATAAGTGAGACGGATGACCATGTTAAGCCCCAGCGGTCTCCAAACCTGACATTTGACGAAGACCCATCAACCAAATCTAGCTTTGAGGTGTTTACCACTGGTGAGTACCAAATTACTCCGCTAGAGGTTGGAGACTTAGCTAACTTCGGAGTAGAATACGATTCGAGACAACAGCAGCAGAACGTCCGGAAACAGATCGAAAATTCCATTCATGTGAAAAGTGCAATAAGTAATTCCCGCAGGCTTGTGACTTGAAGTGGGTGTTAGAATGTTCTAAACCCTTTGGTATTATCAAATGTTAATTTCAACTATAGAAAACATCGTAAAACGCACGGTCTCCCCTATAAGTGCAATGTATCAACCTGTAACTATTCCTTCATGGGATTCCGTTCCGAGAAGTGTAGAGATCGCCATATCCACGATAAACACGACAAATATGCCCCTAGGCAAAAGTGTCTGTACAATTGCGGCTACTCCAGCCCGCGAGAGAGCAATTTGAAACGACATATGGAGAAAGCCCATGGTTATATTTATGTTCGCACCAAAACCACCCAAAAATCAAAACCGGCAGAATCCACAACTCGAGGAAATATGGCACCTCAATGGCCGCGACAAGTCAGGCAAAGCTCATCATCCCAGCCACCACCGTCTGTAGCCACTAGTGTGCAAAGCATGCCAGCGGTAATGAGCTCGGGATACCCCTACAGCCATTCGTTTCCGATTTTGACATAGACACTTTATCTCCGGAGACCTTGAGAGAGGAGCCAAGTCCAGCGATGGAGTCGGTACGGACTTTTTTCCCTCCTTTGCCAGAATCCTCATACTCTCTCGCTGTAAATCCACTGGGATTTATAGAGCAAGCTCCGGATGCACGGCACCAGATGACGGATACGTTCGAACACTCCCCCAATCATTCGCTCCTCACTAATCCACCCGGGGCATTGGAAGCGATGAGAATGCAACAGAACAGTGGGGGTGAAGTCTCGTCGTATCCTCACATGCAGGTGATGCATTGGAGTTTTAACTCGGTCGCTCAGGCAGGCCCACCGCTAAGGGGAGAGTCACCGGATTCTTTTCTTCGTGATGCGCCTTCTAGTATTTTTAACCGTTTCGTTCCGGCTACTTTCGACCCGGAATTTCCGGCCGTCAGAAATTCCTTTTCCGACAAAGAAGACGAGGAGGACGAGGAGGACGAGGAGGACGGAGAGGAGGGAGAGGAGGGAGAGGACGGAGAATGAAATTCGATGATCAAATTCTTTTAAGGGGTTAACTATTTGAGCACTGCGAGGGTTTTGTGATTGAACAACAGTACAGAGTGGAGAGAGAACAGTGAACGAGATAGGAAGACTTTTGTATGCAAAATATGTAGAAGATACTAGTTTGGTCGCAAGTGGAAGATTTGCATACACTCGCCCACTTGTGAAATGGACCGTAAATATTGCGCACTGGCGACTCAAGTTCGCGAACCGTAAGGGCCGCCTATGTTACTGAACATATGTATCTCCCTTCGCCTTTAATTAGATTGTGGCTGAGTATCTACAACTCGAAAGAGATGTTCCCTTTATATGGCTACATTGTTAGAGGAGAGGGGTACAGGGCAGGCCACAGAGGCGGCGATTAATGAGGCTCAACCGCTATCAGGAGTTTTTTTCTCGCCTTTGGAATTCGTATATCTGTTTTCTATACTATTGGAAATTCTTTTATTTCATCAAGCTATAGCTACGATGGATGGGTTGTAAGCTGCCACAGAACTGGCATTATTACTCTGTACTGCCAGCAGAAGCATTGGAACAGAAACGATCCAACCCGCTCGGCAGCAGAGTGTTATTCTCATCCAGCCTTTTCGAGCGCAGACGTTCTAGCCGCCATAGTCAGAAATACGATATTACCCTTAGCGAAGACCAAAAACTAGTCTTGAAATAGATAGATATGTTCCGACTTATACGTCAACAAATCTACTTTATAAAGAAGTCGACTAAAAATCAAATAAGGCAACTTTGTAGATATGGCGACTTATTGACAAAACCAGCTAGCTAGACTGCGACTTTACAAATATGTCAACTTACAGGAATATCATTTCGCCATGAGAACTCACATCTCTCTTTAGTACATATGCAGATGATTGAAAATACATGGCCGATGTACAGCTAGCCTCCACACCCTGTCTGGAGAGTTACAATCAAATTATGTTGTGCTTGCAGAAGTCGCTGGTAGTATCACACTGAATTTGCAACTTCACTGTCTCGAAATACTATCATTGCAAGATGGATTGTGAGCTGCGCATGCTCTGCTTGTCATCCACACTCTCTTTGCATCTCTTCCGTGCATGCCCCAATAGATGTGTTAAGTACCTAGGCAACAATATGTCGCTAAGGGAGCTGTGGCAATGTTGTGGTGCAGAGCGTGCTGGGCGAGACTTGAAAAGTGTATTAGCTAAAGCTTCAAATGATAAATAATATACTTGGTCCCCAAGTCAGCTTATTTGTTAAGAGGTCCACTTTGTAGGTAAGTTGACTGGCTTGACAACCGCGGCGACTGGAATGCAAAGTTGACTTCTTGACAAACAAGCCGACTTATTTACAAAGCCACCTACTTAACGTATAAGTCGGGATAATCTCCTAAGTCTATGCTATAACTTTGTCTATGGTGGTGGTGGGGGGGATGGGGGGTGAGATCGGGGATTGTGATATTCACGGATATATATTTTTGTCGGTGTTATGGTTATTTTATCGACCATAACTGTATCGTTACGCACGATTGGATAGGCTCACTAGGACACATACGCAACTAACTATAGTGAGCATACATACATACCCATTGTAGAGCTCTGCAAATATCACTGTACTCATTGTAACGACATAAGGGAGCTGTTCAAATAGTGACGATAGAGAAGCTTAATTGTATTCTATCTAAGAGGGCCACAAGGCCAGTATATATATGAAAGTACAAGTACGGCTGAATGCCATCAGCTCGTACCAGAGTCAACAGTCATCTCCGGCCATACAAGACATCTCCGTCCCCGGCCATACAAGACATCTCCGTCCCCGGCCATACAAGACATCTCCGTCTCTGGCCATACGAGACATCTCCGGCTGAGACCTGTATATGCAATAGGAGCAACAAGTTGTAGAGTATGTAAGTACCTTAACTTTAGCTATGCTGCATATATACAGTAGTAGAGTCGTTCAGCCCCAGTTTCCGGACAACTTTCTTGCAACTTTTCTGATCAGTAAGGTTCAGGTATATCTAGCGATCTGCAGCTTATCAGCAAGCTTTAGTAGGCGGGAAAGTCGCAAAAAAGTTGTCCGACAGCGGAGCTGAACGACTCTATTGCAGGACAACTTTTCCAACCAGTGAGTTCCTAGTATATCTAGCGATCTGCAGCTTATCTGCAGCTTTTGATAGCGGAAAAATCGCAAAAAAGTTATCCTGCAGCGGATCCGAGCTGAACGACTCTAATAGTTACTGACGTGAGACGACAATTACGTACCCACAGCTTCTTCTATGATCGATCACGAGCAGACTCGCGCGTCTGACCAATCCCATCTGATACAAGATGTGTCGTAAGCTGGTGGATACATATATGTACGTACAGGAAACGAAATGCGGGATTATACTGTAGCTCGTGCGGCTCTAGAACGTTTGTTCCGTAAATAAAAATGAAATAAAAAATGAAATGCCAAACACTTCTCTCGTACTACATGAAAAAAATGGGGTATTTTATAAAGCGGATTGCAGCAATTTGAAGTATGTACTAATCACCAGGAAACCGTTCTCCAACCGTTCCCCAAATTTCCAAATGCTTCTCAGACAATTTGACAATCATTCCATAGGATAAACGAGATACTCACAGTCAAAAAAACAACCCACTTTTTCAGGTAGTAGACACAGAATTTCACTAGTCTGTCAGCCGGCTGCAGACTAGAACTTCACCTTGCTCGCTTTGCTCGCCTTGCCGCACACCAAATCACAACGGCTAAACTGGCAAAGGCAGCAAGCATGTGAATACAAACAAAAACCTGGCATAAAACAAATTATTTTCCATTGTTATCCCATACTCAAGTAGTACAGCACGTCTGATAATAGGATTAATTATACGGCAACTGTCGATCGAGTTGATTGATCAACAGCCCAGACACTAGCACCGGTAGTATTGCGAAGAGAAATGTATAGTGTAATTGATTTGGTCCTACATACACACTCTACCTGTACCTACCGAGGCGTATCACATCCCCTCGTTAGTTATGATGAGTGTTGGGAGCTGAGATAAGGTAAGCTTGCAGGTTGCAGCGGTGATCACGCCTTTCAAAAAGCTTAGGGGATGAACTAAGTATATAAGTACTGAGGGGTAAAAAGCTACGTGACCGGCAGCAAGTTGCAACGCGACCACAACCATACCGACGGCAGAAAAACCATGGTAACAAGTAGAAAAAGTGCTTATTTTAGATATAAAATTACGGCAATTGATAGGTAGTAGGTAGTGTACCATCTATCATTCTCAAGTCTCTGCTTCAGTATCTGTGGCATGCCGTGTGTTCTGGATATCGGTGGTAGATACGGTAGCGTTGCTGTCGGTCACGTAGTTTCTTCACCCCTCTGTACCTTGTGAATAGAATTTGAGACTGATTTGAGATAGGCCAGATTGAAATCTATAGAAGTGGGGAAGTAGTTGTTCTACGAGCGATAATGAGCTAAATTAAGTTGAGATACTGGGCGACGTGCTGCGCAAACAAAGTTGAGAACTGACAGCTGAGAGTGGGACCAGTTCCAGTTGCAGTTGCAGTTGCAACAGCCAGTAAACTTCATCGGGCAGTAGAATCTCACCTCACTCACGAGGGGATACTTGCCGAAGCTTCAGCTAGAACAGAGCAAAGGAGCCCACCCTCCTCTTTGTCTGAGCGGGTTTGGTTCCACTGTATGCGTAGGCAGATACGCGCTTTTCCAGTGCGTTTCCCTCTCTGGTGGGCGCGGGCACTCGCTCTCTGTTGAGGTAAAACCAGACAGGTGCTGGAGATATATTTGGGGCCTGAATCCCCCCCATTCCAACTCTTTATTCCCACCATCACAAGCACTCCTTTGAGAGTACACTCATTCTCATCTGAATAGCAAACTTTTTTTGCAAGCTCAGTCGCTCGCCTTCACACACCCCACCTCCAGCTACACTTCCACAACTTCTCATTAGCTAGCACACGAATCCACAATGTCCTCCCACGACAACCAAATTGAATGGCAGCCCATCGTCAAAAAGCTTGCCAAACTCATTGAGGAGAACGACTGGAGTCAAAACTTCGCCCAGGCCATCTACGACGCAAAGAAAGCCGACGTCCCCGACCTGGACCACATCAACTCACTCGAAGACTACATGAACGACATCAACGAGTTCCTTTTCTGGAAGCCCACTGAGAATGAGAGAGGAGACGTGGTCTACAACAAGATCTGTCTCTTCTACTGGATCCTCGACCAACCGACGTTAGCGCTCCTGCAATCCCAAATCTTGCCCAAGGAAGCAGGCAAGCCACTCACCATCCTCTCGGCGTGGATGGTCGAATATGCAAATGCACTCGGCGCATTCTACGACACGGAGGAATCCATCGACGCAGCCACCATCGAGACATTCTATAAATCCCCTGCATACAACATGGAACAATACGTGCGGCCCCCCGGCGACTGGAAAACCTTCAACGAGTTCTTTGCCCGCCACGTCAAGCCGGGCAAACGCGACCCTGAAGAGCCTACCAACCCCGAAGTCATCGTCAGCGCCGCGGACTCGGTGTTTGACGGCCAATGGAAAGTTGACGACGAGAATAATGTTTTTTTCGTCAAGGGTATCCCATGGAATATCAAGCTCTTGCTTGAAGGCAGCGAATGGGCAAAGTCGTTCGAGGGCGGCACGTTCATGCATGCGTTCCTCAACACTACCGACTACCATCGCCAACACGCCCCCATCATGGGAACCATCCTCGAGGCAAAAGTCATCCCTGGAGCAGCGTACCTTGAGGTTGTCCCCGCCACGGACCCCACCAGCGCTCCCACTAAGGACGCTTCAGGAGACGGTGCAGCCCAACGGCAGCGAAACAAGTTTGCGATGCGCCGTCGCTTGGCCGAAGGTAAAACCGATGCAAACATCATCCGCCACATATACCAAGGCGATACGACCAACGATGATCTCGGAAAATGCGAACCGGTCCAGGGCGTGCAAGCTCCCGATAGCCCCGGCTATCAGTTCCTCCAGGCGCGTGGGTGCGTCGTCATTGACTCGCCCATCGGCCTTGTCGCTGTGCTCCCCATTGGCATGGCGCAAGTCTCGTCTGTCAAACTGTCAGTCAAGAAAGACGATGTCGTCAAGAAGGGCCAGGAGATCTCATACTTCCAGTTTGGCGGATCCGATATCGTCTTGGTGTTTGAAAGGGGGAGTCGGGTGCATTTGACGGCGGAGCCGAAGACACATTATAACACGGGCAGGAAGATCGGGACGGCGAAGGTTCCGGAAGTTGTGTAAGTAGTGAAAGGCGAAAGAAAACAAACCTGGTTGAGGTAGGGCAGGGCATTAGGGATGGAACAGTGGAAGAGGCAGGGAATGATATGAATAAACGAATGGATGGGTGAATGAATGAATGGATGGATGGATGGATGGATAGTTGTTTGGCAGTAGCTTAGCTTTTTGCTTTTTTTTATATCTCCATCTACGTTGTTCCTTCTGATACGCTAATTTTGTTTTATTTGATGTCTCCTTCCTCTCTTTGCGGTCCTTTTTTCTTGATCTGCCGCAGAGGGCAGTCGGTTCACTCGCACTCTGTAGGTGCATTACGCAATGAAAAAAGTATTCAAACTATGTCAAGTTCTCGACATCAGCTAGGTGGGTTCTCATACAAAATAAATAGATCTCAGCCTTCGTATGGCCGGAGATGATACCTCGTATGGCCGGAGATTACTGCTGAGCTGATGGTATTCAGCAATTGATAAGTACGTGCGCATTCGTATTTATATTCCCATATATATAAGCTTATGTAACCCTCATAGATAGTACAATTAAGCTTCTCTATTATCACTATTTTAATAGAGGATAGGACTGTTTGAACGAGTGACCAGCGGTGCAGGGTGGCAGAACTATCAGGGTGGGGCAATTCTGGCCCTTACGCCTGGGATGCATACATGCGCAGCACTGTCAGTGGACCTTTCCGTGTACCTGCTCTGCAGAAGTCCTTGAAAAATTACTAGGAACCCGCTAAAGGCATTTCTTCCATTGTCGTAACAGGACCCTTTAGGGTAGGGGACCAAGGGACGGTAACTATTAGTGAGCCGGTCCGGTCCGGTCTGAGAACGCTAGTGAAGGACTGTTGCAAAATCCTGCTGAACACATGACGTCGGCTGTTTGGAGAGATATTCGGACACCTTACGAAAGGGTGATGATTGTGTGTTGAGGAAGTGATGAGATTCTCTCGAAATCAGAAATTCAGATGCCAAAAGATGTGGTGGGACCGCTTTTGGATACAGGGAATTATTATCTGCTCCTTTCCTCTCGAATACAGAGCACTTTTGTTAGTTTTTGTAATCTGGATTTTTTTACAATGCAAGATGGAAGACAGTCCTAATCGCTTAGCTAGTGTTCTTATATTTCCATTTTGTTTTCGAAACATTACATGGGGATCTGGTTTCGGGGTATAACATCTCATTCGCATCACTCGTAACTTGAGAAGGTCTTGTGCTCGATTCCTAAGTTCTCCACTCTTTTGTTTTCTCTTTTGCTGCAATGTACTAGGTGCAGTACGATGGCGAGGACATTGGACTTGTCAAAGAGTCTTGCGGTGTGAGTGTAGAAGGGGGAAGTCATATTCCATAATCCAGAGAAACGCTGTAATTGCTTCAAATCTGACGCACGTACAAGTTCCCACACGAATTTATCATTACACTCCGCGGCAACAATTCATACAGCTTCGTCACCTACGCCTCCTCCATAACTCGGCTTGGACTTGTTGTTTACCTCTTGTTTCCGTTGCAGTTGGAGCTCAGCTCTCGAGGCGGTATAGAAATTTCCGACATTCGGTGCCCACACTGAGACTACCACCACCAGCTCACCCAGTAAGTAAGCATGCAAAATCAAAGTCACCATAATTATGATCCGCCGCGTTCCCTCACTTTTGCGCGCTATTCGACATGATACCAATGGAGCCAGGTAGCATAAAGGTGATGAGAGCAAAAGAGAAAAAATGAAGAAGCGCAATTGTCTATCGTACAGAGAGAGAAGAAGATAGACATATATAAAAGAGATCATCTCAAGCGCTAAGAATAAATCACTAAGAGCGAAGCATCACGAGAAAGGCACTGCTCAGGCCCGAGGCTCACGGGGAGATACGCACCGCACCAAGCCCGAGGCTCGCGGGGAGATAGGCTCCGTACTAAGCCCGAGGCTGGCGGAGAGATAGGCTCCGTATCAAGTCCGCTAAAGTTAGTGCCCGCCTTAGTCCATATGGCTGAGTTAGTGCCCGCCTTATTTCTGGCAGCCTTCGGGCTAAATCCCTTAGTCAACAAGAGGTCTTGCAGCTATTAGGTATCAATCGAGACTATATATATATATAAAACCCAATGCTGCTTCCATAGAGCAACGTATATACTTATTCTCCAATATGCGGCGAGGATGAGCAGTGAGTCAGATGTGGAGATTAGAGTAGATGAAGAGAGGCAATTCTACCTAGAACAATTGAGTATTAATATTCATCTCTAAGCTATGTTCTAGATGATTATTTTTATCTCAAATCGCTATGACCTCAGACAGATGCTTTCCTAGTCGACTTCGATTGTACCAGCAAATGCGGCTTTAAATCTAGCAGTAGCTAAAGTTATCATCTATAGGCTCAGTGACAAAAGAGACACAAAACTACAGTACCAGGGATTCCCGCATGGTCACCCACTGCAGTACTAACCTGGCGATGTTATGCTTAGATATGGCTGAGCGGACGGGAAGCCTCATGTTCATAACTCTATGACCGTAGCTATTAGTTACTTAACTCTTGTATGCTATGTTCGGTAATATCTAAGCACCTAGGGAGTGTTAAGCTGGACATTATTACCTATAAACAGCACTGTACTTAAAAACTAAGGAAATGCGTCTAATTAGGATTTTGTAAGGGAAGTGTAGGCTAGAGTGGATCTAGTGTAAACATATCTGCCCAGGTGGGTAGTTACACATGAAATACTACACCTTAACCGAGCTTGCGAGGTTTGAGAGAAGCAAGACTAAATTGACCGCCCAGAGTTAGAACTTGTTTCTTAAACTGTGGGTGGTTGTAGGGGGGACGCCACATTAAATTTTAGTTCTGGGTAGTCTCCGAATTGGTGTATGACACTTAAATACCGCCTTCGAGACTGGGCTAAGGGTACCGGCGAGCTAAGTAATAGATAAACCTTTGGGCCCACAGCCTGACAATGGAGAGCTTCACATAAACCAACACAATTCGATGTGGTCTCAAATGCAATAATACTCTTTAGCGCAGAATACTAGTTTCAAGAAATATATCAGTCTACTTACGCTAAGATTGTGCAACTGGTCTTCCCGCTTCATATGATCTCACCATACAGCCCTGAGGTGTCTCTGCTACAATATATAGGGGGGAACCGTGTGCATAGACTATGGTACAGAGAAGAGAAAAGGTGAGGGACTCAAGATATATAATACAAGAGTGGTAATAGTTGCGCGGCCTTTTGCACCTTTGCCACCACCGGATATGCAACAGTCTCATCCTAATCTGCTCAATCAAAGATTCAAGACCCAGGATATCTCTCCTTCACCGGCGAAAGCTCGCCTTGTGGGATGTTATTGCTTCTCAATATCTTGGCTCTCAGCCTCAATCACCTCAATTGTACCTCGCTTGCCATGTGTTGGCCTCACTCATCCATGATCAGTCACTCCCGGACTTTTGCCATTGCATACTGAGCCTGGATGGATTCCAAAGACTCTCCAGAACATACCACAAAATTATTTCATATCCCATTCTATCCGTTTATTTCTCTTCCATCTCTCTGCTCTTCGAATTCTGCCGCCATCATCGAGTTCCGAGAATCATCATGTCACCCAAACGCTTAATGTCTGAAAGCACAATCCCCCTCTCACATGTGCCCCTATTGGGGACTTTCAAGGATTCCCCGAGCCTTTGGCCCCTCAGACGGCTTTATTCAATCTCCTAAAGAACCCGGATTGGACCTATGTGGATGATATCATTCATAACTAAATCTTTCCGCTATCTTTATCTATCCGCAGGGAGGAAGCGAACTTACATCTGTCCCGAAGAACACAACCATAGAGGAGCTTGTTACCGACTATAAGATACTGCCCCTTCTTGTTGATATATAAGATTCGTGACTGCACTTTTAGACTTCACACTGTACTCTTCTCTTCCTTACGCATCTTGGGCCTTTAGACCTGTAACTAGACAGTGATCGTACCATAGCCAATACACACGGTTCTCCCCTTCATAGTCGCAACACTTCTTAGTAAGTTTTAGGCAGGCAGCAACGAATTCTCAGATTGGACCCATATGCGCGATATCTTTCATAACTAAATCCCCCATTAGCACTAAATCCCCCATTAGCCTTACCTTATCCAGAGAAGTAGAACGGAGGGTGAACTTGCATCTTTCCCGAAGGACGTATCCGCATACCCACTTGTGGCCGCTATTAGGTATTGACCTTTTTAGGAGAGTTTGGGCTCCGTGGCCAGAATTTCTTGGGTGTGGAATCGAGAGGTATGGGGCGAGAACCAGCCTTGCATCCCTCAATAATCCCCGGGTCAAGCTCATGTAGTGATATCTGTCATAACTAGCCTTTCCGTTAATTCTATCTTTATTTTCATATTGGTGCGGGGAGGGAACTTGCTTCTGTCCCTCGAACCTGCTCGCGGCCATCTAGGACTTATTACCTCTTTTAGGCACTCGGACTAGCCTCTCACCCTCCTTGCGCCGTAGCGTTTTGGGTCGTGCGACACGACCCCAAAGACTCGTGCGGAGAGGGAGATTGAGCGTTCAGAAGTTATGGTTCTCGAAATTCAATGATGATAGCATAATTCGGAGAGAAATGTGAGAGATAGAGGGTAGATCTGGCTCGATGGCAAGCGAAGTGAACGAAGCCTGGGGTATCGTTTTCATCATGTTCAGCGGACGTTGTACCCGAGTAGTGGGACATTTTGATTTCGCTGTCCGCTTCGTTGGTAACGTTGGCAGTCGTCAATGTAATTTCGCGGTCAGTAGTATGGTGATTGGCGCAGAGATCGAGATTGAGAGTCACTAGGAGTCCAAGCTCGCAACTAGAACCTGTGGGGGTGCGGTGTGGTGTGGTATGCTGTCGCGGAGTGTCATGATGTTCCAAGGATGGTCCTGACAACAGCACAACCAAGTTGCACGCGTGACAGGCGAGCTTTGACCGGCCCCGAGACTCTGCGAGTGACACCCATGACACCAATTTGCACAATTCTTACCGGGATGATGTCCGTAAATCGAAGCAATACATCGAAACCGTATATCGAGAAGTACACGAGAGCCAAGCCGCTGTTTTCGCTCAGAAGGTGCGGCCATGACGAAAAGAGATGTGACGGTTCCAAGGGTTGAATGAGAATAGCTGTTGCTAGAGACACCGCTATGTTGGCTGCCATCGTCGGGTTTTGTACACACGTGCACCCGAAACTTCTATACTATGCTGCAGAGAATGTGTAAGTACTTACTTAAGTAGTCTGCGTCTGTCAGACAGCATTTTCGCTGGCGCTAGTGAGAATGTGCTGGAAAGTACGTTGTGTACTCCCCTAGTGCTTCACAGAATGGAAAAAGTCCATCCACGAATTCTTACGCTGTCGGCCCTAACCCTACTCAGTTCCATCGATTTCACATCAGAACGAAGGAACGTTTAACAGCCAGTGTCGTTCCGGTCAAACCCCGGGATCACACTTATCGATACCCAAAAATTCCACATCACTACTTAAGTAGCTACTAAAGTCATTAACCTTTAAGCAATAATTGATACGTATGTATTCATAAAAACAACCATAAAACCCCCTCAATAAAACATAACTTCAACCCCTCTACCCAACCACCATCTTCGCAGCTACCTCTCCATAACTCTCTCCATCAAACAGCAGCTCAAACTTCATAACCTATCCCCCCCTTATCAGCCCTCTTTTCCTCATCTTTGTGGGAATACATACCTCATCAATCCTCGAAATCTGCAGCTCAAAATCAATGCGATAATATTGCACCCCGAGCGAGTTGGTGTACTTTGTAAACTCCCTCAACGGGATTCCACTCAGATCCGACGGGAGCGTGCAGATGCGGTAAATCGCTACATCATTAGCTATAGAACGGGAAAGGGAAGAGGGTTTTTACAGCTGGGGTTCTTCCACTTAAAATCCGGGGGGTCGTCGAGATCGCAGGCCAACAGCTCGTCGGAGAACATTAGCCAAGGCTGGTGGCCGGGTACGAGTGGGACCGGGACCATGCGGTAGAAGGGGATTGAGGTGGATTCTTCGCCTTCGATTAATTGATTCTGCAATGCGTTAGCCCGAAAGGGGGAAAGTGGGAAAGGGGTGGTACTCGTGTGATGTACCAGTTCAGGTGACCGTCAACTAGGTACTTGTCATCGGAGCTCTCCCAGTATTTATGTGCGTCCCATCCTTTGCCGGCTTGGTAGAAGGTCGAGGAGATGCAGCCATAGTTAAGGCGGGAGCGTCGCTTGTTGACGATGGAGCCGTCGAGGCCACGTAGGAGGGCGCCGCGAGCCTGAGAGGGTTAGTAGATGACTCGGATAGTACAGTTTAGGCCGGGAGTGGGGGCTACAATGGCAGTTCGGCTGCAGGATGTCAGTACCAGTGCGCAGGAAGGAGAAAGATGTGAGAGTGCTTACGCGTTCGTTGGTTGGAGTACTTGGATAGGCCCGCCAGTGCCGTAGTTGGTGGTCTGCAACTGTCTCAAAAGGTACTCGGAGGAACCGAAGCCGCCGACAAGAAGGATTGCCTATGGGGTCTACTTAACTACTGAACTAGATGATGGCTCGGGCTCACTTACAGCCACTGTTTCGCCTTTGCGGTGCACGTCGGTCACTTGCTGTTTCACCAGTCTGACGATACATTCCACAATGGGGTCGAATATCTTCTTGACTTCGCTCCTACTGGGGTTAACAATGTACGCGTGGGCATAAGAATGTATACTTACGATGGTATGGTATGGAAACCATCTTCGACGTTCTTAGATTCATCGTCAGGTACTCCGGCAACGGTTATCTCAAACCCTTCATGGCTGTTGCTGTTTCCAAACTTATACTTGACCTTTTCCTCCCAGGTTCGAAACATTTCGTTCCTGAAAAACTGAGTTATCCAGCCGTACTGATAGATCAGAAGTAACATACCTGGAACGTGGCTATTGGACGTTAAGTTAGTCAACTGTGGTGGTATACCGGTAGGGAGAACTAGTAGCGTACCTTCATTCCATCGATAACCCTGTCGCCAAGCACATTTCTATCATATTATTAGCTTCAGATATCAATGAAATTGTACGATCCGTACCGGATATATTCCTCGAATCTCTCATCCAAAAACACAGACCCACACATGTCACCTATAGACCTGTTAGATGATATATCGACCGTTGGGATTCACCGAACACTTACCCGAACCACTGACGCTCTCATCGATTTGAAGCGGATCCAAACCCACAATCTTGTACGATATCAAATCTCTGGGCATTATAAGTATCCAACAACAATAAAACCCGACGAAGCATAGGCTTACACTGTTCCTCCACCTGCATCGCAGATAATGAATGTATCTCCACACTAAGCCAGTATTAGTATCTGCTGATCAAGTAGGCCTGTAATACTCACATTGAGGTTGTTCGGTTGAATTGCTTTGAGAGTGTGAGATGCGGCTGCTTCCGGTTCGCTGATAAGGTTGAAATCGACACGATGGGTCCCAAAACCAGCGTCCTGGGCCGCCTGCACCATAAGACTCTTCGCGGCATCAGACCAAATAGCTGGGACTGTCAGTACATACTCCTTCTTGTTCTCGCGAACCCAAGTCGGATCGTAAGTCCTTTCAATGCTAGCGACCGTAGTCTCTCGGACGGCGGAAAGAAAGTCTGTGACAACGTTGACCGGGGAAATGTTCAGTCGTTGAAGCTGCTGCGCTGTCTTTTGGGCGGGGGTAACAGTCGGCGGTGTAAATGTGGTAGACAATCCCAAGGAAGAAGAGGCCAGTCCGAGGCCGCCAAAGAGTGAATCCAGGCCACTACCAGACGCTCGCCCTTTACCCTTATAATTACGTCGAGAATATCCGGCGAATTGGCCACCTATCGGTGCTGTAGGTCTGTCCTGGAGCAAGAGCTTGAACCATTTCAAGGGATCTGGAGTGGATGGGCCTTTGTTCACGGGTGAGGCCTCGTAGCCCCAGATCTTTGTTCGCGTAATGGGATTGGTGTAGTGAAGCTCCGTAGGAACTTGGTCTGCCGAGGCGTTCCCAATCCCTGTGTTATGCCAGGTCTGAACAAGTTTGACTTCTTCAGGACTTGCAGTGTGAGCGAAAGCTACTGAGGTGAATCTGGAAGTTACATGTCAGTCGGATTGCTGACAAGGGTAGAGTTAGTAGCTCACGTAGTGCCGAAATCAACACCAACCACAAAGCGGTCGTTTTTGTTCGGAGTACCCATCTTTCTCCGCACCATCGTATTGCTAGGGATTTGCAGTTGAATGTGTATGAAAGAAGTATATAAGATGTGAGGCGGTTCTTACTAGGTGGGGTGGTAGCTTGCGATACTGCTCACTTGAACACCCCTCCATGGTGGAGCACGGGGGATTTAAGCGTCTTGTGCACATTGGCCTGTGGCGTTGTCTCAGGAATGCTGTGTAACAGGCCGCAGTTGCCTGGACTTACGCACCTAATCAATGTGTCGCGGAATGTGGGGGTGCAGCAAACAGAATGCTATTCGCGAATGCTCGGAGAATCAATGTGCTCAGGTGCGTCGAGAATGATAACGACAGGAAACCAGCCGTCAAGCTGCGTTCGTAGGTAACTCAACCCCTACAACCTCGCACGCAGCCTTGTCGCCGGTCCAAAGCGCTGATACAGATGTCTTGATCCGGATGGCTCTGCAGGCGTTTGATGTGTTGTCCGAAAGCCTGTCTCGATCTTCGATATCACGCACCCGCGAACGAAGATCGCCATTGGAGGTGCGGGTATGTCGATAGCTGCCGTACTGCCGCATATTGCAGTTACCCCGCAATGAGTGTGTGGGTGCGAACTCAGGCAAGGATACCTGCGTTAACTTCGCCGCATTAGTGCGCATACACTATCGGTTCTCATTGGTCAGCCTAACCTCATTGTTGGTCCATTAAAGACCACCCCCAACCCTCCCTACCGCCGGCCACTATAAACACGCCGCAACACATAACCCCGACATCCACACTACATTTACTACATTTACTACATTTACTGTACTTCTAAAAACCAGCCTACTAACATGCGGACCCGTGAGAGTGATCGAGGAATATTGAGACAAGCTGCCGAGTTTCTCACCCCTGGCCCGCGGAGATCGCGTATGTTTCTACTTCGTATTTCTTTTCCACTGTACTTACGCTGGGAGTGAAGAAACTCATGAATTAGCACGTCGTCGACAACAGGGCCTTCTACCAGCAGTTCCCCCATACAATGTGAGTAACTCGAGACGGTAGACACGGTACCGTATTGATTTAGAACACAGATGGTTTACGGGACTCCAAATTCTACTTTCAGGAACAGAGGCGCTACAACCAGGAGCAGTGGCTTCACTTCCACAACTGCCCCGCAAAGAGCAGAAACATTCCACGAATACACTGCACAGAACCATAGCAGCGAGCGAACAGATGGGACGCAGACCGACAGGCGGACTGTGGGGAGAACAGCGTCTGTTGGAAGGGGTAACGAGCGTGGCAAATCCTCCGGTGTATCACTACCACCACCAGTACTACTACCAGCGCCACCGCCACCGCAGCCACCACCATCACCGCCACCAGAAAACTTGCTCGAACACCAGACCGAAGAACTTCATGAATTGAAGCAGGGCGCGATCCTACGTCCCAGAATCCCCGACTCCCCAGGTGCGGACCAAGCGAATGTTCCGAAACCGAGACACATGACCGACAAGTCAATACTCGTGCATGTATCCGACCCGGAGATTGCAGAGCTACGGGACAAACTTAACGAGAGAGAGGAAACGTTGCAACGTTGGCGCGCAAAATGTGGCCAATTGGCGACCGACAAACGGGAGCTCCAGGAACAGAAATCGAAATGGAAAGAGAGCAGCGATAGATATCGACGCGAACTAGACGCGGAGAAAGACCTAGCCGCAACAAGATTGGTAAAACACCAGCACGAGCTAGAGGTCCAGTATGGTAAATTTGAACGGCTGAACGCCGCCCATATCAAGTCAATCAACAGTGTCGGCACTGGCTTGGACCCAATTTCAGACCAGGAGTTCACGACTAAACTCCGGGACCTTCAGGACCAGGTTTTACTCCACCTTCACCTCTTGACTAGCAAATCACAATGCTTACACATAACAGGTCGGCCAATGGTCACGGAAAACCTACAAACATAATCGCCAGAAATGCACCTATGAGAATTTACCCGACAACTTAAAAGGCATCATATTTCCTCGGATCCACGTTGAGATGGTGAAGCTGCGCTTTGCACAGTTAGTTGAGTTGGTGACATGGGCATTTATTGAAGAAGTAATCTTGTCCGCCTGGTTCCCGGACCAAACCAGCACCGTAGTTCAGCATATGTCTTCCCTCCATGCATGGATCCGTGCCGGTGGTGAGCAACCCCCCCTTTTCCGCAAAACATGCTTCTAACTTTCATAGACAAATCCAAGCACTACGACCGCTCCGAGTTCTGGCGCGCCTACACAGCTTCCATGATATTCCAAGGCTCAGGCGTAAAAAAATCCCTAGCCGAAGGCGAAGACCAAGTTGTGACACTTGTCACCCTCCTATACCAACTCCAACCCGTGTCGATAGAAGACCATTCCTTCACCTCCCTAAAGTCCCTCCTCTCCTCCGCAAAAACGCTATCAGCCGAACTAAAGTGCCAGCGTCCTGTGTACGAAGTCGACCACAACATCTGCATCGGTGATCCATACGATGACACTACGATGGTTGATATCAGCTTCTGTGATGACGAGGAGAGCGAGCAGAGGCAGATGGTTGTGACGGGGATTATTGCGAAGGGGGTTGTGAAAAGACCGTTTCCGGGGTCGCCGGACGCTGATGCGCAGCTTGCGAAGGCAAGGGTTAAGGTTGCGTTTTATGAGGATGATAGAGTCCTAATTTGAGTGGGAGGGTTGGGGAGGGAGGAATGTATCTCTACTTTGATGAAATACTTACTTCATTAATATATATTCGTGATGAAAAATATGTGACCCTTCAGTCGTACCCCACGTACCTCACATCACACTCGCTCATCTGCGCGCTCACAATTTACAGTCACAATTCATCACCCACTAGTCATCTATATTTGCCATAACATCAAACAAGACATCAAATGGGGATCTGGTTTAGGGGTATAACATCTCATTCGCATCTTGTGATTTGAGAAGGTCTTGGGTTCGATTCCCAAGTTCTCCATCTTTGTTTTTTTCCCAGCTAGCTGTTAGAGACCATGCTTCCTTTTGCGTGGGGGGATATTGAGTTGCTGAGACTAGGAGTGGGGTATTCCGGAGAAGCACATGTCTGAGCCGCGGGCTCCGGTTCGTGGATTGCTGCGCACGAGACATGTTGACACGAGACAGGACTTCAGAAGTATCATCTTAGCCTGGCCATGACCTTCGAGACTCTGGTAGTTAGGGTACCAGTGAATAGAAGACAAATTGCCAAATATCGTCTAGCAGCTCAAGAGCCCGCAGGCATCAAAAGTCACCTTGGCTTGAGACTTCATGTCATACCATTTCAGTCGCCGGTACTAGCGCTTACTACCCCGCCCCCACTAGCACTGTTTCGTTTCTGGTGCCAAGTAATGAGATTTTCTCGAGATTTGGTCTAAAGAGTGTGGCAGTCGGGGAAAATAGTGGGGCTTTATGTCGAGAGAGCTTGAGAAACTCGTCTTTAGTAGAAGACCAAGGCAATGGGTGACATTGTAATCGATACACACTTTGCCTGTTCGCGAATAGGGCAGGAAATACTGATCTTTACTACTAATGGCGGCTTCAGCCATCATCCTTTTGCATGACTCTACTGCTTAAGTAGTCTAGAAGGCGTTGACTCGTAGTCAAAATCCTCAGTGGCTGCGCACTTTGCAGCGGGTGTTAAACGCGAGCACATTGGCGAGACATAGCAGATAAAATGGGATAGTCGGTTCGTGAACTAGCTACTGTAAAGCTTTCTTGCAGTTCGTGAACTAGATGCATTGGGAATATCGCGAACTCGTTTCTCAATTCTGCGAACTGAACAAGCCAACTTCGTGAACCCAGATTAAGATCGCGAATTTGCCAGGAACTTCAGTTCGCAAACCGCTGAGTTCGTCAACCAGTCAGAACACATACAGTTCCAGAATGGCGAGTGAAGACCAGCCAGCGATCGAGAGATCTAAAGACCAGTTAGCTTAGAAAAGCCTAGATATCCATAAATATCTGTCTTAGCGCAGGCGTCTGCGAATCTGTAAAGCCTAGCGCTTAGCTGAAAACGGTGAAATTACAAGTCGGAGCGGAACCCCGTAAATCTTCTCCCGGCAAGCTGCTGAAGGGACTCAACCTACTCAGCTCCACTCGGTCCGCAATTATCTAGGGTCTGTAGACAGGGATTTTTGAAGTCGCATGTATCATAGATCAGAAGCTTCACCTACAACTAGGGACGATTTCGAGTATAGGATGCAACAAATTTGCGTAGAGGAGTTTCCATTCCATTCAAAATACGGGAAAGAATCCCCGAGCACACGGAAAGTTGAATTTGGATTTCCAAATTTCGGTATTATTGTTTACTGTTCACGCAAATAAGACATCAGTATACCATTTAGTCCACGTCGTCCATATCCTCATCTATCCATTCATCCCCCCTCTGCCCCTCCATCCGTCCATCCCCCATCCGTTTCATCTCTGCCTGCTCAGCCTCCGTCTGCCCTTTTCCCATCTGCTCAATCCCCACCTGCACTTGCCCATCTCCCATCTGCTCTACCGACACCTGCCCATCCCCCATCTGCTCCTTCTCTACCCTCCCATCCCCCATCCTCTCCTCCTCCACTTGCACATCCTCCATCTGCTCCTCCACTCTCTCAATCTTAACCAAAACCTTTGTCTTACCGATCTGCGCCCGTACCTCCTTATCGCCAGCATAGGATCTCTTCACCACACCCCTCGAGATAATTGCGTCCACAAAAGCGTAACTAGCATTCTCTTCGTCCACAACAAACTTCATATCAAGCATCCTCGTGTCGTCGTACAGGTCTCCTAGCTGCACACTCTCATCAACTTCGTAAACGAAGCGCTGGCACTTGAGTTCGGCAGCCAGGATCATGACGGAATGGAGCCACTTGCGAAGAGTCCCCAAGTTGCTATCCGAGATGGAAACCGGCTCGCTTTGCACATGGCTGAAGGAAGAAATTAGGTCCATGACCTGTGGGTCAACCATTTTGAGTTGCGATTGGACTTTCGGGTTTTGGAAGAGAAGGGCGGTGGTGTAGGCGCGCCAGAATGTGGCTTTTTCTTTAGTTTCAGAGAAGTCTAGCACGGCGGTTAGATCAGAGGGGGTAACGGTGGCTAAAATCAAGTTTCGGGATGTTGCAGGGTAGAAGGATTCTAAATGAACAAAGTACATAAGACAAATTGAAACTTACCACCAAGGTGAACCTCGTTGTCAAGAATAGACATTGTTTGCAAGTGCTCTGATGTCCACCCCGGGAACCAGGCTGATAATATAGCTTTCTCAATATATTCCCAGGCCGTCAACTCCATAAAATCCCTAGGCTTCAAAGCGCTAGAGTTGTGGAGTCGAGCGGATAGAAAGCCTTTTATTTCGGCGTCGTCTAGTTCTTCTAGCCTTCGGACTGGAGTATCCCTCTTGAAGGCTCGTCGGCACCAGTCGCCGAACTAGGATCAGTTAGCGGTATATCACCTTGAAAGAGAAGAGGAAAGGTGTGGAATAAGCGCGACTCGGTAGGGACATGCCTCGTCGTGAATGCAACGAAGTCTATCTTCAAACGTCTTGTCGGAAATCCAGTCAAGGCCAGTGCCGACGCTATTCACAGATTTGATGTGTGAGGCGTGCAACTCATCCAACTTGTCTTTCAGGGTCTCTATCTCCTTCAGGCATTTCCCCCCGCAAGGCATATTCTCTTCCCAGTCCTGACGTTGTGCAACGAGCTTTTCTTGCAATATAACGCTTTCTTTTCGAGACTCGTTTTCCTGTGCTGCCATTTGCTGTGCATGTTCCTGTACCAGAGTTTCCCTTGCTTGGGCCTGCTGCTCTTTCAATCTCTTGATTTGTCCTTGATACTGTTCTTTTTGTGTTTCCATCTGATTTTCGCGTTCCTTCACCAGAAGTCCCCAGGATTGAGCCTGTTCGGCGTGTTGTTCTGTCAATCTTCTGACCTCTTCTTCGTACTGGTTTTTTTCTGTTTTCATCTGTTCCACCAGAGTATCGCGTTCAATCCGGGCAAAGTTAACACGCCTTTTTTCATCTTCCAGGGCAGCTTCACGCCTATCATTATCAGCTTCCAATTGCCTCATTTCTCTGAGTAAATCCTGCATTTGCTCCTCCGTATATATCGGTGGCGATAAATGGCTTTCTGCCCCCTCAGTTGAATGCACGTCTGATTTTCCCAGACCACGATGTTTTTTGCGCCCATACGAGGAAGTACCCAAAGCCCGTTTGGCTTCGCGGATGGGAGCAAAGTTGGTGGTAGTGGTTGCGGAAAACTTAGTGGAGGTATGGCTTCCGTTGGTCTCTATTTCGGTGCTTCCATATCGTCGATTTAGTGTGTCACCGCTCACAGATACCGGCGCCTCATCAGTATAAGAAACTTTATCATCTTGATTATCTGCAGAAGTAAGTACTAACACAAGAAGAAATAACTGGCCAACAAACGTTCTTCATCGGGTGCTTCCCGTTTGTTTCGGCTAAATCTAAACCCTTTAATACGGCTGCCGGTGCTGTTGTAGAAGGTGCGTAGCAATGAGCTGTTGCGATCTGGTGTACCCGTTGTGGAGCCCTTTTGTTTGTGGTTGGTTTTTGATAAAGAAGTAGCCATAGTTTTCCGTAACTCGATGTCGTCGAAGAGGCTCAACAGAAGGCGGGCACGGAGCTTTGGCGTGACAACTCATAGCACATGAGGGTAGGGGTTGGATACAAATACAAATGATTGGTGAAGCGCGCGCCTGCTTCCTTGGCAACATCTCCCAACACCTCCTCACCAAGATCACAACTCTCAGCAGATACAACCCCTCACTTCTGCTAGTCTCTGTGAAAAAGCTATATTACGCTAGCCATTACAACACCGCATCCTGTCAAATAACCCTCCACGCCATTTTGGTTTACAGCCCTGAAAACCCCGCTTTTATTAATCGCTCTAATCAGCGTATCCGAGCCGCGGTTGCTACATACCAAGTAGGTATATATCTTCGGTACACATCACCTTCTGGCCTCCACGCAACAGGAAAGGATAAGAAATACAGCTACGTGAGGGCACTTGAATTCATTGTGCTCAGTGGCTGCAAATAACCGGAAGCGCTATATTTTGCGAGCATTCAGAAAATCAAGGCAACAGGCTACGATAGAAGATGGTGGCTTCGGTCGACTCCGCCGCCAGACACAAGTTTATAGTAGGCGTTGACTTTGGAACAACGTACGTTGCCGTTGTTACTGATTCTTATACTTGACCGGTCGTCTTGCTGACAGTTTCGGTATTCTAGCTTCACGTCAGTTGCCTTTGCCCATACTACAAGCCCCGATGAAGTAAAACTTGTTCAGGCTTGGCCAAGCGGCGGAACAGGGAATCCCTCGGCAGACCAAGTTCCCACCGAGATTCATTATACAAACCCACTAACCCGAGAAAAAAAGTGGGGGTATGAAGTTTTGAATTTCAAGGATGCTGAGCCGCTGCGATGGTTCAAACTTTTACTCCAAAAGAAGGAAGAAACTACCAACGACCCATTGAGGGTGACAAGCCCTGAACCAAGAGCTCCGAGGTATACGCTTGTCGGGCACCTCGGCAGGCGAGCAGGGTTATCAGCCTCCTTTACTCCTCCGACGGTTACGCTAGCACAGAAAACTTCGCGCAGACTTGAAGAACTCCGCATTGCCCCAGTCACAGTAGTAGCGGACTTTCTGTCGTCAGTTCTCAAGGTTACTAAAGCCAGTATGGAACGTACATATGATTCTAATTGGGTTCGATCATCTCGCGTGGAATACATTTTAACAATTCCGGCGATGTGGGATGATTCTGCAAAGTATCTCATGGTACAAGCGGCAGAAAAAGCGGGATTTGGCAAACATCGTACAGATTTCAACTTGATCAACGAACCCGAGAGCGCTGCGGCCTACACTCTCCGAGAAATTCAATATAACAAGGCAAGTGTTCTCAGCCATGGAGCCATTCAATGCACTAACTGCTCATTTAGCGAGGTGATACATTTATACTGTGTGACGCAGGTGGTGGAACAGTGTAAGAGTTCCGTTCCATTACATAAAACATACTTAGAACGCACTCTAGGGATTTGATTTCTTACAAGGTCACGGATTTGAACCCCCTTAGACTGGATGAAAGTGTTCCAGGCAAAGGTAAGCTGTCATATCCACCTCCAAAATACTTTAACTTTATCTGGTGGGTAGGTGCCTTCTGTGGGTCTGTGTTTCTCAATGAAAGATTCTTAGAGTACATCCGCGGAGTACTGGGTGGTTGGGTTGTTGACAACATGAAAGTAAGCAGGCAGTGCTTTCTTTCTTCGCCGTGGCCACTTTCTGACTGCTTTTTGTTTGGCTTCAGCTGAAACCTAGAACCGAAATGATGAGGACGTGGGAGGAGAAAGTCAAATTCACGTTCGGTAATCACACTGATACGGACGACCACACGTATGATGTGGTTGTTCCTGGAGTGCCGGATAATGCCAACGTCCAAGATAATATTCATAACATGAAAACGTACGTCGTTCGTTCATCTTCATAAAACCCTTCTACCCACCATAGAAAGATAAGGAAGAGCTGACACTTTTATCCACAGTGACGACGTCCGAAAAATATTTGACCCTGTAGTAGACTGTATTGTGGAACTCGTGCAGCAACAGGAAATAAAAGTGCGGGAGAAAGGCGAACAAGTGGTTGTAAGTCAACCTCCTCTCTGCAGTTGATCTCTGAGCGGATTGTTGCCTGAGGGTCAGATGGTATACCTAGAGACAACAGCTTGGGCCTCTCGTACTCGCCTTCTCAAAGTGCCCTGCTCATTGCATTATTCAGTACTAATCGCAATTTTTATAGGCAATACTTCTTGTAGGCGGATTTGGTTCCTCAGAATATCTTCGGAAACGATTGGAAGGTACCCTTTATGGAGGAAAGACAGTTCAAGTGATTCAACCAATTAATGCGTAAGTCTTCATTATTCCTAATACGCTTGGTCTTTAGCTGATGCCAAGTTATACAGCCGAACTGCTATCGTAAGGACCAGTAACATTGTTCAATGTTCTGTTAACCAACCGTAACTACTAGGTCCGCGGTGCGCTTCTTCGGGGCTTAGAAGGATCTATCGTGAAAGAGCGACGAGCACGACGATTCTATGGCGTTTTATCGAGCACTTATTTCCAGGAGGAGGCAGGGTCGAGAGGACCTGTATACTGGGATGCTCATAATACTGGTACATGGGGAAACGCCGATTGCGCAGTGGCGGACCAAAAGTACTGGCATTCGCTAGAGGAGAGTTGGCACGTTCGCGATATATGGAACTGGTTCCTCAAGCAGGCAAGTCCTCCATCATCTTCCCTATCAGAATAACCACGGCTTAATGATGATAAAGGGTATGATCGTTGGCGACACACATTCCGTTAGTTTTGAATTTTGCCGCCATATTGAAGAACCTTTAACCCCCAATGACCTTATATTTCGCACCGAATTGTTCACATGCGACCTTCTAGAAGCCCCTGATTTTAAGTGGAGGAACCCAAGGGGCAAGACAACTCCATAATTACCCAACCATTATTCGACTAAATAAGCTAATTGCCGTACTGGAATTTCAGCTACCACCAGATTGTGTACGCTGCGATCAGATATGTCACATATCTCAAATGGACGCTTCAAGAGAAAGACGAACTCCCGAGGGGTGAGTTATTATTGCGTCGAGACTGAACTACGGATGACCTTGGTAGATGAGGTGGGATTCTATGTTTTTTTTTTAATTTTTTTTCAGTTTCATGTTAATCATGTGCTAATCGGTAAGTAGGTTTTGAAATTCGAGCTCCTGTTTGAGGGGGTCGTTTGTGGGGAGGTCGCAGTGAGGTTTGTGTGATGTTTTGATCATTTATGTTTGCTGGAGCATGAATTACTGGGATATTGGGAGGCACTGTCGTAAAATGTTTTTTGGGTTTTGAGTAAATATTTTTGGTCGGTGTCTTTTGGGCTTTTGGATTAATGCTTTTGAGTTTTGTTTTTTGCAGCATTTTATGAATTAACCATGATATTTGCTTTGCTTTAAAGTTAGATATTGGGGCTTCACCAGTGATAGCATGCACAGAGCACTGTTTGCATTCGCGTTCCGCGGGAGTGCATCACTGATGTCGTCTGCTTTGTCGTGAGGCACTGCAAAATTAAACAAAGATAAGATCATTGCCGGTCGAAGTGCAGGAATTCATGCAATAGTACCACAACTCTCTAAACCAAAGACAAAACCCCATCCCCAGACCAGTATCTGGTCAAACGGGAGGAATCCAGTTTGACCCCCAAGACGCGGGGAAACCACGCCACATGCAAACTTTGAATCAGAAGTAGTTGCCTAATACGAGGTGAGTATAGACCAAGGGAATAGGATGCGTAGTAGAGGCGCAGGTGCATTCCGATTGGAAGACGCAGGGTACGGTTTCAGTTGATATGTAAAATACGGGGGGTGCCGGTCCGAAAGGGGAATGTAAAGGTCACCGGTCACCTGGCTGGGTAGCCTTTGATGGAATTCCGAGATGTGCACCTCACTTTCTAGGTTGCCTTCTAAAGTCAATAATAGATATGTAACAACATTCATCGAGGCGGTACTTACTTCAGGCTGAAGCTAAGTATGAATTTTGCTCAGAACAGAGACTCGTATCCTGTATGATTGCCATAGTCGGTTGGATGTTTTGGGGTGTGGGGGTGCGGTGCGCTAAACAAGCGCGCCAGCTCCGCTTAGGATGCGGATTCCCTGTCGGAAGTCGATAGGATGTGATGGTGCATTTGGTTTCAACATGGATTTACATGGCTACTCCCGGCTCTTTGCTTTGTAGATGTGGAATGGAGCTAGAGCTATCAAACTAGTGTTTGCAAAGTCCCTTCCTTCCTCCCATACAACATCTCTCAAGCTTGAGAATTGTGCATTTTCTACTAATGCCACTACGACCATCACCAGAGCTAGCTGTGTTTCCTCCCAAGGCTTTGTCTTACCCTTGCTTGCTACTTTGATTGCAATGTTCCATTACGGACGTGCGCTATTCTAAACTTAATCGTCCCCGGATGTCTTAGTTAGGGTAACAGTTCTGGGGAAATGCCACATCAATTGACTATAATATCACAGACACACGCAGAATCAGCATGTGTCCAAGCTTCAAAATTAAATATAACCAATATAAGACCAAAAATTATACCGTATAAACAATATCAATACTACATTGGTCGTATACAAAACCGTCCATATGAGATACAAATTGCTAAGCGGTACTACGGAGCGCTTGTTGTAACTAAGAGCCACCGCACGTGAGTTGCCTGGTTGCCGACAAAGTGATTACAGGTAAACTTGAACGTATCAAAGAAATCACTGTATTAGAAGGACAATAATAGATACACCCTAAATGCACTATGTTTCACTGGAATGATTTCCCAGAGTCATATAAATAACCGAGTCATAGGGCATGATAAGCGGAGAGTGTTCTCAGAACACAAATAGGCTACATATTGCTGATATAATGACACTACAAGATTCACCACCGTTAACTTGTGCTGCCCCCCCTAAAAATTGCATGATAAATAATACATAGATCATCTTTCACAACTCGGCTCCAGTCGATTTTCTAACTAAGGAATTTCCCACACCCTTAGCACATTGACGTTAACCCCAAGTCCCACCAGCAGCCGAACCATTGCATCGTCGTCATTTCGTCTCGCTGCCTGGAGTGCATTACCGTACTCGCCTCCTTGGGCATTGATATCGGCACCAAGTTTCAACAGCAGCTAAACTGCTTCCATTTCGCCGCTTAATACCGCCGCTTGAAGTGCATCGCCATATCTGCCACCCTGAGCGTTGACATCGGCCCCAAGGTCCACCAACAATTGAATCATCTCCCAGTCACCCTTGGATGCCGCCGCCTGGAGTGCATTACCATACTCCCCGCCTTGGGCATTGACATCGGCCCCATGATCCACTAGTAGATAGACCGTCTTGATGTCGCCGCTTATTACCGCTGCTTGAAGTGCGTTGCCGTATCTGCCCCCCTGAGCGTTGACATCTGCCCCAAGATCCACCAATAGCTGAATCATATAACATCCACCCTTGGATGTCGCCGCCTGAAGTGCGTTTCCGTGTTCACCGTCCTTAGTACTGGCATTGACGTCGGCCCCATGATCTACTAACAGCTTAACCATCGCCACATCGTGCATCACTACCGCCGTCTGGAGTTCGTTGCCATATTTACAGCCTTGAACATTGACACCCGCCCCAAGGTCTATCAACAGCTCTGCTATTGCGGTATTGCCCATATATACTGCTGCTTGGAGCGCAGTGCCATACTCGCCACCCTGCGCATTGACGTTGGCACCGTGCTTTACTAATATCTGGACCGCCGCTTTATTATTCGTAAAAGCTGTTGCTTGGAGTGCATTGCCAAATTTACCGCCCTGAACATTGATACCGGCCCCAAGGTCTATCAACTGTTGAACAGCTGTCGCACTATTGATATGCGCTGCCGCTTGAAGTACACTGCCGAAGTAGCCGCCCAATGAGTTGATATCGGCCCCGAGGTCTACTAGCAGCTGAAATATCTCCCGCTTGTCACTATGTGCTGCTGCCTGAAGTGTGTTGCAGTATCTGTTACTCTCTGCGTTGACATGAGCACCAGGCCCACTAACCGTAGAACTATATCTCTGTTGCCGCCGTATGCTGCCGCTTGGATTATGTTGCCGAAATGACCGCCCTGGGAATTGATATCGATTTTAGCTTCCAAGTCCAATAGTTGTTGGAACATCTCCAGATTGCCGCTCTTTGCCGCCGCATGGAATACACTATCATAATAACCGTTTAGTAAATGGATATCGGCTCCAAGGCTTACCAGCAGCTGAAATGCCTCGTGATTGCCTTCAAACACCGCTGCACAGAGCGTATTCCCGCAATCGTTGAATTGTGTGTTGACATCAGCACCACGCTCTACGAACAACCGAACAACTTCAAGGTCCCCAAAATATGCCGCCGCCATGAGTGGGTTACCATATGCGCCACCCTGAGCATTGACGTCACCTCCAAGGTTCACTAGAAGCTAAATCATCTCTCTATAACCACTGAGTATAGCCGCCTGGAGTGCGCTACCGATAAAATAGACACCCCGTATATTGACATCAGCCCCCCGATCTACTAGCAGGTGAACAACGTCTAAATGGCTATTATATGCTGCCGCTGGGAGAGCACTGCTATACGACCCATCACAAGCGTTGACATCAGCTCCAGTGTCCAAGAGCCTGCCCACAAACAGTTCACCACCAAAACTCGCGGCAATTTGATGTGGCGGGCTAAGTATATGCTTGTCATCCCTGGGATATATGCCAAGTTCGTAGGTGCTTGGGTTTATTTTGGCACTGGATTTTGCCACCATCTAAAAAGCATGCCATAGCGTACCCCTTTCACAGTTTTCGTGACTTGTATATTTCGCATGATCGCACCAGTACGAAGTAGCATAGCTTAGGAACGGATATTGGCGTAACACATGTTTCAGCTCCCCCAAATGATCGAATATGTCGGTGATGGGCCCTTGTCCGAATTCATCAAGAGACAAGTACCGTAAACATGTAAGAGCAAGCTGAAAATTGGCTTCTCTGGGATTGATATGGAAGTAGGGAGAATTGGCGTCGTGGAAGGTATTTAGGTTGAGAGGGTTGTCTTTTTCGGCAAGATTTTCGCTGATAAGAAAATCCTTTACTGATTGATGTACAGATTGATGGAATTATCATCACCTATCTTGATCAGAGGACCAAATAGAGAGCTGAGAAAATCTTTCATATTCCTCTCCATGTGATCCTCCATGGCAGACAGAGATGTATGACGCGACCGTACAGCCATTGCCACCGTCAACTCGTCCAGAGTCAACGGGGGTAGCGCGCAAACAACCCAATGAAGAATGGTCTGTGCGTCTTTACGGAATTCGCTGTCGACCTCGCTCAGAATCTTTCGATATATGTCCGGAAGCGTCCTTGGCAATTTCCGGAGCCTTTGCTGATTGAGATCGTTCCTTGTGCTTGCGAATTTCTTCAGATCGGCCAGGATTAGTGACACCCAAAGAAACATTCCATCAGCCCCGGCTACAAGTGCATCTCGTATTTCACGTTCCATTGAAGTGGAGAACCCTTTCTTTTTCGCCAACAGACTAGCTTCGTTTTTCACAAAGTGCTGAATGTCTTATCCAAGTTTCTAGCGTCCAAAGCAATTTCTGTGGCGCATATGAATCCCTCCGTGACTGGTATATGTGAACGGCTCGTGATGAGCACCTTAAATCCTTTATTCGAAGCCTGGCGAAGCGCCTTTCGTAGCCGGTGTAAGAACTGCTCCCTTGATGTTTCCTTGCACTCATCAAGTACATCAACAAGACAAACAATCTAACCACCATCCACGTCAGCAATGATAGTTCTGAAGATTCGACATAATTGGTCAAACGTCCATGATACGGCGCCGGGTTTGTCTCGGCGGATATTGTATTCCGGCAAGACAATTCCGAAATATTTTGGCGCCTGACGCAGAATCTGAACTACTAAGTTTCGTAAAATTGCCATGGCTGTTTTCAGATTTTCGTCTTTATCATCGCAGAAGAAATAAGCCACTAAACGAGCATCTTCTTTCGCTGTCTCCGGATAAGTGCCGGCCAATTTCAAAGTTAGATATGATGACAAAACACTCTTTCCATAGTTGGGGCCGCCATGAACTCAAAGAAGGTTTGAATCGGCGCTCCTTAGCCAAAAGTTGTAACGTTCATCGGCTAGAAGCCAATTGCAAGTGTCTTCATGACGCTTGTCAAGAAGGTTATCCCGATAGCTCCGGTAGTCGGATTCGTTCAAGCTGCTCAAGCAAGCTTCCTCGTTGGCACTATCTGATTTTCATATTAGTTATTGACATTCATAATTGCATCCTAAGGGCGCTCTGGTAGACCGAAATTACCCCAAGTATTTAGTAACTCACGAGTATATTCAGTTCCCGTCAGCTGATTCCCTGTTCGAAATCCTTTGGTAAGAATACTCATGCAACCGCGCATTGCGACAGGAAGACTTACCAACATGCTGGCCAACTTTATTGAGACATTGCTGCACGTGGCTCACTACCAATTGATAAGTTATATCTGAAGGTGCATGAAATTTGACCATATCTGTATGATTGTAGGGAACGGGAATTCGGTGCTTGTTTGGCACATGCAATTGCGCGGAGAATCTCTTAACCATCTCAGCTAAACTCCCGCTTCTTTCGTATCTGCTTGTTGAAAGAGACTAAAGCACGTTAGGGCCAGCGCAAGTGGGTTGGGCTATTGCTTTGGCGCACCTTCTGAACTGTTGGTGTCTCTCGCGTCTCATAAAAGCTCATAACCTTAATTTTGCTCAAAATTTGCTCAAGATCATTCGCCTGGCGTTCGAGGAATTCGGAATCCTCCCGCAGCTGTCGTATGATACTACTTGCTGCTGATTGCTGACCGGACGACGTGTCATAGACCATTGCCTCCAGCTCGGTGATGTGAATGCCATGGTGTGGTACTCCAAAGAAGACCAGGCCGCATGTCGCTTCCAGCAGATATTTGTGAAGGGATTGATTGATTCCTCGATTGCAGCAATGTCTAGCAGATAACCAGTTAGCCTCAAACGCTGGCAATTCTGAGTGCATGGCACGCTGTTAGTGCACCAGTGCGGGCAAGCTGCGACTAGACACTATGCATGCTCATGTACATAGATAGTCCACAACTCCAGGTCCGACATTCCGGTCTCCACTAGCGATAGTATAAACTTACCGACAATATGAGTATTCCTCCGAAGCTGTGGCCAAGGAAGATAATTGGGCGAGTTTTCTCCTGAGAAATATCAGCACCTATTACTACATCGCATGAGTTGAGACGGTGGCTACCTTAGGTGAGCTCCTGGCACTATCCAACTGCTCAATCAAGTCTCTCTGGTGGTCTAGTATCCGGTAATGCCCAACATTGAGCCCGACAAGGTTGGTATTGCAACCATAAGTCATGATCCGGATGTTTTTGATATCGTGGGGGAGGAGTTCCTGAAGCCACATCCTGTTTGTGATGCGATTTTTCCAAGATCCAAAGGCATGTCCGGCAAGGCCAGTGACAGCAATTACGCTAGATTTCTTAGTATAGGTACCTGATAGGCGAAGGAATGTCTTACTCAGTAGAGATATCTCCTTCACAGACGTTTAACGGAGTCAGACTGTAGAAATGATCGTTAATCGTAAGATCTACATCCTGATGTCGTATCGGATGAGACTGATATGGGCGAATGTGTCGTAGGAAGTATTCAGGGCATTCCTTCAAATTCAATAGTGCTACCCTACTTGTACTGCCGCCGTAACATGCTGGATACAGCGATAATTGGGTATTACCGATCTCTAACCAACTTAGAGAATGGTCCAAATTCTTCAGAAAATCGCATAGCTGTTCTTTGCTCCATGTTGGCGGAATATTCGATATTCGAAAACACTTCGGCTTGGGTCAGGTGGGTCGGTGCTAGTTGACGACTGAATCCATCGGAGAGGTAGGTAGTCAGTTTTGTCTGGGAATAGCTAACGATAAGAGTTTGTGGGTTACGATAGGTTGGCGATGGACAAGGTGCAGTTATATGAATACCAAAAAAGCATGGTGGCTGAAGTAGTCTTCTGTAAAATACTCAATACAGAGGCGGAGTATGTCATACTGCAGTTTCGAAGTATCACTCTCTGTCAGAGCCACCAAAATGTTACATGGGCGGTGCTGCGCGGATATACTTTCTGTCTGTATAGAGTACATGTGCTGCGCACAGCTAAGGCACCCATTGACCAATGTTGCACGAGTCTAACTAAAATTCGTTCGACTCTGTTACACCACAATATCGCCCTTCATTGTCTAGATTATTTTCTTGTATGTCTTGTGCGCCCGATAAGTTGCAGCGCTTTGAAGATTTTCAATTATAACCACTTTATTAAACTCATCACTTAAGATCTCTAGTCTTCTCTCGATCCTATTAACCCCAGCGCCCCGAATTCGAGCTATCCCAGTGTTAATTCCATCTTTCAAGGGATCGAATCTGTCTACGAGCTACAGTTGAGTATACCGAGGGACTTCCTATGAGTCTTGCTATATTGCTTTAACGACCTGATATTTTTCCACTTTGCTTAGAGGTCCCGGCGAAACGTGAGGGATTTATCGCTTCACCTGTAGTCGGCTTAAAGTGGGTTTAGTCTTCTCTCTGATTTCCAGTTGTAGCGGTAATGTTCTCCGGTGAGTTTATGACGAGCAGAAGCTCTCGAGAGGTTTCTACCGCGTGCGTATGGCCTACAGGAGAGATTTGTGTATTTGAGTGCCGACTCCAAAATCTACCCTGTCGAGCAGTATGCAAGGTGAAATTGGACCACCCAGAAATAATAGTCCAAACCGAGAAGTCGAAATCTCTCGACATCCCGCAGGGTTAGGGATATATCACTTTCATTCACAATGGCACGACCTAACCTCGTTCAAACGCTGGCTTACGCAACAATATTGTTCTAGCCAAAGCCTCCTGACACGACCTTTCTACGACTCAGCGTTCTAATACGGCATTCACCCGAATAGTCTGTCGGATACGGAGTTCACGGTTTGTGTATGCACTCCTACAGAAGCCGTCATTAAAGCTAAATGTTGTCCAAAGGTTGTTCCGGCAATTGCTCTGCATGGTAACTGCTCTGGGGTCTGAGTTCCGCATGCTCGAGTTGCAGGTTTCTCTGCGATATGACAGCTAGATTCACACGGGTTTGCTAGTATTTAAGAGAGACCCAGTAAGTAAGAAAGACGATAAATGTTTTGCGCTATAATTTGAAATCTTCAAGTGAAGAACGCTCGAGAACCTTTAATGATTTTATATTGTAAAATTTGTTCTAGCTATTAGCCTCGCTAGCTCAATCGGTAGAGCGTGAGACTCTTAATCTCAAGGTTGCGGGTTCGACCCCCGCGTGGGGCTTTATTTTGCTGTTTTTTTTGTTTTGCCGATTTACCGAGTAAGCTCTCAACCAAGCTCTCCCCAAGTCTCGCTTTTCCCGGATAAGCTATTATGGCTACCCCACATTGTTCCCGCATTCCATTCCACCGCCGCTATCGGCATATCTGCCGAACCGATCCAATGGATGAGTGTATGTGGAACATGAGTACCCTCGTCATCTCCAACTCCTTTCTCCTTTCAACGACACCTCTCCCAACAACACTTCCTCCTAACGGCTTCTCTTCCCAGCGACACTTCCCCTCCCGATTCCAACAATGGCTGATACGCACGCACAGTCACTCTCTTCTCCAGAAACCTTCTGGGCTGATGAAGCCACGCGCCTAACATGGACGACGCCTCCTAAGACAATCCTACAAACCCATCCGCCCGCCGAAGGACAGCCTCCGAAATACAGCTGGTTCCCAGATGGCGAGCTATCCGCTTCCTACAATCTTGTTACGCGTCATGTGTTAGACGGACGAGGCGCTGATACTGCCATATTCTGGGACTCTCCAGTGGCGGGGGAGAAGCGCAGGATTAGCTATGCGGAGCTGCAGGAGGAGATGGAGTTACTGGCTGATGTGCTACGGAACCTTGGGGTTAAGATTGGAGATCGGGTGTTGGTTTACAGTAGGTCTATGCCATTTCTGCAGGGCAGAGGGTATTGATTGGGTGTGTTCTCAGTGCCTATGATCCCCGAGGCTTTGGTCGCGTTGCTGGCGTGTACCCATATCGGTGCCGTGCACGTCGTCGTCTTTGGAGGATTTGCGCCAACCGAATGTGCGAAACGTATCGACAGCGCGAAGCCGCACGTTGTATTAACTGCCAGCTGTGGCATCGAGGGGAAGCGGATCATTCCCTACCTTCCCTTCGTACGTCCACCCCGCTGATCATGCATCCGTCGCTAATGGTAGCAGGTTCAAGAAGCAATCGAGAAATCCACGCACAAGCCTAGTCACACCCTCGTCTTCCAGCGTCCGCAGCTGCACGCCACCACCGCCCACGCCCGCTCTGAGATAAACTGGAAATCGCTCATTTGGTCCGCGCGTCAACGCAATGGCGTCATCGCCATCCCCCCACTTTCCGATACTGCGCCAGTCCCAAACTCAGACAAGTTCGTAGGACTTGGCTCATCGCTCCCGGCGACCGCACCGCACTACATCCTGCACACCTCTGGTACCACGGGGACCCCCAAGGGCGTGACCCGACCGCTCTCTCACCTGGTGGGCCTTTCATACACAATCCGCGAGCTACTCGGGATTAAGCAAGGGGATACCATCTTCTGTGCCTCCGACATTGGCTGGGTTGTCGGCCACGCCTTCATTGTGTACGCGCCACTGCTCGTGGGTGCTTCCACCGTGCTCTACGAAGGAAAGCCCATTGGTACCCCCGACGCCGGCAGCTTCTGGCGCATCATCGAAGAATACCGCGTCAGCTCGCTCTACTGTGCCCCTTCGGCGCTGCGCGGAGTCACTCGCGAGGACCCACAGCTCGCCCTCTTGAAGAAGCACGATCTCTCCTCGCTGCGCGCCCTCTACCTTGCTGGAGAACGCAGCGAACCTGCCCTCGTCTCCCGCTTCCAAAAGTTCCTCCCAAAAGTCGTCGACAACTGGTGGTCCACCGAGTCCGGCTCCCCGATGACCGGCCTTTTATCACATGTTCCCGCGCGGCCCGGGTCCGCCGGGAAACCAATGCCTGGCTGGAACATCCGCGTTGTCGATGATTCTGGGAACATAATCCCACCGGGGAAGCAGGGGAACGTAGTCATTGGCGCGCCTCTATCCCCCACCGCGCTCGCGGGCCTATGGGGCGAGGACGAACGCTTCTGGAAAAGTTATTACTCGCGCTTCCAGGGACGGTGGATGGACACTGGCGATGTGGGCGTGGTGGATGCGGACGGGTACCTCACTATCGTAGCGCGCGGCGACGACGTCATCAATGTTGCTGCGCACCGTCTCGGCACCGCGGTGATCGAGGGTGTTGTTGCGGCTGTGGACGGGGTGACAGAAGCATTTGTAGTGCCGGCGAGAGATGAGCTGAAGGGGCAGGTGCCGGTGGCGTTTGTAGTTTTGAAGGATGGGGCAATGGAGAAGGAGATTAAGGAGGCGGTGAAAGCTGCGGTTCGAAAGGAGGTGGGCCCTATTGCTGCTGTGAAGGCGGTTGTTAGGATCCCAGTCGATGCGGTACCGAGAACTAGGAGTGGGAAGGTTATGAGGAGGGCTTATAGGGGTGTTTTGGAGGGCGCTGTGGATCCGCCGGAGGGAGTGGAGAAGAGCGTGTGGCAGGTTGTTTTGGATCGGGCTAGGGAAGAGGGACTCGTAGGGAATATAAAGGCAAGGTTGTAAGAATATAGGTGGTTGATGTAGCTAAGGGGTGTTTGTTGTAATTATACTATATTCACTCGCTTGCGGGTATGACAGGAAGGAGGAGGAGGAGGTTGCTGATGTAGATTCTAGATTGCCCGTGTTTTTGTGGTTGCATGAGAATTGCGTGCGCTCGGAGACCAGTCGTCTTGACAGACAGCTTGCGAGCGACGAGAAATTCTGGGAACGAGAGCAGAGAATGAGCTTGATTTGAGAATGCTTGCTTATTAGTACTCGAAGCTTCGTGGGTGTTATTATCATGTGACTGCTGTAGTCGATTGAAATGGGAGCCAGCTATACTACCAGAATCACATGCGAAATGGGGCGAACATTATTACCCGAAGGAACACCATTCCGACGTCACTTGATCTGCACTTTCGATCTACCGCACCTAATTATTCGTCTCCGCCTCCCTTTTTTTTGGGCAGCTCTCAGCGACTCCTTGAGTGATTCCGATGATGCGGAAGGGGATGCAGTAGTATACTTCCGCCTCTTTCCCGCTAGGAACTGGAATGTGTACTTCTAGAAACGTCTCGAATATTTTCCTCACACGTCGGACGAATACAAACATACAGGACTTGGAGCTTTGAGCGATCCTGGGAAGCAGTTTCCCGAGCAGCCGTATCACCCCCAACATCGACGATTAAGTGAGCGAAATTTTTTGATTTTACTGACAGTCCATGAGCCATCTATCCCGGAGGGTAGTCTCACCCAAGTTCTCAACCGCTTCCCGAGACGTATCCCTAACACAGGGACGGCAATAGGAGAGATGTTATTCCTCCGTTTGTAAAGGACTAACTATGGTTTTGAAGTATGAATTTTGAACCCCCTTAAACTCCCAACGAACCCTTTAAGCCCACTGAGCCAAAAGAACTAGGTCCTAACTATAATGGCATTTCAGCCAGTTATTCCAAGTGATTTTCGGTTCTTCTTCTCTAGGCCGGATGTTATTAATTGGTGAGGAAGTTTGGGTCCCGAAGCTTATATGAACAAAGGGATATTTCCAGTATGCCTGGGGCAAGAATACCCAGGTGACCATTTGACATATTGTCCAAACCTATGTAAAAGAGTGAGCAAGAAAAGCGATAACCTCGGGTTTCTAGCCTGAGATCTTGGTGTTTATAGCACTGCAGGTTTCGATCCTGGATCCTGGTCACCTAGTGTTAGCACCATGCTCAGCCAGCTATGTTAAGAAATTGCTTCTGTTAATGCAATGAATTCCCAGGATCATACAGGGCGTGGAACTGTGAAGTCAATCCCGACAGTGCAATTCTCAGGAGCACACATGCATAGATGTGTTTGGAGTCCTTTGACCAGCAGAAACTAGCATGAGTGACACTTTGAGATTGTAAATCGTAACCTACTATCATCCAGTACCTTCATGAATAACCGACAAACTCCTCCAGAGTGATGGCATTATTGTTTTTTTTGCAATCATATTGCATCGGTCACTTACGGCCATAGTTTAAGTTATGCACTCTTCCTATCCTTGATATCTGGGTTTTGAAGCTAGTCTGGTGGGGTAATGTGCCATATGTAACAGATAATACTCTATTGTAGCTTGTATTTTCTTTGCGAAATCACAGTCAAGTACATTTACTAGAATCACTGTAGTAACTGTGATGTAGCAATGACTCGGCTTGGTAACTCTGTAAACTTTGAGCGTATCCCCAGAATCGGAAATTAGCTGTTAATGGTGTCGAGCACTAATATTTGGGCTTGTGCTTGAAATGGCAACTAGCCCAATATCGCTTCTCCCGGTTTGGTGAGGGCAAACACCGGAAACGGCAGATGGATGCTTAATTGAAAACAGCAACTTGATATGCCTCCTGGCATAATTCCAGTTTTGTAGTCATGCATCAGTTCCAGACTTAATGTGTTGCAAGTACTATCACAATACAATGATGTCACATCTATTATCAGTAAGTATATGAGTGGCTTTGCCGCCAATGGCTAACAGTATAACTTTGGAGGGATCGAAGTCCACGAAATCAGTACTCGTATAAACCCAGCCGCATACAGTTGACCTCCCCGTATGTTTGTCTATTGGCAGGAGAATGGTAGACCTAGTTGAGAGTTCACTACGGTACTTACTTCGGTAAGTAATATTTACCCGGCCCCGACTAAACCCTCAACCCTAAATCGCTGGGCTGGGCTGGCTCAAAATCTCGTGCGATCTGGTGCGAGACAAGAGCGGCCAAAGAGCTCTCCAAAGCCGGTTAATGACGGTGCCTTAATTTACAACTATGAGAATGCTCACCTCGCGTTCAAGAACCGCCAAGAACAGTGGACGGAGGTACGAGTTTTAGTATTGAACCGCAACTTCGCATCCGAAAGTAGAGTTGCGATTGCAAACAGAGGCAATCAAGAGCGGGCAGCTCATAGACTCCTACAAAAGCCTGCCTGCTTGAGTTACCTCCCAGCCCCAACTTTCCTACCTCCCCACCTTCCCACCTTTCTTAATATCACTATTACAATTGCACATCGTCTTCCGTTGGAGCGATATACGTTAACGCCGTTACCATTTCGCTGACATGGCTCGGAACAAGAAGGAGCGGTAACTTGCATATCCGCACACCTGGACTTCGTTTGAGCAAGATCACCCGCCAGTGATAACCCATTTGAGGAAGAAGAAAGTCAACCGTTCGCTAGAAGGAGACTTGCCAGCTAGGGTGTAAGTATTTGGCACCCTTTGGTTCACCCGATATGTGGCTGATCTAACGGGTTTTAATTCACTGCGGATCAATACAGCTCAAAGCTCGCAGCCCACCCCGTTGGTTTCTCCGGCTGCATAGGTACAGGTTTCGCTGCAGGTATTGGAGTTAGCTGCTCCCCCACCAAGGTAACCATCTAGTAGTTGTTGTAGAGAGCTAATGTTCATTTCTTTTGCTTTAGTCCTCCTTAGTCACTAGAAAACATCCGTCGGCCAATTATTGAGTTGCCGTATACAAGAGAACTGCCCTCTGCACCACTTGGCAGTTGTATTGACCAATATACCGAACGACCACTCGGGAGTTGTCATCTACCGCGAAGAGGTTGCAGCATTAGATTCAGCCTTAAACCGTTACTGCCCTGATTCACCATACATGTATACTTTGTTTTTGTTTGGCGATATCCTCGTGATTTATTGTGTAGTTTGGGCTGGGGCTGGGACACTTCGAACTGCTGCTTTGCAAGAAATCACCACAAAGCTGCATATAGAAAGGGGCCGGGTGGATATGGGGGTTTCCGCAGACAACCCCAACTACCAAGAACTCCCGCCGTCAGGCATCTCCATTGGCACCCCACTGCTACCGATTGCTGGCCCCTTTGGGTTTTACCTCGAAGAAACTTCCAGTAGCACTGTTTATGCGATTACTTGTGCTTATAATTCCGCGAATGGAAGCCCAGAGACAGACGTCACAAGGCCTTTAGATCTAGCGAACAGCAGCATTAGGGAAGGAGTGTTACGATATGAAAGGAGAGAACCGAGTGAATAGACTAAAGCACAGAAACAGGAGAGAAGGAGAAAGATTTGAGATATATATAAGGTAGTTGGATGCTTTATGCCCTACCGGCTAGGTGCCTTGCCGTCAGCTCAACTGAAGCTTAGCTCGGTTAGGTTCATATGCAAGATGGAGCAGTGATTAATCAACCTTGCCAAAACCGTGACGACTACAGAAGAACATCTAGCAGAGAAATTAGCGGAAAAGGCGGAAAAGGACGAGATTCGACCAGGCATCTCAATAGTCCGTCCCGGCCTGGCAACACTCTGCTCGGGACTGGGTTGTGGTTTTCGAGACAGAGAATTCTGGGCAATTTGAGACCAGGGCAAATGGTTCTTGGACTATATATCTACAGGGCCTTGTAGTGTCTATGACATCATGACATACAAAACGTCAGCTATGGAAAGCGGTGGAAATCATGTTATTTATACTATATTTCGCATCAGGCCCGGGAAGTCAGTGTCAAAAAAAGTCGTACAAAAAAAGTCGAAAAGATGGCGGGCATACGTTTAGCGAAGTAACCTCCCAACTCGCACACATTGAGGATTACCACAGTTTCCTGGATTTACTTGCGATATGGAATGTATTATCACATGGGCAGGGAAAAGGATACAATTTTTGGAAAAATGGAGACTCGGTGGTACAGTGATTTACCGCACTAAAGGCCTGGGAATGTTCAAGGAATGGTCGTCCCCGAGGAGGAGCCGTTTGGAGGAATGTTGCTGTCAGTTTTCCAGCCGCTCGATGATCTTCTAGGGCGAGCGAGGCTACGGTTCGATTCGGATCTTAAATTGAAGGGTACTTAGGAGGGGTGTATGTGGCTCTGAGGTTGTCTCGCACCTGTCCCAATTTCACACTGTTTGTTTGTTTGTAATCATATTGTATTCAGCCGCTTGCGGCCATGACATACATCTTCTTCCCTTCAATACCACTTCTTAATTCACAAAGGAAAAAAGCAAAGTCACGATCCCCATCAAACCCCAACAAAAGAAAACACCCCCACCCGATTTCACATGATTTGAACCTTGTACCTTGGCGTCTAAAATTCCCAACAAAAATTAGTCTGGAGTATCTCATTTGCCGGATCTCTTCTGTCCTTCCTCCTCACCAGTAGTACTCATTTAATAGATTACGTAATGCCTATCGAACTCAGTAATGCCAATTCGTGTGCTACATACTTGTCGTCTAATAGTACAAACTTTCCAGGAGCTCTATTTTGCAAGTCCCGTGCTGATTATTAGTGGAATATTCTTTAAAGAGCAAGGAATGAACCGAGTTTTTGTTGTAATGTTATAGAATTCCGAGTACACACTTAATGGACGCTCTAAAGTGGGTTCTCAAGTGTTCTTAGCTATAGTTTCGATAATGCGTATAGTACCAACAGAAGCCCGCTCACGCAACAGCAGCAGCAGGTAACTAGATGTTTTATTCTTCGAAACTCAATTATTTGAGCATACCCGAAATCGGGCTTGCTCTCGTTCCAAGATTTTCTCGTTGCTCTCGTCGCTCGCTCCTCGAAACGGCTGGATTTCGGGCACCAATCGGGCTAAGGTTCAGGGAATTATCATAAGAAAGAGAGAGAGTCGAAGTCGCCATATACATAGGGTTAATCCTATAGCAATTCCATGCCTTAGAAATTGCCCAAGTCCAATCCATACATAGTATATATACGTTCACACATGTACATGTATGCGCAAACCCTCCAATCTGGAACAATCTGTAAACCCCAAACACAGACAGACCGCACAATTGCAAGAACTAAATAACAGATATCAACCACACAACCGCATTTATAGCAGCCATTTCATACTGCGAAAAAATAATCTTAACCTACCTGCAGTCCAATTCGTGAATTATCTCCATCAAATTCTGGACTGCGTGTTCTGTATGCTTATCAGCACCTACTCGTGAAATTTCCTAATGGGATAGTTAATATTCTTAGATACTTATGGGGGATTGGATTACGAACTACCGATGATTGGCTACTCAGTGGCACCTGCATCCTCCAAGATTTTCACAATGGTTTTGGGCTTTGTGTACCAGCGATAATGCTGCCTTGCGGCATCGATTGCAGACAGTCCATCCTTTGGTGACGATGGTGCATTAACATCTGCTCCACGTCTCAATAGCATCGTGACTAGGGACTCATGACCCTGTTCACATGCCGCTTGAAGAGCAGTCCGTCCCCAAGCAAGGGCTGGTGGGGCATTAACATCCGCTCCATGTTGCAGTAGCATGGTAGCAAGTGGTTCGTGGCCTGCTTCGCATGCAACCTGTAGTGCGGTCCTTCCAAATTCCTGGGCCGGTGGGACATTGACATCGGCCCCAAAATCCAGCAGCATCTTAACAATTGGTTCGTGACCTGCCCGACATGCAGCAAGAAGAACAGTGCTTCCGCCTGAACCTGGGGCCTGGGGGGTGTTTATGTTGACTCCGCCTCGCAATAGTGCATCGACAATAGATTCGTGGCCTCTCTCACACGCAGCCTGAAGAGCAGTTATCCCACCTCTATTTGATGGAACGGCGTTTATATCAGCTCCATGGAGTAGTAATGCATGGAAAATTGATTCGTGGCCCGCTTCACATGCAGCCTGAATAGCAGTCCTCCCACCTACTGGGGCGGCATGGGCATTTACGTCGACTCCATGGTTCAGCAATTGAACGACAATAGATTCATGACCATTTTCGCATGCAGCTTGGAGAGCGGTCCTTCCATGGTTCCAGGCTGGGGAGGCGTCTGATTTTGCACCCAATTGCAATAGTTCACGGACAATTGATTCGCAACCGGTCCCGCATGCAGCCTGAAGGGCGGTCCGTCCCGAGTTTTCGTGAGCTTTCCGGTTTATAGCCGCGCCTTTGGCGATAAGTCTTCGAACTCCATCTATCCAGCCCTTTCTACATGCGTGCTGCAGAGATGTCTCGGGGTACAAGTCGCCGCAATGATGGAAGTCGTCGAGATCAGCACCTCTTGCGAGTAATAGCTCCACGAGATCTTCTCGCTCTGTCTCAACCGCGACCCAGAGCGCTGAAGGTCCGCCTTGACGGGCGCTTTCTATTCTGGCCCCCCTTTCCAGCAAAAAATTCGACAAATATCGATAGCCGCCGCAAATAGATCCTACTAATGCGCATTCTACTTTTACAGTAATACCCTTGAGATCAAATTGAATGTCAGAGATAGAATTCACATCCAGTCCTTTATCCACAAGAAGAGCCACTACATCGTAAAGACCTCTGATGCTTGCGCAAACTAGTGCTTCTTCTGCAGCTGGGATATCGGTAATATTTGATATTCGGCTTAGCATACGCAAGGGAGTCTTGCTGTGACCTCTGATGATAGCAGCATGGAGCGGAGTTGGGTTCAATAACGACACCTCAATGCCGTCTTTCCAATAGCAATGGAGTGGTGCCTTTGCTGTGATATCTGCGCCCCTGTCCAAAAAGAAACCGGCCGTCGCTGTCGTACCATTGTAGGCGGCAATAAAAAGAGGAGTCCTCCCGCCTCCATCCCGAGCTTCAAGATCAGCTCCATGCTCCAAAATCCTTTCCGCATAGTATACCCCTAATTCCTTTTTGGATTTTGCAATGAGATGTAGGGCAGTTTGGCCTTTGTCGTCTGTTGCGTCTATTTTAGGTTGGCATTCTGAAAGGCTATTCAGAACGCCCTCAATGAGGCTTGGGCATTCGAGCTCCAGGGCGCGATGTAGAGGTAAGATGCGACTCACAAGTCCGGCTTCATCACTAACTCGAACACGCGTGTGGCATTGTCGATACAGGGCCAAAAGAGACTTGACCGCTCCGTCGAGCTCGACAAAACAGCCAAGGAGCCAGATTCTGTGACTAGTCCAATATCTAATTGAATGTTCGTAGACTTCAATCGCAGCATCATAATCACCGATGTGCGTGAGCATCGCGGCAAATTTTGAGGATAGTTCGTCCGGTTTCTCCATGGGGTGTTGCTGCATGCTCGGATCAATATCTCGTACTGATATCATCCTTCGATACAGCCTTTCTGCTTCTGCAAATCGTTCTTCCGATTCAAGGATTGCGGTAACTTTTTTGACAGTATCGATCACATCGAGGTCATGGCTGCTCGGACTACCGGGCTCCATGAATCGGGGAAAATAGAGTCTTTTAATGCTAGTAAACATGACAAAGTCAGTCGCCACACTAGCTGTGATATTTGATATATATCTCCCGAACATACCACACATGGGGTACCCATTCTGGACACTGGTCTCCTTCCTTGTATCCTTCGACGTAGGACCTTACGTCGTTGAAGTTGCAAACGCTATTCACTGAGCAGTCTCTGCCTGTAATTTGGGTTGTCTGAGATACGATCGCCATGTCTGTTTGTTCGGAGACAAAAAACTCTGGTGTCGAATCCGCTAGCACCTCTGGAGGTGGTATAGCGTCACGATTTGGAACCATAAACTGGACCACTAAGGGTTGCACGGGTGACTCCAGTGGACCCTCGTTCGTTGAGCCCCGGTATCTCTCGGAACCGATACAGGCTGTCACTTTCTTTTTCTGTCTGGAAGTCGCGAGCTGTGGCTCAGAACACGGAAGGTCTTGCATAACGCAGAGCCTGCATCTCTCCCCCGGCCATTGGCGTTCATCCGGCTCGCACTATGAGTATGTCAGTGCTTAGATACGTACAGGTTGTACTTCATTCATGCCTTTTGCTTTTTCTCGCGACACCGCTGACATTTCCAGCGAGAGAGTTTGCGTCGCTTGGCTTTTCCCGGAGCGTCTAACAGGCATGTGTACCCGATAGTTTTGCATCGCTCGCATGATGACGAATCCGAAGATGGCTCGCACTGTTCTTCCGCCATGATTAGCAGGTTATTCCTTACTTTTTGAAATACACCTAAAGCATTCCTTCTTACCTTACGCCGATCGTTTGTGCAATGCCAACATCTCGGAGCTTCCTTTCTCCTTCTGTTTATACTTGTAGACGGTTGTGGTGACAAGGATTGGGGTCTAAGTCGAACTTGTGGTGTTTCTGGTAGTGGGAAATCCAAGTGAGGTGGGTCGTATGAAAAAGGTGGCCCTACATCGTGTGAACTCCGCATTTGGGGGCTGAAGGCACGAAAACCCTGCATTTTTCAAGCAGAATGAAAGGGTTCGGAAGAATAAGAACCAGTCCCTTCGGTGCGAGCTCAATTAGTGGGCGGCACGAAAGCGAAGTTATAAATCCTTCCCGATCGGCTTCGGGAGCCTAGTGGACTCGGTGGGTGAAGTGCAAAGTGCGACCAGCTTCCTTCTAAGGAAGTACGCAAAGTGCGATGCGGTGAGGCGTAACTACGGTAAAGCACAGTGAGATGTAGGGATTTAGCGAAGTGCGCAGAGTTCCACACGTTGCACGTATATGAACTTCTATTCGCTCCGACGGTGAACATCCAGAAATTGGTTGAAGTGGAGGAATAGGTGCTTTGCAGACGCATTCAATAAGGCGACAAATGTCACGCTTTGGACGGATAATACCGCACATTATGTGGTACGACAATCCAAGGTTTTGAGAAGCGAGCTTGCGAGCGATGAGAAAATCTGAGGAAATCTGAGAACGAGAGCAAACTCCTTTACCCAGGCACTTCACATAAGTTGAGAACCCTAACCATTATCACGTTACAGAGTGCTATCTGATGATAGCAGCTACAATGTGTACTATTGTCCAACGATACATGGCAACGACATTTCAGATTTGTCGGGGTTGCCCGACTTTCTTCCAGGCGCTCTCGTATACATTCTTTTTTCGCTTTGAGGGGTTTTCTCTGAGCAAGGAGAAAAAGTCTGGGCAGACTATTTTTGTCGAAAAAAATATACATCTCTTCATCTACTCTAACAAGTCGATGGGCTAGCGCCAGCCAAAAAAAAACGTCTGAAAGCGACGGTAAACGGTATGTACTCGATTGCCATTGAATTTAACACTTTCGAACCTATTCGCGGGTTGCGTGTAAATTTATATTTAGCATCTGTCGTCATTGTGCTTTAGTGCTCAGCCGCGGTCCTAATGTCCGTCTTCACCTGTGGGGTGAGTAGTCTAGAATCGCTGACATCTCTCCTATTTCGAACCCTAAGCCCCAATTGTCATAACGCTACTGTATTGGCTACTACCCTCTTGCCACCCTGCAGGTTGATCAGTTGCATCTTCTCTAAGTTCAGCAGTATAATATCGCACAATATAGTTGGCATGTCGCTATCTCTTGTCTTCTCACTCAACAGCAAAATTACATTCCTGCTCACCTTCAGCCCTATGCTGGTAAAATGTCCTTACGGACGCGCAGCCCAAACCTATAGGAAGTTAGTGCGTGGGAACTATGAAGTCTGATGGATCTGCACGTGGACTGGATAGCCATAGTACAGTGGCAAAATCTGCGCTATATACTATGCACTATGCTGGATACTATACGCCATCACCAGGTGCACTCAACTCCAATCCCTAAGTGCATTCAACTCCAAGCTTCCAAATGCATTTGTCTCCATGCTCCCGGGTGCGCTCCAAAAGTACAAAATTGGCCAGTGCTCAAGATCAGATCAGCGGATCCACGATCTGAGAGCCCGACCATTTAGAGCCCTATCGAGTAGATCATTTGACGTCAAACAAGGTCTTGGCATTCGCGAAGCACGCATATTCGAATGCTACTCCAACTCTCTATACGAGAGCAGACTTGTCTATAAGCGAAAAATTTCACATTATCGAATGAACTCATCATGAAAGAGACATCTTTATTTCTCTCTAAACCAAAACCAAACCAGACTAAACTCCAAAGCATGCAAATCCCAAACCCAAACCTCCTAATTCCCATTCACCACCCCATCGCAACACCATTAACCTTCTTCTTCCTAACAATCTCCATATCCAACACAGGATCTATCCTCTTCTTAATCAGATACTCCCCCTAAAAGCCCTGCACATGCTTCAAGAGCGTATGATAGCTCGTGCCATTGCCCAGTTAGATCTGTCCAATAACCCCAGCACGATCCGAGTCAACGTTCTTGGGGACGATGAGCGAACGACCGACCATGCACTCGAGGCCCTTGAAGGCGAAATCCATTGCCTCGCGTAAGCCACAGAGAATTACAATCTCGTCAAGGAAGGCGATCTTGGTATCCGGGAAGCATTCGCGGAGGTAGTTAATGATGTTGGGGTTGTAGGAGCCACTACCGCCAAGGTAGATCTCGTGGATTCCGCCTGGCGGGCCCCAGCGCTCATATCCATCGTAAGGGATTTTGCAGTGATCCGCGTGATGGTGGCGACATAGTCCTCAGGGATGGCGCCGTTGGCGAGCATACGCTAGCAGATGTCTTCGCTCCTAAGGGCCCGCCAGGATCTCGTCAACAATCGCCTGGTCGACTTTTCTAGCCACGCCCATTACACCGTCTTTATCGTACTGCTTCTCGCCGTTGGTAAAGAAGCGCATAGCGCCATCAATGAAGACGTTTCCTGGCCCGGTGTCGAAGTCGTAGCCGGCCTTGCGGTCACCAGCGGGGAGCATGATGATGTTTGCGATTTCGCCGATGTTTGGACGGCACGGTTGAGAGTTGGGTGGGTTGTGCAGAGTGCGTCCCAGGCAACAAAGAGGGGCAGCCCTGACGCCCAAGTGCAAGATCGCTGACGCGGAATTGGGAGGGGGTTGTGACGCCGGTTTTAGCAGTGATCATGGAGATCTCGGCCTTGTCTAGGTGCGCGCGGATTTGGTCACTCTCGAACATCTCCGGGAGTGGGAGGTACGAGATTGTTTAGCCTTGCCCGGCGATGACGTCGACGTCGGTCTTGAGGCTGAAGCCTTGCTCGACAGCGAATTGGATGATAGCGTCGGTGGTGAATTCGCCGAGTTGGATGTTTACGATTGCGATCTCTTCCGGGGAGGTCTTGTTGAACTTGATGATCTTCATGACGCGCTCTGTGACAGTTAGTGTTGGCTCCTGTGGAGGCTGGTGGGCGGTAACATACTCTTTAATGCACCGTCAAAAGGAACCTCGCCCTGATGGAGCCGCTCCATCTTTAGCTGTGCTTCGGGATGCTCTTGTGAGAAGTGGATGCGTACGATATCAATGCCGTCCATGGAATTACCTGCAATGCGTCAGCTATCGCTGTAGTTCGTCGCCGTAAGGTGGTAGAATCTACCAGCACAGGTGCCGATGACCTTCATGCTCATAGGCTTTCCTCCCCATGTTGAGTTCGTCATTGTAGCGGGTATCTCTGAAATTGCGTGCGGAAGATAAGAAAGAGAAAGATGCCCAAGGCGATTTGTGTAGTTTGTGAGGATGGGGATAAAAGACAGCGACATAGGACGGCTTCATATCTGTATTTCAACCCCTCGTTGGGGCCGAGATCCAATGACCGGAATACCTCCATCCATCGTTCGCGGAAGGAAACTCGATCCGCCTCTGAGAGAATCTGGTTCCCACGATGCGTGGAGGAGATAAGAGTTTCGGGGACATGTTCGGCGAGTGAGATGCATGCGGTTCGGTTAGAAGGCTCCGGTAGCCATGTGCGACGGACCTGTCCATGGATGAGGCGATTCCACGAATGGGTTAGAACAAATGCTGCGGATGTCTAACTGTCTACAAGTGATTCGGGGCCTGGTATGGCGGGAGTAAACCATGAACGGGGGATACAATTCGAGACGATCGGATCAGCGGTCAGTCTTATAGAAATAATCTCCCCCCGAGCGTGGGTGACGTGAACCAGACGCGATATCATGCTGCACTATCTTTTTTCCGCCATGTGGAAATTCACCCCATACTCCGCATCCCCACACTCCACACTTTTCCATCCAGCCCGGGCCCCTTTGTCCCGAGATGGGTTACCGAGTGCATGCCGTATGCAGTTGTTATTGAAAGCTTACTTATACCGTATGGCGAAACGGCAGTCTCGGACCTACTAGTTATGTGTTTCCCCGGGCCTGAGAATACCTTCCTCATCCTCAGCTCATCAAAGAATTCGAACATTTTGTTTTTTCTTCTTGCCACAGCCATAACTTTATCTTTTACCCCTTAATTCCGATATGCATATTTCCCCGGAGAGCAACCGGCCGGGAATCTGGGGCCACCTTACATACAATTTACTCTCCCTCTCTTTCAAATACGGGTACAGATCTGCCGCTACTTTAGCAGCTCCCTACCATCTTCGGCCCGGAGGGAATTTCCTTCCTGGTGTTGTGGCTTGGCCTCGGATAGGTTCCGAAGTATGCGGCGGGGACTTCTGCCTTCCGAAGCACATGGAGCAAAACCGGGATGCAATGCCTTCCGAGAATATGGTATCGTAAGCTGACCGCTTCACCCCATCACACGTTGTCGCTAATGTATAATACGGAGAATAAAGATAAGCGAGCCTCGTGGCGAGTGTGGGTGGGAGGGATTTCCAATGATTGCCATCGTACAGGAGTTTTCCTGTGTTACTTCAGAGCTTCGAGGCACACACATCCGTATCCTCCCCGAGCTGTTCTGATGCCACAAAACACCGAACCCGGTAATCGTCCCCGCCCTATCAAGCTTTTGCTATAGCATTTAGCGAGAGCACTACAAGGTTGGGTTTGTGAGTTAATGCCGTTCAGGGGAATCACTCGGACAGTAATAAATCCTGAGAGATCGGATTCCCCGACTAAACCTAATAAGCTATTTGAAAAAATAGAATACCACAGCTTCAAAGATCCAGACCGTCCACTTTGCGCCAACCAGCATCCTGGGTATCTAGTTCTTCGTTCCAACTCGCTATCCCAAGAACCAAAAACCTACAACTGCGGGTCGCATCTAAGATCAAAAACCCTCAGCAAACAATCCCCCACCGTCTCGCCATACCCAATCACCTCCTGTACATCCCTCCATCCCAGTCCGCGCTCCCATAGGGGCTGCGCCCATCCCCATAATTCCAGCAACCCCTCGACATTCCCCCCTCGTATTCCATCCCGTCCTCACGTGGATATCATGCAAGCACTTCACCAGCGCCTTCCGTTTCGGTCAGCCCACAGCGCAAGACCCGCTAACGTGAGTAGCTGCACAGCATTTACCCAACTTATGTCACGACAGTTAAACACGCTATTCGCAACCGCAGCGTCAACATACTCTATCTAGTCGCGAGCTCTGCCTGCGCCATAAACCGCGCCGCGCGCTCCTGGTGACTATGTTCCGGGCGCGCGAGGATAAGTAGGACTCGGGTGAGGTCAAACATCTGCACAGCGGCGCACACGGCGTCGCTGACGTAGCGGAAGGACTGGAAGGGGTTTTCTTCGGTGTGGGGATCAGCTTCGAGCAGTGCCAGAGGGTGGAATTGCCATGGCTGTCGCCGCTCGTGGGTGGCGATGCGGTCTTGCAGTGTGTGCCACTCTTCGAAGAGGCCGGGTGGGACGTGATGTTCTCGACGAACCCGGTAGAGGAGGTTATGGACCTGCGCCAATAGGAGCACGACATATTTCGACCAGGTGTCTACTGTCCAGCCGCCCGAAGCTTCACGCAGATCTTGCTTGTCGTCTGTAGGAAGCCACCCTGATGTATCCAAGTGGGTAGGCGTGGCAGTTTCTAGCGATGATAGTGCATCCATTCGGCAATAGATCCAGAAGCACGCTTGTGCCAGTCCCCCACTCCGACCATTCCAGCCCTGTGTCGACACTAATCAGAAAGTGCCGCTGAGGTGGAGATGCCAGTTCTGGTTACTCGCGTCGATCATTTCACAGTGCGCTAGCAAGAGACACGAGGCAAAGACGGCGGTGGAGGAGGAGCGAGATACATCTTCCAGGGCTGCTGTAAGCATTCGCAGTGCGTCGTCGTAGTATGTCAATGCTGTATCAGCACGCAGTGTTAATGTAAGGTAGTATTGCTTTGCCGCACAGGCAAAGCTGGAGAGTAAGAGTAGTGGGTGTGAAAGTGCTAGGTGAGGCACGACATATGAAAAGTGTCTTTCGGAGTCAAGAAGGTCGAGCCAAGGCCCAACAATGTGGCAATAGCGATCAAGGAAAGCGCATCCAATTCGGATGTGATAGGTTTGGTGGGAGGCCTGTAGACAGGCATGTGATATGATGGCGATGGCGAGGGCGAGGGCGAGGGCGAGGGCAATGGTATGGATGGAGTCCGATTTTGTTGCGAAAGGTTGGGAGAGGAAATTGGAGATACAGTGTCGGTAGTGATGTTTGCATATTGATCCTCAATTGTTTCGGTTTCGTTTATGAATTGGTATAGTGCTTCCGTTTATAGCTTGTCAGAAGCCACCTCAGTATGAAGAGCTCATATGTAACTTACCTACCCTCGCAGACCTATCAGCAACTGAAAATCCCACCGTTAACTCAACGCGAGGCAAACTGACATCTTCCGGACTCCATTCTATGTCGACAACCCATTTCAGCGACGATCAATAATCATAGAAAACGTCTGGCAAGCACAAACCCTTAGCGGTAAAAGTAGTCTGATCACCGTACAAACAGTTTGAGCCATCTCTCTAGCATCTGCCGTATGGCTGTTGCTGGTTGCCTAGAGTCCGATCAGGCAGTCGCCCCGCGGTAGCTATGTACATTAGAAGCACGAACATTTGATATGGCGATCTCTACACCGTTTGTTATCGGGAGTCAGTCGGCGTCTTGGAAGGGAGTTTAGTGCATCGCCTGACTCTTACCATGCTGCATGTGCAGGTTAGCCGGACCCAGAAAGCTGGAGAGACTATGACGTACCAATCTTTGACCGATAATCAGGGGGCTAGGCATAAGCAACCATATGCCCTCAGGATGTAGTTACGTTACTGTTGCTGGTAGTCGTAAAAATGGACGAAGAGAAGACAACCAATTTTTTCCTGCGCCGTCTGGTTATTTAGTGCTCAATGATTAGGCGACCTGCAAAGAGATAGCGGATTGTGGAGAACCATGATGTGCTCCCGCTGTCGCAGATATGTCATCCACGATAGCCTATTCCGTGTATGGCTTGACATCCTGTTCGCGGATGTCTAATCATCCCGGATGGTACACGCCCGTCAACGGCGTGCAAAAACTTTATCCCTGCCTCTCCACCCAAAGGTACACATATAGCTCAGTGTTTCTTCAACAGATGTAAAACCTTGGTAATCGCCTACGCTTACGCCGCTCTGCCGAAAGTTTGACCGCCCGAAACCCACAAACCCCCCAGGCCAAGAATGAGGGAGCCACATAGTTTCATGATTTACCCATGACTAGCAATTGTCCGATACACTGGTGTTGCCGACCGCCACAAACGCATGCGTAGTGACAGTATTCCGCCTGCATATACATCTTTACGTTTATAGGCGAGCATCTCTACAGTTCTTCGCTAGGACTTTATTGCCATCCCCATCATTGTCCTAGGCTTCGGTAAGAGTTCGCGTACGCTTCAGCTAATACCAGTCGAGTTAGCAGCTCAAGTGTCCACCAGGTATGCTTACGTTCACATTCGGTATTCTATAACATGTTTATTAAGCATCATCAATCCGGGAATTTTTAGTCACCGACTAAGCTAGACGATAAGCTCTTATATGATTGGTTTTTTACAGAAACTTGATGCAATCACATCCGTACTGAGAAAGCTAGCTACCTCCCTCGCCGAGTAACCGCATACCCCGTCCCTCCAGCGCATTCTAGTGGAACAAAAAGGGATTCCAAAGAAACCAATATCATCCGCAACGGTAAGCGGTGTTACAAACGATCGCTGAGCATGGTTGGGAGGTTTTGATTACTGGGAAAGGCAAAGAAGAAATGAGGAGATGAACTGCCTGAAGTTTACAGCATCTGCCCTTGATGACCTTGCAGGATCCTGGTTGTTCAATAGTTGCTTCCTACCTCCAAGACTCAGTAAGTCCACTGTATAAACAAGGCTGATCGATTGTCTTAACTGGCGAGGTGCTATAAACACCCGGTGCTCCAAACACTAGGGCACAGGTTGGAAACCTACAAAAAGTGCTTTAAAATACATGTGCTCAAAACACTGCTCATCGTAGGCTCGAAACTACAAAACGTGCTTAAATTATGGTGCTCAAAATACTTCATCGTAGGCTGGAAACTGACCTCGCTTACCAAGCCCTGCCAATTATTTCCACGCAGACCAAAAGTCTCGGCACGAGAGCAGCTGGAAACCTGCCCTAATCTTTCTTTTTCGCTCAGCTGTCTTTAGCGCCCCGTAAGGTCGATAGCTATCTCCATGTGTGGTGTGCCCTATGAACAGTGCGGGACCATTGTGCGGGACCGTGGAATTAAGAGACATTTTCCGGCAACAGTGGAACTATATAAGAGACCTTTCTTTAGAGTGTGGAGTGGAAAACACACAACATTCCAAGGCCCTTGAGGCCATCACTTTCCAAATCACACCATTGCACGACAAGCTTTTGTATTTGAGCGGGGACTTAAGTAGCTTCAGCTTGATGCCAGCTGGCCAGACTTATTGTGTTAATACGAATCGTCCAGGCTCGAATCCCTCAGCAGCCTGTACCCCCACCCCTCACCAGAGTCGTGTGCTCGGTACACAACAAACCTCGCGACATCCAGTCTCGGCATAGACGCCGAAAAATTATAGACCGAAAGTTCCAAAAATGATGGCCGGTTGGTTGAGCGGGAAGGAAAGAATTAGAGTTTAGGTTGACGTCACTCCCGCCATCCAGGTCTCTCAACCACTAGCACCAACCACCAACTCACAATCGTCAGCATGTTAGTCTCCCACAATAACGACACCGTCAAACACCATCACCTGCACACCACCATCAACACACCACCATCAACACACCACCATCAACACACCACCATCAACACACCACCATCAACACACCACCATCAACACACCACCATCAACACACC
>Ga0307514_10000755_pt1 | contig 54168 bp, 45 predicted proteins | sample 16_EM_MG_FD_203088 | JGI IMG/M metagenome (GOLD analysis project Ga0307514, IMG submission 203088) | Populus trichocarpa ectomycorrhiza microbial communities from riparian zone in the Pacific Northwest, United States - 16_EM | ecosystem: Host-associated > Plants > Roots > Unclassified | place... | reverse complement strand
CATTTTGATAAGATACTATTAACACACTGCAAATACAAGAGCCTTATATGAATCTATAGATGGACCCGCTGTGCGACCCGCTGACAACCCGCCCAATTCAGACGGGTTGGGAGTTTACCATGGAACCGTACCCGAGTGGGCAGTTCGGGTTTATTGATGACCCGGACCGCCAATTTTGCAACGGTTCGGTTTGGACCCGGACCCGGACCCGAAGTGACGGTCCGGAACCGTTGCTAACACTAGTCATTACTCTCTAACTCTCCATGTTATCAGCATGAGTTGACACCGAGTACAATATACGCCGAGTACTGCAAACACCAAGTACTGCAAACACCCAAGATTGTTTGTAATCCCGTAATTCTCATGATTACAAGTTGACCCGTGAATATAGGTTCAGCTCCTGGCGTGCCTCCCTATACGATCAACCGCTATCAGCCAGCTCTCCTTGAGAGCTTAAAGGTAAAGGTACGTTGTCATATTCACACGGTTGCGAGTTAACTAATTGATGAAAAGAGTTACAGCATCCGGCGCGCTGTGCATCGACTGTCACCCAGTACTCGCCCAACCTTGCTTGATTACAGCCTCAAAGTGCATTTCCAAACTTGCCTGATGACGGTCTCTTTCCTCGCTCAACCACTGCCTCCATGTGTATCTCCAAACACCCTCGATTATGGCCTCAGAGTGCATCTCTATATTCACATGATCACGGTGTGGTGAAGTGGTGGAGCCAGAAGGCAGACAGCCCATCATCAATCCTCCGCCACACATCATGTGTTATCCGAAGGGAGTGTGTGAGAAAGAGTGGATATCGCTCGAGGAGGGTAGGAAGCGGGTGAGAGGATATGAAGCAATACCTGGCCATGATGAACTACACTAATTGTGTGGATCTACGAAAGCTCGGCAAGAGTGCATGAGAGCAAGAGCTGGGAAAGATAAAGTGTGTATTTCATATATTGAGATTATGTCTATCCACCCCGGGGTATTCCAAATATATACTGCCTTTTGCTGAGTCCATCTCCGTTATCCCTGTATCGCTGTATGTATATATTTAGAGAGCCTTAGATACGACATGCCATATTATGATGTAGCGAATCTTGCGACTATAACGGACCAATATGATCGATGAAATGCCTTGTGGGTATGGAACAGTGAGAACCACAGGTGTGAGAATATGGCACCAAGTCTTCCATGGGGCTTGAGCAGTGGTCTCAGCTGCTCTCGATTCTCCCACAGTCCTGCACAGAGGTCTCAGTAGATTCAAAATTTGACTATCCTAATAGCTAAATTTCATAGCATCCTAAATGGACCTCTGTCAATGCAGGTGCTTTCAGAAGCATGTGAGATAGCTCTTGCAGAGTCTGAGAGCACTTTGCCAAGATCCAGGGAGGGCTAGGAGCATTTAGAAGTACTTAGAAGAACCTGTAAAGGCTACCAGAGTGACTGGGGGGTTTGTGTCTGGCTTCCAGACTGAATTACATTTTGCTGATGCAAATCTCGTCATACTCAATGCACTACATTCCCACAATTACGAGTTAACCAATCAGTAGAGTGTCAGCTTCCATCACCAATACCTTCCAATCTACCGCCTCCAGATCAACTGCCATCAGATTGACAGCCACCAGATTGACTGCCATCACATTGACAGCCTCCAGATTGACCGCCCCCAGATTGACTGCCCCCAGATTGACCGCCTCCAGATTGACCACCTGCAGATTGACCACTTCCAGATTGACCGCCTCCAGATTGACCGCCTCCAGATTGACCGCCTCCAGATTGACTGCTTCCAGATTGACTGCCACCAGATTCACCGCCTCCAAATTGACCGCCTCCTGAGAGACTACCTCCGTATTGGCCACTTAATGATCAATCGCCTCCAGATCAACCGCCGCCAAGTACTCCGCCAATCTTTATCCATCATGCCCTGCAAGTGTATCTCTCAATATGCTCAATTACAGCTTCCAAGAGCATCTCTGAGTTTCCTTTCATCTGGGCCTCCTAGTACATTTCTGAGATGGCTCGATCCCGGCCTCCAACTACATCTCCAAACTGGCTTGCTTATGGCCTCCAAGGTCATCTCTGTGTTCACTTCATTTCAGTCACCCAGTGCATATACACACTTGTGAGATCCCGGCGTCCAAGTGCATCTCTGAGTTGACTCAATCTCGGCCTCCAAGTGCATCTTAAACATACTCAATCACAGCCTTCAATTACATCTTTAATAACAACTGACGGGTGTATGGAGATATTGCAGTAACGGAGGGGACAGAGTAGCTGGGAGTATATATTCAGCAGACCCCAGAGTGGATAGACATCATCTCATTTCCATCTCATATTACCATACAATGAAAATACCCACTCTGACTTTCCCAGCTTTTGGTCTCACTCGCTCTATTCGAGATTTCGTGGATCCAAGGAATTGTGTGGATTCTCAATGCCGAATAGTATCATCTCCTCTCTCCCAGTTCCTACGCTCCTCAAACCAGAACCGCTCTTTGATATGAGTTGTGTTTGAATGTCGTGGGATGTGCGGCGGAGTGTTGAATGTGGGCTCTCTTCCTTCTAGTTTTATCGTTTCACCACAACAGCCTCCAAGTGGTGTATATGTATGTTCTCAATGGGTGTGTCCAGGTGCTCCTCTAATTATGCTTAACTACCATCTGTGGCAAGATTGACCATGTGTAAATATATGGAGAGACCTAAATAATGCATGCCATACTATAATGTAGTAAATCTTGTGACAGTAATAATGTCGAATATGGTAAGATGTAATGCCTTGTGGTTGTGTAAGAAACACTGCTGTGAGAATACGGCACCAGTCTTCCGCAGAGCTGCGCAGCACATCAGCAAAATGTATTTTAGTCTCTGGAAAACTCCAGGAGTGTCTGAGAGGATGTGGAGTGTAAACTTAGAAGCGTCAATTTCAGGAGAGTATCAGACCCTAGGAGGGTATTCCGGCCGGCCTTCAGACTAACTGGGATCTCTGACAACAGGTACAGGAGTAACTGGAATCTCTGATGACTGATAAAGGAGTACAATGGGAGTGATTGTGATAAGTTTGGGAGCACATCGGAGCGCCAGAGAGAACTTTGGGTGCACCTGTGAGTGTCGCCGAACCAACGCGGGAATCACAACCAAACTCTGAGAGATATCTGGGTTCTTATGGATATTCATTCAGAGGACACCAGGCATTATCTGAGACCCTTTGGATGTAGATGAGCAATCAACTTCCCTCAACAGCGAATATGATTCATGGATTATTGTTTATTATCACTTCTGAATCATACTAGCCATCATCTTCTTCAACATTGTATTTTGTGCCTTGCTACATTAAGGAAACAAAACGAAAAGGCAAGAGATTCAAGCATAAATGAAGGTACACCAAATCAATAACCCACCTAAGTGATCGAAAATTATCAATCAAACATGTTGTCGATATCATCCACTCCATCTCCCATCTCATCACGGCCAACAAAAGCAGGAACACACAATTCATCAACGGCGCAAAGAAGCTGGAGATGCTCCTTGTATTTGATGATTATTCGTTCCTGGCAAGTGGATGAAATGGAATTCCAATGTCGTTTAGCTCGATTCGTGATATCTAACACAGGTGTAATGAGTTGTTAGCTAGCTGCCGATCTAAATGGGGGTATGAGAGGCAATATGATACATTTGGATGAAAAATGGGAACAACTACCAGGGGAAAAGAGGAGCACCAGATGGGGAGTGTTGTGTGGAAAAGAGGAGTACCACAAAAGGTATTGGAGAAGTGTGGAATGAAAAAGAAGAGAGTCAAGTTTAAGCTGAGGAGCGCTGAAAGAGGAGGGGTTAAGGAGTGCAGAATGTAATTGAGATGCGCCGAAAGAGGAGGGTGTAGGAGTGCAGAATGAAATTGAGGAGCGCCGAAAGAGGGTGGGTTAAAAAGTGCGGAATGAAATAGAGGAGAGTTAATCTAGGCAGCAGAGCACCGATGGGATTGAGGAGTTCTTATCCCAGAGGAGGAGCGCCAAAAAGGGGTGGGGTAAGAAGTGTGGAAGGCATTATAGGAGCGCCGTTGGGAATTGAACAGATCTCATCACGGGCTGAGGACCACTGATAGGTGGGGTCTAGAGTGCGGAATAGAACAGAGGAGCACTGAGAGGAGGAATTGATTGCGGAATGAAATATAAGAGGTTCAATCTAGGCTGAGGAGCTCTGACAAGGATTCAGGAGTGCCAATTCTAGTGGAGTTGCGCCGCAGGGGGGGGGGAGGGGGTGTGACACGGCCGCTGATGTGTGATTGATTGTGTAGTGGCTTCTAGAGTAAAATTGATCACAGGGGATGGGCCAAATGTACCTCAATATTCATCTTGAGAAAACATAACTGTGGCCTTCTTTCTACTGGCGTATTCAGACAGCGCACAATGAATAGCTGCGGCTGCCAGCACTAAAGTCTGAGGAGAAAGAGGTCGAAAATACTGTGATGTTGTTGGCTGGCACCTCAAGCTATGGGCGGTTAAGAAAAATTGGTGGTAAATGCAACCAAGCACTTCCATTTGGGTGAGCCATGACTTCTTATCATCGACGACCTTGGAGGGGTAAGCATCATCAAACAGGAGCTCCTTAACCTTAATCTTAAGCTTAGTCTCAGAGCCCACATCCAACTGGCAACTACGGACAACAGTTCAATGTGCCCCATCTGCCAACCGTCCTCGAATGGTACCAATCTTCAGTTTCAACTATGTATATTTCGGGGGTAGTCAATATCTGTAAGTCTGGTAGAGGAGCATTAAACAGGAGTCAAGACTTATAGATTCTCATGTTTGCGGATCTATTTTGAGAGATGGACAACCGGGAAATTGACACACAGATGGTGTACCTACAGGTGCACCTGCCAATGCCCGCTGATGATCCTGGGCTTCAATCGCTAGTTTCCAAGCTTCTTGAACCATTGAGTACTTGTCATCAGATAATATTGGCCAAGGAGTCTTCGTGAATATGATTGCCTCCATGAACCTTTTCACTACCTCAAAAGTAGCCTTTTGGTGTTGGGGAATGTTCTGATCACTACTAGGCTTATGTTGTGGAATATTCTGGTCTCCACTAGACTTGCTGGTAAGCACCAGTGCCCGGGCGGATGGTGCACGGTCAGACTCGGATAATTCGTTGAGGAGGGATGACTTTTGGAATTTGAGAAGTGGTGGTGTCATTACCGCAGGTAGGTTTCGGGAATTTGAAAGCGGAGGGCGTGCAAAGAAACTATTGGCACGGCTCTATTTCTTTAGCAGTGGAACGCTTGTAGTGCGTGATGACGTGTCCTGGCGCGCCTGATCTAGATGAAGAACCTCCTGTTGATGATCCAAATCATCTTCTTCGATGTCGGATGATAAGGTGGACTCTCTGGTGTCCTCACTGTTGTCATCACCGATCTCCTGATTGATCTTGTCATCCTGATTGATTAATGAAATTGGGGATATTAGTCATCCCCAATATGTTTCATGAAGGTGGATAAATTGGAAGGCGATCCTTTGATGGACAATGAAGATTGGCTGCTTTTCTGAATGTGAGTACTCTCTCTAGGTGTGCTTCTTGATTCTTCTGTGAATAGTGATTCCTCACCTGGCTGGGCATAGGTTCCATTTGCTGTAAGGAAGATCTAAAGTTGGAGAATGTGGGGGAGAGTGTAAAAGCAGGAAATATAAAATGAAGTGCAATACAATAACGGGATAAATGGTGCAAGAATTTGCACATAGTTGAGGAGGATGCAATTCAAGGCGCGCCTTGAAAGGGTACTGAAGAGATGACTTCAACAGTTTATATCTATATCGAGGATGGCAGTCTGTGTTGCGATTTTGGATATTGTCAGGTGCGCCAGAATAGATGGATTCCTTGTCAGGTGCGCTGGAATAGATGAATTCCTAATGCCAAATGTTAGCAACTCCTATGAACAACACTCTGTACGGATGCAAGAATTGGAGGTTGGCTAATGCCAACATATATAGAAAATAAAACCAGACGCACCGGAAGATAACTCGTGACATCAACTAACCGTTGGTGCTGGCCACCAATTGAGTACTGAGAACCTGAATGAAAACATGAGCCACTACATATGACTCCTCTAAACATAGTCATTATGCATGAAAGTTCAAGCATTTGAGGTGACCGTATAGCATAGAAATTGGAACAGCATTGAGAATCTGCAGAACTCGATAGATTTGGTTGGGATCTTGTGAGTGATGGCTGAGTGGCAAGGGTTCATACTGGAGTTTGTTATCGAGTGAGGAGAAATATGAATCTCCATACGTGGTATATCTGCTGAAAGGACACATGTATTTTCACCATGTTCTATTGTATTAGGATGCTGCAGCTAAGTTAGCAGTCGATAAGACAATATCGTAAGCATAGCTTCCCTTTCATGCGTTCATCTGGGCCCTGTCTGCAGAATAGCCTTTACAACAATGTTGCAGTAGTTAATGGAAGAGAGAGAGAATTTGGTACACAAAGGAGATATACAGGCGTAGAGAAAGAATGGTAATGTATGATGGATGATTCAGGGGTAATCTTATTGTTTCAAGCACTCATCAATGCCAAGATTGCTAACAAATGGGTCATAAATTCTCACTCACATTCTGATTTTGCACCTAATATCTAGTGAATCGCACACCGTTAAATCACACATTTATTATGAATCTCACAACTACAAAGTTGACTGAAAATAAATATTGGGGTTGAAAGCTATATTCTATAATGATATGAATGTATAGTGAGACATCATGTCACGGCGGGCAGAGGAATGAGGATTGTATGGATGCAGTTCCGGGGAATTGAGGTGCACCGAAGTTGAAATGGGTATGGTTGGATTCAATGGCTGAGGATTGCAGGCTCGGCTTACTCTGACAGTTAATTGCACTCTTTGTAGCTGTCTTCTCATAACTCGAGCTTTCAAGATTCTCTCTCTCCCAGTTTCTCTCGAAGGAATTCGGTACCCATAATCTTTTTTCAGATACCTGTTTTTGCGGCCCAAATATACATTTAGTCAGAATACAGTTAAGTCTTGATTCAAAGATTTGAGAACTTAGGCCTCTTTGAGTAAGTGCAGTACATGGGTGAGTGGGAGTTGCCGGCCATCTTGCAGAGTATCTGAGCTGAATCAGTCTTTTGAGATTCCTCACTCTTAAGCTTCCACGGCTCTTTTGACAGAGCCCAAACTTGCAGAAGCTATTGTAGGATTTGGAAGCATTGGTCCAAACATACTACTTAGTCAATATCAAGTTAAATGGGGTTACTAATTGGCCGGGCTTGTGCATTTATGGTTTAGTTGCGCAGTAGCAACCTTCCTCCAATGGACAGTTGACATGGAGCTGACAGGTCAAGGCATGTTAGTGGTGGCCTTCAACATACTGATCAAGCAGAGGTTCATATCTTAGCTGGCGCGGAGCGGGATGCGCTGCCTGCACCTAAAGGTGAAGTGTCTTGATAGATCTGTGTGCACTGTGTCCACTAATTCAAAGTCGAAGAAAATATGATAAGAATGAAGTAAACTAAAATATACAAAGTGCACTACATACTCCAAGTACATGCGCTTCGGTGGCATATTTATTGCTCTTGGTACCTGCCTGGGCTGAAATGATAACATCCATAATGACTTGCAGCTTGTCAAAGTTGGCTTCATACATATCAAAGAAGCTCATTCTGGACATGATTGAAGATCTCAGTGGTGAATGATCTTTAATCATAGGCTAGAAAAACCCTGGCAGCAAAAGCTGCATCTGAGCCAAGAATACCCGAGCCGTGTCTCAGCTTCCGACTCTCTGGGATGCAGATCAGAGGTGTGCCAGAACTTCAATGATATGCCAGCAAAAGCTGCGGCTTTGACATGAATTAGTGAGCCCATGTTTCATATTTTGACACATGTACTCAATATTGCCTAGTCTGTTTTAATTGACAAACGAGATTGGTGAATAAGCAGTACTTGATCAGTCATGAAGATATTCCCTGCTTTCTCAGGTGCGCCGGAGAGTCCTGGGCACATATCGTTATGACCGATTGATCACTGCATATTTTCCTATTCTATTTGGCATAAAGACAGTCTAAGCGATATTGAGTACCTGTGTTAGGATATTCATGGCATAGACGCAGCATTTGCTGGCCTTTGGTTGAAGTTCCGGTGCACCCGCACTTCGATCATATGTGTGCAAAAGCTCCCGCTTTGCCACAAATAAGCGAGCTGTGTCTCATACTCAGACATAAGTACTTGAATATCACATAGACTCTCTGATTGCTAAATGTGATTGGTAGATATGCAGTTCTCGATCTGTCATAACGAATCGCATGACATTTCCTGATGAGACTCTGCTGCACCTGAAAGTGGATGAATTTTGCTTTTTCATTCGAAATATGTCTGTGGCTTCAGGCTTCAGGTGCACCTCAAATTCGCAACTGATGATTGATTGAAGCCCTTTGCTGCATCATTCTCACAATTCAACTCAAGCCATTTATCATGCAATTGGTCAGCTGTGGGAACTTCAAATGTGGCATATCAATTCACTGCATCTCATATGGTCATTAATAATAAACATTAACGCCAATGAAATCCCACTCTAGCCATTTCTAATTCAATATACAACAATTCCAACATCAGATCTTTGATTCACTTCAACATTGAAGAGAGATAGGATTCATCTCTCCAGTATAGTGTCCCTTACAAACGACCTTTTTGACTATTTGTATCAGTTAAGAAGATTATGTTGCTTGAATGTCTAAAGAGGAATACCTTGATGAAGCATCTAACACTCTAAGATTAATGGTTCATCAGACTGCAACGTGTCTCCATTCTCTGTCAGCCAGTTTGTATGGTTCTCACCAGCCTGCAGAATCTGGTTTATCATCGACATTGTGATGTTTGGTCGACTCATCAAGCCATGCAGGACTCTCATTCGTGCAACTCCAGAGTGTTGGTGGAGAATACTCATGCGGTTATCGTAGCCAATAGGACCTGTATTCAGTAACCATGTGTGTGGTACTCGGTTTTGCCCTAGCCAGACAACTCGTGCAAATGCCTGCCGCTGCTCATTTAATACCCAAAATTTCTGAGTTATTACCGCATGATTTGCCGCTGTAAGATTTAGGCCTGTCCTGCACACTTTGGGTGTGCTTATGATTACAGAGGGATTTCGTGAATCCTGGAATTAAAGCTGCATTTCTGTGCGTTCATCATTGCCCATTTCGGCATACATCTGGAATATATCCACAGTATCCGCAAGACACTTCGTTAGCCACCACTTCAAATGATGAACTTGGCCAGGAAGATGACAAAATAGCACTGCCTTTTGTGGAGGAGGTGCACTGGGCGGTGCATTATCGTTTCTTTCTTCTGGAAGGAGCATCTCTCCTGATGCTGTTATGGGGGTGCTTAATCCCAATAATCAATACAACATTTATTAAGTTAAGTACAACCGCCTATCTATTTTCTCTTTCTCTCCTTGTCTCTTCCTGAGATTCAACCTGTTGCGACCTTCTTGCAAGAGATTCCAAATCGAACCGATGCCAATTCCCGTCTCCAATGTATATGAATACTAAACTTCCCCATCAAACAACCACTCCTCGGAAAATTCCTTGAACAGTAATTTGCCTGTGTTTAGATATCGTAGCACCAGGTATCCGATATTCTCGAGTTCGCAGAAACAAAAAACCCCATGGTAAGTGTGGGGTAAACGCTGCTCTGCTAATTCGAAAAGTAGATTGCTGAAACTCTCAACAATGTATTGCAGTGCAAACTCTTGCTGAGTCAAATGATGTCCAGGCATAAGTTGCCCAATCACGTGTGGAAAGTAAGGTAGTGATGTTTTGATAAAATAGATAGAATGCTTAATAATATTTTAAGATCGTCTTCGGTGTTCTGATTGTTGACTGTGGATTGCTGCCTCCACTCTCTTCTTATTGCTGGAACAATGTCATCTCTTTATAGTTGTCTTCGAGGGTTTGTGTACCCATACTTTGACATTATGACTACAGTGCTCATGATACCATTATTGTGGTCATGCCATGCACCCAGTGATAACATGCCACCCATCCCAGCAGGTTATCGTATTCATGCAGATGAGGTATTAAAGCGTTTCGCTCCTGATAAGAATCAGGTCATCCATCGCATGATATCATGTCAGACAATGTGTCAGATGAAACTTGAACTTAGACATCTCGCAATCCATGCGCATCAGTAGTTGGAACATCTGCCAATCTTAGTCAGTAGTGCTTATCGCAAATTAATGGCTCACCTCTAAGGCTAATTGGCTTGCATCATAGATTCAATCGGCGACAAACTGATACTATGCTAAGGTAGAACTCGATGCGTCAGCTCATATCGCATACGAGTCTGACGTTGCAATGCATACCAACTCAAACCTATGAGCAGGGTTGCTTCAGCCCTCTTATCATCAGGCAATGTCATAATTCCCTCAATCACGTCATACTTAGGCCAAGACTAATCTCTTTGACTGGGGAGTGCCCGCATGATTCTTATCGCCTGAGGCAACAAGTCGGAGATCCCGCATACTCGCATATTGACTATCGACTGCTTTGTCCCTAAGGGCATGCCCCGCTAATATCAGGAATAATGAATGTGGTCAGAAGCTATGCGCACGGCCAATACTAAGTATCTCCGCTAAGGCAACATTGCTGCGTCATTTTAAGTGAATCCGCTAAGTATTTTATGTAATTATCTGATCGACATGCAACTCTTATGTATTCCTACTAAAGGACATAAGACTGGCCCACTTGCAAGGTCATGAAAAGGTGTTATGCATATCATGTGACGAGACCGAGAGTAACTCCTTGACATGTATTCATATAACTATCAGAAGTACCATTATCGCTCTTAAGGGAGAACCACTAACAGATGCATCATCTTGGTCAGGTTCTGGATACTCTGGAGGTTCCTTGACAAGCATTGCCAAAAATGTCTCTCTCAGCCATCGGAAAATCAGAGATGCCACCCAAGTATCGAGTGGCCATTTATCATGCCATTGTCCTGAAATATCGTTGCAATCCTTGGTATCTCCCAACACTAACAAGAAACATGCTAGCCACCATCTGTGAACCCTCCATGCTCCAGAAGCGCCCCGCAAAGTGTACCTCTCCACCAGGGTATTCAGATGTGCTCGCTCTTCCTCAGTCCACTCGAGATCTATGACGTGTACACTCTCCTTTGGTATCCGGACGAGTGGTTTTCCATTGGCGAGTTTCGATTCTGACCACCGCCTGATCGTCCATGGCTTTGCAATCGGAACCATCTGGTGCGCCACGTCCTGTTGAGCTTCTTCGTCTTTAGTCCGGATAGCATGCTTCAAACTCTTCACAGCGGAATACAATGCCTCAGCACCATACCTTTGCATCACAGTATCATCCTCTGGATTGTCAGGCGCACCTGAAAACAGCCACATCGTCTGAAAACACCAGTCATAGAGTGAATGGAATCCTGGTGTAGCTATGACTTGATGCTTGAATCCAATTTTCGCATTAATCGCAATTTGCCAGCCCACACTGTTTTTAGTCTCATACCAATGGGATTCATCAAAAATCCCAAAACTCCATGAACAGTAGAAGCGTTGGCCGTTACTTGATGGTTTCGCTCTGGATGTTAAGGTATCATATGACACAAGGTGGATATTCGATCAGTTAACTGGCTCGTCAATACTGGTGTTCAGATCCTCGTGGGTGAGATTCGCATTTTCGGCGTTCAATATGTTAACCAGTTTGAAATTGGTTACATGTGTCATCTCGTCGATAACACTTTTGAAGTTCTCAGCCACTCCGGGCATTGTAACCACCAGGATTGGTTCATGGGCTGAGATCAGTGCTGGATGCCTGTGGGGTGGTGTTGACTGGATTTCCAAAAGGCGGTGGGGCACAGAATTCAATCTCTGGAGCGGATACAATACTCGTTCTTCACCGACAATGCCAGAAAAGTCGTTGTGTGCCAAAATCACACACTCTTCAAGGGTATTCCCCTATAAAATGGACAGTGGCAACCCCATTACAACTTTCTCAGTCACCAATTTGCAAAGCATTGCGGCTGCAACCGAGGTGAAAGTCTTTCCAAGACCTATTTCATCAGCCACCAGTGCTCCTGGCATATCAGCATCCCAAACCCATCTCCTCACGATAAACCAGATGTTCCAAACCTGGTGCGCCAAAAACTTAGTTCCAGGCAAGCCTGGAATTGAATACTTGCGGCCTGGAACACGGTCATCTGGTGATTGGTGAATAGAATGCACATTCAGCAGCCTGACTGCTTCATCAAGAAACTCGCGTTCAAATTTGTTGTTGATTGTATTGAGAACCGTATTGAGTACTGAGTTTGTATTTTCGGGATCGAGGACCTCCTCACCATCCTCCACTTGCTCCTGAACCTCCTTTGCACTTGTGTCAATGTTCTTTTCATCCTCAATGAGCTCTTTCAGTTGCTCGGATGTAAGCTGGGCAGATAAGCTATTATTTCGGCAATCCTGAAATTCGTCTCAATGTTAGGTATTTCACTGAGAAGGAACCATTTGAACGAATACATGTGGATGGAATATAATCAATTCTATTCTTTCAATCAGAACTTACATTAATACAAGTATCATTCTCTTGCCCACCATCCTCCTCTCCCTCCTCTTCTCCCTCTCTTCCACCCTCTCCGGAACATTCCAAAGTCCATGTATAATGATTAGCAGTTGCTCACGCCTAGCCTTAACACGGCTAGCGGGATTACCTTTGTCGGCCTAATTACGTGCTCGGCAATCCACTCCCCTGTCGCTCCGATCATTTTCACCAACAATATCTTCACCTTATGTCCAAGTTTCAACTTGAAAGCATTTGAAACGCAACAGTTGTATGAAATCTGGCCTTGTATGGGGTCATTTATCATTTACCCGTGTTTGTATAATCCCATATCCTCTTCTTCCAATTCGTCCTGCTCCAAGGTGCACTTGAACATTGATGTGAGAATGTATGGCTCTTTCAGGCCATCGTTTTTGTCAATGAAATCAAGCAACTCCTCCCAGGGCCTCACATCTGTATATGATACTTGGAGTTCATTGGAAGCTAGAACGAAATCCATGCCAGTCGACACCCAGCAGATCAAAACTGTGAACGTTGTATTTGGCAACTCTGCAAGATTACTTCTCGCCGTTTTGCCCACGCGCTCCCCCTAATCCATCACCGGTCACTTGTTGCCTCCCCTTCCCTTTTTTTTCGCCTCTTGAATTTCGCTTGCACATTCGTTGAAAAACATCTCAACCGACTGCCAGCGAATCCATTCAGCATTATCGAAATTAAGCAATGTCAGCCAGTTCTCAAATGTCGCCAAAAAATCTGTGACCTCCGTCTCCCAGTGCAGGTTCCATCTCGAACTTGTTTCAATCGGTTCTGCCCCCAGATAATAGACCGATGCTTCTTCTCCAGAAACCCTGGCACCCATACTTTCTTCCACTTGTTGAATGCACTAAAGTTGAGCTGCCCCATTCTTTTGGCAAATTGCTTCAAGGAGAACTCTGTTTACTTTAGGCTAATTGGGTGTTTGCCTTCGGCACCGCCCAAATCCGACGAATCGTCACTGTCATCAGCTGCATCATATTCGTCGTAGGACATCTCTGGCAATGGGGGCAAGTCCGCAATCTCTGTGTCATCAGTTTTCCATGGTTCCTCTGGCGGCTGGAATCTTTTTGTCAGGAGGCTTATGGGGTGTCTCCCAGGTTCGCCGGAAGGAGGTTAAGGTGAAGCAGTCGAGCTGGGAGATGTTGGCTGATTGACTCGATAATTTCCTGGCGGTCATGGAGGCACTCTCGGTGCATCTCAAGAGGATGGCTCTTGGCTTGGCAACTGCGGAGGAGGGAACATTTGGGACCCACCATAACCACCTTGGTGCAGGTCATATCCTGGCCACGTTGGCCCATAACTAGTGTTAACAACAGGTCCAAATTCCCAGTTCGGTTCCGGGTCCGGTTCCGACCCGGAACCGGACCGTTGCAACGGGTTTCCACACAAAACCCGCTCCTCAAAAGTCAACATTTCTTGCTCCAATTAAGTATTTGAGTTCTGATCATATCATGACATAATCTATACATGAAATATGCACTTTGATGCCCTCTTTCATCTCCCGTTCTCCGATTTCCAATCGGACCAATTGTCATTGAGTCGCGATGAAAACCCGGTCCTTTTGGGGAGATTTTCGGCTTAATTTCACAGCGACTCAATGAATATTGATCCGATCGCAAATCTGAGAACGGGAGATGAAATAGGGCATCAATCTGAACAGTTCACGTCTAGATCATGTTCCAATACGATCAGAACTGAAATACTTAATTGGAGCCAAAGTTGGAGGAACCGTAAAATGGAACTGCGGTCCGGTTCCAACCCGTCCCCGAACCCGGTGGGTACCCCTGTTTTCCGGCTAACAACCCGGACTGGACCATCCGGTCCGGTTCCAAACCCGAACCGCAGCCGGGTAACCCAGAACCGTTGCTAACACTACCCATAACTTGGAAATCGTTGGCTTGCACTGCTGGTAGGTTGTGAACTGTGTGTCATGATGAATGGAGACTGGTGATAAAACTGCGGAGAGCCTGGAAATGGCTGCTGTGAAGGAGGATAACCATACCCTTGCAGCGGATGATATTGCTTCGTGTGTTTCCCAAAGTGACTGTCTTTGGGAGTGGCATGTCGTGAACTTTTATCCGGTGATTCTGAATTGTCGTCACCTTGTTGGTGCGAGCCAAATAAGCCACCAGGTGGAGTCATATTGAGTGTCTTCGGTGGAGATCTGTTCGTTGACATGCTCTGTTAAACAAAGATAGAGGTAAACTACTAGAGATGCGAGATGAGATATAGAATCAATTGGACTATGGTTGAGTATATTGCAGGTAGCAGTGACCTTCAGCGGAATGAAGGGCTTCTTATATTCCATTCTGTTGTCACGATCTGTAGTGTTTCACTACACCTTTAATCCATGAAACCAACCTGCACCTTGAGAAAAAGAAACCTTAATCACACACATCACGCCTTTGTTTGTTATATGCTCGAATTCATATACTAGGATAATGGATAGCTACTCACCTTCGGACGCTTCCATGACTTTACAGGTCATAGAAGGGATATGATATGATATCTCCAGGAACACAACAAGAACTATATCCAGTATGAAGGATAGCACGACTAGGGATATTACACATAAGTTGTGCATGCACGACCTTGCAATCTCATTCAATAGAAGGCCTATGTGTTGAACAGCAACAGTGATTGCTTCCTATTGAGCTTCTTGCCTATACATCTTAGTTCTCCTCATGATCCACGCTCCAGTCAAGCATCGTTAATGAACCAAACATTCTACCAGCCTTATCAGTTCTCGATGATCAATGCCCAGACATCCAGCTATTTAGGAAACTCACCTATTCATTGTATTATGACGATCTACCTTCATTATCAGGTGTTCCGAGGCTCGAGAGTAGGTATAACTCACAATCACGTAGTATAGGGCCCCATTGTGGTGATTGCAGTGATGACAAAAGAAACCTCCCCCCCACATTTGGCGCGGTGTGATGCAGCTGTGAATGTGTTATGCTAACCGGAGTTAGCTCGCTTTCAAACTAATTTCGCTGAGGCTCTATTTGACCCCCTGAAGCATCATCGTGATTCATCCGAATACGTGTTCAGTGACCATTTCTCAAATATGGTCAACACTCGCCGGACACATGTCAAGTGCTTTATCTGCAAAAGGAAATATTTGACGAGAACTGACTCGAGGCTCACTATCAACAATGTCACCCAATATCGATTAATGAAGAGCTATTACCTGTTTGAATTTAAATACCTGCAGACTGGGATCAACCCGAGCCATCATGGTTTGACTTCAGTCAGTGCACCTGAATGGGCATCGATGAGCTTAGTCAACTAATTCATCTACCCATAGACAATGTACCTGTTGCACCACCGCCTGAAGATACTCCCGATGAAGAAACTATAGAACCACAGAAGCCTGATCTGACTTGTACCCCTGATCGAACAAAGACGAGGACTCATAGACTGGTACTTGGAGTGGAAAACGCGTGGAGGAAAGCAGATGGCAAAGCAACTGGATTGTGCAACAAGCATCGCAAGTACTCAGAAAAATGGAATCCGTGGCATCCTTTTCATTCAGCTCACAACTTTCAACAGGCTCGATCAGTTAGCCAGCAAACAAAAACATGGATAGATCAACATCTGACGCTTGGACTGGACAACTTCACCATTGAATCGTTTCAATCAGCAGATGCTCTATGAAAGCTCCTTTCTACACTCAATTTTGGACCCGGCAATCAGAGTTGGATTGAAGATCATTTGCACATCTTCGGAACATTATACAACAGGGATATTTTCGAATGTATACAGTTCCTTTTGGCTCATCATCCATTACAGGTGCACCTCGATTTTGAACCGGTGCACCTTGCAGAGTCGGAAAGTTGCCGAATATACAGCAAGATGAACACTGGCGATTGTTGGTGGGATACGCAAGATCAGCTTCCTGCTGGAGCGACAATTGTGCCAGTCATTAGTTCATCTGACAAGACTCACTTAATCAATTTTTTGGGCAACCAGCATGCCTGGCCGCTGTATCTCAGGATCGGTACTATTCAGAAAGATATCCGCCGTACACATACAAAGCGCTTCAGGATTCTTGTTGGGCTGATCCCCTTTCGTCCGAAAGGTGCCAAAAATACTGACAAAGCATGGCATTCCGTGGTTGGAACAGTGCTGTCCCCACTCCAGAATCTTGACATCACTGGCCTTGGCTTGAAATGGGATTGTGCTGATGGATTCCAGAGACAATGGTATCCTCTTTCGGCTACCTGTGTCGGGGATTATCCAGAACAAGTCATGGTAGCTCAAGTCTCATATGGCTCATGCCCAATGTGTGAAATTCCTAAAGGTGCACCGATGGGGCATTAAACTTTTCGACCACTTGACAACCCACCAGATCAGCATGTTTACTTGGATCTTCTGGACGAAACTAGTATCAATGTTCTGCACACTGTTGGTGTTCATTCAATATGCAACCAGTTCTGGCAATACCCTTTCTGCAATGTCTATCTCCTTTGGCAGCCTGATGAATTGCATCAGCAGCTCCTGGGTTTAGTTAAAGACTTATTGCACTGGCTGCTCAAATACCTGAAAGGCAGAAATGTCAAGGATCAATTTGACAATCGATTCATATCAGTACCCCGATATCCAGGTCTCAATTGCTTCTCTAAACCATTATATTTGCTGAAAAGCAGCTCCTGGCAGGGAAAAGAAATCCGGGGCATAATCAGAACACTGGCAGTGAATTGCGCTCCAATCCTTGACTGCTCCCAGGATGCTGGGAAAACTGCAGCGGAAACAGCCTCTGATGAAATGGTGATGGGAGCAGTGTGGGCATTATGTGAATTCTCTCTACTTGTCAGCCAACAAAATCACTCTGATCTATCCCTCGCAGCACTAGACGATGCACTGAGGCGATTTTACAAGGAGAAGGGTACCTTTCGAGATTAGAAAATGTCGAAGTCTGCGCAGGCCAAAGTGAATGAACTATTGGCAAGGGATTCCCATCAGTTACAAGAACACAAGATTCATAAAATCTGTGCTGCAATGGAAGTTCAGCTGTATGGGGCTGAAAAGGTTACTACATCAAAACGAAGGCAATTTCAGGTACGCCTGAATAGAGCCCAACATGCAGTAACCATATGGTCAGATGCTGATCGGCAGAGAGCAATTGAGTGATTGCAGCCGGAAATCCATCAGGTGACACCTGCTAAACGCAAGCTTTTTGATAAATTATTTCGACATCATGAGTGACAACTATTGCAGGAAGTTGGGACTAAGGCAACCGGTCCCAGAAGCATATTCTCCAGAAAACTTGCTCAACTGAAGACCGCTGCAGAAGAAGAGGCTTGAGGGGCGGTAAACATGACCACTGACAAGCGTGTGAAATTTCAGGTCTGTCTATCCAATGCTGAGATTGAAGCCACCACCTGCAGTATCGCTGATACGGACCACATTGTGAATCAGCTCGATAAAGAGATTCATGGTATCACTTCGAAGGACCAGATGCTGTTTACGAAGGAATTCTCCATCCGCTGGGTTGAATTTGGATCTTGGTGGCAGGCAATCGGCGTTTAGGTGCTCCGGAAAACCATTGAACAGCGTGTAATCCAATTCAGATATCCAAAGATACATCTTGGGAGCCATATATTAGAGTCAATTCAGTGAATGGGTTCCGGCGACAATTTCACTACCAATATTTCTGAACGGCTACAGCATCAGCAAAATGTAAATCAGTCCGGAAGCCACATGAAAACCTCCCAGACACTCTGGTAGCCCTCACCAGTGCTTTATAATACTTCCAGATGCTCCCAGCTCCCCCTGAAGCTTTGCAATGTGCTCTCAGACTCTGCAAGAGCATTTGCAGGATGCTACAAGATTGGACTATTAGGATAATCAAATTTTGAAGCTGCAGAGACCTCTGCGCAGGTCTGCGGGAGACTTCGAGAGCAGCTGAAACCTCTGCACAAGCTCTGCGGGAGACTTGGTGCAATATTCTCATAGCAGGGTTCCACAACCACAAGGCATTTCGTTTATCATATTCGTCTTTATTACAGTCACAAGATTCGCTACATCATGATATGGCATAATGTATTATCCAAGTCTCTCTATATATACACATACAGAGATACAGGGATAACGGAGATGGACTCAGTGACAGGGAGTATATATTTGGAAGACTCCGGTGTAGATAGACATCATCTCATTATACGAAATTCCAACTCTAAATTTCCCTGCTCTTGGTCTCATGCACTCTTGCCGAGCATTTATAGATCCACGCAATTTGTTTGGTTCTTCACGGCCAGGTATCCATTCATATCCACTCACCTTCATCCTACGCTTCTCGAACCAGAACCACTCCTTCTCTAGAATTCCTTTCGGATGCCATACGACGTGCGGCGAATTCATGACGATGGGTTGTCTGCATTCTAGGTCCACCATTTCACCACACCATGATCGAGTTAACTGAGAGATGCACTCCGAGGCCGTGATCGTGCGAGTTCGAAGATCGTGATCGTGGGAACTTGGAGGCCATAACAGAGCGAGTTTGTAGATACCCTTGGAGGCCGTGATCGAGCAGGTTTGTAGATACACTTGGAGGCCGTAATCGAGCGAGTTTGTAGATACACTTGGAGGCTGTGATCGAGCGAGGTTGTAGATACGCTTGGAGGCTGTGATCGAGCCAGTTTAGAGATGCCCTTGGAGGCCGTGATCGTGCGAACTTGGAGGCCGTAATCGAGCGAGTGTGTAGATACTCTTGGAGGCTGTGATCGAGCGAGTTTGGAGATGCACATGGAGGCCATGAGCATGCGAACTTGGAGGCCGTGATTTTGCGAACTTGGAGGCCCTAATCGAGTGAGTTTGGAGATACACTTGGAGGCTGTGATCGAGGGTGTTTGGTGATGCAATTGGAGGCCATGATCCAGCGAGATGAGAGGAGTAATTGGAGGCGGTCAATCTGGAGGTGGTAGTTCGGGAGGGAGGCGCGACAGGAGCTGAGACTCTATTCATTAGTTAACTCGTAATTGTGGGAATGTAGAGAGTTGAGTTCACCATGGTCTGCCGAGAGATGAGAAGACTGGCTGGGAGCGGGAAGACCGTCGATCTTGGTATGATGCAGTACGCGGTATATGCATTACTCAGTGTATGCTTTACTCGGTGTATGCTGTACTTGGTGTATGCTGTACTGGGTGAATGCTGTACTCGGTGTTAACAGTTGATCATGCCATGGAGAGATAGAGAGGTATGACTTAGCTTCGAGTTCTGAGGTGATGGTAGAGTTGAGGACGAGAAAGAGAGACATCAGAGGAGATGGGGGAAATCATTATGAGAAACTGGAACTTAAGAGGATTTTGTGTGCGAGTCAATTTACCATCCCCAATACAGCAGGTACGAGTTCCAATCCGGCGTGTAATTACACCGATATGAGGTCTTTCCAACTCAATCAGGCAAGTCGTACCCCTGATTTCTCATATCTGCTCGTATTCTCCATATTGTTCTCATCTTCATCCTCATCTCTCTCTTTGTCGTCCACAACTCTACCATCATCGCAGAACACAAAGTTTAGTCATCCCCCTCTATCTCTCAATGCCATAATCATGAGTTGACACCGAGTACAGCACTCACTGAGTACAGCAAACACCGAGTACAGCATACACCGAGTACAGCATACATCGAGTACAGCATACACCGAGTACAGCATACACCGAGTACAGCATACACCGAGTACAGCATACACCGAGTAGAGCATACACCGAGTACAGCATACACCGAGTACAGCATACACCGAGTACAGCATACACCGAGTACAGCATACACCGAGTACAGCCTACACTGAATACAGCATACACTGAGTACAGCATCCACCCAAGATTGTTTGTCTTCCCTTCATTCTCATGATTACGAGTTGACCCCTGAATGTAGCTTCAGCTTCCGGCGTCCCTCCCTACACGATCAACTACCATCAGCCAGCTCTCCATGAGAGCTCAAATGTCAGGTCACCTTGTCACATTCCCACGGTTGCAAGTTAACTAACTGATGAATAGAGTCTCAGCACCCGGCCCGCCGTCTATCGACTGCATCCAACTACACATCTATTCTCACTCGATCACGGCCTCCAAGTGTATCTCCAAACTCGCTTGATCACGGCCTCCAAGTGTATCTCCAAACTCGCTTGATCACGGCCTCCAAGTGTATCTCCAAACTCGCTTGATCACGGCCTCCAAGTGCATCTCCAAACTCGCTCGATCACAACCTCCAACTGTATCTCCAGACTCGCTCGAATACGACGTGCAAGTTCGCACGATCGTGGCCTCCAAGTATATCTCCAAACTTGCTAGATCACGATCTCGGAGTGCATCTCGAAATTCACTCGGTCACAGCCTCCAAGTTCGGATGATCACAGCCTCGAAGTGTATCTCCAAACTCACTCGATCATGGCCTCCAAGGGTATCTCCAAACTCCCTCCTGGTGTATCTTCAAACTCGCTTGATTACGGCCTCCAAGTTCGCACGATCACAGCCTCCAAGTGTATCTCCAAACTCTGTCAATTACGACCTCCAAGTTCACTCAATCAAGGCCTCCAAGTGCATCTTCAAACTCGCTCGATCACGGCCTCGGAGTGTATCTCTGAGTTTACTCGATCGTCATTTTCAGGTGCACCTCAAATTGCCCTCAAGCAGCTCCTGCAGCCAGTCCTGATATACCGTGTGTACATGGGTAGCTATATACATACATAGATACATAGATGAGAATGCAAACTGAATACATGAGTTTTAACAATCGTTCAACGATAAGTAGTAGCTATGATTTCCAGGCACACCAGCAGCATTGCCAAAGAAGCAGTTGGTTTTCCCAGATTGCTCTTGTACTGTGATTCGAGGTGCTCCCAGACTTGACGCCGGCGCTCCCAGGTATGTCACCGGCACTCCCAGGTGCTCCCAGGCTTGTTGTCGGCGCTCAGAGGCTTGTTGCCGGCAGTCTGACTTACTCTGAAGGCTGGCAGGCATGCCCTCCAAGGGTCTCATACTCTGCTGCAATTGACGCATCTAAGTTTACACTCCACATCCTCTCAGACACTCCCGGAGGTTTCCAGTGACTAAAATACATTTTGCTGATGATATCGGCATTGTGAAAAAGGCATATCGATCTACCAACAAAGTCAATTACATTCAACAGATGCTGAAGCACAATGAGCGGTGTACCGGTCTTGACTATATGGAGGAGACACTGTTATATCGTGCCCTTCAAGGCTGGTACAATATTGACTCTGCGAAAGTTTTCCGCCTACTATCAGCTGCCAATAAACAGCGAAATATGCGCCAAGCCCATCTTTTACGCCTCCAACATTGTCAGAAAGAGCCATTTTTCCGCCGCGTATCACAACAGCTGCATCATTTGAGAGAAACTCATGTCCGTGGAGTGTGCAGAAGTATCAAATTGACCTCACTCAGCTATGCATCAGTAGATTTCGGAATTCCCAACTTTGTACAGCTATTACGTACACAAATTGACAATGACTGGGGACATAAAGTTAGTGGACTGGTGCTCGGATTTGATCAGAATGTACTCATAGACAGTGTATTTATTAAACTTCAGAATGGGCTGTTGTACTACTGTCAACCATTTCACTGCCCTACATCTGTTGAGCATCTGGGACTTGATTGCAAGGTGGAATATACCAATGCCAACCAAGGAATCATGCCTGAATCTCATAACATCTGGGTCCATGATACAGACAGTGACCTCGATAACATCTTCCGAGGCCAAGTTCCTCCTTTTCCTGTATTATACATCAGCTGGACTCCACCGAATCAGATTCTTCAATTTCAGGAGCGTCTACCCGCCGGAACACCTATATCTACCTTCTGTAAGAGGTGCAAGAACACCCAACAATGGATATTACGTCCTCAACCTCAAGAATATGCGGTGGTGATTCCAACAAAGTACAAAGATCTTCATGGTTGGGCTGATTGTGTTGACGGGTTCATCCGGGTTGTCAAACTGACTGATATGATGCATATTGTACCTGTCAGAGCAATTGTTGGACCTGCACATTTGGTGCGAGAGAATGATGCTGCATCAGATAGAATGAATAGCGTATGGCTTGTAAATAATCATGTGGATTTAGATACCTACTGGACTGTGTATTAAAGTTACAATGCCTGAATCAAGGTGTGCAGAAGATAGTTAATTGAAGTGTACTATTTGATATAAACATTATAATAATCACTTCTGGAGAGTATGGCTCCAGGTTCGAGGTGCACTGGAATACTCTCGGAGACGCGTCCAATACTCCTAATAGCTCTGACATTTGCACATCCTAATAGTTTGATTTGGAAGCATTATTAAGACAACTATACACTCTTTAGAATATTCTTGGATTCTGTTCCACAACTTCCGGAGTATTCAGGACCACCGGTGAAGTAGTCTCAGAGCACCTGGGAGCACATTGCTTTGTATTCAGCCTATCTGGGAGCATCTGGGAGCATCTGGAAGTATCAGTGTGGCTGTTCAGAGTTGCTGAGTTGTTTGGTTATGACTTCCAAACCATTTTACATTTTGCTGATGCAGTCTCAGATGTTTTCAAAGTCTCCGACAGAGCTGTGTAGCAGTCTCAGCTGCTCTCAAAGTCTCCTGTAGATAACTGCAGAGGTCTCAGAAGCTTCAAAATCAGAGTCTCCTATAAGTGAAGTCTTGTAGCATCTTGAATGCACCTCCACAACTGCAGGTGCTTTCAGGAGCACCTGAGAATGCTCTTGCAGAGTCTGAGAACCCTTTGCTTAGCTCTAGGGGGGTCTGGGAGCATCGTGAAGTACTTAGATGCACTGGTGAGATTGCCCATAGTGTCTGCGAGGATTGTGTGTTGCTTCTGGACCGATTCACATTTTGCTGATAGAGGTGAGTTTACATTCAACGCTCTTATGGAGAGCTAGCTGGGGGCAGTCGATCTGTAGGGAGACTGTTAGGGGTTCTCTCCTAGCAGTGTTAATGGTTCAGTAAAACCCAAGGGGTTATCACCATGTGGCGTGATGCTTTAGCGGGGACATGTTAAGCACATCTCGATTGGATAAGTCGTTACGGCTTAGCAGAGTCATTGAAAGCGAAGTGCTGCGGCAGCTGATTTGATGATGCAGCAACAGCCAGGTACGTCCCGTCGTGCTTGTTGTTTCCGGCCAGATTCATTCTTAGATACTATGCGGTTGTATGGAAATACACGGCAGTTGTGATTAAAAGGGTTCTGCAGTTTCCTTAATTGAATGTGCAGCACGCCCGGGTTAATGAACACCTACGCACAAAGGACTGAGGGAATATGGCGTTGGCAAGCAGCCTAGAGCGGACATCCGGCATTGAATTGAGGAGTTGGTTTCGCAATGGCTTATCCGGGGCTTCGGCCTCTAGATTAGCGCGCATAAGTTCCACGTTGGCATAGCAGTTATATTTGACGGCATAAGACTATGAACTACCGGAGATGATATCAAAGGGGAGATGTGGCAGGGGGCCACGTTCCAACTACCGACTACCACCTATCGGAGCAAGATGTCTAAGTTGAAGTTATGGTCTGATTAATGAAGGAACTGATACGTGTCTCCTATGGGGATGCGCGAGCACATCCGGCAGGCGCCCGCAAATAAGTCGCAAGGATATCTACCGCGCAGCGCCAATAAGACCCATGGATAAGTGGCTATCAGTTGAGGGATTTAATCATAGCTATGTGTCGAGGACTCGGGCCCAAGGTAGTAGGGCACTGGCTATAAAGAGATCACATTGTTCCGGCAATGAAGAAGACAAGCTTGAACAGCGAGAGAAAAGACGATACCTACCAGCGGAGAAATACCCTTATTTATTATTGCGTTTTTATGATACCTATATCTATTATATCTATACCCAGAATCTATTAGCTTTGTGTAGCGGCAGCCCAGCACCCTAAGGAAGTCCTATCTTATTTATGACTATTACCTTCGAAAGCGATAACGACATTATAGTATATGCCCTCGAGAAGATTATAGCATACGCCAGAAGAACTCAACAAATCTTCGTGGCGCAGTGTGTCTGGTGGCTGGCTTCGATTATCGGGCTAGATAAAGGATTGATTGTCCATATTGACAACCTCCAAGAACGAAGCAATATCTTATCACGCGGATCGGAAGATAATCTTCCAAAAGATTCGGATAATCAGGAGGATAATCAACCGGATCGTGACGAACGAGATATTAGGCAATCCCAAGAAGTTTCGGCGATTCCTCGAGATCTTCAAGAAGATTGAAGATCCAATATTACCTTAGGAAAGATCCATCCTGAGAGAGTATCCCAAGTCTGCTTAGTTCCGTCCGACGATAGTGAATTCGAGCTGGGAAGCCCGAAGACCAATCGGCAGTTTCAGGTGGTGAAGGAAACTAAACAATTCCTAAACCAATCAAAGGCAGAAAGGAAAAAGTTTAATAAGCAGAAGTTGAAGGATCAACTATCCAGGACAAGATCAGGGAAGGTTATTGCAAAGCCAGCAAAGGCTTTAAATAATAAGCAGTGGAAGTATCTGCAGTCGATTCCTAAGGATACGATAGCGGAATACGTTGCAAATAGGAAATAGGATCTACGGCCGTACGCACTAGGTACATATACAAGCCATCAAGTATATTGTCAGAAGTGTTGTTACCCCCGTAACAGAGACACACTGAATGCTATATCTACGTTCTATGGTTAACTTGTAATTGTGAGAATGAAAGGATGACAGATAATTTTAGGTGTATGTTGTACTCCATGTATGCTGCACTCGGTATAATGCTGTACTCTGTAATAACTCATAATCATGACATGGAGAGATAGAGAGGAACAACTCAAATTTGTGTTCTGCAATGATGGTAGAGTTGTGGACAAGAAAGAGAGAGATGGGGGATGAATATGAAAACAATATAAAGAATATGAGCAGATATGAGAAATCAGGAGTACAACTTGCCTGATTGGGTTTAGAAGACCTCGTATTGGTGTTGTTACTAGCAGGATGGGTACTCATACCTGCTGTATGGGAGATGGTAAATTCACTTGCACATGATATTCTCTTATGTCCTAGTTTTTCATGATGATTTCCCCCATCTCCACTGAACTCAACTATCCCCTAAAAACATGAAGCTAAGTCATCCCTCTCACTCTCTCTGTGCCATGATCATGAGTTAACAATCTGTACAGCATACACCAAATGCCGCATCATCTAAAGACTGACAGTCTTCTACTTCCCAGCCAGGTTCTCATCTCTCGGCAGATGTTGTTGTACTCAACTCTCTACATTCCCACAATTACAAGTTAACTAATCAATAGAGTCTCAGCTCTTGTCGCGCCTCCCTCCCGATCTAGTGCCTCCAGATCAATCACATTAAAGTACTACTACAAACATGCTAGATCAGAGTCTGCAAGGGTATCTCCAAACTCGCTCAATCATAGTCTGCAAGTACATCTCTCAGTTCACTTGAATGCAGCCCCCAAGTGCATTTCCAAATCTGCTCGATTACGGCTTTCAAGTGCATCTCTGAGTTTGCTCAATCTCAGCCTACAAGTGCATGTCCAAACTTGCTCAATCACATCCTCCAAGTCCATCTTCAAACTTGCTTGATCCTTGCCTCCAAGTTCATCTCTGACTTCACTCCATCTCAGCCCCCAAGTATATTTCCAAACTTACTTGATCATGGCCTCCCAGTGTATCTCTAAGCTCACTTAATCGTTATCTTCTGGCACACCACTAATTGCTCTCAAGCACCATCTGCAGCCAGCCTAGATCAACTCGATCATGGTCTACAAGTGTATATCTGAGTTCACTCATTCTCGGTCTCCTAGTGCATCTCTAACCACGTTTGATCACTGCGGTCAAGTACATCTTCAAGGAGCAACAGTGGGTATATGGAGACAAAGGGGTAACAGAGGTAAACTGAGCGACAGGCAGTATACTTTTGGGAGATCCCAGGGTAGCTAGTCGTCACCTCGTTTTCATCACATCTAATTATGCGACGAAAATATGCACTCTATGTTTCCCAACTTTTTGTATCACTCTCTCTTTCAGAGATATTTTGGACTCATGCAATTGTGTGGATCCTTACGGCCAGATAGTATCCTATCTTCTCACCCTCTTTCTACGCTCCTGGAACCAGACCCACTGCATCTCACGAATTCCATTGGGCTGGCATGAGAAGTGCAGGGGAGTGTTGATGGTGGGCTCTCGACCTTCTAGCACCATCATTTCACCACAACGGCCTGCTTGTGGGGCATTGCTAAGTACTCTAAATGGGTGCCTCCAAGTTCTGCTCCGATTATACTCGACTACAGTCAGCCGCCTGATTGACCATATGTATGTTCCGACTGAACTGCGAAGAAATACACTTCTCGAATAAGTTGACTGCTTTGCGAATAAGCTAGCTGCTTTCGGAATAAGTCAGCTTTATGTACCAGCCAGCTGAAGCCAAAAGCATTGCCCCACCAACCGACTGGTCCTGAGAGCAGTCAACTGTATGTTAAAGTAGAGAGCTGTATCACCCAGTCAACTGTACTGTGGTGCAGTTGCTGTATTACACCAATTTGCAGTTAACAATCTCTTACACTGTACGCTCCCAAGTATGATCCCGGGTGTACACAATTGTTACTCCCCACCCCGCTCAACTGCACACCCCCAACTATACTCCAAAGAATTGATCTTGAGTGCAGGTTATCAATTATTAAGCGCAGTTGGATACCAACACTCGCCGGGTGGAGTGTGGCTTGCGGGGTATTGTCGGTGGCCAAAATCATGACATCGGGCAATTTTACAGTATAAGTCTGATTGTGTTAGACGCGCTCAGCACCGCATTGTGACAAGATCTCACAACGCGTCCAAGCTATGGTGATGGTGGCGGTGATGGTGGTGGTGATGGTGATAGTCAGCCAGAGGTGGAAGTACTTAGGCAAGTAGGTTGGCTACATTGGAGTAAAAGCTTCCACAGACTTCAAGCTCCCTATTGCCCAAAGCTTCTACAAATTCAGAGTTTTCTGTGGGCCCAAAGTTTCCGGTGGAAAATGTCACTCTACGGTTCTCTCAAGCCTAGCTCTCTCAAGCCTAGCTCTCTCAACCAGGGTTCTCTTAAGCATATAATGATTGATTGTATTTCTATCGAGGGTACATATACTCATATATGTAAAAGAGCTCTGTGAATGCATCTGCACTGGCACGCATGTATGCATCCTTGGCTGGTCATTACCAGCTGGATCCCATCAGCGCAACTGTATACCTTCAGCATGGCAGCTGAATAGTTACCATAAGCCCATATCCGCAAGCCCTATGGAAGATTTAAGTATATATGCAATGTTTCCTTCTGCACTGCTTTAGTATACCCAAGGTTTATAGGCCAGTTGACTGTATTACAAAGTAATGCGCTTCTACTCCCAGTTGACTGGCAAGAATGTAGCCCAGTCGACTGGGTCAGGAATTTAACTTATTGGCAAAGCAGTCGACTTATTGGCAAAGCAGTCGACTTACTCGCAAAGCAGATCACTTCCCAGTTCAGTCGGAACATGTATATAGAGCGAGAGACCCAAATAATGCCTGCCATATTATAATGTGTTGAATCATGTGACTGTAACACAGACGAATATGATGGATACAATGCATCGTGGTTATGGAACTTTAGGAACCACTGCTGCGGGAATATGGCAGCTAGTCTTCTGCAGAGCTACGCAGCAGTCTCAGCTGCTCTTGATGTCTTCTGCAGAACTGCACAGAGGTTTCAGTTGCTCCAAAATATGTCTATTCTATAAGTCACATCTCGTCGCATTCTGAATGCACCTCCATAACTGCAGTTGCTTTCAGAAGCACCTGACAATGCTGTTGCACAGTCTGAGAGCACTTTCCTTACCTCCAGGGGGGCCTGGGAGCATCTGGAAGGACTCAAATGCACAGGTGTGGTCAACCAGCATCTTTCAGAGGATTGCAAGTGGCTTTTGAACCGATTTACAGTTTGGTGATATATGTACATCAGCAAAATGTAAATCTGTCCGGAAGCAACACTCAATCCTCCCAGACACTCCAGGCGACCTCACCAGTGCTTCTAAGTACTTCTAGATGCTCCCAAACCCCCCTGGAGCTAAGCAAAGTGCTCTCAGACTCTGCAAGAGCATTTTCAGGATGCTATGAGATTTGACTGATAGGATTTTCAAATTTTGGAGCTCCGGAGACCTCTGCACAGATCTGCGGGAGACTTCGAGAGCAGCTGAGACTGCTGCGCAGCTGAGCAGGAGACTTGGTACCGTATTCTCACAGCAGTGGTTTTTACATTACCACAAGGCATTTCGTCTTTGTTACAGTCACGAGATTCACTTCATCATAATATTGCATGCATTATTTAAGTCTTTCTATATATATACATACAGTCAATCTGGTCACAAATGGTAGTTGAGCATAATTGGAGGAGCACCTGGACACGACCATTGAGAGATGCACCACTTGGAGACCGTTGTGGTGAAACAATGGAGCTAGAAGGCAGTGAGCCCACCATTAACACTCCGCCGCACTCTCGCGACATCCAAATGGAAATCATGAGAAAGAGCAGTTCTGGTTGGAAGAGCATAGGGATCGGGTGAGAAGATATGATACTACCCGGCGTTGAGGGTCCACGCAATTGCGTGGATCCATGAAATCTTGGACAGAGCGATTGAGACCAAAAGTTGGGAAAGATCGAGTGTGTATTTTCATTGTATGATATGATGAGATGGAAATGAGATGATGTCTGTCTACTCCAGGGTCTGCCTAATATATACTCCCCGTCACTCTGTCCACCTCCGTTACCGCTGTATCACCGGATACCCACCGTCGCACCTTGACGATGTACATACAGCCCAGGATCGAGCGATTTTGGAGATGCACTTGCAGACCAACATCGAGTAAACTCAGAGATGCACTTGGAGGCCGGGATAGAGGGAGTTTGGAGATGCACTTGGAGACCGAGAAATCGAGTGAACTCAGAGATGCACTTGGAGGCCGAGATCAAGTGAACTCAGAGATGCACTGGGAGGCTGTGATCGAGCAAGTTTGGAGATGCACTTGGAGACCAACATCGAGTGAACTCAGAAATTCACTTGGAGACCGAAATCAAGTGAACTCAGAGATGCACTCGGAGGCCGTGATCGAGCGAGTTTGGAGATGCACTTCGCGACCGAGATTGTGAACTCAGAGATGAACTTGGAGACCGAGATGGAGTAAACTCGGAAGATGCACTTGGAGGCCGAGATCGAATGAACTGAGACATGCACTCGGAGGCCGTGATCGAGCGAGTTTGGAGATGCACTGAGGCTGAGATTGAGTGAGCTCAGAGATTCACTTGGAGGCCATGATCAATCAAGATGGGACAAGTACTTGGAGGCAGTCAATCTGGAGGTGATTGATCTGAAGGGGGTCAATCTGGAGGCAGTGAATCTGGAGGCGGTAGATCGGGAGGCATGTGCAATGGAAGGTGGGACTCTATTCATTGGTTAACTAGTAATTCTGGGAATGTAGAGAATTGAGTACAACACGGTCCGCTGAAAGCTGAGAGACTGGCTGGGGGTGGGAGACAGTCGATCTTAGGATGATGCAGTATATGGTGTATGCAGTACTCAGTGTATACATTACTCGGTGTATGCAGTACTCGGTGTATGCTTTACTTGGTGTATGCTGTACTCGGTGTATGCTGTACTCGGTTTATGCTGTACTCGGTGTTAACTCTTGATCATGGCATGGAGAGATACAGAGGGATGACTTAACATCTTGTTCTTAGATGATGGTAGATTTGAGGACGAGAAGGAGAGAGATGAGAGGAGATGGGGCAAATCATCATGGGAAACTGGGACTTAAGAGACTTTCGTGTAACAGTCAATTTACCATCCCCAATACGGCAGGTACGAGTTCCGATCTGGCATGTCATATCATTGATACGAGGTCTTCCCAACCCCATCAGGCAAGTCGTACCTCTGATTTTACAAATTTGCTCATATCCTCCACATCGTTCTCATCTTCATCCCCCATCTCTCTCTTTCTCGTCCACAACTTCTACCATCATCGCAGAAGACAATGTTAAGTCATCCCTCTCTATCTCTCCATCCCATGATCATGAGTTGACACCGAGTACAAGCATACACTGAGTACTGCATACACCGAGTACAGCATACCCAAGATTGTTTGTCTTCCCTTTATTCTCATGATTCCGAGTTGACCCCTGAATGTAGCTCCAGCTTCCAGCGTGCCTCCCTACACGATCAACTGCTATCAGCCAGCTCGCCATGAGAGCTCAAAGGTAAAGTCACATTGTCACATTGCCACGTTTGCGAGTCAACTAACTGATGAATGAAGTTTCAGCACCTGGTGCGCTGTCCATCAACTGCCTCCAAGCAGTCTTCCAATCTCGCTCAATCACAACCTCCGAAGAGTATCTCCAAACTCGCACGATGATGGCCTCCAAGTGCATCTCCAAACTCGCTTGATCATGATCTCGGAGTGCATCTCTAAGTTCAGTTGATCATGGCCTCCAAGTGTATCTCCAACTACGCTCGATTATGACATGCAAGTGCATCTCTAAACTCACATGATTACGGATTCCAAGTTTGCACAATCATGGCCTCGAAGTGCATCTCCAAACTTGCTCCATTATGGCCTCAAAGTGTATCTCTAAATACACTAGATTACCCTCTCCAAGTGCATCACTAAACTCACTCGATCACTGCCTCGCAGTGTACCTCTGAGTTAACTCGATCGTCATTTTCAGGCGCACCTCAAATTGCTCTCAAGGTCCACCTGCAGCCAGTCCAGATATACTGTGTGTAGATGGGTAGCTATAAAGATACATAGATGAGAATACAAACTGAATACATGAGTTTTAAAAATCGTTGAATGATAAGTTGTAGCTGTGATTTCCAGGCGCACCTGCAACGTTCCCAAAGATGTCATTTTTCCCAGACTGGTTTACAGTGATTCGAGGTGCTTCCAGGCATGTCGCTGGCGCTTCCAGAATTGTCACTGGTGCTCCCAGGCTTGTAGTTGGCGTTGCAAGACTTTTCGCCGGCACTCCCAGGTGATTTCAAACTTATCGCAACCACTCCCATGGTACTCCTGTGCCAGTTATCAGCGATCCCAGTTACTCTGAAGGCTGGCCGGAATGCCCTCCTATGGTCTGACACTCTCCTGAAATTGACGCATCTAAGTTTACACTCCACATCCTCGCAGACACTCCTGGAGGCTCCCAGTGAGTAAATTACATTTTGCTTATGTAGAGTTACGTAAGAGATAAGTCAGTATCCAATAGTCGATATCTCAGAGCCCTGTCAACCAAATGGACTTAACAGAATCAACTCTATTTTTGACGACATCTTCTTTTTCTGGGCGAATATTACCTGGGATGATATGAACTGAGTGGCATGGGATACTCTCTGTTTAATTTATGGCAAAACAGCTCAGTTACTGATAACTGTATATTCAACTTCAATAGAGTGTAGTCAGAGTATGGGTTTAGATGTTTTCTGCGATTGCTAAAGCCCTATCTAAGCGATGGGTATATGAGAAGGCACTCTCTGTGGCTCCTGGTGATACGAACTAATTTGTTGATAATTAGCTTCAGATAAACTTGTATTCATGCAAGATATCACCAATAGCAATTATGTCGTGATTGGAGTACATTACGTTGATGATGTTATGAATACTCCTGTGAGTTAAAACTTGACAATCGATCGTACAGGTAAAAGAGGATGAGGTAGTAATGTATGTGAACTCCGAAGCAGGCTTTCCCAGTCTTCGGATTGTTAAGGGTGTGAACCATCTGATATATAATCAGCAATACCAACATGGCAGAAGAACATCGATATCATATTATCTACAATCCGATATTTCTACAGATATCTATTAACCTTTTAACCTGGAGGTTAAGCCTTAACGTTATTCCCATGTATTATCCATTAGTTCTGTATTGACCTCAACAAGGATACTTCTCTCTTGAAGTCCATAGTTGAACGTTCATATATCAGTTCTGTATCATGGATATATCTATCACTTATTATACTTGGTTATTTATAGTACATTTGTCAAAGCAAGTAATTAATTGGGAAGTGAGCAAGACTAAACTGTAGGGTCCAAAGGAAGTCCAAGGGCCAACCCGATAGCGTGGTGTTTCAAAGGATGCTTCTGCTACGATACTCCTGAGTTTGCACTACTCCCTCTGCAGAGGTGAAACTACTTTGCTGGTTCGTATAGACAAGTTGATACTTGGAGTTGTTGCACTTGAGGACAGTGAGTTCTGGGATATAAGTGCTGGTTCCTTGGACGATACTGTGGAGTTGTCATTAGGGCAATACTCTTGAGTCATGTATATCAGTAATTGATAGTTTAGAATGATAGTCCTTAGTTGATACTGTCTACAGCAAGCAGAGAACAGAACGGTGTCCTAGTGTCTTTTTGGGTGATTATCGTTAAACACGTTCTGAGTGAAGCCTTATTTTTCTTCATTCTCAGTCTGGAATCTATTAGAGACTTTTATAGATTAGAACCTAGGGTGGAACTCCCGGGGATATACCATGCCATGATTATTAGGTAACATCAAGTACAGTATACAACAAGCACAGTATAAACCAAGTTTAGTATGTACTTAAGATTATCTGTCTTCCCTGTATTTTTGCGATTCCAAGTTGACTCCTGAATGTAGCTTCAGCTTCCAGCATGCCTCCTTACACGATTGACTACCACCAGCACAGCTCTTGATGAGATCTCAAAAGTCATATCACCTCGTCACATTTCCACGGTTGCAAGTTAACTAACTAAGAATAGAGTCACATCAGCACCCAGCACATCTCCCATAACCGTCTCCAAGTTCTCCTTCAGTCTTATTTGATCATGACTTCGAAGTACATCCCCAGCCTCAGTCATGCACTCGGTGTGCATATCTGTGTTCACTCAGTTATTACCTTCAAATGTATCTCCAAACTTACTCAATTACTGGTTCCAAGTTCGTATGATTATGGTCTACAGGTTCATTTCCACAGTCACTCAATTACAGCCTCACAGTGCATCTCTAAGTTCACTTGGTTATGGCTTCCATGTGTATCTGCAATCTTGCTGGATCATGATTTCCAAGTGTATCTCTGAGTACACTTAATTGTCATCTTCTGATTCACCTTGAATTGCTCTCAAACACCACCTGAAGTCATTCTAGATATACTGTGTGTAGATGGGTAGCTATATAGATTCATAGATAGTGTACATGAATCAGAATACAAACAGAATATATGAGTTTTAAAAATCATGCAACGATAAGTAGTAGTTATGATTCTGAGGTGCACCAGTAGTATCTTCAAAGAAGATTTTGTTTTTCCCTGTCTGCTTCACTGTGATCTGAGGTGCTTGCAGGCTTGTTGCCAGCTCTCCCAGTTGCTCCTCTGGTAGTCACCAGACCTCCTATATTCCCTAAGATTTTTCACTGGTTCTCCCAGTGGCACCTGAAAACGACGGCATCAGTCCTGAAAACTCCGGGATTTGACCACCGTAGGATTTTGGTCTGACCACTCTGAGATATTCCCAGAGTCTCCGAGTGACATAAATATATTTTGCTGATTTTAGAATATTCTTGTATTCTGTTTGGCTACTCCAGAAGCATTGAAGACCATCTGAAAGTACACTCAAAGCAACTTAGAATACATCATCTTGCATTCAGCCAGTCTGGGAGTATTTGACAGCATCTGGATACATCAGTGTTGCTGTGCAACATACCCAAGTGGGTGAGATGGGACTTCCAAACCATTTTATATTTTGCTGATGTACAGAAGATATGGGAATAGGATCTAGGGCTATTCAAGTATGTATACTGAACATCCAGGCACCCCTCTAACATTCTCTACTTCCAATGGCAATTCAACACCCCATTCGCTTTCTCTCCATATGATTGACTTGATGGTTTCCAGAGTCACAGTTTTGGTCTAGGGGTAAAATAGTACTGTCTTTAACATTTGACTAGGTGGATTTGGCTCTTGTGGACTATACACTCTATGAGGTTGAAATTGGTCCAGAGGAGCATAGGCCACAATGTGTGTAAGGAGGTGATCTGAGTATCATTGTAGCTGTGCCTTTGATCTGCTATATCCATACCACCCATGTTGTGATTGTAGTCATCAATACAGAGAGGAATTGTCATCTCTTTCCCCTGCAAATCACCAAAGACTTCTTGGACCTTCTTTGCATTAGTGCTCTTCTTCCCTGGCTGCTTTCTTAGCCACTCTTGCAGCAATTCAAAGGTATGTACAGTACTGAGAATTGTAACTGCTATATTATCAAACCACCAAAGTGTACCAACCAGGTTGCCAAAATAGCTGTCCTTAACAGCATGTACTTTCAAGACATGGTATTCATATTTGCCAATATCCATCAGCAAAATGTAAAATGGTTTGGAAGTCATAACTGAACAACTCAGCAACTCTGAACAGCCACACTGATCCTTCCAGATGCTCCCAGATGCTCCCAGATAGGCTGGATGAAAAGCGACGTGCTCTCAGGTGCTTCGAGACTGCTTCACCGGTGCTCCTCAATGCTTCAGAAGTTGTGGAACAGAATGCAAGAATATCCTGAAGAGTGTATAGTTGTCTTCAAAATGCTACTAAAGCAAACCATTAGGATGTGCAAATTGTGGAGCTGTTGGGAGTAATGGCCGCGTCTCCGAGAGTAGTCCGGTTCACCTTGAAACTGGAGCCATACTCTCCGGGAGTGATTATTATAATGTTTATATCAAATAGTACAATTCAATTAACTATCTTCTACACACCTTGATTCAGGCATTGTAGCTTTAATACACAGTCCAGTAGGTATCTAAAGCCACATGATTATTTAAAAGCCATACGCTATTGATTCAATCTGATGCAGCATTATTCTCTCGCACCAAATGTGCAGGTCCAACAACTGCTCTGACAGGTACAATATGCATCTTATCAGTCTGTTTGACAATCCGGCTGAACCCGTCAACACAATCAGCCCAACTATGGAAATCTTTGTACTTTGTTGGAATCACCACAGAATATCCTTGAGGTTCAGGACATAATATCCATTGTTCAGTATATTTGCACCTCGTAGAAAAAATCGATATCGTTTTTCTGGCGGGCAGGTTATCTTCAAATTGGAGAATCTGATTCAGTGGAGTCCAGCTAAAGTATAATACAGGAAACGAAAGAACTCGGCCTTGGAAGGTGTTATCAAGGTCACTGTCCGTATCTTAGACCCAGATGTCATATGAGATTCAGGCATGATCCCTTGGTTGGCATTGGTATATTCCACGTTGCAATCAAGTCCCAGACGCTCAACAGATGTAGGGCAGTGAAATGGTTGATGGTAGTACAACAGCCCATTCCGAAATTTAATAAATATACTGTCTATGAGTACATTTTAATCATATCCGAGCACCAGTCCACTAACTTCTAGTCCCCAGTCATCTTCAATTTGTATACAGAATAACTGTCCAAAGTTGGGAATTCAGAAATCTACTGATGCATCTCTGAGTGTGGTTAATTTGATACTTCAGCATACACTGCGGACATGAGTTTCTCTCAAATAAAGTACCAGTTGTGATACGGGGTGGAAAAATGGGTCTTTCTGACAATGGTGGAGGTGTAAAAGATGCACTCTGCATGTATTTCTCCGTTTATTGGCAGCTGATAGTAGGTTGAAACTCTTCACAGAGTCAATATCATACCAGCCTTAAAGGGCCAGATACGACAGTGTCTCCTCCATATAGTCATTGTAGTTGAATATCTGTTGAATGTAATTGACTTTGTTGGTGGATCAATATGCCTCTTTCATATTACCGAGGTGTAGCCATTCAGAAATACCGGTAGTGAAATTGTCGGCAGAACCCATTAGATGAATTGACTCTGATATATAGCTCACAAGATCCATCTTTGGATATCCGAAATGGATTACACACTGTTCAATGGTTTTCCAGAACGTCTGAACACCGATTGCCTGCCACCAAGCTTCAAACTCGACCAAGCGGATGGAGAATTCCTTTGTACAGCGCATCGGGTCTTTCGAAGTGATACCATTAATCTCTCTCTCAAGCCGATTCACAACACGGTCCGTATCAGCGGTACTCCAGGTGGTGGCTTCAGTCTCATCATTGGATATATGGACCTGAAATTGCGCACACTGGTCGGCGGTCATGTTTACCACCCCGTAAGCCTCTTCTTCAGCAGCAGTCTTCAAAAGAGCCAGTTTTGTGGCCAATATGCTTCTGGGACCGGTTGCCTTAGTCCCGACTTCCTGCAATCATTGTTGCTCATGATATTGGAATAATTTATTGAAAAGCTTGCGTTTAGCAGGTATCACCTGATGGATTTCGGGCTGCAATTGCTCAATTGCCGTCTGCTGTTCAGAATCTGACCATATGGTTGCCGCTTGTCGGGCTCTATTCAGGCACACCTGAAATTGCCTTCATTTTGATATAGTAACCTTTTCAGCCCCATACAGCTGAACCTCCATTGCAGTACGGATTTTATGAATCTTTTGTTCTCGCAACTGATGGAATTCTCTTACCAATAGTTCATCCACTTTTGCCTTCACAGACTTCAATATTTTCTGATCTCAAATGGCACCCTTCTTCTTCTAAAATCGCTTCACTGCATCGTCTGGTGCTGTGAGGGATTGATCAGAGTGATTTTGTTGGCTGACAAGTAGAGAGAATTCACATAATGCCTGTACTGCTCCCATCACGATTGTATCAGCGGCAGTTTCCACCGCTGTTTTCCCGGCATCCTGCGAGCAGTCAAGAATTGGAGTGCGATTTACTGCCAGTGTTCTAATTATGCCGCGGATTTCTTGTGCCTGCCAGGAGCCGCTTTTCATTGAATCAAAGGGTTTAGAGAAGCGCTGGAGGCCTGGATATGATGGTTGTGATGTGAATTGATTGTCAAATTGATCCTTGACATTTCTAGCTTTCAGGTATTTGAGCAGCCAGTGCAATAAGTCTTTAACCAACCCCAGGAGCAGCTGACGCTATTCATCAGGCTGCCAAAGGCGATAGACATTACAGAGAGGGTATTGCCAGAACTGGTTGCAGATTGAATAAACACCAATAGTGTGCAGAACATCAATATTAGTTTCGTCCAGAAGCTCCAAGTAAACATGCTCATCTCTTGCGTTATCAAGTGGTCAAAAAGTTGAATGCCCCATCGGCGCTCCTTTAGGAATTTCACACATTGGGCATGAGCCATATGAGACTTGCCCAACCATGACTTGTACTGGATAATCCCCGACCCAGGCAGCCAAAAGAAGATACCATTGTCTCTGGAATCCAACAGCACAATGCCATTTCAAGCCAGGGCCAGTGATGTCAAGATTCCGGAGTGGGGACAGCACTGGTCCAACTGTCGAATGCCATGCCTTGTCAGTATTTTTGGCACCTTTCAGGGGACTAGGGATCAGCCCAACAAGAATCCTGGCGCGCTGTTTGGGTGTGTGGCGGATACCTTTTCGAATATTAACAATCCTGAGATACAGCGGCCAGGCATGCTGGTTCCCTGAAAACTTGGTCAAGTGGGTCTTACCAGATGCAGAAATGACTGGCACAATCGTTGCTCCAGCAGGAAGCTGATCTTGCGAATCCCACCACCAATCCCCTGTGTTTGATTCGCTGTATATTAGGCATCTTTCCGAGTCTGCAAGGTACACCAGTTCAAAATCTAGGTGGTTCTGAAATGGGAGATGTGCCAAAAGGAAATGAATACATTTGAAAAGATCTGTGTAGTATAATGTTCCGAAGATGTGCGAATGATCTTCAATCTAACTATTATTGCCGAGCCCGAAATCGAGTATAGAGAGGAGTTTTCTTACAGCATCTACTCATTGAAATGATTCGATATTGAAGTTGTCCAGTCCACGTCTCAGATGTTGATCTATCCATGTTTTCGTTTCCTGGCTAAATGATTGAGCCTGTTGAAAGTTGTGTGCTGACTGAAATGGATGCCATGGATTCCATTTTTCTAAGTCCTTGCGATGCTTGATGTACAATCCAGTTGCTTACCATATGCTTTCCCACCCGCATTTTCCACTCCAACTACCTGCCTACAGGCCCTCGTCTTTGTTATATCAGGGGTACAAGTCAGATCAGGCTTCTGGGGGTCTATGGTTTCTTGGTCAGGAGTATCTTCCGGTGGTGATGCACCAGGTACATTGTCTATGGGTAGATGAATTAGTTGACTAATCTAATTGATGGCCATTCAGGTGGATTGACTGAAGTTGAACCTTGATGGCTTGGGTCGATCCCTGCCTCCAGGTGGTAAAATCCCAGCAGTCAATAGCTCTTCATTCATCGATATTAGGTGATACTGTTGATGGTGAGGCTGAAGTCAGTTCTTGTCAAATAATTTCCTGTTTGCAGATAAAGCACTTGACATGTTTCCGGTGGGTGTTCACCATATTTGAGAAATGGTCACTGAACACATATTCGGATGAATCACGATGACGCTTTAGGGGGTGATATAGAGCCTCAGCGATATTGGTTTGAAATTGAACTAACTCAGGTTGGCGTATCACATTCACAGCCGCATTGCGCCCTGCCAAATACGAGGGGGAGGTTGCTTTTGTCATTACTGCAATCACTGTTGCTGCTCGACTCAGAGGCCTTCTATTGAACGAAGCTGCAAGGTCATACACGCACAACTTATGTGTAACATCCCTAATTGTGCTAACCTTCATACTGGACATAGTTCTTGTTGGGTTCCTGGAGATATCATGTCATATCCCTTCTATGACCTGTAAAGTCATGGAAGCGTATGCAGGTGAGCACCAATCCCATATCCTAGTATATGAATTCGAGCATATAACAAAGAAAGGTGGGATGTGTGTGATTAAGGTTTCTTTTTCTCAAAGTCCGGGTTGGTTTCATTGATCAAAGGTGTAGTGAAACACCACAGGGCGTGACAACTGGATGGGATATAAGAAGCCCTTCATTCTGCCGAACGTAATTGCTACCTGCATTATACTCAACCATACTCCGATTTATTCTATATCTCATCTCGCGTCTATATTTGGTTACCACCATCGTTTTTTGATAGAGCATGTCGACGAAGTGATCTCCACCAAAGACAGTGAGTATGGCTCCACTATCTGGTCTGTTTGACTCAGAACAACGCGGTGACGACATTTCAGAATCACCGGATAATCGTTCACGACATGCCACTTGCAAAGACAGTCAATTTGTGAAACACACTAATCAATATCATCCACCGCAAGGGTATGATTACCCTCCTTCAAAGCCGCCAATTCCAGGCGCTCCTCAGTTTCATCACCAGTCTCCATTCAACATGACACACAGTTCGCAATCTACTGGCAGCGCAAGCCAGGGATTTTCAAGTTATGGGCCACCGTGGCAAGGATATGACCTGCACCAAGGAGGTTATGCCAGTTCTCAAATGTTCCCCCCTCCGTAGTTCCCAGGACACGGGCCGTCATCTCCTGGTGCACCGAGAGTACCTCCAGCACACCTGGGAAATCATCCAGTAAATCAGCCAACATCTTCTAGCTTGACTCATCCACCTCAATCGCCTTCCAGCGCACCTGGAAGACAGCCCATAAGCTTTCCGATGAAAAGATTCCAGCCGCCAGCAGAACCACGGAAAACAGATGTCGCAGGGATTGCGGACTTGCCCTCATTGCCAGACATGTCATACGACCAATATGATGCAGCTGATGAGAGCCACAATTCGTGGGACTTCGGCGGTGCAGAAGGCAAACTCCCAATCAGCCTGAAGCAAACTGAATTCGCATTGAAGCAATTTGCCAAAAGGATGGTGCAGGGCAACTACTGTGTATTCAACAAGTGCAAGAAAGTATGGGTGGCGGGGTTTCTGGAGAAGAAGCATCGGTCCATTATCCGGAGACAGAATTGTTTCTGACAGGTTCGAGATGGACCCCTACACAGGGAGATCACGATCGCAGATTATTTGGCGATATCCGAGAACTGGCTGCCATTGGATAATTTTGATAATGCTGAATGGATTCGCCGGCAGTAGGTTCAGATGTTTTTGAAGAAATGTGCAAGTGAAATTTGAGATGCAATGAAAAAGGCAAGGTAAGGCAACAAGCGACCGGTGACAGATTTGGAAGTGCGCATAGGGAAAAAGACAAAAAGTAGCCTCCAAGAGTTGCCAAATTCAACGTTCACGGTTATCATTTGCTGGGTGTCGAATGGCACGGATTTCGTTCTAGCCCCCAATGAACTCCAAGTCTCGTATACAGATGTAAGGCACTGGAAGGAGTTGGTTGATTTCATCGACAAAAACAGCGGCCCGAAAAAGCCATACATTCTCACATCAATGTTCAAGTACACCTTGGAGTAGAACGAATTGGAAGAAGAGTATATGAGATTATATACACATGGGCAAATGATTAATGACCCCATATATGGCCAGATTTCGTACAACTGTTGCCTTTCAACTGCTTTCAAGTTGTAACTTGGACATAATGTGAAGATATTTTGGTAGAACTGATGGAAGAGACAGAGGAGATTGCCGAGCATGTAAATAGAGCGACAACGGTAATCCCTGCTAGCCGTGTTAAGGCTACACGTGAGCAACTGCTAATCATCATACATAGACTTTGAAAGGTTGTGAAGAGGGTGGAAGAGAGGGAGAAGAGGAGGGAGAGGAGGATGGTGGGCAAGGGAACAATACTTGTATTAATGTAAGTTCTGATTGACAGAATAGAATTGATTATATTCCATCCAAATGTATTCGTTCAAATGGTTGCTTCTCTGGGAAATACCTAACATTGAGATGAATTTCAGGAGCGCCGGAATATGAGCTTTTCTGCCCAGGTTACATCCAAGCAACTGAAAGAGATCATTGAGGACGAAATAAACACTGACAAAGGTGCAAGGGAGGTTCAGGAGCAAGTGGAGGCTGGTGAGGAGGTCCTTGATCCAGAAAATAGAAGCTCAGTACTATATACGGTTCTCAATATAATCAACAAATTTGAACATGAGTGTTATGATAATGTAGTCAGGCTGCTCAATGCATGTCCTATTCGCCAATCAACAGATGACCGTATTCCAGGCCGCAAGTATTCAATTCCAGGCCTGCCCGGAACTAAGTTATTGGCGCACCAGGTTTGGGCCATCTGGTGCATCGTGAGGAGATGGGTTTGGGATGCTGATATGCCAGGAGCACTGGTGGCGGATAAAATGGGTCTTGGAATGACTTTCAGCTTGGTTGCAGCGGCAATGCTTTGCAAATTGGTCACTGAGAAAGTTGTAATGGGGTTGCCACTGTCCATTTTATGGGGGAATACACTTGAAGAGTGTGTGATTTTGATGCACAACGACTTTCCCGGTATTGTCGGTGAAGAACAGGAGTGGTATCCTCTCCACAGATTGAATTTTGTTCCCCACCGCCTGTTGGAGATCCAGTCAACACCACCCCACTGGCATCCAGCACTGATCTCAGCCCTTGAACCAATCCTGGTGGTAATAATAACTGCAGTGGCTGCGACCTTCAAAAGTGTCATCAAAGAGATGACACATGGAACCAATTTCAAACTCGTGTTCTTTTTGCACGCCGAAAATGCGAATCCCATGCACGAGGATTTGAACACCAGTATTGACAAGCCGGAAAATGGATGGAATATCCACCTTGTTTCATGTGATACCTTAGCATCCAGAGTGAAACCATCAAGTAACGGCCAACTCTCCCTCTGTTCATGGAGTTTTGGGATTTTTGATGAGTCCCATCAGTATAGAACTAAAAACAGTGTTGGCTGGCAAATTGCGATGAATGCGAGAATTGGATTCAAACTTCAAGTCACAGCTACACCGCGATTCCATTCACTCTATGATGGGTGTTTTCAGATCATGTGGCTGTTTTCAAATGTACCTGAAGATCCAGTGGATGATACTGTGATGAAAAAGCATGGTGCTGAGGCATTGTATTCAGCTGTGAAGAGTTTGATGGATGCTATCCGGACTAAAGATGAAGAAGCTCAACAGGATATGGCAAACCAGATGATTCAGATTGCTAAGCCTTGGACAATACAATGGTGGTCGGAATTGTAACTAGTAAATGGAAAACTGCTCATCCGGATAACAAAGAAGAATGCACACCTGATTAATCCCGAGTGGAAAGAGGAAGCACAAACACATCTGAAGACCGTGGTGGAGACGTACAATTTGCAGGATGCTTCTGGAGCATGGAGGGTTCATAGATGGTGGCAAGCATGTTTTTCGTTAGTGTTGGGAGATACCGAGGATCGCAACGATGTTTCTGGACAATGGCACGATAAATGGCCACTCAATACTTGGGTGGAATCTCTGATTTTCCGATGGCTGAGAGAGACATTTTTGGCAATGCTTGTCAAGGAACCTGCAGAGTATCCTAAACCTGACCAAGACGATGCATCAAGAGAGACACTCCTTTCAGAAGAGAGAAATGACTATGCACCACCCAGTACACCTCCTCCACAAAAGGCAGTGGTATTTTGTCATCTTCCTGGCCGAGTTTGTCATTTGAAGTGGTGGATAACAAAGTTTTTTGCGGATCCCGTGGATATATTCCACATGTATGCCGAAATGGACAGTGATAAACGAACAGAAATGCAGCTCAAATTCCAGGATTCACGAAATCCCTCTATATTCATAAACACACCCAAAGTGGGCAGGACAGGCCTCAATCTTACAGTGGCAAATCATGCAGTAATAACTCAGAAATTTTGGGTATTGAATGAGCAGAGGCAGGCATTTGCACGAGTTGTCCGGCTAGGGCAAAACTGAATACCACACAAATGGTTACTGAATACAGGACCTGGTGGCTATGATAACTGTGTGAGTGATCTCCACCAACACTCTGGAGGGGCGCAAATGAGAGTCCTGCATGGCTTGATGAGTCGACCAAACACCATGACGTCGATGATATACCAGATTCTGCAGGCTCGTGAGGATCATACGAACCGGCTGACAGTGAATGCAGATACATTGCAGTGTGATGAACCATTAATCTTAGAATGTTAGACGCTTCGACAAGGTATTCCTCTTTAGACATTCAAGCAACATAATCTTCTTAACCGATACAAATGGTCAAAAAGGACGTTTGTAAGGGACACTATACGGGATAGATAAATCCTTTCTCTCTTGAATGTTGAAATGAATCAAAGTTCTGATGTTGGAATTGTTGTATCTTGAATTAGAAATGGCTAGAGTGGGATTCCACTGGCGTTCTTGTTTATAATTAATGACCACATGAGATGAAGTGAATTGATATGCGACGTTGGAAGTTCCTACGGCTGACCTAGTTCATGATAAATGGCATGACTCGAATTGTGGGAATGATGCAGCAAAGGGCTTCAATCAATTGTCAGTTGGGAATTTGAGGTGCACCGGAAGCCTGCAGCCACTTACATATTTCTAATGAAAAACCACAATTCATCCACTTTCAAGTGCACTGGAGTCTCTTCGGCAAATGTCATGAGATTCGTTATGACAGATTGAGCACTGTATATCTGCCAATCACATTTAGCAATAAGACAGTCGAGGTGATATTCAAGTACTTATGTCTTAGTATGAGACACAGCTCACTTATCTGTGGTATAGTGGGAGCTTTTGCACGCATATGATCGAAGTTCAGGTGCAGTGGAACTTCAACCATAGGCCAGCAAATGCTGTGGCTATGCCACGAATATTCTGACACAGGTACTCAATATCACTTCGACTGTCTTTAGACGAAATGGGATACGCAACTATGCAGTCATCGATCTGTCATAATGATATGTGCCCAGGACTCTCCGATGCACTGGAGAATCCCAGGCATATCTTCATGACTGATGAAGCACTGCATATTCACCAATCTCATTTGTGAATTAAAACAGACTAGGTGATATTGAGTACCTGTGTCAGGATATTCGTGGCATAGCCACAGCATTTGTTGGCCAATGGTTGAAGATCCAGTGTACCCGAGAATCCTGGGCATATCTTCGTGACAGATCCTGTACTGCATATTCACCAATCCCATTTGGCAATAAAAACAGACCAGGCGATATTGAGTACTTGTGTCTGAATATGAGACTTGGACTCACTAATTCGTGGCAAAGCCACGGCTTTTGCTGCCATCTCATTGAAGTTCTGGCACACCTCTGATCTGGATCCCAGAGAGTTGGAAGCTGAGACACGGCTCGGGTATTCTTGGCTCAAATGCAGCTTTTGCTGCCAGGGTTTTCCTGGCCTATGATTGAAGATCATGAACAACTGAGATCTTCAATCCTGTGCAGAATGAGCTTCTTGGATACATTTTTATGAAGCCAACTTTAACAAGTTGCGAGTCATTATGGATGTATCATTCCAGCCCAGGCACGCCACAAGAGCGACAAATATGCCACTGAAGCACATGTACTTGCAGTATGTAGTGCACTTTGTATATTTTAGTTTGCTTCATTCTCATCATGTTTTGTTCAACTTTGGATTAGTAGACACAGTGCACACAGATCTATCGAGACACTTCACATTTAGGTGCAGGCAGCTCATCCCGCTCTGCACCTGCTAAGATATGAACCTATGCCTGATCAGTATGATGAAGGCCCCCGCTAATATGTCTTGAACTGTCAGCTCCATATCTACTGCCAGTTGGAGGAAGGTTGCCTCAGCGCAACCCAACTATAAATGCACACGCCCGGCCAGTTAGTAACCCCACTTAACTCGATATTGACTAAGTAGTCAGTTTGAACCAATGCTTCCAAATCCTATGATACCTTCTGCAAGTTCAGGCTCTGTTAAAAGAACTGTGGAAGCTTAAGAGTGAAAATCTTCAAAAACTGATTCTGCTCAGCGACTCTGCAAAATTGCTGGCAACTCCCACTCACCCATATACCACATTTACTCGAAGAGGCCTACGTTCTCAAATCTTTGAATCAAGACTTCACTCTATTCTGACTAAATGTATGTTTGGGCCACGAAAACTCGTATTCGAATACAGATTATGTGGACTGAATTCCATCAAAAGAAGCTCCAAGTGAGAGAATCTTGAAACCTCAAGTTATGAGAAGACAGCTACGAAGAGTGCAATTAAGTGTCACAGTAAGCTGAGCCTGCAATCCTCAGCCATTGAATCCAAGCATAAGCATTTCAACTTCTGTGCGCCTCAATTCCCCGGACCTGCATGCATGCAACCTTCATTCCTCTGCCCGCTGTGACATGACTTCTCATTATACATTCATACCATTGTAGAATATAGCTCTCAACCCCAGCATTTATTTTACGTCAACATGATAGTTGTGAGATTCATAATGACTGTGTGATATAACAGTGTGTGATTTACTAGATATTAGGTGCAAAATCAGAATGCGAGTGAGAATTTATAACCCATTTGTTAGCAATCTTGGCATTGATGAGTGCTTGAATCAATAAGATTACCCCTGAATCATCCATCGTACATTACCATTCTTTCCCTACGCCTGTATCTCTCCTTTGTGTAACAAATTCTCTCCCTTTTCCATTAACTATTACAACATTGTTGTGAATAGGATTCTGCAGATACGGCCCAGATGAACGCATGAATGGGAAGTTATGCTTACGATATTGCCTTTTCGACCGCTAACTTAGCTGCAGCATCTGAATACAATAGAATATCCTGAATATACATGTCTCGTTCCGGCAGATATACCACATATCGAGATTTATATTTCTCCTCGCTCAATAACAAACTCCAGTATGAACCCTTGCAACTCAGACGTCACTCACAACATCCCAACCAAATCTATCGAGTTCTGCAGATTCTCAATGCTGCTCCAATTTCTATGCTATGCTGTCATCGCAAATGCTTGAACATTCATGCATAATGTCCACGTTTAGAGGAGTCATATGCAGGGGCTCATATTTTCATTCAGGTTCTCAGTGCTCAATTTGTGGCCAGCACCAAGGGTTAGTTGATTGCATGAGTTATCTTCTGGTGCGTCTGGTTCTATTCTCTATGTGACTTGGCTTTAGCCAACCTCCAATTCTTGCATCCGTACAGAGTGTTGTTTATAGGAATTCCTAATATTTGGCATTAGGAATCCATTCATTCCAGCGCACCTGACAAGGAATCCGTCTATTCTGGTGCACCTGAAAATATCAAACATCACAACCTGGACTGCCGTCCTCCATATCAATATATACCATTGAAGTCATCTCTCCAGAATAATTTCAAGACACGCCTCGAATTGCATCCTCCTCGACTATGTCCAAATTCTTGCACCATTTATCCCGTTATTGTATTGCACTTAATCTTATATTTGCTTCTTATACTCTCTCTCCCACATTCTCCAACTTTAGATCTTCATTACAGCAAATGGAACCTACACCTGACCAGGTGAGGAATCACTATTCATATAAGAATCGAAAAGCACACCTAGAGAGAGCACTCGCATTCAAGCAAGCAGCCAATCTGCATTGTCCATCAAATGTTTGCCTTCCAATTATATGCCTTCGTGCATGGTATTGTGATTGACTACTATCCCCAATATCATGAATGCATCAGCATGACGAGACCGATCAGGAGATCAGTGATGAAGACAGTGAGGACACCACAGAGTCCACCTTATCATCAGACATTGAAGCAGACGATTTGGATAATCAACAGGTGGTTCTTCCTGTAGATCGGGCATGCAGGGACAAGTCATTACGCACTACAAGGGTTCCACTGCCGAGGAAACGGATCCGTGCCGATACTGTCATTGCATGCCCTCCGCTTCCAAATTCCCGAAATCTACCTGCGGCAATGGGACTACCAGTGCGGAAATGCCAAAAGTCATCCCTCCTCAACGAATTATCCGGGTCTGACTATGCACCATCCGCCCAGGCACTGGTGCTTCCCAACTAGTCTAGTGCAGACCAGAATATTCCACAACCCAAGGCCAGTAGTGATCAGAACATTCCCCAATACCAAAAGGCTGCTGTTGAGGTAGCGAAAAGGTTCATGAAGGCAATCGTATTCACGAAGACTCCTTGGCCAATATTATCTGATGACAAGTACTCAATGGTTGAAGAAGCTTGGAAACTAGTGATTAAAGCCCAGGATTGTTAGTGGGCATTAGCAGGTGCACCTGTAGGTACACCATCTGTGTGTCAATTGCTCAGTGGTCCATCTCTCAAAATGGATCCACAAACATGAGAAGCTGTAAGTCTTGAATTCTGTTTGATGCTCCTCTATCAGACTTACAGATATTGACTACCCCTGAGAATATTCATAGTTCAAACTGACGATTTAGTCTCATGTGAGGACAGTTGGCAGATGGGGCACGTTGAACAGTTGTCCGTAGTTACCGGTTGGATGTGTGCTCTGAGACTGAGCTTCGGATCAAGGCTGAAGAGCTCCTGTTTGAAGATGCTTACCTCTCGAAGGTCGTCAATGATAAGAAGTCATGGTTTACCCGAATGGAAGTGCTTGATCTCATTTACCACCAATTTTTCTCCACCGCCAATAGCTTGGGGCACCAGCCAATAACATCACAGTATTTCCCACCTCTTGCTCCTCAGACTTTAGTGCTGGCAGCTGCAGCTATTCATTGTGCACTGTCTCAATACGCCAGTGGAAAGAAGCCCAGGGTTATGTTTTCTCAAGATGAATATTGAGGTACATTTGGCCCATCCCCTGTGATCAATTTTACTCTAGAAGCCACTACACAATCAATCACACATCAGCAGCCGCTTCATACCCCACCCCCCCCTGTGGTGCAACTCCACTAGGATTGGTGCTCCTCAATTCTCGTCGGTGCTTTCCACCCTAGATTGAACCTATTCTATTTCATTCTGCAGTCAATTCCTCCTCTCTCAGCGCTTCTCTAACCCGTTCCACACTCTACAACCCCCTTTGTGCGCTCCTCAGCCCTGGATGTGAGCTCTTCAATTCCCACCAGTGCTCTAATAATGCATTTCACACCCCTTACCTATACCTTTTTGGAGCTTCTCCACTGAGATAAGCACTTCTCAATTCCATTGGTGCTCCTCCGTCTGGATCAGCTCTCCTCTATTTCATTTGGCACTCCGTAACTCCCCCTCTTTCGGCACTCCTCATCCTCATTCAGTACTCCTTAACCCCCCTCTTTTGGCACTCCTTAATTGTGTTCAACCCAGCTTAGCCCCTCCCCTCTCGGTGCTCCAAAGCTTAGACTTGACGCTCTTCTCTTTCGTTCCATACTTCTCCAACACCTTTGTGGGACTCCTCTTTTCCACACAACACTCCCCACCCGGCGCTCCTTGTTTCCCCTGGTATTTGTTCCCATTTCTCATCCAAATGCATCATATTGCCTCTCACATCCCCATTTAGATTCGCATCTAGCTAACATCACATTACACCTTTGCTAGATATCACAAATCGAGTCAAACGTCATTGGAATTCCATTTCATCCACCTGCCAGGAACGAATAATCATCAAATACAAGGAGCTCCTCCAACTTTTTTGCGCCATTGATGAATTGTGTGTTCCTGCTTTAGTTGGCCCTGATGAGATGGGAGAAGTAGTGGATGACATCGACACCATGTTTGATTGATAATTTTCGATCGCTTAGTTGGGTTATTCTTTTGGTGTACCTGCATTTATGTTTGAATATCTCACCTGTTTCTTTTCTTTCCTTAACATAGTGAGGCACAAAATACAATGTTGAAGAAAATGACGGCTAGTATGAGTCAGAAGTGATAATCAACAATAATCCATGCATCATATTTGCTGTTGAGGGAAGTCGATTGCTCATGTACATCCGAAGAGTCTCAGATAATGCCTGCAGTCCTCCGAATGAATATCCATATGAACCCAGGCATCTCTCAGAGTTTGTTTGTGATTCCCGCGTTGGTTCGGCGACACTTTCAGGTGCACCGAAAGTTCTCTCCGGCGCTCCGACGTGCTCTCAAACTTATCCCAATCTCCCCCATTGTACTCCTGTACCCATCATCAGAGATCCCAGGTACTCCTGTACCTGTCATCAGAGATCCCAGTTACTCTGAAGGCCGGCTGGAATGACCTCCTATGGTCTAATACTCTCCTGAAGTTGACGCTTCTAAGTTTACACTCCACATCTTCTGAGACACTCCTGGAGGCTTCCAGAGACTAAAATTGATTTTGCTGATGTCTTGTTTAGGAATTTTGAATTCTAGTAGAAATTCAGCTAAGGCAGAAGGTGTTATTCCACAGACTTTCATATGCAAATTATGATGTAATCTTCCCTACAATGGAACTGTTGTATAAATGTTATCCAGATAGACTATCCAGTACAAAGTACTTGGGAGTTTTCATAAGAGATGGCATACAACTTCTCCTATTGCAGTAAAGCCAGCAGTTTATGGAACAGGATTAGAACCAGTCTGACTTGAGGTTTGATTGAATTCCGAAATGTAACCATGATCAGCAAGGCAGTGAAAGTAAAATCTTTTTTTCATATGTTTGCTTGGCATCTTGTATGTGTCAGGAGACCACTTAGTAGCTCTCATCATACATTTATCCAAGGAAATATAGATTGAATGCTAGTCATATTGCTGTGAATATTTTCAAAGTTGATCCCAAATAACATCAACTTTTCTTCATTATAGTTGTCTTCCTGTTGGTGGTATCCTTGGGAGACCTGGAAAGGGTACTTAGAAGTATCTTTTAATTTCCTCAAATTGTATTTGGCACATATACTTGCAGATAGGGTGGGTAGGATTCAGTCCATCATATCTTTAGTAGTCCATTAATGCAGGGTAACTATAAACCCCCAGATACAATACAATTACTGACTAAACCCCTAGTTCTGATGTAGAGATCTCCTTCCACTTCCTACCTCCCTCCAGGTGACATTTTGTGGCTTTAGCAGCATGATATGCATTGGTGTTGGCCGCCATATCCTTCAATAGTAATTCTATCAAAAGCAGGTTTGAAATTTTGAAGTATTCTACTTAGTGTTAGCAACGGTTCCGGAGCGTCACTGCGGGTGCAGGTCCGGGGCGGAACCGAACCGTTCACAAATTGGTGGTCCGGGTTGTCAATATACCTGCACCATCAATTCGGGTACAGTTCGATGGAAATCTCCCAATCTGTCTCAATTGGGCGGGTTGTCAGCAGGTCGCCCAGCAGGTCCATCTGTAGATTTATATAATGTTCTTGTTTTTGCAGTTGGATAATTGTATATTATTAAATTTAGGTATTCGACAGCCAATAATCTCTTTTTGCATGTTTTTCAATCTGCGACATTGATTATTTTCGAATCCAAGTTTTTCCTGTTATACATTGTATTTTTGGCTATAAAGGCAGTCGATAGTTTTGTTCTGAGCTCATTTATCCGCGTAATGCCTTGAATACCCAATATGCAAGACCAAATATTATTAACACTCCATTGACGCTCAGTCTCATGATGGGGTAACATATGTGTCATGCACTGTTTCAAATGAAAAGGCTGCCATGACATTGTCTATGAATTATTACCACATTGCAACACTTAAATTATCCAAGATACAAGAGCAATAATCATTGACACTCCATTGATGCTCATTTTCAGGATGGGGCAGGAAGCATGCTGCAATTATTCTTTCCTCTAAAGGTGGTCAATATCTCATTTATGCATGTTTACAAACCAATCGCCAGTTACATTACTCAAGATGCAAGACAACATATCGTTGACACTCCGTTGACGCTCATTTTCAAGATGGGGCAGGGAGCATGTCACTTTTGTTTTTGGCTTTAAAGGCAGCCACTATGTCATTTTTGGATGTTTGCAAGCAATTGCCTTTTGGATTACCAAGATCCAACACCAAAAATAGTTGACAATCCATTGATGCTCATTTTTAGGATGGGACAGCGAGCATGTCAGTATTATTTTTACCTCGGAAGGCAGCCAATACCTCATCTAAGAATAGCTGAAACCAATCGCCACTTAGGTTACACAAGATACACAGGCAAAAATCGTTGACACTCCATTGACGCTCATTTTCGGACTGGGGCAGTGACTGTGTCGTTTATTGTTTTGCCAAGGAAGGCTGCCAGTACGTTGGATATGGATAGCAGCGACCAGGTCACTTTTCAATTACCGTACTTACAAGACTAAAAATTGTTGACGCTCTGTTGACGCTCATTTTCAGGATGGGGCAGAACGCATGATGGTATTATTTTTGACTGGGAAGGCAGCCAATATCTCGTTTATGAATCGCTGCAACCAATCGCCACTTAGGCTACCCAAAATGCACAGGCAAAAATTGTTGACACTCTGTTGACGCTCATTTTCAGAATGGGGCAGTGACTGTGTGGTATACTTTTTTGCCAAGAAAGGCTGCCAGTATGTTGGTTATGAATAGCACCGACCACGTCACCATTCAATTACCATACTTACAAGACTAAAAATAGTTGACGCTATGTTGATGCTCATTTTAATGTACTGTCTAGTCAAGATCTGCTGCTATTAATAATTGCATACATGATTGTTTGAACTTAGTGGTTGCCTTTCAGCCTGATCAGGACTTAGCTGTATACCGATGCCGAGTCCAGTATTATTCTAGCACTGGTCACTCTCATCCGGTTAAAATTTATACATTTTGCCAAATAATGCATATTGTCCGCTATACCTTTGTTTATTAACCAATTTTCTCACGTGACTGCTCAATATTCTCCCATAATATTTCTCTAAATGCAATTCTCGGTCAAACTATATAATGAACTTGGTGATAATACATTGACACATTCTGTTCTACTTTTTCTTGATCCCCTTATTCCTCCTCGTATCCATTATATTGACCATCATCAACGCATTTTCAACCGTCTTCTTTAACCGTCGTATAGTCCAAATTAATCCGGGAACATTCAGTGAGGCACTCACAATCCACTGCTCCAGGGTTTCTTAATCCTCACTGCCGTTGTCCAGTTCCATATCTGATTCATTGTCTGCCTCCCAGTGGTCTTCGCTGCCGTTTGGATTATCCAAGTCCTCATTCCAGTTAAGCCAATTTTTGGTGTATGAAATGGTTTCTGGTGAACTATCATCATAACTTTCGGCAGGATGGCAGTCAATTCATTTGATTTGGCAGACATTCAATATTTGAGTTCGTCCTCCAGGGAGGTCCTTTGCAGACAAAGCTTGTAGTACAGGTGATTTTTTTGACAATTCAAATGCAGCTGCACCATCATGTTGCAAGAGTGACCAGGATGCTTTGACCTTCTTTTCAGTATCTGAAATGTATCCTATGGCTGTCATTTGTTTATTTTGAGCGCAAAATTCCTTCTGTGTAATTCATAGGTTTTGGCTGCCGTGCCACATTTTCTAAAAATCGTGGACCTTGGCCATTCGGTGCAACTTCTTTTGCTCCGCCTCTCTCTTTATCTCCGGGTTGTTATCAGCACTGGTTGGATCCAATACTGGGTTGTCGCCAGCCAGTAATCCGTTATTGGCTCGAGCGAGCTGCCTTACATCAGCAAAATGTATTTTAGTCACTGGGAGCCTCCAGGAGTGTCTGAGAGGAGGCGGAGAGTACACTTAGAAGCGTCAATTTCAGGAGAGAACCAGACCCTAGCAGGGCATTCCGGCCGGCCATCGGAGTAACTGGGATCTCTGATGACTGGTACGGGAGCACCATGGGAGCGGTTTTGAGAAGTTTGGGAGCACCTGGGACTGTCGCCCAACCAATGCGGGAATCCCAAACTAACTCTGAGAGATGGCGGGTTCTTAGGGATATTCACTCGAAGGACTGCAGGCGTTATCTGAATGTACACGAGCAATAAGAATACCCTCCACGTATGATGCATAGATTATTGTTCATTATCAACTTTTAAATCATACTATAGTACCCAGCATCTCATCAACATTCTATTGTTTGCATCGCTACATTAAGGAGAACCAAAGAAAATGGCAAGTGAGCCAAAAATGAAAGTAGGTAAAACCGAAACAATAACCCGACTAAGCAATCGGAATGATATCAATCGAACATAGTCTCAATGTCATCCACTAAATCTCCCATCTCATCAGGGCCGACAAACGCAGGAACAAACAATTCATCAACGGCGCAAAGATGCTGGAGGCGCTCCCAGTATTTCCAAATGATTTGGGCCTGGCGAGTGGGCGAAATTGAATTCGAATGTCATTTGGCTCGATTCGTGATATCTAAAAGGTTGGAATTGAGGTTAGCTCGCAGTGAATTAAAATGGAGTTTGAAAGGCAATAGGATGAATTCGGGGGGAAAAGAGGTGCGCCACAACGAAAGGAGGAGTGTCTGATGTGGTGTGCTAGGTCGGCAATGGGAGTGCTGATGGCGATGGAGGGGTGCAGAATGAAATTGAAGGGTGCAAATCCAGGCCAAGGAGCACCGACGGGGATCGAGGAGCGCATATCCAGCAGAGCAGCCCATCCGTGCTGAGCAGCGCCGAAAGGGGAGGGAGGCAAAGTGTCTGGAATGAAATAGAGGTGCTCCTAATCGAGGTCGAGGAGGGGATTGAGTAGCACCCATCCTAGAGGATGAGCGCGGACAGACAAGGCAGTATGGAGCGCAGAATGACATATCGAAGTGCTAATCCAGACTTAGGAGCCCTGACGGAGATTGAGGAGCGCAGACGGGATTCAGGAGCGCCTATTATACCGTAGGAGCACCATGGGGGGGGGGGGGGGGTTAAACACCCACCACA
>Ga0307514_10000754_pt1 | contig 54382 bp, 45 predicted proteins | sample 16_EM_MG_FD_203088 | JGI IMG/M metagenome (GOLD analysis project Ga0307514, IMG submission 203088) | Populus trichocarpa ectomycorrhiza microbial communities from riparian zone in the Pacific Northwest, United States - 16_EM | ecosystem: Host-associated > Plants > Roots > Unclassified | place... | reverse complement strand
TCATCGCAGAACACAAAGTTAAGTCATCCCTCTCTATCTCTCCATGCCATGATCATGAGTTAACACCGAGTAAAGCATACACCGAGCACTGCATACAGCGAGTACTGCATCATCCCAAGATTGTCTGCCTTCCCTTCATTCTGACGATTGCGAGTTGACCCCTGAATGTAGCTACAGCTTCCGGCGTGCCTCCGCACAAGATCGACTGCCACCAGCCAGCTCTCTAGGAGAGCTCAAAGGTAAAGTAACCTCATCATATTCACACGGTTGCGAGTTAACTAATTGATGGATAGAGTCTCAGCACCCGGCACGCCTCCTCCGATCTTGCTCGATCATGGCCTACAAGTGCATCTCCAAACTCACTCGATCACGGCCTCCAAGTGCATCTCTGAGTTACACGATTGCGGCCTCCAAATGCATCTCCAAACTGGCTCGATCACGGCCTCCAAGTGCATCTCTGAGTTACACGATTGCGGCCTCTAAATGCATCTCCAAACTCGCTCGATCGCGGCCTCCAAGTGCATCTCTGAGTTCAACTTGATCTCGGCCTCCAAGTGCATCTCCAAACTCGCTGGATTACGGCCTCCAAGTGCATCTCTGAGTTCACTCGATCTCGGCCTCCCAGTGCATCTCCAAACTCGCTCGATCACGGCCTCCAAGTGCATCTCCAAACTCGCTCGATCACAGCCTCAGAGTGTATCTCTAAACTCGCAAGATTACGGCCTCCAAACTCGCTCGATCACGGCCTCGGAGTGTATCTCTGAGTTCACTTGATCGTCATTTTCAGGCGCACCTCGAATTGCTCTCAAGCACCGCCTGCAGCCAGTCCAGATATACCGTGTGTAGATGGGTAGCTATATAGATACATAGATACATAGATACATAGATGAGAATAAAAACTGAATACAGTAGCTATGATTTCCAGGCGCACCAGCAGCGTTCCCAAAGAAGAAGTTGTTTTTCCCAGACTGCTCTACTGTGATTCGAGGTGCTCCCAGACATGTCGCTGGTGCTCCCAGGTTTGTCGCCAGCGCTCCCAGGTGCTCCCAGGCTTGTCGTCGGCGCTCCCAGGCTCGTCGCCGGCGCTCCCAGTTACTCTGAAGGTCCGCAGGAATGCCCTCCTAGGGTCTGATACTCTCCTGAAATCGACGCATCTAAGTTTACACTCCACATCCTCTCAGACACTCCTGGAGGCTTCCAGTGACTAAAATACATTTTGCTGATGTATGGGTGGCAGAGTTCACTGAGAAGAAGCATCGGTCCATTATCCAGGCGCGGAATCAATTGAAACAAGTTCGACATAGACCCCCGCACTGGAAGATGGTGGTCACAGAGTGTTTAGCAATATTTCAGACCTGGCGGCCGTTGGTACCTTTTGATAATGCTGAATGGATTCACAGCCAGTGGGTGGAGATGTTGTTGAAGCAATGTGCAAGCAAAACTCGAAAGGCGAGGAAAAAGGGAAGGTGGGGCAACAAGCGAGCGGAAACAGATTTCGGATAGTGCGTGGACAACCCAGCGGAAAGAAACCTCCCAGAGTTGCTAAATACAATGTTTACGGTTATGATTCACTGGGTGTCAAATGGCTAGGATATGGTTGCAGCACCCAAACAACACCAAACCTCGTATACAGATGTTGGTCACTGGGAGTGGATGGTTGATTTCGTCTACAAAAACGGCGGCCTGAAGGAGTGATACATTCTCCCTTCAATGATCAAGTTCGCCATGGAGCAGGATGCATTGAAAGAAGTGTATATGGGAATATACAAATATGGGTAAATAATCAATGACCTCATATTTGGCCAGATTTCATACAACTGTTGCCTTTCAAATATTTTCAAGTTGAAACTTGGGCATAATGTGAAGATATTTGTGGCAGAAGTGAAGGGAGCAACAGGGAAGGAGATTGCCGGGCATGTAATTAGGCCGACGAATGTAATCTGGCTAGCCAGGTCAAGGCTAGACGTGAGTAACTGCTGATCATTATACATATACTTTGGAAGGATCTTTAGAGGTTGGAAGAGCGGGAGAAGAGGAGGGAGAGGAGGATTGTGGGCAAGAGAATAATACTTGTATTAATGTAAGTTCTGATTGAAAGAATAAAATTGATTATATTCCATCCACATGTATTCGTTCAAATAGTTGCTTCTCCGTGGAATACCAAACATTGGGATGAATTTCAGGAGCACCGGCATATGAGCTTATCTGCCCAGCTTATGCCCGAGCAACTGACAGAGATCATTGAGGACAAATAGAAGATGAATGAAAGTGCAAGGGAGGTTCAGGAGGAAGTGGTGGATGATGAGGAGGTCTGTGATCCAGAAAATACACACTCAGTAATGAATATAGTCCCAAATACAATTCTCAACCAATTTGAACATGAGTGTCTTGATGAAGAATTCAGGCTGCTGAATGCGCATGCTTTGTGCCAATCACCAGATGACCGTGTTCAAGGCAGCAAGAATTCAATTCAAGACCTGCCCGGAACTCAATTTCAGGCGCAGTGGGTCTTGGCCATCAGGTTCCTCATGAGGAGATGGGTATGGGATGCTGACATGGCAGGAGCACTGGCGGTGGATGAACTGGGTCTTGGAAAGACTGTCACCTTGGTTGCAGCGGCAATGCTTTGCAATTTGGTGACCAAGAAAGTTGTAACGATGTTGCCACTGTCCATTTTATTGGGTAATACCCCTGAAGAGTGGGAGATTTTGGCACACAATGACTTTCCCAGCATTGTGGGGAAGAACGAGAGTGCTGTCTGCTCCAGGGATTGAATCATGTGCCCCCCTGCCTGTTGGAAATGTAGTCAACACCACCCCATGGGTATCCAGCGCTGATCTCAGGCCTCGAACCAATCCTGGTGGCGACATTACTTGGAGTGGGTGAGACCTTCACAAGTGTTATTGACGAGATGACATCTAGAACAGATTTTAAACCAGTCAAATTATTGCATGCCGAAAATGCGAATCTCAACCACAAGGATCTGACCACAGGTATTGATGCGCCAGAAATGCGATGGAATATACACCTTGTGTGGTATGATACCTTTACATCCAGAGCGAAACCATCAAGTCACAGCAAACTCTACAACTGTTCATGAAGTTTTGGGATTATTGATGAGTCCCATTGGTACAGGACTAGAAACAGTGTGGGCTGGCCCACCGCAATGAATGCAAAAATTAGTTTCAAACTTCAATTCACAGCTATACTGGTATTCGATTCACTGTAGGACTGGTGTTTTCGGACAACGTGTCTGCTTTCAGGTGCGCCGGAAGATCCAGAGGATACAACTGGGGTGGAGAAGCATGCTGCTGAGGCATTGAATTCCACTGTGAGGAGTTTGATACATGCTATTTGGACTAAAGATGAAGGAGCTCAATAGGATGTGGATCACCAGATGATTCACATTGCAAAGCCATGGACAATTAGGCGGCAGTGAGAATCAAAACTCGCCAATGGAAGGCAACTTGTCCGGATACCAAACGACAATGCACACCAGATTTATCCCGACTTCCCTGAGGAAGACCACACACATCTGACGACCCGAGTGGAGAGCCACACTCTGCGGGGGTCTTCTACATCCTGGAGGGTTCACACAATGCAGCTAGCATGTATCATGATGGTGGTAGAAAACACCGAGGATCTCAAAGATGTTTCTGCACAATGGCACGATGAATAGCCAATATATATTTGAGTGGAATCCCTCATTTTCCGATTGCTGAGATCGTCATTTTTGCCATTGCTTGTCAAGGATCCTGCAGAGTCTGCCTAACCTGACTAAGACATTGCATTAAGAGAGACGCTCCTTCCAGAAGAGAGAAACCGAAATGCACTGCCCAGTGTACCATCTCCACAGGAGGCAATCCTATTTTGTGCTCTTCCAGGAACAGTTCGGCGTTTGATGTGGTGGCTGACGAAGGTTTCTACAGATAATGTGGATATATTCCACCTGTATGCCCAAATAGGCAATGATGAACGAACAGAAATGCAGCTCAAATTCCAGGATTCACGAAATCCCTCAGTATCTGGAACTACACCCAAAGTCGGTGGGACTGGCCTACATCTTACCACTGCAAATCATGCAGTAATGATGCAGAAGTTTTTAATCCTGAATGAACAGTGGCCGGGATTTGCGCAAGTCGTCCGGCTAGTGCAAAACCCAGTACCACACACATGGGTACTGAATGCAGGTTCTGTGGACTACTATATCTGCGCGAGAGATTTCCACATACACTCTTCAGTTGCCCAAATGAGAGTCTTGCATGGATTCATGAGGCTACTGAACATTACTACGTCAATGATACATCAGATTCTGCATGCTCCTGAGGACCATTCCAAGAAGTTGGAAGAGAATGCAGACACTTTGCAGTCTTAGGAGCCATTAATCATAGAGTGTTAGATACTTTATCAAGGTATGCCTCTTTAGACATTCACGCAACATAATCTTCTTAACTGATACACATAGTCAAAAAGGTAGTTTGTAAGGGACACTATACTAGTGAGATGAATCTTTCTCCTGTCAATGTTGAAGTGAATCAAAGTTCTGATATTGGAATTGTTCAATCATCAATTAGAAATGGTTAGGGTGGGATTTTATTGGTGTGGTTGTTAATTATTAATGACCATATGAGATGAAGTGAATTGATATGTGACATAAGAAGTTCCTCAGGCTGAGCCATTGCATGCTAAATGACATGAGTTCGATTGTGAAAATGACGGAGCAAAGGCCTTCAATCAATTGTCAGTTGGGAATATGATGCCCACCGGAAGCCTGAAGCGACATACCTATTTTGAATAACAACGCAAAATTCATCCACTTTGAGGTGCGGCAGAGTCTCATCAGCAATTGTCATATGATTCGTTCTGACAGATCAATCACTGCATAACTGTCAATCACATTGAGCAATGAGACAGTCTAGGTGTGATTCAAGAACTTATGTCTGAGTATATGACATGACTAGCTTAGTTTTGTCTAAGCAGGAGCTTCTGACCTCATATGATCCAACTTAAGGTGCAATGTAACTTCAACCATAGGCGAGCGCAGGCTGTGGCTATGCCACAAATATCCTGACACAGGTACTCAAAATCGCTTCAACTGTCTTGATGCAAAGTAGAATTGACAAATAAGCAGTGATTGATTGATCATAACGATATGTGCCCAGGACTCCCCGGTGCATCGGAGATTTCAGCGCATATCTTCATCACAGATCAAGCACAGCTTGTTCACCAATCTCTTCCTTCAATGAAAAAAGACTAGGCAATATTGAGTTCCTGTGTCAAGATATTTGTGGAATAGCTGCGGTAATTGTTGGGCTATGGTTGAAGATCTTTTGTGGCGGAGAATCCTGTGCATATCGTCGTGACAGATCCAGCACTGTATATTCACGCATCCCATTTTGCAATCAAAACAGACTAGTCGATACTGAGGACATGTTTCAAAATATGAGACACATGCTCACTTATTTGTGGAAAAGCCGCAGCTTTTGCTGGCATATCATTGAAGATCTGGCACACCTCTGATCGGCATCCCAGAGAGTCGGAAGCTGAGACATGGCTCAGATAATATTGGCTCCAATACCCCCATTTGTTGCCTGGGTTTTCCTGGCCTATGATCAAAGATCATTTACAACTGAAAACTTGAGTCCTGTCCAGAATAAGCTGCTTCGATATTTATGAAGCCAACTTTGACAAGCTGCGTGTCATTATGGATGTTAGCATTCCAGCCCTGGTGGGCCCCAAGATCGACAGGCTCATCCCGCTCAATGACTCCTGAGATATTAATCAATACTGAATCAATATGTTGAAGGCCCCCGAAAACATGCCATCAACTGTCATCTCTGTATCAACTGTCTGTTGGAGGATGGTTGCCACTGCGCAACTAAACCACAAATGCACAAGCCCAGCCAATTAGTAACCCCATTTAACTCAATATTGACTAAGTAGTATGTTTGGACCACTGCTTCCAAATCGTAATATAGCTTCTACAAGTTCGGGTTCTGTCCAAAGAGCTATGGAACCTTCGGAGTGAGAATCTCAAAAGACTGATTCTCCTCAGCAACTGTGCAAGATGGCCGGCAACTCCTGCACACCCATGTACTGCACTGACTCAAAGAGGCCTATGTTCTCAAATCTTTGAATCAAGACTTAACTGTATTCTGACTAATTATATATTTGGGCCTGCAAAAGTCTAATCTAAAAATATATTATATCGACCAAATTTCATTTTGAGAAGCTTCGAGAGAGAGAACATGGAGAGCTCGAATTATGGGGAGACAGCTACAAACTGTGCAATTATCTGTCAGAGAATGGCTAGGCTGCAATCCTCAGCCATTCAGTCCAAGGATAACTATTTCAACATTAGTGCACGTCAATTCACCGGAACTGCATGCATACGTGCATTATTTCTCTGCATGTTATGCCATGATGTCCCTCCTTACATTCATACCATTATAGAATATCGCTTTCAAACCCAATATTCATTTCAAGGCATCATTGTAGTTGTGATAATCATAATGAATGTGTGATTTAACGATGTGGGATTTAATAGTTTGCCATTTCACCGTGTGATATATAACAGTGTGAGATTTAGCTGTGTGCAATTTAGCATGGTGCGCTAGAATAGCCATTACGCACAAAATCAGAATCTCAGTGAGAATGTATGATCCATCAGTCTGCAATCTTGCCATTGATGAGTGCTTTAATCAATCAGATTACCCCTGAATCATCCATCATACATTACCATTCTATCCCTATGCCTGTATCGCTTGTTTGTGTGCCAACTACTCGCCCGCATCCATGACTAACCACTGCAACATTGTTATGAAGGCTATTCTGCAGACATGGCCCAGATGAATGCATTAAAGGGAAGTTATGGTAATGCTATTGACCGCTAACTTGGCGGCAGTATCCTAATGCAATTGAGTCTCAGGGAAATACATGTCTCTTTCTGGCAGATTGTAATGGCGTGTACACTCACGCTCAGCAGTATCAGGATGTAGTATCATATACGGTTCCACATAATCGGAAGTGCGATCAAGTGTAGAAGTAACTGGTATAATATTCGGTACGGAACTAAGTCTTCATCGCAATGTCAATATATGTTTGGCAGTTACGGAACACTGCACACCTCACATGACCGTCCGGCAACCCTAACCACACATGCTTGACAACGCTGTTACACAGATAATCAACATATGGAGATTCATAATTCTCCTAGGTCGATACCAAACTCTAGTATGAATACTTGCCACTCGGCTGGCACTAACAAGTACACAACCAAATCTATCGAGTTCTGCAGATTCTCAATGTTGCACAAAATACTATGCTATGCGGTCAACGCAAATGCTTGAACTTTTACACATAATGATTATGTTCATAGGAGTCATATGCAGTATCTCATGTCTTCATTCAGGTTCACAGAGCTCAAGTTGTGGCCAACACCAAGGGTTTGTTTATGTTGTGAGTTATCTTCCGGTACATCAGGCTCAATGCTCTATATGTGTTGGCTTTAGCCAACCTCCTATGATTGCATCAGTGCAGAGTGTCGTTCATGGGAATTGCAAACATTCGGTATTGGGAATCCATGTATTCCAGCACACCTCACAATATTCGAAATTGCAATACAGACTGCGGTCCTTGATATACGAATTAACCATTGAAGTCATCTCTCTAGAACCATCTCAAGGTGCGCCTCAAATTGCATCCTCCCTGACAGTGTGCAACTTCTTGCACCATGTATCCTGTTATTGTATTGCAATCAGTCTCATATTTCCTGCTTTTACTCTCTCACTTACATTCTCCAACTCTAGATCTTTGTTACAGCTAATGGAACTTACGTACAACCCTGTGTGCAATTACTATTCACAGATGAATCAAGAAGCACACCTACAGAGATCATGCGGTTCCAAGGAAGAAGTCAATCTTCACTGTCCATCAATTGTTTGCCTTCAGATTATCTGCCTCTGGGCATTGTACTTTGGATGACTCAGCACCCCGATTTGATTAATCCATCATGATCACAAGACAGTCAGATGATCAGTGATGAATACAGTGAGGACACTGGAGAGTCCACCTTATCAGCCAACATTGAAGAAGACTATTTGTTTCATCTACAGGTGGTCCCTCACCTAGGTCAGGCGCACCGGAAGAAGGCATTACGCACAACAAGGTTTCCGCTGCCATAGAAACTGAGCCATGCCAATACTGGCGTTGCAAACCCTGCACTTCCAAATTCCCGAAATCAACCTGTGGCATTGGCACCACCACTGCTCAAAGGCCAAATGTCATCCCACTTCAACAGATTATCCGAGTCTGACTGCATACGTTCTGCCCAGTCACTGGTGTTTCCCAATAAGTCTAATGGAGACCAGAATACTCAACAACCCAAGGCCAGTAGTGATGGAAACGTTCCCCAACACCAAAATTGTACATTTTAGGTAGCCAAAAGACTCTTTAAGGCAATATTATTCCCGAAGTCACCATGGCCAATATTATCCGATGCCAAATACTCGATGGTTGCAGAAGCTTCGAAACTAGCGATCGAAGCCCAGGATGGTTAGTGGGCATTAGCGGGTGCACCTGTAGGTACACTATCTGTGTGTGAATTGCCTGGTAGTCCATCTCTCAAAATTTGTACACCAACACGAGAAGCTGTAAGTTATGAATTCTGTTGAATGCTCTGTTATCATACTTACAGATACTGACTACACATGGAAATATACATATTTCAGACTGAAGATTAGTACAATTCAAGGATAGTTAGCTGATGGGGCACGTCAAACTGTTGTCCTTATTTACCAGTTGGATGTGGGCTCTAACACTGAGCTTCGGATCAAGGTTAAGAGGCTCCTGTTTGATGATACTTACATCTCCATGGTGGGCGATGACAAGAATTCTTGGTTCACCCGAACGGAAGTACTTGATCTCATTTGGGAACAATTTTTCTTCACCACCAATTGCTTCGGGTGCCAGCCAACAATATCACAGTATTTTCAACCCCTTGTTCCTCAGACATCAGCATTGGCAGCCACAACTATTTATTGGGTGCAGTCTGAATATGCCAGTGGATAGAAGGCCATGGGTATGTTTTCTCAAGATGAATATGGAGGTACATTTGGCCCATCCCCTGTGATCAATTGTACTGTAGAAGCTGCCATACAATCAATTACAGGTCATTGGGGGCATCACACCCGCACACTGCCTCCCCCCCCCCAAACCCCCGGCGGCCCAACTCCACCACAATGAGCGCTCCTCAATCGTCTTCAGAGCACTTCAGCCTGGTTTGAACCTCATCTATTTCACGCAGTGGTGAATATCTCCTCTCAGCGCACCTCTATCGCGTTCCGCACACAAGACCCTGCGATTGGTGCTCCTCAGCTGGGGTTAACAGCTCTTCAATTCCAACCGGTGCTCTTATCATCCATTCCACACTCCTTGCCCCACCTATTTTCTCCCCTCCTGCTCAGCAATAAGCACTCCTCAATTCCTTTGGGGCTCCGCTGCATGGATTGACTCTCCTCCATTTCATTCTGCACTCCAAAACCCACACTGCTTCAGTACTCCTCAATTACATTTTGCACTCCTTAACTCATCATATATCAGTGCTCCTCAGCTTAAACTTGATGTTCTTCTTTTTCATTGTACGCTTCTCCAATACCTTTTGTGGTACTCCTCTTTTCAACACACCACTCCCCATTTGGCAATCCTCCTTTCCCTTGGGAGTTGTTCGCATTGTGCATCCGAATGTACCATATTGCTTCTCATACCCTCATTCGGGTTTGCAGCTACTTATTGATAGATATCAGAAATCAACCCACAGGTCATTGGAATTCCATGTCATTGGTTCCCAAGGCACAAATAATGAGCAACTACAAGGAAGGCCTCCAGCTGCTTTGTGCTATTGATGAATTGTATGTCGCTGCTTTCATTGGACCTGAGGAGATGTGCGATGGAGTGGATGACATCGACAACATGTTGATTGATATTTTTCGATCTCTGAATTGGGTTGTTTCTTCAGGGTACCTGGGTTAATGTTTGAATCTCTCGCCTTTTCTTTTGTTTCCATAAGGTAGCGAGGCACAAAATACAGTGTTGAACAAGATGACCCCTCATATGATTCAGGAGTGATATTTAACAATAATCCACGTATAATATTGGCTGTTGAGGAAAGTCAATTGCTCATGTATATCCAAGGACTCCCAGATAACGCCTGCAGTCCTCAGAATAAATATCCATAGAAACCCAGGCATCGTTCAGATTTTTTTCGTGATTCCCGCGTTGGTTCGGCAACACTCCCAGGTGCACCCAACATTCTCTCCAGCACTCTGACCGGCACCCAACCGTATCAAAATCACTGTCATCATACTTCTGTATCAGTCATCGGGGATCCCAGCAACCTCTGTAACTGTCATCAGTGATCCCAGTTACTCTGAAGGCCTGCCGGAATACCCTCGTAGGGTCTAATACTCTCCTGAAATTGACATTTCTAATTTTGCACTCTTCATCCTCTCAGACACTCTTGGAGTCGTCCAGAGACTAAAATGCATTTTGATGATGAATGGCGTGGTAAGGAGATGATAACACTTGCAAGTGTGATTGTTCCGGTTTGGGCGGCGACTCTTTTAAAACCTTCAGCAATCCAATGGAGGCCCTTCACAGAAGCCCTTTTGTACGTCAAGAACTTATTGTATGTTCACCTTATGGCACAGTACTAGTACAATACTGAGGCAACAATCGAGTACATGGAGAATTATCTGAGGGAGTTCCATTGTTACTAGGATGTTTTCAGTCGATTCCGTGCCAGTAAATCTACAGGAAAGTCTAAATAGCATTGAAAACAAGCTTCCTTTAGACAAACAGCAGGAATGGGAGAGTGACCCTGCTTCAAAGAACATTCTTCGGCTGCAAGGGGTTATCGCGTTGAAGAAGATAAAGTGCTGCACCAGTTAGCAATTGCACCACATTGTAACTGCGACATGTGACCCGAGGCCAGGTAAGCGCGATTGCATATAGATCACCGCTGCGACACTTAGATCAGTATGGAATATCTTACCTCCATACTGTTCATCTATACTCACTCGCTCTGGTATGCCACCATATACCATACCATACGTCTGCGGCTAGAGGTGGGCGTACGTGCATTTACACACATCTTGTTGTCGAATCAGATTTCAACATCATGATCATACATTTCCTGAACTACCTCTCTGACCATATCCGCCAGCTTGGCAACCTCTTAAATATACACTCTGAACTCTGAGAAAAGCGATGCTGGATCATGATCAAGCATACCAACAATCGAATCATCATAAGGTGGCCTTCCAGATATTGCTAAACAAAGCCCCAAAGGAGATGTTTCAGTATCAACAGCTGAATTCAAACACAGTAACACAACGTCGCGACGATGATATAGCTCTAACCACAGTGCCTACCAAGTGAATGATGAACAACCAGTGACCAGAAATTACCATTCTTAATGACTTGGCCAAGTGGTGTGCAATGCCAAATGGGGAGCTAGAGAATCACATTGATTGGTGTTTGAAGAGATTTGCCGACTACACAGACTACGTCGATCATGATCTGTATTCCAGTCATTCCAACAATGCACAAATTATTCCCTACCACGCAGTAGCCCTTCCAGTGACATCATTTCACTGCGACAAGCAAGCAGTTCATATGGTTCATTGCAGTGGGTCCACAATGTAGAAAAGCCTAAGCTACCAAAAAATGATACAGTGCATCTCTGGATGGGGACAGGTCCAGATAGCCACTTTATGTCATCTGAGGGAAGCATTCCTGCACTGTTGAAGTGTCATTTTGTCATCGAGGATGCTGATTGGAGGGTTAAAGGACTCCTTGCCTTGTTTCAGACATTCACACCCAGGGTGATATGTTAGACTGCTGGCATGATAATTGTCGGAGAGAGGCATCAACCTCCGATGCAACCCTTGCACGATGGATGACACCATCGTAAACCTCTTTGTAGCATTAGAATCTTTAGTATTGTCTCTATAAGAGTGATCCAAGCAGCTGTACACCATGCTCCGCTGACACCGCAGCCAGATTGCTCACCGGGGTACATGATCCACAGTATTGGCTTGATTCCTTTCAGTTTGGGCTACATATGGATTATTCGACTGGATGCTTGAAGTAATCATTGCAGCGATATATTGAAATCTGATGACTGTTTTTGCTGGCTGTCTCAATTATGGTAATGGGAGTTGTGCAGGCTTGTGTATACTCGATGTCTTAAGATATTAAATAGTTAAGAATATTCTTGAAATCATTGGAACAGTTCAAAAAACTGTTGAAACGATAAAAATCCAGAGGACCAATATGAAAGAAACAAGTGCAATCAATCAGGTTAAGCCACTGAAGGTGTTTTGAAATGGCTTGATGAGGCGATCCCATCATTGAACACTTCGAAGTATGGTGGAATATTGCAAATACTTCTCTCGGATGATATGTAGAGAATGTTGAGAATGATCGGTGGGTAGGGTTCATTATTGGAAACCAATTTCGTTTGTTGCTGATGAAGAGATACTGCACAATAAGGAACCTAACTACATACGTACATGTGCATTTCACTTACTTAGTCCCACAACTGATGAATGCTCTATAGAACACCTCTTGACAGATTCTGTGCACAGGGAAATGGCACATCCTGTGGTTGGTGGTAAAAACCCCTGCTGATGGCATTTGTACCGGCCCAAGATCCTTAAGAGAGTAAAATAAACAATGGACACCAAATGGATCATGTCCAATCCCACTCCTTCAAGTTCAATCAAGGTTGAGGCTTTGCTGGATTCTGTAGTGCAAACTTGACAAACAATTTCCATGTATATCCACGGTTTTTGCCGCTTCTCAGCTAGTTCATATGTTGCTGCATTTCTTCCACTCTACCAGATTGTGCAGCTCTAGGTAACAACAGCTGGAGTTGAGGATATGGATAATTTCCGTTTGATTATCAATAGTATTGGCAATGGATTGGAGATACCACCCAGTCATCTGGTTTCGGACTATAAACACAGTTATGTTCAGTTGCTCCACCACTTCAACAATCCAACCCCCTATCGCTTCATCACCCAGACCTGTGTCTTTACCCATTATCACGTGCTGTTTGCCACCAATGGCTAGAGGCGTCTGTTGCAAGCTCCAGTTCCGCTTTTCGGAGTTTTCCATTTATGGTCACTTCCAGATATCCTACTGTGAATGTGAAAATGTTAACTTGGTATGTCATTGTCATGGTGAGATGCATTTACCACCTTGATAGTCAAGATAAAGAGAGATACAATCTCTGCCCCATCAATATAATGAGCGTTAATGCAATATCAACTATTTTTTGGTATTGTGTTTTGGATACTTCGCATATCAATTGGTTGCAAACAGTTATTAAGGCAATATTCGCCGCAATTATAGGCAGAACAGAATGTAATAAAATCCGTGCCCCGTTTTGAAACTGGGTGTTGTCCAAATGTCAACATTTATTGTTCTTTAGAGTCCGGTTATGAGTGTTGGAAAGAGGTCCGAGTGCGCCGGCTGTGGGCAGAGTTTAATCCTGAACAGAAACATCATTCTGGGTTCTGAACCCTTACTAGGTATCTGGCACAGCCTAGTACCCAAGACATAACATTGAACTGACTGTGCATGGCTGGATTGAAACCTGTCTGGGGTTCCATCTTACAGTTTCTTCAAGTGTGACTACAATCATGTATTGCAGTTCCGAATATATCAACACATCATTAATCTGTAGATTATGCAGTGTTATCATCTCTTTCACTTCACGATTTCAGATTTGTGATCGAACGTATATATGTTGATTGTCAATGAAATATGGCCAAATGTTATGACAAATTGACAAAAGATGTCGATAGCCACTGAATCAATGTTGGATGGATAGCAAATCTGGAAGTGAGAGGTGAATGTGCACCTAAATGTTCACAATGCAGCTACTGATTATATTGCGACATCATTCGAAATCAAAAACATAATTGTTGTTAAAAAGCCAGTCTTGGAGAGTCTGGTTTTGAGGTGGGAACTGGCCCCATGGCAAAGGTCAGGGTATGTCATGTGATAAAACCTGTTGCAACAAATCAGTTCCGGTTCCAATTCTAACAGAGAACTGCTTTTGCGTGTTAGAACCCTTGCTATCACACGTGACACACTGTGCCCCATATTGATAATCTGTGTCAATGCTGCATCAATGATTTTTGACTTTGGGTCATGTTTAATCAAACAGCGATGGAGTTGGGATAGTCCATTTACAAAGTTTTGATCGGTTTTATACACCAAAACACATATGATTCCATGATTGCAGCGTGGTGCATAAAATCTGTTGTTAATGTTGGTGAGGAGTGTTACCAACCGGTCTGGGTAACCTGCCTGCTGTCCGGGTTCATGCTGCAAAAATGATTCTCTTCTGTTCCAGACCTGACCAACAACTCCCCCAACTTCCTCATGGCAGGGCAAACCAAAACCCGAATACATCAACGCACTGATTTTGCGGAGTTTCAAAGGCCCACAGGTTCGAATCCCCCGTTCTGCCTTTCCGGCTGTTTTATTTTTCGTTTTGAAAGTATGGGCGGCCTGTATAATGAGAATATTGCGAGACAAGCTCTCTTCCCCAATCTTAGAATGAGCTTCAACTTAGTGTGAATGATTTTTGGACTTGTAAGTCAAGCAATTAAAGTGGGATTTGGTAGTTGCTATACATAATCAATGTACAGGCTGCCTTTATAGGGAAAAGCCAATGCAACACACTCCCTACCTGATTTTGACAATCCGAGTCAACAGAGGATCAACAATGTATAGCCTTTCATCATGGATACCCAAAGCATGGTGTAGTCATGTTCTACTCACCTTTCTACAGTTCTATGATTACTAGCTAACCAAGAAATACAGTCTTAGGTGCTGTTCCACCTCCCCTCGGATCTACCCCTTCCAGATCAAACCAGTTCATGTACTTCTACAATCCTGAGCACATCAGAAAAATGTAAATCGGTCCGGAAGCCATACGCAAACCTCCCAGACACTCCGGTATCTCTCACCAGTGCTTCTAAGTATTTCCAGATGCTTCCAGCCCCCCCTGGTGATTTGCAAAGTGCTCTCAGACTCTGCAAGAGCATCCTCAGGTGCTCCTGAGAGCACCGGCTGTTATGGAGGTGCATTCAGGATGCTACGAGATTTGACTATTAGAGTACTCAAATTATGGAGCTGCTGAGACCACTCCACAGGTCTGCGGGAGACTACGAGAGCAGCTGAGACCTCAGCACAGGTCCGCAGGAGACTTCATGAGCAGCTGAGATCTCGGCACAAGCTCTGCGTGAGACTTGATGCCATATTCTCACACCAGTGGTTCTTAGCGTTCCACAACCACAAGGCATTTCATCTATCATATTCGTATTTGTTACAGTCACACGATTTGCTACATCATAATATGGCATGAATTATCTAAGTCTCACTATATACTGAGATACAGAGATAACGGAGATGGACTCAGCGACAGGAAGTATATAGTTGGAAGACCCCGGGGTAGATAGACATCATCTCATTATACGAAATACACACTCTATCTTTCCCAGCTCTTTGTCTCATGCACTCTTGCCGAGCTTTCATAGATCCAATTAGTGTGATTACTCACACACTTTTGCCAAGCGTTCATAGATGCACGCAATTTGTGTGGTTCATCATGGCCGGGTATCCCTTCATATCCTCTCACCTTCTTCCTACCCTCCTCGAGCCAGAACCGCTCTATCTCACAAATTCCCTTCGGATGCCATGCGAGGTGCGGCGGAGTGTTGATGATGGGCTGTCTGCCTTCTAGCTCTAGCGTTTCACCACACCGTGATCGAGTGAACTTAGAGATGCACTTTGAGTCCGTGATCGAGCGAGTTTGGAGATGCATGTGGAGGCCGTGATCGTGCGAACTTGGAGGCCGTAATCGTGCGAGTTTGGAGATACACTTGGAGGCTGTGATCGAGCGAGTTTGGAGATGCACTCCGAGGTCGTGATCGAGCGAGTTTCGAGATGCACTTGGAAGGCCGTGATCGTGCGAACTTGGAGGCCGTAATCGTGCGAGTTTGGAGATACACTTGGAGGCCGTGATCGAGTGAACTTAGAGATGCACTCCGAGATCGTGATCGAGCGAGTTTGGAGATGCAGTTGGAAGCCATGATCGTGCGAACTTGGAGGCCGTAATCGAGCGAGTTTGGAGATGCACTTGGAGGCCATGATCGTGCGAACTTGGAGGCCGTAATCGAGCGAGTTTGGAATACACATGGAAGCCGTGATCGAGCGAGTTTGGAGATGCACTTGGAGGCAGGAATCGAGCGAGATTGGAGGTACACTTGGAGGCCGTGATCGAGCGAATTTGGTGATACACTTTGGAGGCCGTGATCGAGCGAGATTGGACGAGTACTTAGAGCCAGTCGATGGACGGCGCGCCGGGTGCTGAGACTCTATTCATCAGTTAGTTGACTCGCAAACGTGGGAATGTGACAAGGTGACTTTACCTTTGAGCGCTCATGGCGACCTAGCTGATGGCGGTTGATCGGGTAAGGAGGCATGCCGGAAGCTGTTACGGGGGTGTTTAGATCCCAATAATCAATACAATATTTATTGTTCTAAGTACGGCCGCCTATCTAGGAAACTCTTTCTCTCCTCGTCTTATCCTAAGACTCAACCTCTTATATCTGCGTACAAGACTGCCCCAAATCAAACCTCCTCCAAAGCAGGTCTCCTTCGTAAATGAAGATCAAACTTCCCCGTCGAAGAACCACTCCTCTGCCCACTCCTCAAATGGTGCCACACCGGTGTTCAAGTACCGCGACACTAGGTGGTCGATATTCTCGAGTTAGTAAAAACGAAATACCACGCGGTAAGTGTGGGTAAAATGTGCTTCTGCCAACTAAGGAAGTAACTCTCTGAATAGTATGACGACTTGTGGCTGAGCATATTCGGATTGTATCAGTTGTTGAACACTCATCTGTAGCCTGGTCTCTGAGATGTTTGAGAGTAGTAATGGTGAAAAGTTTTTTTCAAAGTAGATGGAATTAGTAATAATATTTTAAGATCGTCTTTGGTGCTTCTGTGTTGACTATTGATCACTGCTTGCTTCCTTCAAATCCCAAGCTCCATAGCTCCCCTTTTATAACAACATCCTGAGGCCTTCCCTCGCTGTTATCTTCTTACTATGATGCCTTATCTACACCATGATTTGAAAGAATTACGCTACTGACTATCAGGCCATCCATCGCACGCATCAGCCGGACTGAATCACAATAGTACGAGTCGGTAGTTGGAACATGCACCAACCAAGTTGATGATGCTTATCGCCTCTTAAATCCCTCATGCCACTGATTTATTTAATTGTGTCATGGATTCAATCGGCGACCAACCAATGCGATGCCAACATTGATGATTGACGCGTACGCTCGTTTCCGATCCGAGGTTACATTACAATCCAGCCTCCTCAAGCCAACAAGTGGGGCTCGCTCCAACCTAATGCCTACGTCATTAATCCCTCAGTTACGTCATGCCCAGGTCGACACTATTCTCTGGACCAGAAGTTGCTTCACAGTATTCTGGCAGGTTACGGGTAGGTGTGACGAGTCCTCTTGATCGCATTTGACTATCATATGCCGTGCATGACCACCATTCATGTCCCGCATAGTTTCTGGGCAAGAAGAAAGATAGTGATACTACACATCTCTTCATGTGACTGAAATGAACTCCCGCTAAAGATCATATCACTGACCAGTTTGATTGTCACATGCATAGGTGTTATGCATATCGTAATATGTATGTATGCTGTAACCATAATTCAAGTATCATTATCGCTTGTCTGGAAGAGCCCCTAACAGAAGCTGACGCAACATTCAGGTGTCAACTCATAATCATGAGAATGAAAGAAAGACAAACAATGCTGGTTGGATGCTGTACTCGGTGTATGCTGGCCTGGGTATATGCTGTACCAGGTGTATGTTGTACTAGATGGATACCGTATTCGGTGTCAACTGATAATCATTTCATTCAGAGATGGAGAGGGATGCCTTAACTTTGTGTTCTGCGATGATGGTACAGTGGTGGACAAGAAAGAGAGACATGGGGGAGGAAGATGAGAATGAGATGGAGGATATGAGCGAAGATGGGACATGACGGGTACATCTCGTCTGATTGGGTTGGGAACACCTCGTATCGGTGAAATTACAAACTGGTTTGGGACTGGTATCTGCCATATCCGGGATGGTAAATTGACTCGCACACCCAATTCTCTAAGTCCCGGTTTCTCATGATGATTTACCCCATCTCTCTCCTTTTCATCCTCAACTCTACAATCATCTACGAACACGAAGTTAAGTCATCCCTCTCTGTCTCTCCATGCCATACATAAGAGATAACACCGACTAAATCATACACCACGTACAGCACACACTGAGCACGGCATATACTGCATACTACATCATCCCAAGATTGACTGTCTTCTGCTCTCAGCCAGTCTTTCAGCTATCAGTGGACTATTTTATACTCAATTCTCAACATTCCCACGATTATGAGTTAACGAATGACTAGAGTCCCAGCTGCTGTCACACCTCCCTCCCGAACAACCACCTCCACATTGACCACCTGCAAGTACTCCACCAATTTCGGTTGATCAAGGCCTCCAAGTGCCTTTCCATACTTGTCTGACCATGGCCTCCAAGTGCATCACTGAGTTACATGATCTTGCCGTCGAAGTGCATCTTCTGACGTACTCGATCACGGTATTCAAGTGACTATCCGAACTCATTTGATCGCGGCCTCCAAGTACATTTCCCACTTCACACAATCCTGGTGTCCAAGTGCATCTCTACGTTCTGTCACTCAGTGTCTCCAGGTGCTCCCGCAATTACGCTCTGGTACCGTATGCAGCCAGATTGGCCGTATACATATATTGATAGACAGATTGATAGATAATCCATGCCATATGGTGATGAAGTGAATCTTGTGACTCAAACAAAGATGAATGTGATACATGATATTCCGTGAGGTTATGACTGTCTAAGAACCACTGCTGTGAGAATACGGCACTGAGTCACCCGCACAGCTGATCAGAGGTCCCTAGCTGGTCTCGAAGTCTCATCTGCTGCTAAATTCGACGATCCTACAAGTCAAATCTCCTACCATCTGGAATGCACCTCCATAACGGCTGGTGTTCTCAGGAGTACCTGAGAATCCTCTTTCACAGTCTGAGAGCACTTTGCTTAACTGCAGTAGGCCTGGCAACATCTGGAATCACTTGGTAGCACTGGTGAGGTCTACGGGAGTGTCTGGGTGGTATGTTTGTGGCTGCCGGACCAATTTACATTTTGCTGATGGAGAGATAGAGAGGGATAACTGAACTCTGTCTTGTTAAGTGATGGTATAGTTGAGAACAAGAAGTAGAGAGATGAGAATTGATGGGAAAATTCGTCATGGCATATTGGAACATAGCAAATTTCATGTGCGAGCCAATTGACCATCCCCGTTAGGGCAGGTACAAGAACCGATCCGGTGTATAATTACACACACACAAGGGTGTCCCAACTAATTAGGGAAGTCGAACCTCTGATTTGTCATATCGTCTTGTATCCTCCACATCATTCTCATCTTCATCCCCATCTCTCTCTTCCTTATCCACAACTCTACCATCTTTGCAGAACGCAAAGTTAAGTCATCCCTCCCCATCACTCCACGCCATGATCATGAGTTGACAGCTAGTACAGCATACACCAGGTACAGCATATACTGGGTACAGCATACACCGAGGACAGTATACACTGATGGCAGCATCCACGCAAGATGGTTTGTCTTCCCTTCATTCTCATTATTACAAGATGATCCCTGAATGTAGGTTCAGCTTCTGGTGTGCCTCCTTATACGATAGACTGCCATCACCCAACTCTCCATGCGAGCTCAATCGTAAGGTTACCATCTCACAATCCCACAGTTACAAGTGAACTACCTAATGAATTGATTGTCTCCGCCGAACACACCATCCATTAACAGCCTCCACGTACTCATCCAATCTCACTTGATCACCACCTGAATGTGCATCTCCAAACTCGCTTGATCACGATCTCACAGTGCATCTCTTAGTTCATTTGATTTTGCCCTCCAAGTGTTTCTCCATGCTCACGTGATCATACCCTCCAGGTGTAGCTCCAAACTCAAACGATTACGGTCTCCATGTTCGCACAATCACGGCCTCCCAGTACATCTCCAAACTTGCTCGATCATGGCTTCCAATTGCACCTCCAAACTCGCTCGATCTGTCCATGCAAGTGTATCTCCCAACTCGGACGATTACGGCTTCCTAATTCACACAATCACGGCCTTCCAAGTGCATCACCTAACTGGCTTGATCACGGCCTAGGTGTGCATATCCATATTCACTCTATCACAGCCTCAGACAGTATCTCCTAACTCGCTGAATTACAGCCTCCAAGTTCGCACGATAGCGGCCTCCAAGTGTATCTCGAAACCTGGTCGATTATAACCCGTGATTTCACTCGATCACGGCTTTCCAAGTGTATGTTCAAATACACTCGATTACCGCGACCAAGTGCATTTCCAAACTCGCTCAATCACAGCCTCGGAGTGTATTTCTCAGTTCACTTGATCGTCATTTTCAGGCGAACCTCGAAATGCTGTCAAGCACTGTCTGCAGGCAGTCATATATACTGTCTGTGGATAGATTGCTATATAGATACATTGATGAGAATACAAGCTGAATACATGTGTCATAACAATCGTTGAATGATCAGTAATAACTATGATTTCCAGATGCACCAGCAGCGTTCCCAAAGAAGATGTTTCTCTAAACTGCTCTACAGTGATTTGAGGTGCTCCCAGGCTTGTTGCCGGCGCTCCCAGCTGCACCCAGACTTCTCATTGGTGCTTCCAGACTTGTCGTCAGTGGTCCCAGTGATGTCGTCGGTTCTCTCAGACTTGTAGCCGGCCATCCCAGGTGATCCCAGGTGCACACAAAGTTCTCTCCAGCGCACCGAGGTGCTTCAAAACTTATCAGAATCACTCCCATCGTACTCCTGTACCAGTCTTCACAGATCCAAGTTATTCTGAAGGCGAGCCAGAATATCCCCTTAGGGTCCGCCACTCTCCGTAAATTGATGCCTCAAAGTTTGCACTCCACATTCTCTCAGACACTCCTGGAGGCTTCCGGGGACTAAAATACAATTTGTTAATGCAACAATAATGTCGGGGGGGGCAGCTCCAATGTTGGTTAATGGCTGCCATTACATTCATCTGAGTTTCTCAATCCAAGATTCAGTGGCAAATGGGCAAAATAATTGTAGATTATGGTAAGCACACACGTGCACTCACGCAGCTCATAGCAAGCTTCCTGGTGACTCCTGCGCAACACCCAACCACTAGTCATCTATAGTCGATACATATTGATGTGCATGTGGGCCTATGGAACTATGTACAACTTGCGGCTGGAGATGGACTTAGACCGGTTATCACTGCCTGCTATCATTGCTGCCATTCTGGTAGTGAACACTATCACTGAGAGTCTGTTTCAAAGCCTGCTTAGGAGCCTTCTTTTGAGCCTGCTTCAGAGCCTGCTTGAGAGTCACTTGGAAATCCTGCTGGAGAGCATTTCTGAGAGCACCTTGCATTGGAAGTAGTAGAATTTTCCATCCAAAGCTTTGGATAGATGTAAAATCCTGTGTTTGTGGAAGCTTTGGCTGATAGACAGATCAAATTCTGTGGAAGCTTTGATGCTAGCATTAACGTAGCCAACCTAATAGTCAAATTTCTTCTGATACTATGATCACCCTCACCAACACCATCATTATCACCATCATCACCCATACTATAATCCGGATCATCAGTATTAACATCATCACGTTGACGCCGGAATATGCAAACAAACTGCCACATTCGGTGGGAAGTGAGCATTAGATTCCACTGGAAGCTCTGACTCAGAGACCTGCTCTCCCCAAAATTCAATTGTCAACCATTCATGCAAAATGGTAGACTGGAAATGTAAACACCATGACCAGAAGGCGTTGACAGATCTCATTGCGGTGGCAGCGCCAACTATAGCATTCAGACTATGATATTGAGTGATGTCATGATTTCAGCCACTGCCACTGGTCTCCTGCCTCCTGGTGCCTACCACTTGCAACACCGCCACTCTCTGGATCAGGCTCCCAGGAGCATTCATGGGAGCATATAATCAAGTTAGATTTGGTGTGTCGTGCCTTGGGAGAGTGTACTTGGAAGCAGGCTGAGGAGTGTGCTTGAGAGCGTCATGAGAGCTCACTTGGGAGCGTATAGTCAAGCCGGCTGGGAGCGTGCAATGGAGTGCAATTCAGAGTGTATTTGAGAACGTATTCAGGAATGCGGTTGAGAGCAATCTGTGAGCTTACTTGGTAATGTATTGTCTACCAGGCAGGGAGTATATGAGAGAGTGTGCTCAGAAGTCTGCTTGAAAGTGTCAAGAGAGCCCAGGGGCATGGAATGAAGTGCATTGAGCAGTGTTGTTGAATGCAACATGATGTGTAGTATTGAGCGCACAAAATCACATTGGTACAATAGTAATCTAGTTAATGCACAGGCCCATATGACATTATTGTTCAACCTGTCATATACGCTATAGAATACTGTCCCACAGACAGCTTCTGTATGAGTTACATGTTGTGTAAGGTCATTTTTGCCAGTGTTGCCAATACATCTCCAAACTCAGTCGCTTACAGCCTTGAAGTACATTTCTGAGTTTACCTTGATTGCCACCGGCAAGTACATTCCCAAATTCACATGATCACTGACTCCAATTTTGCACAATCATTTCCACCATGTGTATCTCCAACCTTACTCAATTGCAGGGTTGAAGTGCATCTCTGAGATGACATAATCTTGGCCTTGAAGTGCATTACATATTTCAACAGAATCTTGACCTCCCAGTGTATCTCCAATTTCACGCAATCCTAGCCAGAATGTTTCAGTCACAATTCCCCCAGTCAAGGAAACCAAGCGCACTTCAAAAGTGTTATAAAGAGTGTCTCCAGGTACTCGTCTGAACACTCTTGAGTACCCTCTGCTGCTGGATTATCTATCTCTAGATATATAGGGACATTAAAATGGCTAATTCATCACATACGATAATGTAGTGAATTTTGTGACTGCAACAATGATGAATCTTTTTCACCAAATGCCATGTAGTTATAGAATATTAACAACCACTGAGGTAAGAATATAGCACTATATTTCTTGTAGAGCTCTGCACAGGTCTCAGCATCACATGGTGTCTCCATCCGATCTGGGCTGAGGTATCTGCCACTCCAAAAGTTGACTTTCTTTTCATTAAAATCTCAAAGCATGCTGAGTGCAATACCATAACTTCAGGTACTTTTAGGAGCACCACAAAATGGTCGTGCAGCGTCAGAGAGCATATTGCCGACTATCTGTAGGGCCTGTGTGGAGGTTTATTTAACTGGGAGCACCTGTAAGGTAGACTGCAGTAAGTGTGAAGTGTGCATGTCATTTCTGAACCAATTAACATACTACTGTTGTTGCTTTTACAGCATTTGATTATAGAATGTTCTGTTTCCCCAACAAATACATACCCAACAAGTTCTGAGTTACCCAGCAGCAATCAAGTGGTAGCTGGAATGTCAGGAGTGTTAATACAAGTGTAAAGCATCCAATGACTAATTTGAAGATGGCATTGATCAATTGAAGCCTGATGGTTAGTAATTAACATTTGCAAAGATAAATATCATAATTACTTCTATGGAAGCCTCTTGACTACAGTCATGTATATAAACCAAAAAAAAAGACATTTATTGGAAAAATTCAGTTGATGAACAATTCACATTCAATAATATCTAAGTGTAATAGTGCTGTCATAGTAAGGGGATGAAATGAGGGTGACTTTATATTCTCTTCAGAATCAGACCATCTGTATTTCTGTATAGATGGACATTCATATTGGGTAGTTTGTATCTAGACTTGTGTATAGTTATTGGACATTAATGGAATACTCCAACAATCTCGTTATTTCACTTTATTATATCACTAGCTATATTAATCGCTGCAAGAAAGAGCATTTTTAACATATTCTATTCTGCTAATGATGGATGAAAATGTCTGGAGATATTGTATTATAAGATAAAAGTTGATCATTCCTCATGTGTTTTAAATCAGTTAGACTAAGTATAGCAGAAGATAACTTGCAATGCAGATCAAGGCTCATGAGATTCCCCTGAACATTTACTCATACATGTGTTGCTTTGTGGCTCTCTTCAATTGTATTCAACCAAGCTGCTCAATCATCTACCATTTCTATTTTAAACAAACATAGTTGCAAACATGTGCTTCTTTAATTGCACCGAACAGGCCTAGAACAGTGACATTTCTACACTACAAATATCTGCCATTTTGAAGCTAGAACTGGGTTTGAGATCTTTTGTATGGCAGTAAAAGGCACCGTCTCAATAGCACCCAAATGGAACTATGACATGCTTTCCAAGGGTACCATTTTGCTCCATGTCTTTCATCCGTGAGACCTGTCTCCCGGTGCCAATTCTCGTGCCTTTGCTTAGTGCCTTTTCTCTCTCGTGCCTTTCTCCGCACTTGTCTTCTGCGCCTTTTCTTGTCTTTCCCCTTCCAAGTGCATTACAATCAATAAAAGCTTTTGTCACTTCAGAGGCACTGACTACAGGCACCAACTACCAGTGGGAACACCAACTCCTCTGCTCTCTCAACACATCAATCATCTTGACACTCACGCCACTGCCAGTTCTCTCCTTGTAGTTTTTCCGATGCGCCCTACGCTGTCATTGAAGTCTCCAGTGTTGGTGCAGTCGAAGGTTGAGCAGCCAATCAAAGCACTCTACGGGCCAAACTACCGCAATATACAATTTGAGGCTAACACCTCAGCTAATAAAAGGCATTTCCGATAGGGCTCTTGGTCTTGAAAATGCACCACTCCACAAACACGGCAGTAGAAAGCCGCAGCATACAGCACTTTCCAAAAGTCACAAGCCGAAAGGGTATGCAATACATAGCATCAGCACCTTCAAAAAGGCATGAAAACGAGTTCCAGTACCTCCGAGTGCCTGTTTACCGTACAACAAAGTGCTATTTCATTTTCCATTTGTATGGGGAAAAGGTACGAAAAGCACATTTCCGACTCCAATTGAGACACACTAGCTATTATTCTCATTGTAGTCACACACCGACATACATAGCTCGGCCAGTAAGATCTAGAAGGTATTTGCTTGTTTTAATCATACTGCATTCACCTATCTAGAGTATGGCACTGCCCACTTCCCCTCCCCCTCCAGATGGGTTGCTCGGTGGGGAGTAGCCTTCTTACCTTTCGCCTTCTGTAACAAACGAATGCAATATGTATGGTAGCACACAGAGACAAAATACACATAAGAGAAAGACCACTAAATACACTGTGCTCAGCGGCGTAAGAATTTCCGGACCTCCGTAGCCGCAAGGAAGTGCATCACCGCCTGATTTCAGATTGCACTTCTCCTTGGAAAATTGCTCGGATATTTGCACATGCCTGCATCTTCCCTCTTTCTAGCTAGTTGCCCGCTGAACTGTTTTCTATATCCCCCGCCGCTCATTTTTCCACCGCGTGCAGTAGCGGAAGAGATTGTCGTGCATCTGGGCCGACTTCCAGCACCACCAGCACTGATCGTCGTCTCGCTGCCCGAATCGCTTGAGATATGTCGTTGAGGGAGCATGCCCGTATTTCAGTTGGTATTATCGTGTGGTGAGAGACCTTTTGCTCTTCATCGGCATAGGCCTTCGACTTCCAGAATTCCCACTCTGTTTACCGTTGAGATGTACACATGCTCCCTCACTCTCCTTCTACGACCCCCCCGCCCCAGGTTGGGCTGCGATCGGCTTCTTCGGTCCCCGGATGCCAAATCGTTCCGGGATCCAGAAGGTCTAACGGAGATGTAGCGAGCCATCAAGTAGAAAGAAAGATGTTGGATTGTGTACCGTACAAAAGTGACTTTCTTTCGAGCTATCTAAGGGTAAACTCTATGCATTGATAGACAAGAAGAATCTGGAGGTCCTGCGCCGATGATAAAGTGGCACTCGCGGTGGCGAGTAGCCGGTGGCGTGTGAGTAATCGTGAAGGGGGTCTATCTGTATGAGCCTGCCAACTTCATAAATTGTTGGCAGAGTAAGATGACGTGAAATATCTGCTCGATGCGCTCTAAATGAATACAATCTCAGATCATGAATCCGCTGAGCCGTTCTTCAGTGGCGGCCAATTCTTGTTTTTAGAGGGGGGATACCCTTGGAGTGGAGTGCGTCAGGGAACATACAGCCGAGTGAATCTGGGAAGCATAGAGTTGACCGCAACTGGGAGTGTGCAATCAAGTGCACTTGGAGATTGCAGTCGATCGTTACTAGGAAAGGAGTCAAGGACTGATAGGAGCTGCACAAAGTTCGAATTTCAGATATTGTGCACAGCACCGGGCAAGATTACATGGCGTTATGCAAGTTTATTTTGGACGAAAATTGTCTTCCATAAGTGCGAGACGGGATGGAAGACCTGGAGGTAATCTTGCGACAGTATTCTTGGCGTTATCAGTACAAGTAGCATGTGGCAGCAAGCGAAGTTTGCATGTGATTGTCCAACTTTGGTTCTAAATCGTTCTTGTTTTGCTGCATAAATCCTCGAATTTTTATTCTCTTCAGCGGTACCCTGTATTTCTCAACTCGGAATTTAGGTCGAACGTCGTGGGGTAGTCTGCTTGTAATTACCTGTAGGTAAGCTTCCAGGCCTGTGAGCTATTTATTTGCCTGCGGGCATGCTTGAAACTAACTTGTACAGTACTGCTCCACCCTGTTGACGGAAATGCTCCGTACCTGGATGGGATCTGCGGAATGGGCGCCCCTTCTGTGGAATGCGTAGTGTTTAGCGTGATCCGCCATCGGGGCACACACACGGAATCTGCCAAACAGGGTGGTACTTTGTGTGTGGTAACCTCGGTTGTCACCACCGCAACGGCACAATACAATCACTCATAAATTAGCCCACGAATCATCGCCGTCACTACCCTTGACGTCCACCATCGCTCAAATCTTTTTTAGCTGCACTGTATCACCACCACCACCAGAAAAATCCCGCTCATTGTTTTTTGTTTCCTTTTTTAGCACCAAGTATTAAGGCGATGGCGGTTGGGAGGTGGTGGTGGCAATGGTGGGGGGCGGTTGTTGCGGTGTTAATAGCGAGATGATTATGACTTGCGGACTAATTTTATGAATGGTGATGGCGTTGTGGTAGTGACATTGCAACGAAGTTACCAAAGTATCGCTGCGGCTCTGTCATTTCTCATATGTATCAAATGCGGTTGCAGGGTTTGTACCAGTGGCCAATCAATGCTCACCGCGTATGCGCAAATGAATCCGTTTATTCTTGCACGGTGTCGCCCCACTTACCTTTTCTGCACGACGTGCAGAAGGCGGGGTAAGCAACTTACAATTTCTTAATAAGGAGGTTGTGGAGCAGCAAAGCTAACCATTGTCAACATTTTCGCTGGATCCCGAACAATACGTGCTTATTCCACACTAAATCGCACGACTGACCACGAGCTCCCACTATGGCGAAGATCAGAAAGCGAGATAAGCTGTCACATTATCTCCCATTCCGGCGGAATACCTGTAGCGCAGCAACCAGTTCTACAGTACCCTCGGTCGTCGTAGGAGATGTGGCCTCAATGCACCCATCACAATTCCTTACAACGCCAACCTCAGCTGAAGCCCACCCTGGGAATACGAGCGTGGATATTGCGATATTCAGATTAGATTCGTTAAATCAATTTGGGCCAACGACAGCCAATGATACTGTGCAAACAGATACGACAAAAAGCGATCGAGGAAAAGAAAAACGTGCTGTCTGCATACAAACTACTGTTCGCGATACCGAACGGCCCTCGTTATGGATCAAGGCGTTCAACCAATTGTCCTCAACGGAGAGTACAATACTTGCACCCTTCCATCCAAGTTCCGATAGCAAGGATGTCATGACAACATTAGAGGAAATTCGAGAGGAAATGGAAAAGGCAGTGGCTTGTAACCGCGATAGGGCATGGACTATTAAATGGAGGGGTGACGATATTGTACTGCGCGATGTTGCTATGAAGATTGTGCAGTGGGTAGACAAGTTCAAGCAGATCGGCGACATCGCCGTTCAATATGATCCAGGACATGCTGCACTACCGTGGGCAGTATTCAGATTTCTTCTGCAGGTTAATTCTCTGACACATTTCGCAACAGACTATAAGAGTTTCTTTCTAACCTTCAGCAGATCTGCATGAATAAACAGGACACTGCAGATGCGATTCTAATTGGGCTCGAGAAATCTAGCAACCTTATCAACCGATGCGCTATTTATGAGTCTATATATCTCAAAGATGGCACTACTGCATTGATAACCCTCGAGGAGACAATGTTGCAGCTCTACATCGCTGTATTGAAGTACGTTGTACAAGCTATCAAAGCTTCGAGAAGTGAGTCCTTACAAAACGCTGCATAGTAATCATAGCTGATTCTGCTTAAGAAAATGTCGTGAAGAGCGTATACACCGTGGAGGAACTTTCCCAATCCCTCAGAAATATCGAGGCCTGGGAGGTCGCAGTTGAACATGATGCCAACGCCGCTGGAGCTCAATGTAACTCAGCTTTATCCATAACCAATTTTGACGCCAGTAATTAACTAGTTTTGCAGACACAGCGGGTGAGTTCGGTAGTCTCCACAGAGCTGCGGACGAATTGCGGACGACATCAGCACAACTTGACTGTAAAATCACAAACATCGCCCAAATTCTAGAGGGTATAGCTCGTGAGTACTAGATAGATATGGTCATTGACTCAATCACAATAGTATCTAATAGGACGCAAATTCTGGAATGGATATCGACAATCCTGTACATTAGTCACCACAAGCGTATAGCGAGGGTCGTCTGAACGGCACAGTGGAATGGCTGCTTACAAAGAAGGAGTACTGCGATTGGAGAGCTTCTAATACGTCCAACATGTTGTTACTGCGAGGTATTCGTATGTCACCTGCTTTGTGACAAACCTGAACTCTTAGTAACTTGAAACTCTAAACTAACTAACATGTTGCCAACAGCCGGAGCAGGAAAAACGTATATGGCGTAAGCTGTACACAACCTCCTGCTCTCAAGCAGTTTTAGACTAATATGGCATAGATCTAAGGTCATTGACACTTTGGTTGCGGAACAAGGCCACGCGGAGAAGGTGGCATATTTCTATTGCAGTCGAGCAGAGGAGAATCGCCGTGAACCTATAAGCATACTGAATACACTTGTCCAACAACTCGCGCAAATTGGTGACAGAGTTTTGAAACCGGTGGTAGACATCTACAAAGACCGCGAAAAAATGGTTCAAAAATCATCAAGGCTCACACTGAAAGAAAGCCAGGAGCTGCTCATTAAAGTTACGGACATCTACCCCCGGATAACGATTTGCATTGATGCATTGGACGAAGTGGACCGAGATATCCGGGTAGACCTTTTGAAGTCGCTGAAGTCGGTAGTTGAAAAATCGAGAAATCTGGTCAAAATCTTTGCTACAGCTAGGAATGACCCCGATATTTTGAATCAGTTCAGCACATTTCCTAGGATTGATGTACAGCCTGATGACCATGGCAGTGATATTAACAACTTCATACACTCTGAGGTGGAGCGTGTCGTCACTGACGGGCAGCTGCTTCATGGAAACGTCAGTGACAAGCTTCAACTTGAGATATGCGACGTCCTCGGTACAAGATCCACAGGAATGTAAGTCAAAGATTTCTGAAGAAAGGGTCCGTGTAATCTAATAAATTTTTCTTAGGTTCCAACTAGCTGCGTTACAAATTACCTTACTATGCCAAATGGACACTGAAGTTGACGTCAGTACGAGTCTGAAGGACCTCCCAGGTAGTCTTTTGAGAGCTTATGACGAAATATATCAATGTATTCTCAATCAGAAAAAGAGTGCGCCCCAGCTAGCCCTCCATGCATTCCGTTGGGTCAAATTTTCGTATGAAGCACTAGCATCAAAAACCCTTCTTCATGCTGTCGGCGCCCAAGTTAGTAAATTTGGAGAATACATACAAGAACCGATAGAGACGGACACAATATTGAAAGTTTGCCAAAATCTGCTTGTCTTGGACGAACGCCTGGATACATTCCGGTTTGCACACCTCCCGGTGGAGGAATACCTCGAGACCAAGTTCCTGGCGGAGGGATCAACAGAGGCCGATTGTCATGCTTATATCGCAAAGACCTGTCTTTCATTATTGTGCTCTCCGAGCAACTTCGAGAAATATGACCATAAGGTTGTCACCCATGAAGGAGAGTATAGGAATCGTCATTTGTTACTCTACTCAGCAGCTTTCTGGCCGTGGCACTACTCGTGCTACGAAGCGCTGCAGAAAGACGGTGAATGTGAAGCATTGGTGGTCCTTTGGGAAAAGTTTACCGCGCAGTCTATCTATCGCGGGTGGATACAATATTACCGCTTTGCAATCAAGACGACCAGATGGGGCCTCAAGTTCTGGCAGAACCTCCACTCCTTTCGGAGAGAGCAAGAATCTCCTGACCCTTTATTTTTGGCCTGCATATTTGGGTTGGGTAGAAGGTTCAAAGCTTTATTTAAGGCGCGGCCTGACGTAACGAACATCAATATGGACTATCTGCTTTTTCATACGTGCCGATTTGGATACACGGAGCTTGTACAATATCTATTCGACAACGGCGCCACTGGCAACCTCTCTACAGCAGGCAAGTGTATGTTGACGCCGTTGCACCTTGCATCAAAACAGGGACACGAAGCGGTGGCAAGGTTGCTCCTCGACAAGGGTGCTGAAGTCAGTGCGATTGACATGTTTGGGGCAACACCGCTGCACATTGCGTTAACGCATAGACACGAGGCTATTGCAATGATGCTCCTCGACAGAGGCGCCAACATTTTTGTGACAAGCGAGTATGGACGCAGCTGGACAGGCGAGGCAAAGATGTTCCTGGACAAACGTGCGAAAGTCAGCGTGCTCAACAATTGCGGGTCGACACCACTGCACCTTGCATCAGAAGTAGGGCACGAAGCTGTAGCAACGCTACTCCTTGAAAAATGTGCTGAAGTCTTTTTGTTTTGTTTTAATCATACTGTATTCACTCTATTTAGAGTATGACAGCCCCTTACTCCCCTCCGCCTCCGGGCTAGCCGGCTAGATGGCGGAGCTCAGCTCCTACTACCCGTCGTCCCCTTCTGACAAATGAAAGAAAAGCATCTGATGATCTATATAAACTACAAAGGAAATGTGATGAAATCAGGGAGCGCCCGCCGGCTCTTACTCCTCCTCGGCACGTTTGGGTGGGAACTTCCCGATATCGGTAGCTATCAGGAAGTCCTTCATCGCCTTATCGCACTTCTCCATGGAGAGCAGCTGAGGGATTTGCACGTGTCGGCATCTGCCAGCTCTCCATCCCGTTGCTTTCCACACCTCTTTCCAGAGAGTCTTCTGCTGGTCTCTCCATCGGCTGCAGTAGCGGAAGAGACGCTCCCGCATCTGGGCTACCGTCCTGCCTCCGCTGCCGCTCCATAAGCATTTGTTGTTGTCTGGGTGTCTGAACCGTTTGATTACGTTCCCCCTGGCGCGTGTCCGGATTTCTGTCGGTAGAACCTGGTCGCCAGTGATTTTGTACTATTCATTGCGATGGGTCTCTTGCTCCCAGCTGTGTCTTTTAGTCTGTAGCTATAATGTTTGCTGCATCTGTCAGCCTCCCATTGAGCCTTTACCGGTGTCTTTGCTCCTGAGATTGGTCTTGTCCTGTTTGCCGCCGAGGTTTATACTCGCGCTCGCAATGTGCCTGATCTGCGGCCCTCTCTCGTTAGATTCGCTTGGTGATCTGCTTCCTCATTTCCAGGGATGCCAGTGTGTCCTGGCACCAAGTGGATTTCTGTCTCTATGCCAGCTTTGCGAAGAGTCCTTGCACTCTGCCTAATCCACCTGGCCAGAGGCTGCCCTGGCTCCAGATCCAGGTGCTCCGTTCGTTGAGTGGCTGCTTGCGAGTCGCTGATGACGGCTACCTTCGTCACTCCGTTTGTTTGCAGTGTGTCCCTCGTCTTCACTGACTCCCAGAGTACGAGTCCGATTGCCCACAGCTCTTCATGATTGGCCTCCATTCATCCGGTGCCTAAGTGACTGCGGAAGACTTTCCAGCGGTATCCGTGCATGCACACTGCGGCAGCCTCAACTGTGCTGTCGTCGGATCGCGACCAGTCCAGCCACCACATCCAGACCCTTGCGCCCACTGTGGCCGTGCTTCCTCTGGACCAGTGGATTGCCGCTCTCTTAGCTACCATGTCTTCGCTCAGTATGGCTGTCTTGACAGCCGGCTCTTTGTCCGTGTTAGGCCAGCGCATGGTCTCTGCTTCCCGGCCTTGCACATGCTCCTTGGTGATAACTCTGCATATCGGTGTGCCAGATGTGGGGTGGTCATGTACCACCTGAAGTTTCGAGCCTCACTGTGAATTGTTGCCGCATGGCGTCCAGGGCAACTGGCGCTGGTGTGAGCCCTGACTCTCTCATGTGTGCTCCCATTCGCGTCGTGGGGAGGGCGCCCAGGGTTAATCTAGCTTGCCACTTGCGCAGGAGTTGAAGATTCTCTCGTCTGCCGATCTGTCGGGGTACCACCAGAGTTCGCTTCCATACAGCGGGACGGGTTGAACGCAGGCTTTCTGGACAGCTCGTACTCGCTCAGGGACAGTTCCGTCCATCCTCTTGAGTGAGCACAATTGGGCTTCGCCTGCCCTGGCCTGCTTCAGGCATCGGTTGTGATACTCTTTGAACATCAGGTGGGCATCCATCGAGACTCCCAGCCATCGCGTCGCCTCTTTGTTAAATCGGACGAAACTGTTTGCTCCCTCTATTTTAGCTTTGAGTTTCGGCCGGAGGTGCGTCTTGTGGCCAGGCCTGCTTGTGAAAAGTACTGCCATTGCCTGTGTGGTGTCGAACTGGAGATCTCGTCTGCTGGCCCACTCGATGCGCTCTACTGCGCAGGCTTCAAGTGTTCCAACCACCTGATTCATGTCTTTCCCGGTTGCCACCCATCCAAAGTCATCTACCAACAAAAGTTCTTTGCCTTGAACTCTCACTTCCACCGACTTTTTCAGTCCAGCGGTGTGTATCGCGAACTGAATCAGCAATATGGGTGAGTCTTGCGGGTAGTGTTAGCAACGGCTCCACGTAACCCGCCAGCGGTCCGGGTTTGGACAGCAAAAACTGATCGGTTCTGATCCAGACCCGTCCAAAAAGCCGACCCGCTGACTCTTGGCGGGCCACACCTGGATCCGTACTTGTCAACCCGCGGGTTTCGCTGGGTTTGACTAGACCCGTCGTTTCCAATCTCCGGTTCTGCATTTCAGGTTTCACATTTAAGGTCGCATTCAGATATGCTACTGTTAATCGTACACGATTGACATTGGTATGGCACGGTTCATTTTTGGTGTATTTGCCGCCTTGATGTGCAAAACATGCATACTCATGCGCCCAACCACATCCTGAAAATGACCGTCAACAGAGCGTCAACAGAGCGTCAACAGAGCGTCAACAGAGCATCAACAAAGTGTCAACAGAGTGTCAACAGAGTGTCAACAGAGCGTCAACAGAGCGTCAACAGAGCATCAACAGAGCGTCAACAGAGCGTCAACAGAGCGTCAACAGAGCGTCAACAGAGGGTCAACAGAGTGTCAATAGAGCATCTACTATATTTGGTCGGGCATCCTCTGTAATATGAGTGGTGCTTGATCAAAAGCATCCATAAAAAAGGATATGGCAGCCTGTATAGGCAGATATGTACAGGATATTCAAGTCACATCCACCGGGACAGTAACAACTTATTTCATTTACAGAGCTACCACCAAGTATTCCTGAGCCTTTCAGTGTATGATGACAGTCAAAACGATGGACATAGATAATAACTGCCACATCGTGCTGTGATTAACCATGATGGAAGGCCAACAATCATTGACACTCTGTTGACGCTTATTTTGAAGATGGGGCAGGAAGCCTTTCACTCTCACTTTTGCCTATAAAGGCAGCAAATAATCAGTTTATAACAATGTTCAACCTGTCGCCCCCCAGATTACCAATGATACCTGACCAACAATCGTTGACTCTCCGTTGACACTCATTTTCATGATGGGGTAAGGTCGGTATTGCAATCTGTTTTGCCTACAAAGGCAGGCAAAAATTCCTTTATAACTGACTACAGCCGATCGGAGGGGTGATTTCCCAGGACGCATGACCAAAAATCGTTGACGCTCCGTTGACACTGATTTTCATGAAATGGCAGGGAGGGTATTGCAATCTGGTTAGCCAATACAGGCAGCCAAAAATTCCTTTATAACTGACTACAGGCTATCAGAGGTGTGATTTCCCAGGACTAATGACCAAAAATCGTAGACGCTCCGTTGACGCTCATTTTCATGATGTGGCAGGGAGAGTATTGCAATCTGTTTTGCCTATAAAGGCAGCCAAAAATTCCTTGATGACTGACTACAGCCTATCGGAGGTGTGATTTCCCAGGACTCATAACCAAAAATTGTTGACGCTCCGTTGATCCTCATTTTCATGATGGGGCAGGAAGGGTATTGCAATCTGTTTTGCCTATAAAGGCAGCCAAAAATTCCTTTATGACTGACTACAACCTATCGGAGGTGTGATTCCCCAGGACGCATGACCACAAATCGTTGACAGTCCGTTGATCCTCATTTTCATGATGGAGCAGGGTGGGTATTGCAATCTGTTTTGTCTATAAAGGCCGCTGAGAATTCCTTTATGACTGACTAAAGCCTATCGGAGGTGTAATTTCCCAGGACGCATGACCACAAATCGTTGACGCTCCTTTGACACTTATTTTCATCATGGGGCAGGGAGGGTATTGCAATCTGTTTTGCCTATAAAGCCAGCCAAAAATTCCTTTATGACTAACAACAACCTATCTGGGGTGTGATTTCCCAGGACGCATGACCAAAAATTGTTGACGCTTCGTTCAGGCTCATTTTGCCATGGCTGTATCCACAATATGCAATCATTGAATTTGGCACAGTCCATCATTCACATTCTTTTGGCTTCCTTTCTTGCCTCTTCATTTACATTCTTCTTGATAACGAGGTTGTTCTTTGATAATACATAGATATATATTCTAATAATCTCCAAAATCCCGTGTCTTTCGGTCAATGCTCGTCATCAGTTGCAGGATCGCTTAATCTGCTGCTCTTGTCTTCAAAATGAATGTTAGCTGCATTACCACACCACAGAGAGTGTATGAACCTTCATCAGTAAGCATATCTGGATCAAAATCGGTATGGTGCTCGTTATCCTTATGATCCTCGAAAAATTGCGCAAAGGGAAGACCTGTATGTGAATAGGTATATCTGGCCGGCAAATTCACGATTTTGGCAGGTCAAGCTCTGGAACTGTTACCGGTTGGGGTGGCTGGCGTGCTGCGCGAAGGTGTAATCAGCTCTGGAATCTGCTCTCTATGTCAGGCGGGTGAAGGTGCACCTGTTCTTTTGCGTGTCCAGCGTGTCTGCGGATTCTGTGCGGTGCCATTTCGCCAAGGAAGGCAGCCGGACGTTTGCTTTTGACGAAGTATTGCCGGTTTTCTGTGTATCGCAGCCTTCACCTTTTTGTGCCCAGGAAACTCAACACCCTGCTACTTCTCTTCTCGGACCTCGGTGCGTGGTTTCTTAATGAGATATTTCCTGTCCTCAATTGCGGCGAGCGAAAAGCCTTCTTTGGCCATTTTGGCCATAGTCAACGCCAGGGGCATGTCGGACTGTTCCAGCTGTACCCAATCTCTTAGCCTTGCCATAGTTGCAGACATGTTCAAAACCTACAAGACATTAGTTGCTGCTTCTAACAATGAAATTCGGCTGTTACCTCCACCATATACACTTGCATAGCCTCCTCTAAAGTGACGAAACCATGTTTCGTCCACTCACAGGGCTGCTTATCAGGACATTCATCTGCGAAAATCCCAGATTTGACAACTTCATGATGTTCAATTTCGCGGACTGTGCTGACAAATGCCTTTATCAACCATGGAGGTTTCCGATTATGGGCACGGATGAATTCGTTACATAGCTCTCAACTGGTATCCGTAGTACATTATACAGTTACTTGACCGCCGTTTGCCTCCATATGGATATACTCACATCCAACTGCATGCTGCTTCTTATTTTTGCTGCTTCCAGTCTTGCGGACGATTTTCAAATGTGCAACTTGGGTCGTACGTTTGGTGGCTGCATTGGCAGCGTCGCAGTGAACTAACTTGTGTCTGCGCTCTTGTTGTGTGCCGAGAATTTCCGGATTCGATGTAGCGCCCGCCAATTGGCTGGTATTCGCTCCGCTGTTACCTGGCGGAGGTGGTTGTGTATCCATGATGTGCTAGTGTGGAATAGAAGACGAAGATGATAACCAGAGGAAGTGTGAAGCCCTGAGGCCTATATAGTTAGCATCTTGTCAGAATGGAATAAGTAGCAGCTAACATGACTGTTATGCTCACGATGAATCCTGCTGAGTATGGCTGTAACTTGCAGGGGTTTCCCACCGCCCCGCAATTTGCAAAAAGTCCGTCTGATGTTGTTTATTTCACAACAAGGATAAATTGTGTTGGACGACCGCTGGAATCACCTAATTATGTGAAATGAATAGGATGTAGTTCGAGGGAAAGAACGTCTGCTGAAGTTTGTCTCAAATAATCCCTGGGATATTACATGAAAATGATGCTAACAATCAGGTCATGTTGTACGGTTAGCATCACTATTTCTGATTTATTGACAGTTAGGAGGAAGATTTTGCTTTTTTCAAGATGAGTAAATGTACCAACCTTGACACAAAAGACGCAGCTTGCCTCCATATTGTCCATAACTTGCAACATCGAACATCTCGCCTAACAACACAGTCCACACAAACTACAATGGTCAATGCTCCGAAAAAGAACTTTTCGCCACTTTTGGCTGGCAAACACGGCAAATCAACAAAGTGGTCAACCCAATGACGTCATCAAGCGAATGAAGGCAAGAGCAGCTTTGAGGAAGAGAGAGTCCGAGCCCTTGGGGCATTGCGCAGCTCGAGATCCAAAAATAAGCTTGCGGCGGAAAAACGACGAGAAACTCACTTCTTAAGCAATGAAGAGAAAGAGAAATGGATTGAGGATTATGTTGAGAGACAGACCGCTGGGGCAAGAAAGCGAGTTGAACATACAGAGGCAGTGGTTCAACAAGAGCAGGACGATATGACGCATGCTAAACTCACTGGACTGACGTCCAGAAAGCCCGAAAAGACATTTCAGGAGATGCTGGTTACTATCGCAGACAGTCTGAGTGATCATGCAAGTTCCGACGATGGGGAGGATGGGAAAGATGAGGATAATGAAGAGACTGAGCAGGGCAAGCTGAGCGAAGATGACGAACCCGGCTGGGTGATGGGCACAATCATTAAAACTGTACAGCAGAGCATGGAGAGGTTTCGGCAGAAGCAGATAAAGTTCGACAAATTGACTCAACCAGGATGGCAGGATGCAGCCGACTACTTCGGTGAACGATATAATAAGTACGGTATATCTGAACTAAGGGTTTCTGCAGTCGTTCAGCCGCAAATGAATGATGATGCTAGGCCGCATCCACCGACAACATTTGGAGAGCTTATGGAGAGTCTTAAAATTGTCCGCGGAATATCGCAAGGGACTTCTCGACCAGGAAGTAGTCACATAAGGCTAAGTTCGGTGAAGCCACAGTCAAGATTGAACATACCAACGGGTGAGCCAGCTGCGGAGCCTGATTCGTCAAGGTTGCTGAAAGCGAAGCCAGTTGAACCGGTAAGCTTTTACCCCTGCATATAGCCTCCAGCTAACTACCATATAGATGTCGGATTCCGACGAAGAGATGGTGACGGCTCCTGCATCTGCGGAAAACTAGATATGCAAATTTTAATTTTTGTAATCTGATCGCGGGTAAAAGCAAGTTGTTTACGAATTTTGCTACGTGTCAGCTTTTTCTTAATTTCAGTGACCAAATTGTGAGACATGATACTTTGTCAGTGCATGTGCAAGGGTCGAACGCACCATGTGAACGTTGTAAAATCCACATCGCACTGTAAGACGGCCAAAATGTTCAGTTTCATTCACCAAGTGACTGTTAAGTGACAAAGCAAAAGCACTATTAGTGAAGAAATGTGCTATCAACATTTAAGTGAGTGATGTCATATGTGTCATGGAAAGAGCGGTCAGAGCGCATGACGAATCAATCTGAACGACTACCATCATGCTACATTGATCCATGTATCCAACTGCATAACTCTCCGCACAGGCTTGGTACACATGGTTGAGATATTTGAAATTGCTTGTAGTACGTCATGGAGATCGAGCAGAAGGAGCTGGATAAGGATTGGTGAGGAAGTCGAGCTATATTTCCCAAAAACTAGTGAATTAATCATAATGCCGTCAATTGCCGGCCGAAAGCGCGGGAATGTGGTAAGGCCACATTATTTGTCACTCAGGTAGTGTAGATAGCAGTTGATCGGAAATTGAGAGTTAACAAAGCTCCTGGATGCAAACGATAATGCATACAAACGCAAGACTGGCTCTCAAAACTGTGTATATGATTCATTGCATACAAATATTGAGTGTACAAAGGCTGTTTCGATGCCATTAATGTGTGCATCAACAGAGTGTCAACAATTTTAAGTATTACACATTCAGCAATCAATGGGCTGCATTGTCCCATTGTTCCAAAGCGAATGTACAGGTCGGCTTTATTGCGAAAAATGTAAATGACGCGGTCGTTGCCACATCCTAAAAATGAGCGTCAACAGAGCGTCAACAATTTTTGGCATTGCGTCATGAAATATCCAGAAGGCTGTGCGGTTACAGTAGATCATAATCAGACTATCAGCCGCCTTTCAATCGAACAATGGTGGTGGCAACATTTCAAGTAAGTCCTGAAAATAAGCTTCAACAGAGCGTCAACAACTTTTGGCCTTGCATCTTGGAAATTGCATGGGCTGTGCGGTGACGTTACGCCATAATTGTGCTATCGGCCGCCTTTCTAGGGAAAACTTCTTGCAACAACATCGCTACTATATCCTAAAAATGAGCGTCAATGGAGCATCAACAACTTTGGATCATGTATGATGGAAAATCATAGGGTTTTGCCGCGACACTAGGCCATAATCAGATTATCAGCTGCCTTTCTAGGCAAAAACAGTCGCGACGACATCGCTACTATGTCCCAAAAATGAGTGTCAACGAAGCGTCAACGATTTTGGGCCAAGTATCTTGGAAAATCCAAGGGCTGTGCGGAAACATTAAGCCATAATCAGATTATTGGCCGCCTTTCTAGGCAAAAACAGTTGCGACAATATCGCTACTATGTCATAAAAATGAGCATCAACGTAGCGTCAATAACAGTGGGCCTTCTATCACGGAAAATCCTAGGGCTGTGTGGCGACATTAAGCCATACTCAGATTATCAGCTGCCTTTCTAGGCAAAAACGTTTGCGACAACTTCGCCACTATGTGCTAAAAATGAGCATCAACGTAGCGTCAACGACTTTTCGCCATGCAGCTTTGAAAATCCGGCAGCAGTGCGACAACATCAACACATAATCGAACTATCGCCTGTCTGTCCAGGCAAAAATGCATCTGACGACATTGTTACTATGCCCTGAAAATGAGCGTCACCAGAGCGTCAATGATTTGAGGGCTTCCATCTTGGAATATTAATGGGCCATGCGACAACAATGATCTATAATCATACAATCGGCTGCTTTTCTAGGCAAATATGCTTACGACAAGATCGTAACCATGTCCCATAATGAGCGTCAACATATCGTCAACGATTTGTGTGCTGGCATCTTGGATAATCTAACGGGAATGGAGTGCAGATAAACCACAAGGAACCTATCGGCAGCCTTTGGGGGGAAAAATGCTTGTGACGATATCGCGTCCGCTTCCTACAATTGAGAGCCCTCGGTGCCTCAAGGCTCCAAACTCTACACAGCAATGAACTGCATTATGCTGTTTCTAAATGGAGTTTTATGCGGTCAGTCGTGGGAATGTGTCTTTGTATTCAACTTCACAAATATGCATGCAATGTCTTACTGATCTGATTATTTTCCTTGTAGCAATAGAGTCAATATTTAAGAACCCGTATTCTGCGTTGATGTATCGTTATTTTCGGCAGTCTCTGGAGTCGGAATGCCCAGCTTTGTAATTTCTACCACCATGTCGGATACACAATCATTGAACACCTCATTGTTCGAGGTTATGATCTTTTCCAAAAATGAACGTGTCTTCATTCGTGATTTGAGCGACCTTACATTGCAAATAATCTTCGATGCTTGGTGGGCTTCAATAAATGTAGGCTCGAAGCGGTCTATTGCATGGAAGAATGCTACACATGCGCCTTCGTAGCGATTCAATTTGCACTGCGCAATTGACGAGACTGGCAGCCCTGGCATCATATGTATCGTGTGTCATCAAGTTCTTCGCCATCCATCAGAACATGGGACCAGCTCGATGGGGAAACACTTGCTGGCAAATGCGCACATCGCAAAGTTAAACGAATTAACAGAGTCAGAGGTCACTGAATTGACCAGTTCAACGGTGGATGAAACAGCTTTGGCCATCCTGAAGAGACAAGGAAGTCGCGGAATCACAATAGTAAATGTGCCGAGGAAAATGATATTTCATATCCAACTAAATCCATAATGACCGAAATGACATACAGAACGTTTCAAACTGGCACATAAGAAGTGTGAAACTTGCAAATTTCACCAAGACACGTGGAATTGCTACCGCATGTTAGGATTTGTTTTGGCACATATTGCATGGAACGCTATGTCAAATCTCGAGCTACGACGGTCTTATAAGGCAATACGCGATGACTGAGTCCTACCGTCTGCTACAATCGTTAGTAACATTTGCTGGAGGCAATATTCACTGACGGTGGATGCAATTAAGAAGCAATTGCCAATACGAAATAAATTTAGTTGAGCTTTGGACAGATGGACATCAACAAACAAACTAGCGATAACATCGGTGATTGCTTACTATATGGATTGACATTGGGCATTGCGTGAAGTTCAACTCGCTTTCGATTAGGTTGGTTACCTGTTTGGTTCCCATTCCGAAACGTAATTAATGATGATCGATCAAGGGCCAACATAGTGGAGTAAGGCTAGCCGTACATTTGAAGGACCTGCTTGATCGTTTTGAGCTTACCGAAGGCCGTTTGCTTGATAGTAAAACTGATACTGCTTCATCAAACTACTCGATGACACGCGAGCTGCAATCAACACTTCAGGCCTCTGGAATCGAGTGGCCGGCATTGAGGAACCACATACCGTGCATGGCACACGTTATACAGCTGGCTTTAGGTGCATTCATCAGCAGTCTCGGTGTGAAAGGGTGTACCAAGTCTTGGCAAGCCCATGAGCGCGATCAGCATTTTGGAGAGTATGAAAGCATAGACATTGAAAAGAGTCAAAGAATTCGAAAAGAGGGTAATGCTAGAATGAACAAGGTGTCGGCCATCAAACCAGGTTTAGCTAAGATAATTGAGAAAGTACGTATTTCATGATATTTTGAAAGTCCTGAAGCTGACCTTCATATAGCAGAGAATGCTTGCTGTATTATCTACGCTGACACCTGGTCGCCGAAATGTGTTCATTGACTGTCAAAAAGCCAAAGTCTGCATTGCGGTACTGCCGAATATGTGTGTCAAACAGTTTGGAACTCTACACTGGAGTTGCTCGAGTGCGCTTACCACTTACGGGAATTCACCCGCGAGTGGCTTCCACACCTAAAATACGCTGAATACCGGCCATTATTCACAACTCAGGACGAATGGACAATTGTCAAGTATGTCATGGAAATGTTGAGGCCATTTTGATATTGGACCTTTTGGATGTCGAAAAGGCACAAAGTCACATTGCATCACTTTATCACAGTGTCCAACGATATGTTCAATCACATGGATGGCGTGATGCGAGCTTTGGCCAAGAAGAAGACTCAATGGAAGGAAGACTTGTTTTTCGCTGTGAAGTTAGCTTGGCAGAAGCTTTCCAAATACTACGCTGAAGTGACTGCAACGACAGGCATGCTTCTGATTTCCGCACATATCCTTAATCCTTTCCAGAAGTTGCGATCGTTTAGAATGTGGGACAAGGGAATGGATATCAATCCTGAGGATGAGACATTGTACACTACACAATACCAAGAGGCCTTTCTGAAGTATCTGGAGAATGAAAACTGCGCAAAACATCGACGTGTGCCGGTCAATAAACTCGAAACGGTACCGAGCAGCAATCTTTTCCTTTCTGCAACGGCATCAGGGTCCTATCAATCATCCTTTGATCCACATGATGTATCCAGCAATGATGAGGAATACTTAACGCCTAACAATGTGACTAAGATGACACCCAGACAAAGCAATCGCACAGCCCGCTTATTGACAGCTGCCGGGCCCTTTTTGAATTCGCCGCCTGAAGCGACAAAGAACTGCGGACAAATTAATCTAAATCTCAATGATTACCACTCCGACCCAATGGAGAGTAGCAGAACATTTTGGATACTGGACATAACCGATTGTTGGCGCCAAGAGGAGGAAACGCACTCAAAGTATGCCGATCTCTCAAATGTGGCTCGCGACAGATTCTCTATCATACCCCATGGTGTCGGAGGAGAGGCCAATTATTCCCTTGGCCGAGATGTTATTGGATGGAGGCAGTCAAAAACCACAGGCGAGACCCTTCACGAAAAAGTCATTGTCAGGCAGTTTGCTCGAGCCAATAAAAGGATTTTGGCAGGCACTGACCCAGAATTGGGTACCCCAAACACAGAAAACAACTCGCAAATGAAGAAAGAGGCGGAGAAAAGAAAATTGCACAGAATAGCCAAGGTTCACGACTTTTTGGAGATGTGGCAGGGCAGCCAAAACCTGTGTGCTACCCAGAAGGAAACTCGGGCTCAAGACAAGCAGATGACCACCATAGGATACATTTCGGACACTGAAGAGATCATCAAAGCATCCTGGTTACTCTTTCAACATGATGGTGTGGCTGCATTTAAAATGTCACAAAGATCACCTTTGCCACCAGCTTTGTCTGCAAAGGACCTCCCTGGAGGACAAACTCAGATCATAAATGTCCGCCGAATCTGGAGAATCAGCCATCATCCAGTAGAAAGCGACAACGAGAGCGCACCTGAATGCATTTCGGACACCGATGACTGGGTGAACTGAAATGTCGACTTGGATAATCTAAATGGCAGCAAAGATGATTGCGCAGCGGACGATGAATCCGATATAGACCGCTACAATGCCATTGACGATCCGGAATGCCCAGAGCAGCAGGATGCGAGCGCCAAGCCAATTGTGCCAGGATCGGTTCAGTCAACACATAAGTCAAAGAAACAGGCTGAAAAGGTGTTGGTGACGGTCAAGCAGTAGAAACGCGGAGAAATAAAGGAGGAAAAACAAAGTAGGGCAGAATGCGTCAATGGTTCACCAGCTTTATGTAGCTTGACCGAGAGTTTCAGTTTGAGATATATTATGTGCGAATGTTAACAAGTAGATCGTGAATCTCGGTGCATAAATAGATGCATAGCGGGCGCAATGAATCTTTTGCTATGATACATCATTGTTAGTCGTGTGAGAGTAAACAGTGCAAGATTATTTCGCTGCTCGGCTTTGCCACAGGGCTGTGTCTCAATCAGGTAGAATAACAGGCAATCAAGTCAAATCAGGATGAAATCAATTATTGACAGCAGCAGATGTTGCATGGACAATAGATCAAAATGAGTCTCAATGGAGCATCAACGATTTGTGGTCATGTAAGTCCGGTAATTCACCGGTGACTTGGTCGTTATTATGCATAACGGACCTATTGGCAGCTTTTATTGGCAAAAGAGATAGCAATATGGTCCCTCCCCCATTTTTAGCATAAGCATCAACGGAGCGTCAATGACTTTTAGCTTTGCATTTTGGGTAAGGTATGTTCCGATTGGTTGCAGACATCCATTTATGGGATGTTGGCAGCCTTTACTGCCAAAAACAACAGCGAGATACGCCCTGCGGAATCCTGAAAATGAGCGTTAACCGAAAGTCAACAGTTTTAGGAGTTGCATATTTCGCATAATCAAGGCATGGCGCGGACCTTCGCATGCATAACTGTATTATTGACCGCCTTGCTAGGCAATAATGGCATATATCGAAGGTGAAACACAGATACCAAATTAATCGATATTGCACACAGCTCAACAAGCAAAAGCACATTGTTGATTGCTCAAAACCCGATTTTGATAAGATACTATTAACACACTGCAAATACAACAGCCTTATATGAATCTATAGATGGACCCGCTGGGCGATCCGCTGACAACCCACCCAATTCAGACTGGTTGGGAGGTTACCATGGAACCGTACCCGAGTGGGCAGTTCGGGTTTATTGATGACCCGGACCGCCAATTTTGCCACAGTTGGGTTTGGACCCGGACCTGGACCGGAAGTGATGGTCCGGAACCATTGCTAACACAACTTGCGGGACTCCTGCTTGCAGGCAGCGGCTCTGTAATATATTTCCTTCGATTACCATCTCCACCATCCTCTCTATGAGAATGCTCTCTGTCCATTGTATGAGATCTCCATCTATCTTCTGGGCCTTCATTGCATGGATCAGCCTTCCTCTCGATAGGTTTGGGAATGCTTCCTTGATGTCCCTCAGCTGGACACCCGTGAGGTTGTCATATTTCCACGCACTGAGCGCTCTTTTAACCATGATGGCTGCAGCATCGATGGCCGACCTATTCTCTCTGCTGCTAAACTGGCCGTTGCTTAGCAGTGCTCTTCTCTCAGCCTTGTCGGGTAGCAGCTCTGCGACTACTTTCTGCACAATTTTCCCCTTGCGGCTGAGCAGACAGATCATTCGGTATGATGTCAGCTTCTTATAATTCTCCATTCCTGATATTCGAATCACCACCACGCTCACGCATTTCCAGACTGCTGGGTGATGACCCATTTGGACCGCTGACTTCGTTTCTTCTACAATTCTCGTTCTGGTCAACTTGCAGAGCAGCTGTACGGCTCCAGACGACCGCTTGCCTGGGCCAGGGGCTTTCTTAACTGACTGTGAAAACAGAGCTCGTTTGACTGACTGCTCAGTTATGCATTTGTGGGCCTGGCCTGCTGGAAGTAGTTCATAGTACTGGTGCCCGTCATTCAGGGGAAAAGACTCTCCTCTGAGCATTTCCTCCTTTTTTGCAACAGTATTTGCTTGCTTCCCATCCCTGTCAGTCAGCGCTTCCACGGTGGCTCCCGCTCGAGGGTTGGTGAATGTTGCCGTCTTCCAGACCTCACCCCCCTTAATGTCTACAAGTAGTCATCCCACATCCGGCTCTTGGACTGTCGAATAGACTTCTGCAGTTCTACTTGCGTGAGTGCTGCCGCCTCTGACCTCCTTCTCCGTCTCATTTCTCTCCCCAGTGCGCTTCTCCGCTCAATGATCTCACCGTTCCACCACCTCTTTGATCGAGCACAGATTCTTATTTTCTTCGCTTTGGCATCTGGAACTTTGCTCAGTGCTGCTTGACACCATTCGGCCTCTCCCTCTACATCGTCTCCCGTTCATTCCTCTCCTAGCTGGGCTCTGTCTTTCTCCAGCTGATTCCACCGTTTTTCAGCTGCTTTCATCTCCTGTTTTGACATGGCATCCAGATTCTATCCTATGACTTGCACGTGGTCTGCCTCCTCCTGCTTGTCGAAGTTAAACTGCCACTCAATCACCTCATGGTCAGAGCCTATAGCGTGGCTCCGCTCCAGTAAGGTCCATCGCGTGATCGGTCGGGTGGCCAGGGTCAGTTCTATGGTCCATTCGCCATGTTCACCGTTTCTCGCCCAGTGGTGAGTGGGCCAGTCGTCATTTCTAATCTCTAGCCCATACTCATCTCTAATCTCCTCCCAAAACGTCACATCGTGTTTCTCCCTGCATGTCGGGTCCCACCTTCGGCTGTGTGCATTGATATCACCCGCGATTGTTGTGCCTCCGCCCTTTAGGATGGCTCTGTGCCAGATCAGCTTTCTCGCCCGTCTCTCTCCAGTGTGTACGTCTCCTTGATCGTCAACATTGATAATCCTCGTCATCTTTTCTCCTCTTGTGTTGACATGAGTCTCCATGACATCGTCGTTTGGGCCCCTGCATAGGTCAGTCCGTTCGTCAGTTGCAAGGACACACTGCCATCCAAACTCTTTTTCGTTTGCTAATTTCATATGTCGGGTGACTGATTCTGATACCTCCCTTTTTCCCCCGGCGGCTCATGCAATTGTACAAAATCTGCCTTTCAATCCACTCCAGTCTCCTGCACTGCCATGGTCCACGTGTAAAACCTGGCGCAATTGTATTGGATTGTGCTAATCATTGGAAGCGGCGGCTCCCATTTCGATCTCTGCTGTGGTCTCACTCATGGTCATGTCTTTTTCTACCTCCGCGCCCTCCATCTCCCTGGTAGTGCCTTCCTCTTCATCGGTCATTGGCTCCCTGTCTGTATTCCTAGCCTGCCTGGTGCCGAGCGCTACTCCATTGGCCACAGTAACCTCCCTCGTCTCTCGACCATTCGGTTCCACTCTCCTGCTCTGTCCCGCCATCGTGATGCTCTTGTCTTTCTTCAGACACTTTCTACAGAATGCAATATGATTCCCCTTGCAGTTCAGGCATTTTACTTGCGTGTGGCTGCATACTGCCCCTTGATTCGAAGCGCACCCAACCACATTCCAGCTGTGCTTGCTCGATCTGTGTGGTCCAGCGCTGTATCGGCAATTCACTTGTTAGTGGCTGCACTTGCTCTCGATGTGGCTCCATTCACCATAGAGCGAGCAGAGGCTGTGGGGGCCCGCATTCAGGTACGGTTCGACTTTCTATCGTACTCCTGCAGCAATCACACGTTTATTCACTAGTGTCTGTGTCACCTTGTTCCCCCTCACAATGAAGAACACCGATGATGCCTTCATTGCTTCTCTTTGCTCTCTCTCCCTCAGGATTCAGAAGTTCGATAGCCATCTCACTTGGGCAGGTATTGCCACTCCCTCGTTGTCTGCCTGAATCTCCTCCCTCATTTTAGGTAGTCGTTCTGTGCCCTTGCTCATGTATCCCACTTGCGGGACAGTCTGGATTTTTAGTCTGTCCCAAGATTCATTTCCTTCCACCTCGATGATCCCCTTGTCCACTGATCTGGCTGTCAAAATAATGATATGTTGGTAAAGGAGAGCCATGTCTGCAGCTGCGGTTTGGTGTGTGATTGTGGTTATTGTGCCCTTCGCATCCCTTCTTGCGTTCATGATCTGGATATATGCCGGGGCCTGCTGCTGGAACAGTGCTCTGTAGACTGCTGATGCAATTTGCTCATCCATCTTTCAGGGTAACGGGATGCTTTCGTCCCTCCTCAAAATCAGCCGTCTATCTGCCATACTCGAGCCGGCTGTCAGAGCTGGGCCCAGGAGCAGTACATGCTTGCCTCTCTTTAGTATCAGGTGCCTGTCTGCCTTGTTCGGCCCGCCTGGGCCGATGGGTGCCCCCTGACTCTGTGTTCAGGGTGGGACTGTTTCCCACCATCTGGCAGGTTTTGGTGCCGACTTTACCTTGGGTTCGTGGTGCAATTGAGGCTGCAATTCGAGCGGCAGTCTGGGCTTCGGATTCTGTTGCAGCTGTTGGTGCTCCTCTTGTCCTCCTTCATGCATTGTATCTGAATGTTCTGAGGGCTCTAGCACCCCACTGTCCATCCCCGCAGTCTCGTCACTTTCTTTCTCTCTCACTTGTGGGCTTGGTGCTACTTATTGCATGACCTTCACAGAAATATTTGTGGTGCCCGCCCCGCACAGCTTGTCATCCTCGTGGCGGGCATCCCACATCTGCTCTGTCTCTTGCAACCATGTCGTCATTCCAAACCACTGTGCATATTCGGGGGCTGCCTGCGCTTGAAACAGGTTTGTTAGGTGTCCAAAAGTTCGGTGCAGCTGCGTTAGCTCCTGCACGTTCTGTCGCATTGGTTTCTCCATCCGGCTCCTGAAATCCCTGGGGGCCACGGCGGTCGCCGGAGCGTCTCTCTTCCTTCTCCGCTTTCGGTTCTCGTTTCTCTCCATTGCCTCAACCGTGGTCGCGCCCGTGGCGGTGGGTGTCACTGCTCTCATCAGCTCCATCGCCATGTCCATAGGTGCGTCACTCCTCCTATCTCCCGCTTCGCCCGTGTCCAGGTCACACCTCTCGCTCACTCTGGCTTCATTCAACGTTTCTGTGGGGCAAGCCACTTCTCTAGGGTAGTACTCGTCGTCACTTGCTCGTTGGTCGACGTGTCGGGTGTGTCATCTGTTAGCCAAGACTTCGCGTGAAAGCCACTCAATTGCGTCGATCCTCGTGCGCGCCCTCCTCCTGCGGTCTCGCCAGTGCTGGGACGCTCGCTCTGGGGTCAATTCGCAGTCCAGAATCGATTGCCGCCGTCCGTTTTTCAATTGCTATCGTTGTTGTCGACTTATCGCGCTGTTTCTGTTTCGCCAAGACTTTTGTCGCGTGGTTTTTGCTATGTGCTGAAGTCTCCGCGCGTGACAAGTTGGGGTCGACGCCGCTGCATCTTGCATTACGTCATGGACATTTGGCGATCGCAATACTACTCCTAGACAAAGGCGCTAGCGTCATGACGGCAAACGAGTTGGGGTGGACTCCGTTACACCTTGCTGTGATGAACCGATACAAGGAGGTGGCAAAGATCATCCTGAGCAAGGGTGCCGACGTCTCCGCCACCATCGGATCCAGGTACACACCACTGCAGATTGCGACGGCCAACGGATATGAAGATTTTGCACAACTGCTTCTAGAGAATAACGCCAATGTCTCCTCAGTAGGAGTGAACGGGTTGACACCGCTGCATATTGCTTTGGTCAGTGGTGACGACGCAATGGCGCGCCTGCTCCTGAAAAATGGCGCCGATGTCTCCGCTACTGACAAGTACAGGTGGACGCCGCTTCACCTTGTTTCGAGGGATGGACTGATGGCATTTGCACGGCTGCTCTTGGACAAAGGAGCTGACGTCTCCGCGACCGACAAGGGTGGGCTGACGCCACTGCACATTGCCTCGGGCTGTGGGCAGGAGGCGGTGACACATTTACTCTTAGACAAGGGGTCCGATGTCTCCGCTGCCGACAAGGACGGGTTGGCATCGCTGCATTTTGCCTCTAGCTACGGACAGGAGGCGGTGGCTCGGCTGCTCTTGACCAAGGACGCCAACGTTTCCGCGACCAACAGGCACGGGTCGACTCCACTGCATCATGCTTCACGGTGGAGTCACAAGTCTGTGGCGCAGCTGCTGTTGAACAAGGGCGCCGACGTTTCCACGGCCAACAAGTTCGGCGCGACGCCACTGCACCTTGCTGCACGGCGGGGGCATGCAGATGTGGTTCGGTTGCTCCTGGATAATGGAGCCGATGTCTGCGTGCCCGACAAGTACGGGTGGACGCCACTGCACTGTGCTTCGCGACGCGGACAAGAAGCAGTAGGACGGCTGCTTCTGAATAAAGGCGCCAACGTCTCCGCGGTCGGTTGTGATGGGTCAACGGCGCTGCATCTTGCTTCTCTGTATGGGCACAAGGCGGTGGTGCGACTGCTCCATTAGGCGTATACAATGCCTAGCTTCTCACGTTTCTTAATGGAGGATACCTATGACTTCTCGAATCTTCTGATTCAGCAGAACAGATCGGCAGAAATTGCAAGCGGTCACATATTACGCACATTACTTTCATTCCAATTTCTTTTCAGTGTTCATTTGTTACAGTCACCTTTGACATCTGCAGAGGGTTGGTATGTTATTTTAAAGGTATATCTAACAAACAAACAAACACAAGTAAGTAATTGAGTGGCTAACTGCGTCATTTGGGCTATGGAGTTGAAACAATCAGGTTTTGTTTTATGTTGAATTTGACTAAATTACTGGCTTATCCGAATATCAAATCCCTTGCCTAAAATATTTATATTAAAAATTAAGCACGATTCTAAGACTTAATCTAAGAAGAGTGAAACCCAGAATAGAGTATTGAAATACCTCATGAAAGTGGGAGCGAATAATTGTGATATACCTGTCTACCCAGTAACTCCTTTGCTGTTGCTTATGAGAAGAGAATATACGCGTTGTTGTTGTTTAATCATACTGTATTCACTCTTACTAGAGTATGACAGGACCTGATAACCCCCTCCGCCTCCGGCTAGATGGCAGAGCTCCCCCCCCGCTACCCTTCGTCCCCGCTGACAAATGAAAGATAAAAGATAGAAAGATATAAACCCGTTACCGCCGCCCCCCGTACCTGAGCTCTGCGCCCGCTCCTGAGCCCTGCGCACGCTCCATGCCGCTATTTCATTTGGGCGGGAACTTCCCGACTTCAGTAGCCGCCAGGAAGTCCACCACCGCTTGATCGCACTCTTCCATGGAAAACAGCTCAGAGACCTGCACGTGTCGGTATCTGCATGCTTTCCAGCCTGTCACCTTCCTCACAGCTTTCCAGAGCACTTTCTGCTGGTCTCTCCACCGCCTGCAGTGGCGGAAGAGGTGCTCCCGCGTCTGGGACACTGTCCCTTCACACCACCAGCATTTGTCGTCCTCTCGGTGGCCGAACCGTTTTAGGCAGACTCCAGTGGGTGCATTCCCACACTTTAGTCGGTAGAATCTGGCAGCCAGCGATTTCACCCTTGTCATTGGGATAGGTCTCTTGGTCCCCGCCTTGCCCTTGAGTCTGTAACTGAAGTGCTTGCTGCACTTGTCAGCCTCCCACTTCGCCTTGGCTGTTCACATTCCCTCGGAGATTCGTCTAGCTCTATTCGAGGCCGAGGTGTATGGCCGCTCTATCGCCGTGCTCCCGCTTGCATCTCGGCCTAAATTCGTCTGACGGTCTGCTTCTTCGTTTCCGGGGATACCGGAGTGTCCCGGGACCCAGTGGATCTCGGTTGCGATGCCGTGGGCGAGGAGAGCTTGCGCCCTTCGGTTGATCCGCCTCTCTAGTCGCTGCCCTGGGCCCGGCTCCAGGTGTGCCGTTCGTCGAATTGCGGCTTGTGAGTCGCTAAAGACTGCCACCGTCTTCACTCCATGCCTTTGCAATGTTTCTCGCTTCTCGATCGTCACATCGAGCGGAGAATATACGCGTGGCAGACTAATAATACCATAAATCGGCGACGCAAAAGTGTAATTATACACTCGTCGGTGAGAGCAACAGTTTGTAAAGCGAACGAGTGAAAGCCGCGCTGCCGGGAGGAGCCAGGGGTCGCAACAATCGGTCTACCCTCGAGTCTTTCAGGTCCCCACGTTGTCGTCAGGTCTATGGCAAAATATTGCAAGGCTACGGCCCGATTAATGTGATAGGGGCAGGCTTCCCAATAGTCCGTCCCGTCCGGGCAAAAGTAAACCCCGGACCAGACGACAATTTCCGGGGCAAGTAAACTAAGGACTATTTAGGACTAGGGCAGCAGAGCCACGGACGAAAAGACTGTAGGGCCCTACAGTCTAGCTCTGCGCACTGCGCACGGCGATACTATAATACAAACATGATAACATACAAACAAACAAGACCCTCTGCTCACTACCAAGCCTCCTCCATTCACAACTGTAGCTCCTCCACTTCCGTCTGCATGTGGACCCTTGCATCTTCAGGCACCCAGCTGCAGCATTCAGACGCATCCAGGATTTGGAGTTCGTATAGACCCTAGCTTCGTATCCTAAAACCGTATCCTAAAACTACAGTCATCCATATCGGGCCCTGGATATTCAGATTCCGTACCGGGACGGACCAGGCCTCCGAAATGCATGCCCCGGACGGGACCGTCATTCGGGGCCCCGAAAGACGCCAGTCGCCCCGGACCGTTGGGAAGCCTGGATAGGGGTACGCCTTGGGCTGGGATTACTGGTTCACCTGTAGTTTTGCCATTATTTCAATTGACATAGTGATGTCGGCACTCCAATCTGCGGATGATCAATTGGTGGATAATACTATGGATTATGTACCATAGACGTGGTTGAAAGTGGATATCAGCACTCGGTCACGACTAAATCACTCGCATCATGTATTCATCACTGTTGAGAATATGGGGAGAACAGTGTGCGCATATAGACTTCGATACAGAGAGAAGCGAGAAGGAGAACGACCCGAGTTATGTATGAAAGAGAAGTGTGCCATCAGCCCCGCTAGCGATCAGCTCGCGTCAGCTCTATATATACATGCAACATTCATTCGGAAGACCGCCGGCATCTAGAGTCCAACAGTCAGCTTGAGTAGACCTGAAGCTAGTCACATTTTGCAGATAAACTTGCAACCAATCAGGGGAGAAGAGAAGAATAATGACATGGATCATTCACTCGGGTAGTATAATAGAGTTGACGTGGTTTCCGTTCCTCATATTTTAGTTTTATGGTTGTATCGCAACACTTATAGTCCTATTGTCTTGATAAACTTTTCCCAAGTCTCGAACGGTCCAAAATTCTCTGCCACGAAATTCATAGTCTGGTTCCGGACAGCCATGCCGAGGAGACGGACCGTTGGGATGCCTGGTAGTATCCAGCAGAACAGATTTACATAGTATGGCTACTTTCACAATGCGGATGCCACTGCCAATGGAGAGCAACCCTTCTACCCTTCTATACGGATTTCCCTACTTGCAGGATGACTGAGGAAGGTCGTCATGTTACCGTCCCAGGCCGTTCCCGGCAGTCCCCGGCAGTCCCCGGTTGATATCCATTGAAGATGAAATTCATAATGAGTTGAATCATACCGAACTTCAGATTTACCTATAATATGTACTGCAAACTCTATATATTACCATTAGTTCACTCATCCCTAGTCACATAAAACACTTTGTTGACTCAGGATTAGCCCGGAAGGTGTAAAAGCTACTGGAATGGCCTGGAAGGCCTTCGGTACTGCTGGAGAGTACTGGAGAGTGGTTGCTAATATTATCGCAGATACTCGAATGCACAAAGGAGTGATTTCTAATGTTCTTACTAATCAGTCTCATACACGAACTATCACGCACCAGTGGCTCCGCCACTCCTGTTGAAATACTGATTGCTAGAGAAGCTTAATTGTACTTTCTAAGAGGGCCACAAGGCCATATATATACGGTGCGAGCACGTACGTACTCATCTAAATGTAGAGACGGCTGAACTCCGTCAGCCCGTATCAGAGCCAGCCCAGTCAGCCCGTACGAGAGCTGAGATCTATTTATGCAACAACTCCACCGCGTGTATATGAAGGCGTGGTTATTCCCTTAGATAACTCTTTTCCTCTTCCATGGAAATCACGCCCGTACGAGAGACAATTGAACTCTTCTTGTATAAGGCTATTGATCTCATCGCACCAATGCTTGTTTGACTGCTGAAGACAGTGAATGTCGGCCGGGGACGAAGGATGTCGGTTGGGAACGGTGTTTACGCGGTCCCCAGCGGTTCCCGCCCGTCATGCAGTCCTCGTCAAGTAAGGACGGGACGGACGGCCTTGGCGCCGTCCCATCAGTACTGGCGAAATATTGGACGGGACGGTTGAGAACACTGGATGAATGACTGGATGAGTGCATACGTAGGAAGTTCAATTTGTTTTTTCCGTCTTGGATGGGTTGCTTTCAATCGGGGTCATTCCTTGAAGCTTTCCATGCTGCATTGTAAGCTCTGTGCTATACCTGGCAACTAACAAAGAGCCAACGCCTACACATGTATCCTACTTTTCAGTGGATGGGCTGTTTTCGTATTGCTCGTCTGATAGCGGATATATCAAGTGCTATCTGTGGTCGCTTCGGTAATGCCGTAACGGAACGTTACTAGTACAGATGGACGTCACTCTCAGTCGGTTCTTCCGACTTATTACTGCATATGATTCTTTTTTTGACGGGATGGATACACTGGCTGCTACTCGCCTTTTAGTCACACCTACAATACATACAACCAGTCGACAAAAGAAACGTGAATGACTAGTGTGGTAAACTCATAATTGGGAGCAGGCTTCCCAATAGTCCGTCCCGTCCGGGCAAAAGTAAGCCCCGGACCAGACGACAATTTTCGGGGCAAGCAAACTAAGGACTGTTCAGGACTAGGGCAGCAGAGCCACGGACGAAAAGACTGTGGGGCCCTGCAATCTAGCTCTGCGCACTGCGCACGGCGATACTATAATACAAACATGATAACATACAAACAAACAAGACCCTCTGCTCACTACAAAGCCTCCCCCATTCACAACTGTAGCTCCTCCGCTTCCGTCCGCATGTGGACCCTTGCATCTTC
>Ga0307514_10000753_pt1 | contig 54536 bp, 44 predicted proteins | sample 16_EM_MG_FD_203088 | JGI IMG/M metagenome (GOLD analysis project Ga0307514, IMG submission 203088) | Populus trichocarpa ectomycorrhiza microbial communities from riparian zone in the Pacific Northwest, United States - 16_EM | ecosystem: Host-associated > Plants > Roots > Unclassified | place... | reverse complement strand
TACACAACTACGGAATCAGGTACGCTCTACAATATGGTCAACCTCATACCCCACCAATCTGAGTCAAATACCCAATATCCTCCCCTCCCAGTATGGCCTGCCTGATAACCCCTCTTATTAATGATTCCTTAAAAAAAAAAAAAAAACCCCTCTTCCCCCTCTCTACCCCTCCCAAACACTGAATATCCTGCTAATTTGCTTAGGATCACCAGGAGGTATGTCAGGTGCACCCTGCAAGAACTCTTCAAGAAACCCACAAATCCGTCGACCAAAAAAAAAAGCCTATCTCCTGGTGAACTACACAAGATGACATTAGTGCCAACCCCGAGGCTCAGGGCCCAATTATAGAAGGATTGCAGGGGTGTATTAAAGTCTACAGCTCATTTTGAAGGGGGATGGACTACTTAGGAATACCTGAGGAATGTAGAAGAGCTTCGTGGAGGGTGATAGCATCGTTTGGCATGTTATTGGTATAGCAGGGCAGATGTGAGTGTTCATTGCTTCTATGAGCCGCTTGTACCAACCAGACTATTGCTATCCGGATAACTACCTAGCTCCCAGCATCCACTCCTACCACAAATTCTTTTCCAATACTCCCAAAACGGAAGGTGTGAGTGGGAAAGAGTTTGTGAAATGCTCCCCCATTCTAAGATCACTCAAGATTGGCATACTTCACTCAGACAAAGCATGCGAGGTATCGGTGACACCTTTGAGGCCCTGGCTACCATGTAAACAGATATACGGCGCCTCCTGAGCAAGGAGTATATGGGGTGTTGAAACGAGGTAATCTCGCAGCATCACCAGATATGCGGGGTGGAGAAATAGAGCTCCGGTAAAGAAAAGTTTCGAAGTGTATCCACAACTACAACATTGTTGAAGGAGCAGGATATACCGGGAGAGAGTAGAGAATCTCTAGAGTGTTTCAGCAGGTAGTCTGAGATTCAGTGGGGGTGCTGGTATCTACAACCGTGATTCCAGCATTCATCCAGTCTCTACTATTATCCAAGCCAGAATTCCCCGCCCCATAGCCTTAGCCTCCACAGATGTATAGACTCAAAAAAAAAAAAAAGACAGAATTCCTGAAAGTTTCCCACCATTTCTGAACCTATTCCCCAGCTTGATGATCCTGCTACATTTTTTCAGTCCTTCAGACAGTTCTTCAGGCTCGAGAAGGGCTAAAGCACTATCTAGCTACTAATAAGGTTCAAAAACAACTTTGGGATCTAAATGGGTTCCGGTTCACCTAGATATATTTGTACCTATGTAGTTATTTTTTTAAAATCAAGAAATCTCCACTCACCACAAACCCCGCATGCCAGTAGCCAGTGCAAAAGCAGGAGGCGAGTATGCATATGCATATTACAAACATACAGTACCTAAATAGGTACTTAAATATTCAGAATTTACTTTTTTTTTTTTTGACTTTCAGGGAAACTCAGAAACATGTGCTATTCTTGGGTCGCATAAGCGCTTTCGAATTTGTTTGCATATTCCAAGTTTGAGTTATACAATCAATCTGACTAATATAAGTATGTATGTACTCTACAAATGTATATTATTTCCCCCTAGAATTTTTTGGGCAAATCATAAGTTTTATTCATACCATCTAATACATACATACAGCTGTATATGGCCCATCCGATAGCGTAAGCTCTAGAAGCTTCTGCATTTACTCTCAACTCCATTAGTCTTCCCGTCAAATTCAACCTCTCAACATCTTTGGTGCCGATCTCGAGTATATACGTTCAAGTCCGCCACGTGCACCTCAGGATCCAGATGCCCTTGCCTTTCTCCGTGGAAATTGTTTCCCAAATCCTAGGCTACCTGTCCCAGCAAACTCACCTTACCCTCGCCGCCACCAACAAATACCTTCGTACTCTTGCTCTGCCCTACGTTTATGACACTATCCATCTATCAGCTCCCGATGCGCGCCTGGATGAAATCTAGCGACAGCACTTTCACAGGCTTAACCATCTTTCACGATCGCAGGTAAACAACAGGGTGCTGGCCGGATATATACACAGAATTGAGCTTGTGAGGTGGAACGTCGACGCCCTGTGGGCAGGTATCAGAGTTGGCAGTGGGGGCGGCAGGATATTTACACGGGCGGAAATGCAACAACTAAAGCTTGTTTTAGAGAGTATGGGGCACTCTGTTGGATACTCCGTGGATTGTAATCAAGACCTCTTCTGTCTCCCACCCACGGGCACTGCCTCAGATGGGCCGCGTTCTGCGGGGTCCAATCGTCACACGCGCGCCGTGGGTCTTCCACCCTTCCCATCTCGTACATCCATTGTACTGCGGCGGGGACCGGCGTGATACAGTGTGGCAGCAGAATTTGTGTGGAAACAGGAGGATTGACCCATTTTTTTTGTTAGCAAATCATTACTCGTATTATAGTACTATCCTGTATATGGCGAGGGCACGCATCCCTGGGTGGCGCCCCGGCTGGATTGTCCAACCTCTCGGCCGTGCCAGCAGTCATCTACGTACATGTATTTAATAAAGGAAATTCGCCACCATTCCGAGTCCTCCCATATCTCCTCCGCTCGTCTTCTAGTCTGGCTGGCACCAGAGACTACTCGCCTTCCGCTCCCATCGCCGACTAGTCCGCATGTCAACAGGTGGGCTGCATTTTGATAGTCTAGCGGCATTTTGGTATGTTCCGCACTCGCAAAAGGGGTCTTCAGCCTTTTCAATCTTGTGCAGCCAACTCCTCATTCATTTCTGCTTGATGCCTGCCGGTATTGCCATGTTTGGTGTGCATCAGTTTGTCTATCATGACTGCTTTTCTCGCCATATGTTCTGCCACCTTATTGGCCACTAACCGCGCGTACCCTTTTACTCATACGAGGCTCTTCTGTCACTGGTTTGCTAGCTTCATGATTTTCTCTTCGATCCAATCCATGACCTCGGATTGATATCCTTAGTCACAGAGGAGGAGGAGGCAGAGACCGGCCAGGGGCAGGGCAGCCGCCTGACGACGGCCCGGGGGTGTGGCCTCTCTCCATAAGCCACGTTAGATAGTTTGAATACGGATAATGGTTCACGCAAAAAAGGGACCTGCTGACGAGTTAGGGTATGTAGCTTCAGCTACTGCTGCTCCCCAAGTATTGCTCCCGCTGCTTTTACCTCTGCAGATGAAACCTGCTCATCATCTGTTCCGTGCGCTCGGCGCTCATTAAGAATGGTTAACCCTGGCCTACTACTGCTTCTGCCATAAGTGCGATGCTGTATGATCCATGCATCTACCGTACCCGTAACTTCGCTCTAACGTATACTTCCTATAACATCAGCATTCCCTCCTTGGATTCTTGGAAGCTTCTTTCACATTCAAGTGTGGAGGGTTGAGTGTTTTACCCATCGCGTTTGTTGTTTTGTGTCATAGCGCAGCCATGCAGTACACGAGTGACTTATCTGTGTTTGCCTTCCTTTATTTTCGATCACTGATTGGTTGCTGAGCCCCGTGTAGCCCAGCTTTTGACCATTAATAACTACCTACCCCGTGGCAGCGCAAGTAAACACCAGTATGAGGACGAGGGAGCCATTACCGTGGCCTCACTGGACAGCTTGGGCTGTCGTGCGGGCGCACAATACCTAGTATTGGTATTAGTGACTTATGGTCAGAAGCCGGAGATTAGCAGAGACTTCGATATTCCCTTATAGCGGAGAATATAGGCTTCACCCAGGGAATGGAGAGAGGTCCAGTAGTGCCAATACCTGTAGGTTGTTGGATTGTGAGGAACGACTATACCCAGACTAGACTATACCTCATGCTATCTATGTAGCCACACCTCAAGTTGTACTATGCTCCATGAAGTTGTAGAACACGGCCTGGTGGTCTAATTGGTAAGAGGCCTGCTAGATAAGCCTATATGCCCAGCATGTCTGGCACTAGGGGATGAGGTGGGTGATCTGGGTTCGAGTCCCAGCTGGGCCATTAACTTTTTTGCTGCTCGCTTTGGCCACGCCTTCTACTCGAAAGGTACTAATATGTGTCGGGATTTTTTTTGGGAAAATCATTACTCGTACTTAATCTATCCGGATTATGAAAGACACCACCCCGGAGCCAGTCTCATGTGTCTGATTTTGCATCACCGCAAGCTTTATAGTGAAATATGAAATCTAGCTAGTGTAGGTTCCGTCAGTGCTATACTTCTAGGGTCTGGTACATCAGAGGCTCGGAGCTATGGGGCCAGTTTCACTTGTGAGAGGCCACATACACATTCAAAAAAACGGCTCGGCTGTTCTCGTACCCAGACTCTCTGCGCTGCCAAGACAGTTAAATAAAATTGTGCGGCTAAGGCACGACGGCTCGGCAGTCTAATTGGGGAGTCACTTCAATATTCTTTTTTGGGGGGGTAAATCATTACAGTACCCATATAGAAGCTATCTAAGCCCCTCGGAAGAGGATCATTGTCCGGGGCATTGCTCAACCCCTGGGCCCCTCTCCCCATGCCGCTCTTAATATAATTTAATTACATAAATCCCCTGCAACCGCTCCGGGTCTTCATATGCCTCTTCAAGCCTCCTTCCCTTCCCGTTTCCTACTCCTGCATTTTGTGGTACACATAACCCGCATCTGCGGCACCTGGGACCTTTTTTTTTTTGAAATAATTACTCATATTCAATCTATCCAGTCTTGCCAATGACGAATTGCGGCCATCTCATCTGTGTGGGCCGTTGTATGTGACTACATGGTAGGACACTTTCTATATAGGTTATATGCCTAAAATGTCTGGCACTAAGGGGTGAGGTTGGGTGGACTATGCTAGGCCAATATCTTTTTGCTTAGCCTGACTTCACTAATTCTTTTTACTTCTCACAACACTCATATTCACAAACCCAAACGAAAAACTTCATGTAGTGGGTGTCAAGGTTCGAGACTGGAGTCATGTCAAATCAAGTACTATGAAGTATATATATCTCATAAGCTGGGTAGTTTGAATACGAGTCATCTAGATCACTCTTCCTTAGTCTGGTTACTCTTCCTGGTATACATATTTGTAACCAGACCAATCTGTACTACGAGGGGTCAGCTACATAAGGACTTCTCCTCTTATATAACTAGGTTTGTACGCAGAATGGTGGTTCATACTCAGCTCCATCATCTAAGATATTATTTACGTAGATATTGTTGTGAACTTCCCGCTCGGGGAGATTCTGTGCTGGCTGGCAGATGAGTGGAGCAGGCAGTCAGTACAGCGCCCATCCGCACACAGTTTACCCACATCAACCTGATTGTACTCTAGTACCCTACGAAGGAATCTACGTAGCTATATGGGGATAGGGGGCAGGGACTGGCCCCGGGGCTAGACAACCTACTAGTGGGTGCGGTCTCTCGTCATAGTCTAGATAGACTGAATACGAGAAGTGATTTTCAAAAACAAAAAAAACCCTACGAAGGAAACTCAGTCCTTGCCAGTCATAATACATGAATCTGTCCACCTCTGGCTGTGATCACTCCTGAGAAAGAACAATGTAACACCAAAGAATATGAAGGGTGGGGGAAGGTTGCTATCTCAATAGGACGCTTAAGGTTGTATAAAATAGAGAGAAGGTATTTCTAGGCCCAAAGGGACAATTGAGTTGAAGAAAATAAGGAAGAGGCTGGCGCCAAAAGTTGTACAGCCTCAGGATATAGGAGCAGAGCATGATAATGGTTACAAAAGAAAAAAAAAAGGGGAAGAAGACCACCAAGCAAACACATAAGCAGAATACCCAAGCAGATTGGGACCCAAATTTAAATAAACATGACGCAGCCATGCACACGCTCATGTTCAATTCTAGCGATCACAGCCTCACACATATGAGATAGGCTGGTCGTGATCTACAGCATGGATCTGCTCGTATGCCCCCTTCAACGCCTCAGCTGGGAGCACACGCCGAAGGTCCAGTGCCCGTGGCGTCTCGCTCTCCTGGGCCTGTAAGCCCCATAGTGTCTTGCCCCATTTCCCTCGAGCTTTCTTCGCCTCTTCCCCAGTATACATTGCCTCTTGAAGGTACATTATGAGGATACAGGTCATGTTATTGACTCTGCGCGCTGCAAAATCCAGCAATTGGTTCGCCTCAACCTCCAATGTGTCGAAGAGTCGATCCACAAAGCTATTCCAGTGATGCTTTGCCCTGTGGTATGAGGCTTGGATCTCACTTTCCGTATGTCCCTGGTCGTAGCGAATTGTGTTCATCAAGAGCTCGGAAATCAGAAATTTAAGTAACAAATTTAGATACCCCTGAGTGTCCGAGCTCAAAAGAGGGTGGTCGGATGCTTGATTCACCGCATCTTCCTGAGCCCTCATAATTCCCTGGCTCAGGTGGGTGAGGGCATTGCACACTCGTTCTTTGTCATCAAGATCCTGCAAGTTGTATCTCCACCCTTGCTCTATCCAGGCCCATTTGACCGCAGGTGCCTCTGAAACGTCAAGATCACCCAACTCTCCAGTTGGGTCTATCCAGAGATGGCTTCTACTGTACTTCACAAGTTCGTCTAGTTTGCAAAGGGATAGCAGAGTCCTCAGCTCTTTCGAGCTCTTGTCGGTGTGGTCGAGGGAAGACATCGAATGCTGGACCAGTGAGACGGTAATTTATGACCTTAGGTGAATGGCAGTTTGAATCAACCCGAGTATGGAGATAATAGTAATTGCCTTAGACACCTATCATTCGCAGGTATACTGTAGATACGTTCAAGTTTTGGCGTAATGACGAATGGATGAAAGTGTTGGGTTGAGCTAGCGATGTATTCAGATACCGGTATATTACACCTTTTATATAAAAAATCAAGAGATTGTTTCGATAGTATGAACTCACCCGAGGAAGCATGTGCGTCGACAGCTGTACATGCCTAAGTTGTGTCATGACCAATAGACCTTGCCAGCAATGAATTTAACAAGCCTCAAAGAGCCGCAACGCTGGACGCAACGCTGAACTCGCCTCTCAATCTGAAAAAGCAATGCATATGTGGTCAGCTCGCCGTTGTGGAATGTTTTAAATACATGTATATATCCTCTGCGTCATCTTGCACTGCATGGGCCCCATAGCAGCCCCACCTAGTAGTTTGCTTACTGACATCAATAGACATTGCCGCAGATACAGGCCAGGACACTAAAGTGGCTGAAAGGCCACCAACTGCCCCCATGATATGTAGCTCGACCCTACATTTGCAAAACCAGGCTGGGGTGCATTACCCAGAACTCGTTACCCAGCTGACATTTATGGTAGCGTGTAGGAATAGTAGAGTTCACCAGGAATATACGTACTCTCCAAAGCAATTGATGAACTTGAGGAAGCGATCATAGCCGGTATACGTATGGTTTATGCCGGGGTTCTAAGCGTTAAGGGAGGATTATATGGCCTCTGTATACGAAACCATACTCACTGAACAATCATATGATTCAGGTCGTCAGAATGAGGCTCAATGATCTCCACACAACACGACCCCATGAGGCCTGGACAGGGTTGCGAGGCTAGGCCAAGCCAGTCAATCACGTGCATGTTGCCAAGGCTAACGTTCTAGTCTGGTTGCACAACCCCCACTCGAAGAATTGTTCAGGGCTGCAGCTGATACAGGCAGGTACCAGTACCGGTAACCCTAGTCTCGGCACGAGACCCTCGTACCAGACGTGACTTCCCCCGCTACTGGTACTTAGACTAACCCTGACTCAGGCAAGTAGGTACGGTACTGTATGTACTAGTATGTAACAGGGATAGTGCTGTGCCATGGAGATTTGTCAATTTGTGCATGTACGGAACACGCATTCCAAATTTTCCCCGATGCGCGCCCCCTTACATTTACGTACGAGTATGATGCCGTTTCCGTGTTTTATTTTTATAGTTACGAAATCTCATGAACGGGACTGGGTGGCTTGCCGGACCGAAGATAATCCCGCCCAAAGGGGTAATCTCGGCACCCCAAAAAGGTAGTCTGGTCCAAAAGGATAATCCAAGCCTCCGAGGTAGAAACTGACTACCGTAGCTAGGTCTGTCCCTTAGGTATCATGTGTCAGCTTGGAACCAAGTTTTCACTTATTGCATGATTGGTCTGCAACCGGGATATTCTCGTGGCGCATTTGAGAAAATTGCGTAACCAAGGAGTCATGGCTTTTCCATGTTGTTTGTCGTGGCCAAAAGCAGGGGTGCGTGCCCCATTGTTCAATGCTGCTAGCAGCCACGAGGCTTGCGTCAGAGCGCTCGCTGAGGTGAGTACCTAGAACAAGGGCTTGTTTGTTTCCCAGCCTGGAAAGATGTTTCCGATGTTGACCAAAGTCTTCTACAGATGTTACATACGGAAACCACACTCAAATAGTAATTGCTCTCGTGACCCGTCCACAAGGGGCGGCTACTTTTTTGACCTGCTGACACTGTTTGCACTGATCATTCCAGGCCCTGCACAAACTTCTTGTGCCTAGCATATTGGTGCAGCACACTATGGAATTTGAGCATCACCGCCCTTGGCTCTGCACATAGGCTTTTATTCAGGAGACATACATCCAGTCGAGACATGCGCCGATTCAAAAATTCTCTGTTCCAAAGATACAAGTAAATTATGTTAGTCCCACATTAGGTAGTCTAGCAGCGGTTAAAGCTAGTCTGGTTGATGAGCGAACCAGGTAATTTTCAACAGAGCTAAAGAATTCTGGTCTGCAGGCTGCATGTACGAAAACTTGCTGCACAATGCCTGCAGTCTGCTTGAGGAGGTATACCGGTACCATGGGAAGCCAACCAGGCTTAGGAAGTATATAGGTACAGTACTGCTGGAGGCGTACCTGTACAACATATGACGGGGTATGAATTTGGAATTTGGGTCAAAATACTACGGCTTGATCAAGGTTAATTAGGTAGTTTCAAGCTCACAATCTTAGGATCGAGGTCGATCTAGGGATACTTCATACATATACGGAGTATCATGTTATATTTTAATTGTTAGCGCTGTTAGGGTTCAATTTTTTTTGTACGTCAACGTCTGGTTTTGCTGGGCTTTTATCTATTTCGACCCTGTGGTAACTTATGTATATAGATGGTGATCATAATCCCAAACTCAATTGCAAGGTCATGATAATGATGGCAATTTGAGAATTTCGAAGTGTGCAGGGGCTCACAATAAACTTGAAGCGAGTACATAAAACGAACTCTTTATATACCAGTCCCGCATGCGTACACACTGACAGGCCTTCAGATATGTATACAGTTAGGAATCCATAGCGGTTCATTTGTCAATCGGGATAAATATGGGGTGTTTGATTTCTCACCAGAGGGTCTTTGAGCAACGAAGCAGGCCAGGACAACAGACTAGGGCAACAGTCTATACCGTGCTAAACATTGACAGGCTTTGAACTTGGTCCTGCAGTTGATCATCTTATTGGCACCTATGCTTAGGCTCGCCGCGAGCTGGTTGGCGCAAGCCCCTCGTAGAGAATATATACCCACATTCTCAAATTGGATATGTTATATCGTTCTGGGCTTTGAGGGAGGCAAGGAGTGGTCATGATGCATGCCTAGCAAAGTTACCTAATTGGAAGTAATTACTAAATCTGGATAGTGTTGTGCTAGTGTAGGTACGTCTATACAAACCTTGGGCTGTCCGGTTTTTATCTGGGCATATTCAAATGACCATCTGAGCATACCGCTACGACTGGCAAATCCCAGAACGTGCCACATTTGGTGCCAAGACAGCAGAAGCCCTGAAATTGTATCAGGATGAAAGAAGGAGATATTAACTTTGGATTATTTTATTTTTTTGGTGTTTGAGATCCGTCTATAAGCTTATGTGCGTCTCCAACCATTGTAAGGTGATAAATCAAAGCCTTAACGGTAACCACGCTTGCATTGTTACGAATGCGGGTCAAAGTTTCCTTGCTGTAATAGTCATGATCCTATGCTTCTTTGCATGAAGATACACTCAAGAAAATCTGAAGCTGCGTGCAGTGGGCTGGTGGTAGTAGTGTTTGAAAGCCCCTAGGGGGGCCACAGTTAGAGGTTATCTGCTCGCATTAGCCTTCAGGGATAGCTTCTTGTTGCCATCACACCATTGGCCACAATATTATCTGCTCTGGGTAACAGTCTAGACCCAGCAGAAACTTCATGATGGGCTCAGATATATCCAGCTCTACATCTGTGGATGTGGGTAATAGCTATAGCGCCAAGTGCACATCGTACAGTTACAGAGAGCTTCTCATCTGGGGAGTGATACTGATATTGGGAAATACAAATTCGACTTCCTGGGGCAGCTGCAGGTGACGATGACTATTGCGACTGATAATCTAGAAATTCTGCATTGAGAAATGTGGGTTCGAGAGTTGGAGATGGGTGGAAGTTATACGAGCACCAATACCAGCTTGGAAGGAAACTACTTTGCCTTTGGAGATTGGAACCTGTCAAAGACTCTCAGGCTTGACGATATTGGCTTCCAAATATGTAAAGGGAAGTGGAGCACCATAGGGACTACATTCCATTTCAAACAAAATGCCTGTCATGGCACGGAAGTTATAATGCACAATACAGAAGGCTTGAACATCACAGGAACCAACAATAACTTCTTCCACTCGGGGAATGCCGTCCCTCGCCATAGTCTACATAGGCTGAATGTGAGTAACGACTAAATTTTTTTTTAAAAAAAAAATAACTGCATTGGATCATGGTGGTACAGGGCTCGCTACACTTTTGTCTACTACCCAGGCAGGCAAATGAGAAGAATGGCAGCTTCAACGATGTCGAAAGGTATACCCCTTCCCACCAGACCTCAGATATATATTACATCCAAGGCAATCATATATATTGCAAGTTGGTATGTGGGGGAGATGGTGTAGGCACAACCAGAGGCTCGGTTTGATGCACATGCAGTTCGCCTTCGTCACCAGTCAGACCCCCATTGCTCGGTAACATTGTCCAATTGTCCAATTTGCTTTATCGAGCAGCTACAGCCTTGGGAGGCTTGTCCTACCGTTTTTCCGTGCTGGCATATTCTGAAGCAAGCTGCTATAAGAAAAACAGTTTTCTGGGCAAATTTTTCGATAGGCTATAGCTACACCCGCTAGGTTGGAAATTGAGTGTTGTGTTGCCCCCACAACCACAAAATACTAACCATGGTGTCACGGCCTTACCTAGGGCTCATGAAGGGCCCCTAATGTGCCCTGGTGTCCGGTGTTTCCATGCCTATGAATCCCTAATTATTTACTACACCTAGAGATATCACCAAAGTTTCTGCCCTACTCGCTGGTCGTACATGAGCTAGGCCTGTAGGACTCAAATCTAACTCTATCATCTATAACACGCTTGAACTGCACGCAGTGCTTGAGAGAAATTACGTGCAGACAAGGCCTTGTTCTTTTCTATTAAACATTTCAATTACACAACTTGAAGCTTAATCCGGCCGGTGGATTTCAAATAACTGTCGATTTCCCGTACCCTGCAGGCCTGGTGCATAATGTGATCAACAGCACACACAAAAGACGTTATTGCTTCGGCTATAGCAACGAAAGCCCCTTGGGACAATTTCTGGTATGAAAATTACTACCCCCTCTTTTGCAAAAAAAGTCTATATCATGTTCGTGGGTGATCCCCAGTACAGAGCATGAAGCCTACATCTTTTAGATGCACGGTTCATGTGGCCGTTGCCAATCATCTAGGAATATCCGACAGCAATTACCTCGACAACTTTAGAATATTGGGTGTGCTACGCTGTACCTAATTATAACCTTACAAGTAGGATCACGGACATTCAATTGAGGGATGCTAGGGCTGCCTGGTTCTTTATAAGGGAAGTACGCTCCCCTTACTATACATCTTGAAATCTTATAGCCTCGCACCCCTAAGAAAAAAGCACTTCTTGCGTGAAGTCTCCTTCCTTACACTTGCTCCCTACTTCTCTCCCATCATTCCCTGTGCACTATTTACCATGGGCGAAGAGGCGGTCTACTGCGATTCGGAGGATGAAAACCAAACAGTGTCCACTGAATGGCGCCATGCTTGGGAGGACTCGACAGGCAGCGCAACCAGGTGCTTCGCTACAGAGGCCGAATACAAAACCCACCTGCAGCGAGTACGCAGAGCGTCTTTTGGAGATGGATTCGATGAACGAGAAGAGAATCTCATGTCCCTGCTACTACACCCAGACACGAGTGATTTTCCAGAATTGGACGATTATAGAGAAATTTTCATTCGGAATTACTTCCACCTGAAACAGTGTATCGAGCATAAGAAGAAAGGGGAAGTGTATAGAGAGGTTGAATTCGACGGGTGGAGTCGTGAGGTGGCAACACTTGAGCTCAAGGCGGACCTCAAACAACTAGTTCTCGAAGGGCGACGACAGCAGCATGAACAAGCGAACGGTCATGGTACCCGCGCCCTCCATCCAGCGGTTCGTGATATGATAATTGAACTCTGTGAGGTGCATCAAGGTGCAGTACTCGGTGCCGTGATGAAGTCACGCTGGAACGAGGTCCTCAGACATGTCCCCCCATATGTAGAGCACCCAGGAGAAGATCTGGAAACCCCTTTCAAGGCGTGGGTCAGAGCAAGTGGGCCGCAGGAGGTGGCCTACCTACAGCAGCACCTCAGGCTGAGAAAAGATAATAGCACCATCCGCTTCATCGGCGATCTTATCTTCTTATTAGTGCAAGTCTGGATGAAGTTACATGAAGGCCACGAGTTGTATTGTACAAGCAGATGCACCTATCGTGAGGAAATGGGTGCTAGAATTAGAGCACTCTATGTCTACGGATGTCTCGCCCCCGATAGCCATCACGATGGACGGCCCAATAGCTCACTTCAGGAGATCCTTGACCAACATCTTACAGATGGAGTTCCACTTTACTAGAGGAATCATAGGGTAGAAAATACAGCAGGTGAACCGGCGACCTTATTTACCAAGTAGAGGGATGTTTTTTTGGGGGGGGGGGTTAGGAGATCATTTTCAATTAGCCACGCTCTCTAAATTTCTATATTTTCGCTCCACTTTTCATTCTTTGCATCTATTTCTCTCCTTACTGATGGAGGACTGGAATGCAGTTTCAACTCCATATTTTTCATTGGTATTGATGGTATGGCTGTGGATGAGTGTGGGTTATTGGCCTTCTATTTCTAGTCAGTCTATACCTTACCCAGACCTATTTCTTTCTTACTTTCTTTAAAATGATAATCTATACTGCCTAGCTACTATACATTATCTTTGTATGTATATATTGCATCTAGGTATGGGATGCCTATTACACTTCTACGGAGTCGGGCATGGATCGCGACCTGGTGTAGTAACTTTCAAAACTGGTACCACATCTAGATGCTCTGGTAATGCTGGCAGGCTAGCAGGGTTCCAATGCCAAAATCGACAGGCCTAAGGGGGCAGTCAAATTTTTTTGCGAGTAAGATTGCCGGCTTGTCGACGTCGGTGACAACAGTCTGCAGGGCTGGATGACGCCGAATTATTATACAATATCGGCTATAATTATTGACCAGCCAGGCCTTTAAGTACTTTGAAGGGAGTAGGTACCGAGTTCGCATAATGAGAGCCTAGTACTTAGTAAGTGCTTGTAACCTCGAGGGCCTGTTGCAATGAGGTTGATACTTCCTGATTGAGTAGTGGTCCAGCCAAGAGCAACTAACCTGCTTGGGCAGTCCTTCATTGCCTACTTAGGTAGTATGTATCTCTGTACAATATTATTAATTATATATACAATACGATCGATATATATACCTGGTGTTCATCATCTCTTGATAGCCGTGATAGCAGCCATGGCGGAGCATTTCTTGTGAGTGTAAACTCAATATTTAAAAAACAAAACAAAAATCACTATCTTTGTTCCTGACATGGCTGAATTACTCTTCTCCATAGGGTCAATGCGGTACCTATAAGGATTATACCGAAGTAATGTCCCCAGGTCATGGCCATCATGGCCAGATATTGCGATTTCAGCAAGGTGGCCATGGTTCCATCAAATACCTACATCATCGATTACGACTATCTCAAAAGCTATTGGTTCTGGTCAAGGTCATGAATGGCCCCCCCTCACTGTCGTGAGTGTATAAAGCTTCACACAATTCCATCTTGCTACGTATACACTCTCAAATTCAAACTACACCAAAGCTTGGCCACAGCTCAAGACTAGCAGTTTATACCTACATCTGGGAGAGGATGTCCGACAACTCAAGTAGGATCAGGAGGCAGAGGCAGACATCCCAGGTTTTTCCCCGTGCAGATGGGCATATCCGTGATAGAGAAACGCCACCCCAGGCGGGTGAGCCGAGATTTGCTGATAATTTTCCAGGAGTAGATGCCCCCCAACAACCCGCTGATTATGCCCAGCCACCCCCAGAAGGCGCGTACGACGACGGGATATTGGTCGACTGGGACTGGCTGGGAAATACACAGGCATGGGTACACAGATATACCTCTACCAACCCGCAAAATGCTTTCGAGTCAGTTATGACGTTTAGGACCCCACCGAGCGAGGACGGGATGGCGAATTTGGTGTTGAATGATGCAGGTGAGTATGTACTCGCAGGATTTAGTACAACGTCCTTCCCAGGGAGTGACAGTGACAGTCTGATTCCACCGCACCCGAATGATTTGCCTCCTCTGAATTCGAATTCAGCGAGTTCGAGCTCATCGTCGAGTGGTGGACTAGTGGGTGGTCGAGGCCCTCCTCGGGATAGGGGAGCCTTGGGCGCCATCAGAGGAGATCTGGAGCTTCCAGAAGGGCCAAGAGGACAGAGGCGCTTTGCACTGGAGGATTCGTCAGACTCTGAGCGCCCCGCCAGGCAGCGCTCAAGACAAGATATTCAAGAGGTGACCAGAGCGCAGAGACGGTTTGCGTTGGAGGATTCATCTGACGAATCTAATAGCGGTCAAAACTCTTCAACAGAAGCTCAATATGAGAGCGCACGCCAAACACCCAATGTCCACCCGTTCTTCCAATTCCACCCACAGCAAGGTCAAGCAGGTGAGGAGCGCGCGAGGAGATTGCATTTATATGATGGAAGAGAGTCGCAGGGTAGTGAGTTCCTGCCTTCGGCTGTCCGAGACGGAGGCCTAAGAGCTGCCTTAATGCCGAATTTTCTGCAGACTCTGCAACAGAAACTCGAGGAACATTTTGTGAATGTCAAGAATGCAGTTAAATCATGGCCTGGGACGAAGGTTACTTGGTTTGCGGTGATGGCAATCTGTATCCCTATTTTGTTGATCTTGAGGGGGATGATGATGGGGTACCCACTGATGATAGGGACATGGCTGAGTGATTTGGGAAGGGAGATGGTATGTTCCTTTCGAGGGTTTTGGAGGCTGCGGGTGCTTGATATATTCGGTGAAGGGACCGAGTTTAAGTATGATTGTTAGAGGGACTGTTGTAGGAATTAGGCTGAAGCTTCGAATTTTATATCAAATCGGGTCAATGGTAGTAAGCTTTCCTGAAAACTATGCATTCTCAATTCCCAGATTACTTACATTACATACATAATTTGCAAAGCTACTACATAGTTATATTACTCACTGGTAATTATAGAAGCCATTGCAATTGCCGGCAGCAAAATCCTCATTATAAAAACTTTCAATCATTCTCGTGTAAAAAAACAAGTATATGACATAATCCTTCCAATTGAACGCCAACGCCAAATATCCCCAAATTTAACACCACAAAGTTCAAAGCTGTCGCTCATAGTATCCCAGCTACTATCAATGCTTCAACTGGTAGAATCTCGGCCAGCGGTATTCCATCCTCCTCCAGTACACCCTCTTCCTTCCTCACTTCAACCTCTCTGATATCCTCCATTACACTACCACCATCCACCCTCTCTTCCTCTTTCCCAGAACTCGAACCCGATATCGAGCTGCTAGATTCCCCTTCTGACTCTCCATCGGACAGTTCCGGCATCTCTTCCTTTTTAGCCACAATCCCCAGCTCCAATCCACTCATCATTTGGCTATATCGTTCATGATCCTCCCCAACTGTACTCAATCTTATTCCCTCCAATTTCTTCAATGTATCTGATATCTCCTTTCTATTCTCTTGTTCGTACACTTCTCGTGTTCTATACGATCTATCGCTTGCGCCTGTATTCCGGCGGGAAATTGGGGGCGGATTGGTAAAATCGAGTTTGTTGTGGGGTTGGGTAACGGTTAGGGATTCTAGGGGATGAGTAATACGGAAGATGGGTTGGGGAGTACAGTTGAGGCTGCGGTTGGAGGGGTTTCTTCGGAGGGCACCAGACATTTTTGAAGAATTGCTGGGGCTCCTGGTCACTGTGCTAGGATTCCTGCTTACTGCACTGGGGTTGCGGGAGGGTAGGTTTCTCCCTGAGTTGGCAGTGTGGTTCCGCTGAATTTTGGCATCGGTGGGGCCAGTCACGTCCGCGCCTATGGTGGGTTTTGGGGTCTCCACTCCCTTCCGCGCACCCAGGACGCGGAAGGAGTCACTTGGTCTCAATGCAGTTTTTAGCACAGTGAAAGTGCGTTTCATTAGTGGAGGCGGGGCCTCTGTATCTGGTTCCTGGTAGTATTCCAAAACATAAAGATTTCGCTCGTCACCTAATGTCTGGAGTTCGATGTCTCGTTGCTCGTTTGCTGCAAGAATGCGGCAGAATGGGTAGAGCAAGATTTTCCAGGGTAGGACCATGCCGGCTAAGGAAAAGGTTACTTGGAGAAAGAGGTATGTCAGGAGGGCAATGCGTTGTGGGGAGGGGCGGTGGCCGCGGTCGTAGGGGAAGAAGTGGTATGTGCCGATGAGGATGAAGGTAGTGAGGGAGAAGAGGGCGGTGAAGAGAGTCCGGATGATGACGGACGAGCCAGAACTATTAGCAGTCAGGAATTTGTAGAGGAAGGAAGAAGAAGGAGACAGGGTAACTGAAGATTTGGCCATTGGGGTATGATATTTCGTACACGTAACAGGTAAGGTAGAACCCAGACTTGGGGAGCGTATGAATCTTATATTGATAATCAAGCTAGTCAATAATACTCCTAAGGTGTGGGCCTCGAGGCATTTCATCCATTCGGTAACTGGCCATCGAAACAGTGACATTTCGAAAAGGCCTTAAGAATGCCGCTTTGTCCTATGGTGGGGTATGCCGCTCAGACAGGAGCACAACGGGGGTGTATCACTATGTGGAGTAGGGCCAGTCCCAGGCTGGATGGCTTTATGATGTGGCCGCAGGTGTTTGGTTGTTTCAGCTGTGTGTGTGTGTGTGTGTGTGCATCAGTGGTATAGTCTGTTGTAGAGGTCAATGGCAGTTACATGTATGTACTCCGTATAACAACAGTACGAATACTACGAATACCCCGTACTTGGCACAGGGTTGTGTGACGCGGCGTGACGGGACTGCTCCACATGACGCCAAGCTCGGGCTGCTGCTGGGTGGCGCGCTTAGTCATCCCAATACTACCACGCCAAACACAACTCTGTCCATCGCACTTGTCATATTCACCAATCATCACCTTCATTTCATTCTAACCACAACCCTCAACATCCGCTGTTCCATTCACCCCTTCAGCGACAGACAGCGGAGGATCAGCTAACGGTACTGCTTGCAGGACTCATTGGCGGAGGCTGCCCTCGCCCCTGAGCGTGTATCGTTGTTTGGTTCCACAGTTCGAAGGAACCACCCTCCCGCCTGATCAATTAAGGTTCAAATAGGGATTGTACAATAAACAGTCTCAGTCGTGCCTGAGCCTTGCCAGCAAACACCTTGACCTTCACCTGGTTTTTGTTTTCCCTTGCATGTTGCGCGACGTTGCCCTCATTCTGATCACTGTTACGACTCTCTTACTTAGTTCTCAATACTCACCTTCTCCATCACCATATACCATTAATTATGCCTGGCCCTAATCGGAAACGAAAGTTCATCAGTCAGACTAATGACCAACCAAGGCAATCCCCACATTCCCCAGGCAATGCACAGTCAGGTCAGTTCCTTGAGCAGTCAGGGCAAGGTCGGCAAAATCAGAATGGTCGTGACATGCGCCATCAGAATCAGAGACGGCAATCAGGGCGTGGAGGTTGGAATAATAATAATAATCATCAAGCCGGTGGTGGAGGCCTAGGTGGAGACAGAAGAGGTGGACAAGGTGGTGAAAGACAGTACCAACAACATACACAGACGGGATCTCGAGACCGAGCAGCGCCACCACCCTTACCGGCCAGCGCGCGGCAGGTACCTCCCTCGTCGGGGCCTACACCACAGACACCGCAAGTGCCAACCCCCGTACTTGCACCACTCCAACAGCCCACACCAGATATCCCTAGTCCAACATCGGAGAATCTTGGGTTTTTCTATTGGGAATACATCACTGATGCCCGACTGAAGTCTTGGACGACTAGTGGGGAAGCGGAAGTTAAACAACAAGCAGTTACCTTGCATACTGGGGGTAATACCGAAGAGCTTTCGATACTGCTGCATGAGATTTTGCAATCGTGCATAACTTGCTCACGGCTATCTCTTCAACCCGCAGCTCGCCTCCTCATCGCAATTGTTTCAGAAACGACCCCTGATGGAATAATTACAGGAAATCCCACCTACCACACCCCCACCCTACTCATCTCTACTTTATCATTCTTTGAAAAGGGTGAAGAGACACCCCTTTCCCCCAAAGTTCCGAAACTTGTTCAAGAGCTTATCGGTGCCGGCTCCCCTCTACTACCTGCATCGTTTTTCCTCAATCATCTTGATTCGCAGACCTTGGTTTCGTTGGGTCTCGTTTCCGAACACTTCTCCAGAAAGACCATTCGTGTTTTCACCAACCTGATCTACAAGCAGCAGAAATACAACCTCCTACGAGAGGAATCCGAGGGTTATTCCAAACTCATAACCGAGTTTTTCACTAGCTCGTATAGCCCTAGTCCACTTGAAGTTGTTGATAAAACATTGGATAATGTGAAGGCTCTTGTCGGTGCCTTTGATTTGGACCCAGGAAGAGTTCTTGATGTTTTACTGGATACTTTTGCCTGCACCCTTGTTGCGAACTGCAGATTTTTTGTTAGAATTCTCAAGGGAGGCCCATGGTGGCCAGAGGAACAACCTTACAACGTTTTGATGGATGGGGATTTCTTTGAGGCCGTACGGAATGCAACTGAGGGTATGGGAATGGTGGCGGAGGCCAAGGCATTCTTCCGCATCTTATTTCAATCAAAACGGAGTGGCAATAAAGTCGCGGCCCAACTATTGGGCTTCAAATTCCGCTATTACCAACGGAAGGAGGTAAAGGATCAGATGCCGGATAATCTTCTGGTCCTCAGTGCCCTTCTTATTAAGATTGGGTTTGTGCGTTTGGCAGATTTATGGCCACACTTGAGCCCCAGTGCGGGCAAAACGGAGAAAAAAGCAGGGGAGCAGGAGGAGGGTGAGCTGGGCAGTGAGGAGGATGAGTACATGCAAGGTGTGTTGGAAAAATGGAAGAGGAACATGGAGGAAAGGGCCGGGAGAGGGAAGATGAATGCCTTGATGATGGCTGGTGCCCTGAGCGATGATACTGTGCCTGCAAGCCTCGCAGCTTCAAGCTCGCAGAAGGAGGGTGGGGCCACACCAGCAAGAGGCCAGGAGGCAGAAGGGACTAAGCCTGAGGAGAAGGAAAAAGAAAAAGAGAAGGAAAGGGAGAAGCCGAAAGAACCCCTTGACCAGAAAATACCTTTATTACGGCACCTCTTGGCGATGGGAGCTTTGCCAGAGGCGATGTTCATTCTTGGGAAGTACGACTGGATATGTGGCCCTGAGCCTGACATCGCCGATCATATTCACCGTATTATACATTTCAGCATTGAAGACGTTTATGCACCTACTAGGCCCGCTCCTTTATTGGCAGACAAGGTCGCCGGAGTAAGCAAAAAGGTCCCAGAGTCGATAGCCTCGCCCACCCAAGTACCAGGGGCTCCCACAAGCCAGGCTGCATTTGTCGGTGGGAAAACGAACCTTGTCGACCGTCCTAAACGCAAAATTACTCGAACACCCACAGTCTTTTGGTCTAGCAATAAAACAGATGACGTTGAGTTTCGTTTTTTCTGGGATGATTGGACGGACGGAGTACCTAAGTGCAAGACAGTGGGCGATGTTCTTCTCTTATGTAGAACGCTCTTGCGTTTCTCTGGGGTTAGAATTAGTAGGGACACAGGCCTGATGGCAAAGATTTGTAGAATCGGTACCAGGGATGTGGAGGATGCCATCAAGGCTTGCAATGCGCAACTACCATTGTCAAGGTCGCAGTCTGCTGACCATGGAAATATGGATGAAGAGTACTCCACAGAGGCACCAACGGATGGAGACCTATTGGACATTGTGGCAAAGAAAGCTCACAAGGAGAAGGTACTCGCTTCATGGCAGCAGGTCTTGAGGGAACTGATTCTGCCGGCAGTCTCACTGACGAGCTCAAATCCTGGTATTGTGGCCGAGGTTTGGACACTCCTCTCTCATTACCCCACGGAAACTCGATATTGCCTCTACGGAGAGTGGTCTAATATTCACTGCAAACGCATCACCGAACTTAAGGCTAAGACATTTGAAGCTGAAAAGGAGACTAAAGACCTGCTGAAAAGGATGAACAATAAAAATGTGAAGGAGATGGCTCGACCGTTGGCAAAGGTGGCAATGAGTAACCCGGCGACAGTCTTTGCTGTGATTCTAAACCAGATTGAAGCCTACGATAATTTGGTTGATTGCGTTGTGGATGCAGCTAGGTATTTCACCGTGATGGGTTATGATGTCTTAGTATATACTATATGTACGCAGCTTGGTATTGGTACTGAAGGCAGAGGAGGGCGGGGAGGGGATGGTATGGGTCGAAGAAGGTGGCTCAATGGTAAGTGTTATTCTTTGGCTTCCCGAGTTTGCAAACGTCCTAATGCATTTTTTAGCCCTCAGTATGTTCACAGGGAAGATTCTCAAGCGGTACGCCGATGATATGGATCCTGCTCCAGTACTACAATATGTGGCAAATCAACTCCGGCGCAACAGCACAGTCGATCTCATTGTCTTACAAGAAATCATCACCTCAATGGCTGGTATTGTTTCTGAGCAAAACCTGAACGATCATCACCTCCAAGCACTTGCCGGCGGAGAGGTCCTACGCCAGCAAGTCCTTGCTAGTTTTCAGGATCGTCGTGCCGAAGCGCGGTCAACAACCCATCGTCTTATGAAATCTCTTGTCAATAGGAACTTGACTGGAGAGCTGCTAATTCTAATGGCACAACAGAGACAGCACGTTATTGTTGATGGTGGTGCCGGGGAAGGCGGGGACATGCCCTTGAAGGTCCTTGGGAACCTGTTTGATGAGATTCACAATGTCTTGGCCATGTATCTGGAACTGCTCAACAGCGGTTTAACGAGGGACAAGTGGTTGAAGGAGATACCCGACCTGAAGAGCCTGTGCATGGAGTATGGTTTGGAACCCGCTATCGCTTGGTGGATCAGCAGAAGCAGCATCGTCAGAGTGATGAGGCTGGACGATGATAGAAGAGCGAAGGAGGCGAAAACTATAGTCCCTCCTATTGAAACCAGTGCTGTTACAGATGCTGATGGGGACACTCACATGGCTGCAGTGGGAAATGGAGTTGCGGCTAATGGCATTAAACCAGTAAATGGGGAAGGTGTGCTAGTCAAGGATGAGGATACGCCCATGCAGGATTCCGATTCACCAGTTGAGGAGAGAGAAAAGACCGACCCGACCGCTGTCCAATCCCCGACTGCAACCAAGTCTGTGAAGAAACTACCCTGGCATCCGGTGCTTGAGAAAGTGATGCACGACATACAAGATGTTGCCCCTTTAGAAGTTTGGACAAAATTTAGTCTGCCATTCTATGTCACTTTCTGGCAACTTTCAATCTACGACGTCTTTGTGCCCATGGCCAGCTATGAGAACGAGATCAGTGGCGTCCGCGACCAGATACTCGCACTCGACAAGGACAGGAGCGATAGGAGCAGCGGTAGTTCCGAAAAAAGGCGTGAAGAGCGAGAGCGATTAATGAGCCTGAATGAGAAGCTCCAGTCGGAATTGAAGGCACATATCAAAAACCATCGAATCACCCGGAAAAGGCTGTCCCTAGAGCGCGATCACTGGTTTACTGATGAGCGCTTTAAGCCAGCTGATATTGTTTCCAACTTTATACAATACTGCGTTTGGCCTAGGATCCTTCTCTCACCGAATGACGCTAGCTTCTGTGCGAAGTTCATCCGACAGCTCCATGGCCTTGGTACACCGAAATTTTCTACGCTGGGTGTCTATGATAATATCTTTGGCAAGAATCTTGCCACGACTATCTTCATGTGTACTCAGCGTGAAGCGGAAAATTATGGGCGGTTCCTGAACGAAATCCTTACTGACCTCCATGCATGGCATGCTGATAAGAAGAAGTACGAGCAGGAAGCGCATGGAAATAATCTGCCGGGTTTTCAGGCAAAGGGTCAGCTGCTTGATTGGGAAGATTTTAGAAAGCTCCTCTACAAGTGGCATAAGAATCTGAACTCGGCATTCAAGCTCAGCTTCTCTAACAGCGGTGTAGGCAAGACAGGCGCTCCGGGCGAGTTTATGCGTATCAGGAATGCATTCATTGTCCTGAAATGTATTGCTCCTAACTTCCCCAAAGTTGAGTGGATTGGCAAGACAATGTTGGAGAAGGTACAGACGATTGCCAATAGTGACAAGAGGGAGGATCTGAAGATCGCCGCAGTTGCACTGGTTGGTATTCTCAAAAGAGGTGAGAAGGGTGGCAGAGATAGGAAGGGTTGGATGCTTGTTCCCGAGTTTCAAAAGGTAAAATCTACGGTCTAGGATCTATTGGAATTATACTAATTATCTATCTTAGACCGACCTGTCCAGGGCAGCGCCTACAGCGACTCCTTCGGAAACCCCCAAGCTTGCGGATGTAGTTCCAGTTATCCCATCTGCAGATGTGACAATGACCTCTGCTCCTCCATTGGAGAAAGGACTGGAGAAAGGAAATACCATCATCAATACAGCAGCGCCTGAGCTTAAACCAACACCAACGTAAGTCACCTAATAACACAGGAAAGACTACCAAAGTTAACGCGAGCATAATCCACAGAGGGCCAGCATCTCAACAAGAACAACCAGCCATCGGAGGAGGGAGGGGGTTGGCATCCAATAGTAAGTTGGATGTGGAGGATGGCGAGGTGGAGGAAGAAAAGAATAAAGCGGCTAAGTCAGTCTCAGCTACTCAAACACCCCGAGGATTACCGAATAAGCCTCATTTCCCAGTTCGAGCTCCAGACGGGAGGTTGCAAACTCCGAATACCAGGTCATCACTCCGCGAAGATGCGCGTGACCAGAGCAATCAACCGAGAACTCAGACACCGCGAAGGAATGACACTGGATCACCCGCAACACCGGTGAGCAACGCTAGAAATCCACTACCCGTAGCCCGAACTACGTCACAGGATGTGAATGGAACTAGGGGCACCCCACAGCATAAGCTACCAGATCGGCCTGAATTACCAATCCCACCTACACGACCTGACAGACGACAGGACAGAAGGATAGCTGAACGAGAGGATGGTGGACGTGACATGGGGCGGGAAGGAAGGTTGGACAATCGGCTTGATGTTCGCGCCCCGGACAAATCAGATAGATTACCGAGTGACAGAAGGCCACTTTCACCACGACGGGATGGTCGTGATCGCAGAGATGATCGCATGTCGAACAGAGACGACGGAAGAGGGCTGTTATCTCAGCAAGCGCAGCCCCAGGAAATGCAGCGTACTGACTCACGAGTGGGTACTGAAGGGTCTAGGAATCTACCAGATAAACCTAATTATCGAGGACAACCCCCCCAAGATCGCTCACATCTATCCGGTCGACTAAATGAACATCCAGATGAGTGGAGTAGGAGAAATGACAGGCCAGGATCCCAGCATGGCGATAGAAGGGCACTTTCACCCCCCAGGATGGATCATCGACAGGACAGCACAGCACCACGCCATAGTGATAGGGACAGTCGACCAGATCATAGAATGATTGACGGAAAACCCGAACCACAGTCTGTCGAATTACCCGTGTCCCGCTCTCGCCAAGTGGACGATCACCCGAGCCGCCCTCCAGCTGGCCCTCGGGCTGACGTTGAGAGAGCTCGTAGAGGAGACCGCGCATCACTCCCTGAACCAACGCCTCCAGTGACGAAAGATCGGGAGCTTGTTGGAAGTGGACAATCGTTGAGGGGAGCGCCATCTGGACCTGCTCATGACCATGGTTGGCAGAATAACGATCACCATCACCCTGGTCGCCTCAATCCTCCACCACCAGCCACTCTCAACCCAGCGGTACAAGAGGTGCCCTCAGGGCCAAGAGCTTCTAATCGGGGACCTGGGCCATTGCCCACCCCTACTGACTCAAGGTACCCACAAGGTCCGCGTGGCGGCAGAGGAGGAAACCCTCCTGCATCTGGGGGAAGACAACCGTTGCCCTCTCCAAGCATAGGTGGACCACCAAATGCACCTGTCACCGCACCTGTGGTAGAAGCGCGAGACAAGGTACCACCAAGCGCTGCAGCATCGGAATTGACCACAAATGTTAACGTCGCGATGCAATTACAGGGAAACACTGCCCCGGCGTCCGCCTCACAAGATCCACCGGCATTTAATGTACACCCCGATCGATTAAGGGCACTTGGTCTGCCAGCTGATCCTCCCCAACGGGATCAGCCCCCAATTCACCCATCCCGCCTGCAAACAGTGCAGTCTACTGCGGCTCCACTCCCACCCCCCCTCCCTATAGGCCCCAGGGGAGCTCAATCTTCGCAATCAACTGGACCTTCGCCAGTTACCCAAACCGCTCCAGAAGCTGGCCCTGGTAGTGTAAAGCACGCTTCTCCCCCCACTGGTCCTAGTATGGGGAGTCGAGGCTCTGATAGAGGTAGCGATGATACATATAGCCGCAGAAGAGCACATCTACTTGCCCAGAGCCTGACCGCAGCTGGCAGTGGTACTTCTACTCCTCCCCAAGTGCAAGACCAACAATCTCCACAAGGAGTTAGTATTCGTGGCCGTGGTGGAAGGAGAAGTATGGGTGGTGCTAACGCAACTGCTGCTAACCAGGCAGCTCCAAGTGGGCGCGGAGGTCCAGGTGGTCAAGCTGGTGTAAATGCTGGGGCTGACAGTAGAAGAGGCAGTGGTAGCGTACCCGCAGCTGTTGTCGTGGGACAAACCGCTCCAGATTTGACCAGGAGGATCAGCGGTACGTTGAATGACAGCGCTGCAACCCTCCCACCCAGACCTAGCGGAGGAGACGAGAGCAAAGCACCATCAGACCATGGCAGTCGGAGCGGGCGACATCGTGACCGTGAACGAGATAGAGACCGAGGCGATAGGGATCGTGAACGGGGTGTGGATCGGGACCGTGATCGTGAGCGCGAGCGCGAACGTGGTACAGACAAGGACCGCGAGAGAGGGCACAGTGATCGCGAACGCGAGCATAGAGAAAGCAGAGATAGAGAGCGAGACAGAGGAGACCGTGACCGAGAGAGAGAGGCTCGCCATAAAGAGAATGAGCGAGAGAGAGAGCGGGAGAGGGGTGGAGGAATGGCAAGTACCACTACCGGCGCTCTTGGGGATAATACTGGACGTGATAGTAGAAGGAGTGATCGTGCTGGGTCAAGGGGACATGGTGGTCCATCAACTAGCGGGAGAGGGGGCAGTATTGACGACAAGAAGGAACGGGATAGGGAGAGAGGAGAGAGAGGAGAGAGAGAGAGGGATCGAGATCGTGAGCACCGTGAGAGGGATAATGGTGGAAGAGATCGTGATAGGGAACGAGAGAGGGAAAGAGAGAGGGAAAGGGAACGAGATAGAGAGAGAGGAGGTGACAGGGAACGTGAGAGAGGAGGAATGCCTGGGGGAGATAGAGATCGGGAACGTGAAAGGGAAAGGGAGAGGGAGCCCCGTGAAAGAGAGCCTCGGGATAGGAGTCGGAAACATCCTAGAGGAGAGACTGGGGGTATGGACATGCCTCCTGGGGTAATGGGTGGGAGTGGGCACGAACCTAGCGGGGGAGGGACTGGTGGGAGAGGTGGAGGGGGAGCCTGGCGCGGAGATGGCACTAAGCGACGAAGGACAGAACGCAATGGTTAGAAATCATTCGCGAATCGGCTAGCTTCTTAGCCTTGCCAAAGCTCCAATGCACAGCCCACAGAGAGCGGATGAGGGCTATAATGGGATGGATGTCATTCAGAGGAGGGCGTCCGGGATTTCCACCGCACTTGTTATATCATGGTTCACCGGTTTGCTTTATTCATCAAAAAGTTGTTATCGGTGTCGTAATCGGATCCACGCTGCTAGCGAATTTTGTACATGTTTCTGTCTTGAACGGAATTGGTCGTTGGGATTTTGGCTGAGCTGCTTTATACAAGGGAAAACCAAGGGTTGAATGTCCATAGGCTTTCCTTCCTCCACTCGGCCAGCCCGAACCGGCAATCTTCTCCCTGTCGAACAAATCATCAATGTTCATAACCACTGTTACGGGATTCTTGTTGAAATATCTTTTTATCTTCCTCCCATGTTTTTCTTTTCATTCGATTTTCTTATTCGGGCATATCATTCATATATCAAATTTCATTCTATCTCACAAACAAACACAAAACCAACCCGTCCAGCATATTCAATCACCACTTCCACCACCAATCCTTTCTCTAGCCACCTACCTACGCTGACCATTGCCCTTTGACACCTCACCGCAATACCCTCTTCCTCCCCTCCCCCTCTGCTTCTCCACCCCTCATAAACTCCTCCCTGGTCTTGCCCTCTTCTTCCTTGCTTTAATTTCCCGTTTAGAATTTGCCCACCTTCTGATAACCGGACTTTGAATTAGAGCCTCCATTTACCTCAAGTTGAAACTCCCGTTCATATCAAGCACTGCATGCTAGCTCGGGCATGGGTCTGTTCACGTCTATCATCGGCTCTTCACACCTCAAACTCACCTTTCCCTGTGACGATCTAATGCACCTTCAATCACTTTCTGAGGTCCGCCAGAGGGGGGGGCTGGGGGTATTCTCGTACTTTGCGTCATACCCTCCACATTATAGGACACCTTTGATTCCTTGGGTTTGATATCAGCTTTAGTTCCTTTGCTTCACCAATCAACTACTTAGCACGGCTTGCAATGTTTCAACAATCATTGTTTCTTGTGCGTTTAGGATATATACTGGCCAAGATGTGGAAATGGAGGAGAGAGGAAACGGAGCTGTTTCCAGGCCTGGGAAGGGAAACAATCGTCATTTGTAGATAAACATGGAGTTCGTATTGTATATAACGTCATGACTGTTAACAGCTACCATCATAGCCTATCACAACATGTGGTGCCTGTTTTGAGAACCAGGCAGTTCAGGCGCACAACAAAGTAAATAATTAGATTCAATACCAAACCACTCAAAAGCGCAAACGAACCTGGATTATACTAGAGCCACACTCACTCTTGGGAGTAATTCCCTGTCGCCTATCATTGTAAGCTCTTTGCTTCATCAAAGTGCATTTACACCAATTTGGTCAGGTGCTAATGTTTCCATTTTCTATTTTCTTTAGCAGCATGGCGGAGAGCTAGTGCACCGCATATTCCGATCGCGTGATCTAGATGAGGCTCCGCTCACTGAATAATCAGGTCCCCCATTAAATTATTGGTGGTAAATTGATATCTCGCTACGACCTGGTCTATGACAGCATCCGCAGAAGTTGTTGCACGAGTGCAAGGTGCTACTGTGGATGAACATCTGCACGAGTACTCCACTCAACGAACTCTGATTGCCGCCGTGGAGGCTCAGATCCAAAACAGGCTCCCATTTAATATCTGGCAGATCACGACTGCGGTTAGCATTGACGAGCACCTTGCAAACATATATATGCTGTATGTATGTAGATGTGTTTTGGTATATATTCTACCAGAGCCTGCCCAATGATAATCTTTTAAGATAGTCCTTTCGCTGCATTGGGGAAGAAGTACTCTTTGCTCACTAGGCCGCGGCCGCATATACCTGCCTATCTGAGGAATATACGGATCATGGGTTTGCAACGTGAGATAGTTGCACAGTAATTACTGCTTGCCTGTTCTCCGGTTGATACACCAGCACTCTTGCCCGAGAGCTATAGCCAGTAATAATGTCCTATTATTATCGTTAATCTCAGGTATCATTGATCTGAAAATGGCGATGTCAGTGTAGCGGCTCCTGGGCTGGGGAGATATATGTATAGGCAGCGCTTTGAGTGGTGTGCACGTCTAATGTCTAGGGATATTACTCCTTCTGCTTTTGTAGTAATATGCCTAGTGGTGCGGTTCTCAGGGAACGAAATATTGTCCTCATGAGATACCGTAATCTCGCCTATAAGAAAGTACTCATGATTAAGAAAGTACTCGAGCATAAGAAAGTACTCGAGCATAAGAAAGGTCAAGGTACCAGAGCCTTGCACCTTACCCAGTAAATTTGGGGGGGCTTCGCTTTTGCTATTGGTTAGGAAACGTTTCTTATAGGCGAGATTCTACGGTAGTCGCCTCTCGTCATAGTCTAGATAGATTGAATGCGAGTAATGATTTCCAAAAAAATGGTCACCTGAAAAACCATTAATGACTGGTTGGTTCGGTCTTTTTTGGCAGCTTCGTAGACCCGGGATCCCACAATACGGGCCATATCAATGTCCTATCCCAAGCCTCCCGTTGCCCTGTTGTTAGATCTGCACACAGCCAAATACCAGCAAGTTACCACTCGGTGGGTTTGTAGTCGAGCCTAGGGAGAGAGGACCCTAAAGTGATAACCGGTGTCATTATATGCTCGGTTAGCAAATCCAGACTCGGAGCTTCACTCTGCGAGGATGGGCATCGGGATATCACGCGAACCTTGTATGACATGTGAACAGCAGAGCTGCCATAGCATTGGTGCCCTCATCCAATTGCCATCGAAACTGGCCTAGTGGGTGTTATCTGTGAGTTCAAGCGTAGTAGGGTACAGAGCTATAGAGTTCACCTCATGGCTATTGGGCTGGAATGAGAAATTAAACTGAATGTTTCAGAAGCTGGCAATGAACCCCCCAATATGGCTGAAAATGCATACACAATGTCATTGAACGTCCAGTGCAGTTTGTTGTCAATTTTGAGGTTGAACTTCCCAGAGCACTCTGCTGCTACTGAGAGCTGAGCTCGCAAGTCCCAGAGAGACTGCTTTATAACACCCCAGGTTTGCCTCGAGCTCTATCAGCATTAACACCTCAGCATCAGAATCAACTTCCTCCAAATCCACCATCTAGACCTGCCCTCAATATATCTCCTCGCGACCACCTTACCTCTCTTGACTTGCAGCTCAATACCCAGAAACTCTCTTCAATGTCCAGCTCTGATTGTCTCGAGGCAGGGGATGGTACCAGTAATGGACATCCTGGCCTTACCGCACTGAAAACTGTAAGATGATATCAGTTCCCAAGTATTCTCAGTGTTGAGTATAGTGGAGGTCTAACAGCACGAACATTAACAGCCTCCCAATAACCTCAGGCCCTCGGCCTGCCCATGGACACCAATAAATAAAGTAAGACGATATCAGTGCCCAAGTATTATTCTCAGTGTTGATCATGAGTATAGCGGAGGTCTAACAGCACGAACCTTAACAGCCTCCCAATAACCCCGCGCCCTCGGCCTGCCCATGGACACCAATAAATAAAGTAAGACTATATCAGTGCCCAAGTATTCTCAGTGTTGAGTATAGCGGAGGTCTAACAGCACGAACATTAACAGCCTCCTACACCAGAGAACAGCCAACAGCCTCCCAATAACCCCGGATACTCGGGCCCCCAAACCCAGCTAGATAGCCGTCACGCAAAGAAAATCGTAATTTATTTTGCCCAGGATCCGAAGGGCGCCATGACACGCTGGAAATCAAGAACCTTTCTAACGGTCATCCCAGAACTTTTTCCAGGGAAGAATCTCGACAATGAGCTGACCAAAGCTGAGCGCACTGATGTCAGAAAGAAGTGGTTGTCGCTCATGACCGACCTCCTTGATGGGCTGGGTGGAAGCAATGAGCAAAATCCGCGGCCGGAGCCAACGTTAACGAACAAACTAGCATTCCAAATCGTACAGCATCTTGCCACGAACTCCTTGTGCAACTGGCAAGAAAAAACGTTTAAAGTTGTCGTCGGGGAGGCTCCTACATATTATGGGTTAAAGGATGTTAAAGAGGTCGCTAAGTGGTGGCAGAAGCTCATGGTTGGCCTTCTTAATGAGTCTAGGGCACCCGGTGAGGAAGAGATGTCCACCGATGAGTTCCCATACCTGAAGAACCTTGATGCACAAATACAAACAGGACCTGATCCTACAACAGTGCTTTCTGCAGAGCCCACCACTGACAATGGGTCAATGCAATAACCAGTTCGATCCCCCCCCACCGCTCGACGAGGGTCGGGCCACTACACTCTGGTGATCAGATTTGTTGGTGGAGGTTCCTTTTGTCATGTTTCGCCCCACTCCCTTAGCTCCTGAAGCATGCTGTATCCCAATTTATCTTTTATGGTGGATTTCCGTATAAGGACCTTCCTTGGTGATCAGATTTGTTGATGGAGGTCCCTTCTGCCATGCTTCATCCCACTTCCTTATCTCTTGAAGCATGCTGTATTCCAATTTATCTTTTATGGTGGATTTCCTGACTGGGGCATTCCCTTGACGGTCATTTGGGTTGTATCTTTGTGACTTTCTTTACTCAAGCTGATTCAGCCAATCCTCACAGTACTTACCTTATACATATGGTATCAGCATCTCTTATCTTACATTCTTTTTCAATATACTAAGTGAATGTAAATATCGCGTGTGCTCGTGTTTGAACTTCTTTACCTTAAAAACTCATTACTCGTATATACCCCTAATAGGAGTGAGGCTAAGCTTTGGCCACTACCTAGGCAGCCTCTGCCCTGTGGCTGGCCTTGTCAACAGCCTGGCCATGGCCTGGACATGATAGCTACCTATAGCTAAGTATACATATGTGCAAGTCGGCGTCTACCTATACTATAGTTATAGGTCCATTCAAAACGGCCTTTTCGATTCTGCCCTGCCCAATCCTGTTGAGTTAAGAGGACTCAAAGTAGGAAGGAACACTGCGAATTTATTCCGTGTTAAAGCTTCCTATTTTTCTAGTCTCAGCCCAAGCTTGAGAGGACATACCAAAGTACCCAAATGGAAGTTCTGCCCCAAAAGGACTGTTCACTTCAGACTGACACGGAGAACAGACTCACCCGCCTTAGCCACGAACTGTTACGCTTGCCTTCGAGTCCTGTTTGGGGCCTTTAGGGGTCGAAATGCAACTGGGGCAAGCAAGGGCAGGGACTGCAGCTCGGGGTTTGGGTTGAGACTATTGGCATTCTACCGGATGGCCGTCTGTGGCCAGAACTATCGACAACACAGACAAAGGACCTGCAAAAGTGGCAGGGAGATAGTCATGCAGGAGAGCGGTGTAGCTACTCGGCGTGGTAGTGCATCGTAGTATTGGCACACAGGATATGATCTGGGGGGATGAGGAGTGGTGCGAGGATGTATTTAGGTTTATTGTGTAGAGCTTCTTTGTAGATAGTTTGGGGAGGGCAGGGACTGGCCCGTGCGGGGGAGAGAGGCCACCTGGGTCACCAGGAGCTGCAGTCCATCGCCATACTCTAGTTAGGGTGAATGCGATTAATGATTCCCCCCCCCAAAAAAAAACCACGGAGAACAGCGGCTACAGGGAAGTTGTCAACCCGAGGATGCGACCCCTCGTCATAATTAATAACGTGCACGTGTTTTTTTGTTTTTTTGTTGAAGCCTATACGTTTATGAAGCCTTACTGGCTATGAGACGAATTTATAACGAGTTATGAGTTACAAAAAAAAAAACAGCAGCTACAGGGATCAAGTACCAGTACCGGTACTTCGAATCCAACCAGTTTGACGGGCGGGCGGCTACCTAGGTATGGAGCGCCACACCATTTAACGCGAGTTTTTCTGGGGACTTTTTTGAAGTCGTGGACCAGCTAAAAGTCTTGTCCGCCTTCCGTTTTAGGAATAGTGGCCTTGATAGCATATATATATACGTGGTTTGCAAGCATAAATTTGGCATATGCACTACCTTGGACGCATACTAGATCGGCGTTTAAGCAGCACGCTGTCCCGTGTGTAAACCCAATCTTTCAAAGGTGCGGGAACGGGGCCGCCTCATAGGTAGCCTTCGGAGGAAAGGCGCATAGACTCAAAAGAAACAAAATGGACACATACACGGTCTACACCTATGCAATATCCTAGCACTCATGCCAACGGCGAGATACAACCAAACTACCCACTAGCAAATCGCCTCATAGCCTAACGCTCCCTTCGGGGGAACGGCGTATAGACTCCAAAAAAAATCCACTGGCAAATTATGAAATATAAAAGACTATCTATCACACATGATGCCAACCAGACAGTGGAGTGGTTTCGCTAACTCTTACGGAGTAATATCCCCGTATATAGCGTATTTTGCAAGTATTCATCTCACAGTTTGCACCTAACTAGGTACTTACCTAACTTATTTCAAGAGGAGGGGGAAACGAGGGCGTGGCAGTGGAGGAGAGCGTTGCCAGGGTGATTGGCGAAGCGGGGGTGTGGTGGTGCTTTTCGGGTTCCTTTTGTTTTTCCTAGGTTCGGGAGGCTGTGCAATTGAGTAGGTACACCCAAACCGTCAAAGGGGCGGAACGGGGCCGTCTCATCCTATAGACGTAGATTCAAAAAAAAAAAAGGTACGGAGTATTTACTTAGATAATTAAGGGTAGTCTCGAACCAGCTAGGCTCCTAATATTAAGCGAATGTCGCAGTGCCGCAATCGGCTGGGGTTTCCAGAATCGGTAAAAGCAACTTTGTATCATGAACATGCAACATTGAGGCTCACTACACACTGAGAGCGCCAGTAAAAGGGTATTGTATTTTGCTCATGGCGTTTGATACATATATTAATTCATGGCCAATACCAACCATGGGTACTTTTAAATTTGTTATGTGGATATAACCAATGACCGGCTTATAGCAATACCTAGTATAGACACAGTATTGGGAGGAGCCAATGGCTCTTCCTCATGCATGCCGTATATAAACAGCTTATCTCTATTTTATACCAGTTTAGGCACCTGCAACAGCACTTTGTACGTCAATGTCATTCCTTCAGGCCTCGAGGCCATAGTGACCAGCTATGACCAGTCCCAAGCTTGAACCTCACATTGGTTCATATTCAGGCCCTGGGGTATGCAGCTGAATTCAAAGTCCACTGAGGCTCGTCGAGAGATTGATCTTGTGCTCAGAGTTGGAATAACTATTTTGGGTATGATCAAGAATGGGATGCTTAATGCGAGGGATCGTTCCTGGAGTGACTCGAAGATTGGAGACAGTAGAAATCTCATGACTTGATCATTATCATCGTGAACGTAGCCGGGATTTTGCATTTGTGCATCAAGTTAACAAAGTTATCAACGACCAGCATTTTACTATTTCGGTGTTTCCGTATAAAAATACTTCCCCCTTTGTACCTTCTAACATTCTTCAGAGGCATAGCATTTCATCTACACATCAGGGAGTACAGGCTGGCCCCTAACACTGAAGTTTCCAGGTATCAGGCTAACCCTGATAGGCACAAGCAAACACTATAGGTGGGAGAAGAGCTCGGAAATAGTCTGGTTGCTCGGAAATGCTTCTGAAATCAGGAAATGATTAAGAAATTATCTGTCACCATACAGATCCAATTTACGGAGTATATTTACGATTTCCTGACAATTTAGAAAGATATGTACTATGAATCATTTCGCAAAAATATTTGGTTACCCTGAACCCGGCAAATCTCTCACCAATTGGATTGAACATCTCGAGCTTGGTCTTAAGTAGTTTTGTGATATTGGAGTTGCCTGGTTTATAGAATACTTATAAGTATAATAGTCCGGTTATGTTGGAGCCATTATTATCTGGCCATCATAAAATTGTATATGCATAGGGTGCGTGGGTGCGTAGCTGCTTTGCTCGAGTGATCAGGGTTCAGCATCGGTATACCAGTCAGCCGAAGCAGAATATACCTGGCCTACTACACACTTCTGGCTAGGACCTGGCTACTTGGCAATATTCCATGTATATAATGGGCCCTGTACCCCACCCTTGCTTGGATCCGCAGCAGAATCAACATCAGCTCTGTGGTCTATTTTGCATGCATAAAGGCTAATGGTGCTTCGCCCTATCTCCCTTATGACTATTACTGGCTACGTAAGCATAGACATAAACTCAGGATTGTTTCAAAGTGATGACTCCAAGGCCTTTGTTACTGTAGACTGTATATTTGATTTAAGCGTTCGAGTTTCCGTTCGCTGCTGAGGTGGAGTTTAAGTTGGTATCCCTCCCATATCCGGATCCCAGTGTCTGTCTGGTTCAAAGTCCAACACAGCCAGCCTTAAATTATATGCCCAACCCCAGAAGCACTCATATACAGTCTGACCCATTCATTTCGCTTGTCGATACATAAAAAAAAAGCGGACATTATATTGCAGGGGGGTTTTTTTTTTACTAAAAAAATTTTCCTTCTCCGTGCTAGAGCAGCATGGGTTGGCTTCGTGCTAAAGTTTTAGCTGTCTTGCTCTAACTACCCCATCGGGTCATGGGGAGGGCTTGGCGACCCTTATCTATATACATAGAGGCCGTCACTTCCACTCTTCCCGTAAACGTATCGATGGCGCGGTTGGGCACAATAACAAACATCTAGTCTGGCTGGCACCGGCCTCATCGAGATATCTACACTCTACGAGAGGCCGGCGCCCACCAGACTAATCTACACCTGGAGTTGTGCCGACCTGGCTAGCCCTAAAATCCGTCTGGGCCCGGGCTATCTTTGATGGATTCCCATTATCTCAAGAGTTGGCTGTTCTTGGCAACATGAGCAAGATTCCCGGTTTCTCACAGTCTGCTGACCACAGCAGAGCCCATAAGCCGCGGGTACATATGGGCAACACAGCCAAGTGTGCTGTCTCAGTAGTCCAGGACTTGGTTCAGAACCCACCTCAACAGTTCAAGAACCGGCCACATCCAGCAGTACAAAGGGACCAAAGAGAGAGAGACAACTACTGACAATATCACACTGTGAAAGTTACCACCCCAGATAAAGTCTGAATTTAAGGAGCTTGGCCCCAGATGCACAGTATAATTGAGCAGGATGTGCACGAGGAGCAAAAGGGGGATCCTGGATCTATCATTAGTGCATCTTCACCTGTAGCTGCACTCAACACCTCGTCTGAAGAACAGGTACGAGGGCCTATAGTGGACCAAACGGGGATGCTAGGAGTGGAGCCTGGCCTGCCAGCACAAGGATTATCCAATCATCCCCAGATCAAACAACTCATGGCCAACCAAACAACAATGAGTAGCGACAGTGAAAGTGAGTATGAACTCCCACCCATTCGTGAGGATACACCTGCCTCCACTGCTGCTTCCCAGGACACAGACCTACAAGGGTACCACCTGTACAATCCTCCGAATTCATTCTATTATAGCAGCAGCCAAACGCCATCAGGCTCAGAGGTATGGGGAACTGAAACACCTTCATCCTGTGGAGATGGCCAATTCTGCTGCCACGACCCTGACTGTCAAGAGGCCCGAGCCCCGTTGCAGTATTCCAGCCCTGGAGAGAAAACTCAGTCAGAGTGGTTGTTTGACGCAGACCAGATCAAAGGGGTTACTCAGGTTGTTGCATATGGATACTGCCCCCAATGCCTGGCTCTAAACGGTCAAACATATCCTACAGAAGGCAGAGAAAACAAGCCGGGCGCCTCTCAAGATCCATTGGGCTCAGTTAGCCAAGGATACTATTACGCCGCTGTAGGCAACAGTACCCGTAAGTCATCCTCCTCCGTTGCCGTCTCATAGCCTTAGGCTTTATAGATGTATAGACTAAAAAAAAAAAAATCCTCCTCCGTTCTCTTCTGGTTGGGCATACATTAATACAAAAATTTTATAGACCCCTCTTATAGGCCAACTATAGCAAGCGAATACGAAGCTCCTATGATTCTAAGCCACCAAAATATTGGCGATATTATAGTCCTCAGATCCAAACTTAAGCAAGGCGGCCATTTGCAAAATTGTTACTCTGATAACTCGGGAATGAATGACGATCCAGAAAACCCAACGATTTGCTCTGAGTGTTGGAAAAAGCTGGATGCGGCAGAGAGTCTCCTGCTATTCTGGCAAAACCCCGTAGTGCACCCCAACAACGACTACCAAGCTCGAGCAATGGCAAGAATCACGCCCCCGCCTGCGAAGCCAATTGAGCAGGTGGGGCAAGATGGGAAAGAGAAGGCTTCTCTAGCTCTGGAGCCCGCTGTTACGCGTAACGCTGAACCCAACCCCCGCGCCCACGACTGCAAGGATATTGATCAAACGCGCTTCCATGAACAGCAGGAGAGTGAGGGGCAACAGGTTGAAGCCGAGCACGTTAACCCTCAGGAGCCTCTGCCCGAGGTCAATCTTGAGGAATGAATAATTGGCTTCGCCTAGGAGATCTGAACTTGTTGGGATCTTGTTTTAGGTTGGCAACTAGGTACCTCCTGGAGCGTGAGGATTTGGTTTTGTCTGTGTTTTTTGTTCATGTACAAGTGATTCTGGTTCCGGCTCTGGATTTTGGTTCGATGGGTATCTGTTCTGGATATACATACCTATGTTGGAACAATCTCTGGAGATACATGTCAATGTGGTGGTTGTGGCGATATAGTACTACGATGTCATGGTTAGTTACATGTGTATTTGTTTTTCTACCTTTTTACTTATGCCCGTCATCGTTGGACTATCCTGTTCATTCATTCCTTTTGTACATGTTTCTAGGTCCACCTAGTTGGGATCCTGTCTGCTCAATCCCCACGTAATTTCTTCTTGCCCCATTGGACTGTATGTTCATTCCAAATCGTCATCTGGATTCTAGTCGAAGGAATTCAATCTTAATAAAGACCGTAAAGTTGGTGTTTCTAAGTATATATATGCTGAGCAATCTTGAAACATAGTAAACAGTGCATGTATGTGTTGTTGTGAAATGAAAATGATTGGGCTTGGGTGTACTCACCCTGTGAATTACTGGTTGGTATAATGGGTTATAAGGGTGCTTACCCTGAACTTTGCTTACGCTCCTGAACTACAGTGTACTTCCAACCTATATGCATGTATAAGGGCTAGACTTCTAAATTTCGTTTCACACGTAGTTGGAGCGACAAGCGAGATGCGCCCTTAATATATTAATTAATACACAAGAACGAAACTGAGAGGAAAAGAAGATCATTTAGAGAGAGCAATGCGAAACAAAACAACCCAATCAACATCTCAAATAAAGGGCTACCATGGGCCATTCCGAATTATCCACCACCACCACAAAAAATCACCAATCACAAAGTTATAATGAAGAAATAAAAAGGAAAAATCGGTGAGTGTGAGTATCAGTAATTGGGGGAAAAAACGAGAATGCGGAGAAGCAAGAAAAAACCCATCAAGTCAACCATTGCCACTCTATCAGAATCCACCCTGCATCCTGATCTCCAAGAACATTATATGCGGCCTCTGATAAATCCAAATCGTACTGTTTACATGCGGGGCAGCGATCCACGACAGTCACTGTGGCGCCGCCTCCACCTACCTGTTTTTCAAAATTTGCTGGGTTGTTTTCTAGTTGTTTCGTTGGCCTCGGTGGAGATTCGGCAGGCGAGAATGGGTTCTGGGTATTTGCTGGAGTGGAGGGAGAGAGAGTAGGCCGGGATGGTGGGAATATTTGAAATGTGGGGGGGACTCTGGTAGTTGTGGCTCCTAGCTTCCCTCCTTGGTTTACTGGGACCAGCCGAAAGGTCGAGCATCGGCTTCCTTCTTCGGTTGATATATTTTCGTCGAGTTTCGGGCATAGCAGTTGTGTTTTTGTGATGCTCCCATCCGCTCCTAGCACCCAGCCAATACCTCTTGGGGCTTCCCTCTCGTGATGTTGAATTGCTGCTCCATTGTACGCCTGGCTCTGGTGCCGAGCTCAAATCCCAAATTGATAGAGCTTCACTCCTATTCCTGATCGAAACTTGCATATTTACGGCACCACCATCAGCACAGTCTGCCGATGTCAGCGACAAACCTGATCCGGTAACAGCCCCTCTATACCATCCTTCTTGCCCCATTCCCCCCACCATTCTCGCCCCTTCCGCCTTCCTGATAAATATCTTCCGATTACAGCTCGGATTGTTATTCGGATTCCCTGTATTTACCGCATCAAATAATATTCTGCTAAGTACTGTAATAAAATCCACGTTTGTATTTTCTATGCCACAGGACCCAATGCCAGGGGCATAGAAAGTTTCTTCACCCTTGAACTCCCCACTGGTGGTTGGAGTGTCTCCACCACCGGCTGCGGGTGAAGAGGAGGATGCGGCACTAGAGGTGGAAAAGGTAGAGAAGGAGGGAAAGGAGGAGGAAGCAGCAGAGGATGTTGAGAGCTCGGAGGAGGTAGCTAATGTGGACCTGGGAGGTGGGGTCGCTATTCCTGTGCTGGAGCCCGGAGGAGTCGTGCTATGCATATTTAAAGAAACTTAGATATTCATGTTCCATGAATATACCACTCCGCGAGTCCAGCATCGGAAAACATACTCACCTTCCCATCTGAAATTCCCGTACCCCTCCACACAACCGTCCCTACCACTCCATCGTCCCTAGTCACCACACTCACCAACCCTATCATCCCTGCTATATCCTCCGCATCCTGCCTAACGTCCGCAATGACGGCCTGAATCCCCAGAATCATCCCAATCGTGAGAGCAAGTTTAAACGTCCCAACGCTCGCTGCAACAATGTAGAATGCCTTCCGCCTGAGCCTGAGAATGTACAAACTATGCTCTTTGATCGTCCCACCAAATGTGCGCACTTTGGGCCAGTTACGGAGCTTTTCATTTGGGCTGAGTTTGGTGAGGATATTGATCTTCATGATATGGTCAAGTGCCCAGCAAATGTGATACAAATAAACAACGTAATTGTAATAGCATAAAGGTATCGTGTTTGGTCCTTGGCCGCCGCCCCGCCAGACTCCTTTAAGTAGTGACTACCAGAATGGGATGACAGGCGCGCACGTGATTCGGCGATAATACAATGTGTTTGAGCGGAGGCATATACACTATAACTACATGTAGAGATATTATGCAGCCTCGATTCATGCCACGAGCTAACAATCCGGCTGCAAAGTACACAACGCTCCGGCTGGCAAGAACGAGAAATAAAAACTGAAAGCAAGCAACACCAACACAAATGATACCGATACTATCCGACCCCACCTCTACTACTCCCAACCATACTAGGCCCTCGCCGCTTCCACCCTTCAGTCTCATCATATTCCCAGTCATCCCCCTGGAGGCTGTACTCTTCAACATCAAATTCAGGGGTTCGATCCCTCTCCTTTCGGAGTGTTTCCCCTTCCTCCACGCCATGCCCATCTGGGGAGACTGAAATTGTGATATCGTGCCTTTGCGAATCTAGTGAACCTCCTGTGCCAAAGGGGTCATGGCTATTATCTCCTCGCTTGTGATGCTCCCCCACCACACCTTTCCCCTTCCCCTTTGCCTTTGAATCCCCTTCGTCGAACAAATCATTATCATAGACTCCGTATCTCCATCGGCGGGCCCAAGCGCTGTTACCACTCACATTCAGGGTAGCGATTTTCCTTTGCTTCTCACGCTTAAGTGTGAGGAGTAAACTGTTTAGAGCGATAACTTTATTCACGCCCCTGGCATCAAGGAGAAGTATTCCAGATTGATGCCCCCCAATATTGGTATAGTGAACCCTTCCATTTCCCTTAAGTGATGGTGAGAGTGAGTTAAGCGTGCTGGGGGTCGGTGGTGGTTGATTAGGACTAGTTTCTTTGATAGGTGTTGAAGAGCTAGGTGTAGCCGAAGACATGAACCTTCTCAGCCGGCTGGCTGTGGAGAGAGGAGTAAGGGCGGTCGATTTCATACTTTTCGGAAAGTAATATTCCGCGACGATGCACCTGGCCCCATCCACCTCTTTGACAAGAACAAGACACTCACTGCGGTACTTGACGACTTTCTGAACCCCACGCTCCAAACTTGATCCACCCCCGAGGTTACTGAGGTGCATTCCTGTGGGTGTAGATGGAGCGGAGGCGGGCGTTGCTGGCGAGAGTGGATAGGGTATTCTTGGTGATTGAGTTGCCGGGGTCGCGGAAAAAGAATAGAAAGAAGGCAAGCCTGTACTAATTGGTACCTTCATTTTCCGACGAACTCTGAACTCCCATGTATAGGTGGATTTATCCATCGCAAAGGACTGGGCGCGGGGATCTGATTCTTCTGCCCAAACTTCCACCTTTTTGCTCTTCTGGGGTTTAGGTTTGTGTTTATGTTGCTGGTTATGTTGGGAGTCATAGTTCAACAGAGTGATAGTGCTTGGTGAGTTGATATTATATGGGACTTTCCACTGTGATATGGGGATGCGGCCAGTCTCTGATTGATATGTTTCTGCGTGTGAGCCTCGAGCCTTTGGGTATCTAAAATCTCCAGAGATAAGTGTGCCAGTCTCAATTGAGTAGAAGGTAGACTTGGATGAGGCTGGATTTGTCTTGAGCGATACATAAGCAGGGTCTGGGGGAAGATGAAGGGACCCAGGGAGCCTACCAGCTCGCGAATCAAGGGAGGGTCGCATATCAATAGAGCTTGGGGCTAGAGAAGGGGAGCGAGGTGCCGGAGTCTGAAGTACTGAGGTGCGGATGTGAGAAAGGAAGGTGCTTGTCGCGGAGGGTGTAGTAGGTAGCATCGTACTGTCGGGCAAGCGCCTCCATGGAATATGGAATCCTGTATTTGCCCAACACCCCCATACCCCAAACACCATTTCCGTAACATTTTCAAGTGCAAGCTCGGCCGCCGCATTTTTTTCTCCAAGCCCTCCCGTCCCGGCTCGCTGAAGATTTGTACTACCATTTGGGCCCTGTCTTATGGCCCCAGGCACCTCCCGAATTTCCCATCCTCGGCTCTTCAGTAGGTGATGTTTTTGACGGCTGCCCGTATTCTGTGACAGCCCAGGTGTTCCAGTCCGAGTAACCAAAAAGGTATGCGTTGGGTTGAACGAAGCAACAGCTTCTGGCCCAGAGTAGTTGGGCAACTGCAGCGGAGGCGTGAGATGTCTGTCGTGCGGGTGCCTGCCAGTGTCGTAATTGAAGATTTCCATACCAGGATGTACCAGTTCTCCCGGTACTTGTGATGATGTTGGGATGCCCGATCGGCCATCGGTAGAAATTTGGTTGTCCTCCGCAATCCTTAACGACGGAATGTCTCTGGTGTCCTGGCCTCCATGCAGACTTTTCGTCGCTACTCCACCACCAGTACCGCTGGCGACGAAACCAATGGTTTCACCCGTAGCAAGTGCCCCGATAGGTGAAGAGCTGGCGTTATTGCCAGAGATGCTGCCAACGCTGTACGACGTTGCTGAACTAGGCCTCCTCACATCGACTGTGCCCAGACTTCCGCGAAATGACGTATCTCCAGAGACAACCGATTCTTTCGACGCCATTGACTGGTGACATTCCTGTTCCCGCAGCATGGCTCCCGGCTCTACTGATCTTTGGGTGACAGTGTGGGTTGCAGGGCAGTCCATTTTATCTTTTTCCTCAAGCTGTAATAGCAGACCAGGACTGCTAGCCATTGGAAGCCCGCCAGGTGTATGAGCGCTGGGGCCGACGGCGATTTGATTAGCAGGAATGGGGTGATCATATGAGAGAGTCATATCCACCTATGTCTATCAAAAAAAGACCGATGCCGAAGTGCAGGAAAGGAACCTACCAGCGCGGATCTAGGATTTTTTTGTTTTCCCCACACCGCGAGTACACTGTCAGGTCCACCCCACCTGATTCTTACAGTTAAGCTGCTTGAAGGGGCTCCTCTTTTTCCGCCTACGATAGGGGAGGACCGAGAAAGTGTTCCCCCAAACGAGCAGAGGGCTGGTCACAATTATCGTTCTCCAGAGAACTTTAATCTATCCCAGCCTCGGGCCCAGTCCCAATTATCAAGGCTTACAATACTGTAGCTTACAATACTGTAGCTTACAATACTGTACTCACGCCCATGGAGTGAAAATAATAGCAGCATTATTATTGGTCGGGTATGTATAACTCTCCCTTGGGGAGCCGTAACCTGTTGCCGAGGAAGAAGCCTGTGATTTGTTGTTGTTGGGGGGGTAACCAGGCCACCGCACACACCTGTTGCACTCCGCCTTGCTGTTTACTGGCGACGGCAAAAGCTTGTTTCGGTGACGGCTTCGTATTGGCGGGCAAGACATTTCAGTGCAGCGCATCGAAATAAGTCACTTGCATGTCAGTTGGCGCAATTGCGGGACTGTTTGACGCCTGCGGGGTGAGCATCTAGTAGGTACCTAGCACTCATAAAGATGTGGCTGCTCCATGGTATGTACTCGGGGCTATCAACACCGGTGGCCGGAGGGCCAGTGGAGAAGGAAATACTTGTGCGGTGGTGCTCATAATCATACGAACCAGAGTTTCAATTTCAAACTGTCGATCCATTGACCCCACTCCGTTGATCCGCATATGTACCCCCAAAACGGGAACCTCAGGGGGGCGCTTTGCATATATACTTAAGTACCAAGAGGGAATTCGAAATCGGATTTTCCAATCTCGCCACATTGCCAAGTGGCACAAGACTACTCAGGTGTTGTCCCAATGTAAGAGTCCCATTGATATCCGTGAGTGTTGCTCCATCACGTGGCTATCGCAACTCTAAAATCGAATCACCCTATGCTGAACCGTCACCAGCTTGTGGACTGGGTATATACCTCGGGCTATTGTGAATTCGAAGCCTAAATTAAAGACGAACTGCACCCCTGCGCCTTCTGCTCGAGTGCCAACCGCTACGGAAGTAGAAAAACTCGATGGAAAGGGTACTTGCGTGCAGAGCAACCGGACGCGCGTGAGTTGTCAGATGAGCAGTACCTGCTTCCGATTTACCAAATCCGATGTTGAATGGTACCTAGATGCCCTCAAGATCCCAGTACCAATACGAGGCAGAAACAGGACACCGTAATTGGGTTGTGTATGGACAAACCAACTTGCAGACCAGGCTATAAATTTTGGATGGAGAGATCTCGGCGACCTCTGCGGCCTCATCCCGCTGGGGCCCAGGCTGAATATGTGCGTCCTATATCATCCTTTCTACAAGAACTAGGCCTTGTCGTTGTTGTTGCTGAGGTTGTAGTGCTGAATTGACCACTCAGGTAAGGTACTGTCCCCCATACCTGGTACTCTATATACCGCCTCATAGCCTTAGACTCCACAACCAACCCATGCAAGCGAGCAACCACTACAGAACAGCAAAAGTGTCGGTTGTTGGTCATGTGATAATGTCGCTTAGCTTTAAACCCACAAATTTGATTGGTCCTACGGATACCTACACACCCAAGTATCCATCTATAAATGGTGACCTTGCTATCATACTGGACCTCGTTGAAGCGGAATCCTTGCTGTACCGGAATACCCTTTTCCCCGCAGCGTATTTATTTTAGTGTAGGTAGATAAGAGTCTGGGCACGAGATCAAGCTGTCCACCTAAAATGACCTTGCTATAACGGATTTTTGCTCATACCGGACCGGACAGTATGCTGAGGGAGTACAGTGGTCTTTCCACCCTTGTCCCCATACTCCTCTCTGCGTTCGGAGTATAGGGGCTTGGAATAAGACTACTCCCTTGCTATACCAGACGGGGCATATCTGAGTGCTGAATAATCTACTCTTTTAGGCTTAATGTGACTTCACTTATCAGCAAAATTAGGGCTCTCAGGATACACGTGACTCCTTTACCCGCTAGTGCCATGGTTTATACCGGAACCTTGCTATACCATACCAAACAAAAAGTGCTGGATTTTGGTCGTCCAGTATAGGGAGCAAGGTCTATCCAAACCCAAGACACAAGGTAGTGTACCTACCTACCTACCTCCATGTGTGACAACAATAAAATTGATCCAGTCAACATCGGAGGCCCTTGTCCCTCCCACCAGAAGGGGCAGGGTCTTCAAATTGACACTGAGGCTGAGCCTTTCGAAGCCCTGTACGCCTTCAGTAATACCGTGGCTGTGCAACAAGATCTCGTGTAACCACAGTCGATAGAACTCGCATCGCCTTGTTTGGTATCTATTTTATGCTTACACAGCAATGACTCGTCTTGAGCAGCATTTAGGCAGATGGATTAGAGAATCTTCAACACTTTCTGACGATACGATCGATAATGCCTGGTACAGGTCTGTTGTTGTGGCCAATATGCCTAGTTTGTATATTTACTGACCTGCTATGTTTTACAACAGATACTAGCAGTCATGATCCCAGGAGATTGACCCATGGCTTTGGATTCTCTTCGGCAGCGGGGCGCTTGCCGGAGCCATTAGCAAGCAGAGGTCTAGGTAGGTGGAAATGAGGAACCACAAAGAGTCATGTTTGGTAACTCACCTGATGCATCAGAGACATTCTTATCATTGAACGAGATTGTCCAGAGTGGCCGGGAACGCCTAGAGACCACCAGGTTTACTGAGCAATACTCCAGCCTGGACGGTGTGGGTCGCCAACGGCCAAAAGTGAAGACCACTCATGAGATTCGGCATGTGCAGTTGGGTCCACCACGGGGGGCCGCCACATCTGACCCACACGAGGAGGGCAGGCCTCTTAGACGAGAAGAGACCTTTCAGTCAACTACAACCACATTAGTAGGATCAAGTCGTACATCGATAGCGGAAGGAATTGTAGGGCGTGGTGTGCCAACGATTGTCATTGGAGATACCGGTAGTGTGGATGAAGATAGCGATCAAGATGATTTTGATTTATATGCAATGAGCCCAATACTGGGTGAGTACATTTCATCCACCACTTTCTATGGGACAGGGCTGCATGGGCACTAGAGACTTTACTTTAAGGGACTAGAGGAAAGCAGTACATGTACTGTATACTAGTAACTACATATATGTAGCTTTTCATAGTTTGAGTTCACTCGTTTGTAACTACCTGGACATCGTATTCTATGCATAATAGCTAATATGGACATTACGACCAGGTGTGAGAAGGCTGCCTAGTGTTTACGATGCAGTAACACGAACCGCCAATGGGGATATACCTGTGAATCACCAATCATCCAACATTCCACCTCCTGTTCGACTACCTGTTGGTGGCACTCCAGACCCCCCATCCACCCCAGCTGCCCAGGATCCGACTAGAGGTGAAGAAGCACCAGCCATAGTTAACGAGCAACCTCCACAACTGCCAACTGCCTCTATCGAGCAAGAAACACTTCAAGTGCCCAGTAGACCAACTCCCGAGAGTGGACCTCAGCAATCCGGGGAATCTCTCGTAGAATCCTCAGTGCTTTTACAAGTCTCAATTGTCAACCGAAGCAGCGAAAATCTTCCGATCTCGTTGCAAAATAATGACCACAGCACCCTGGAATATGTCGAATTCGTCGAAACAGCTTCCTACAGGCAGTATAGTTTCACCAGTGAACATTTGGCAGTTCCAGATGGATTTCTGCGCAGGTCGACCTCTGGATTACGCAGAATGCTCAGTGCGAGAAATAGATTTATTGCGGCTAGGAGCCGGAGTTTTCTGAGGCGGCTTCAGAGAGAGGTTGACATCGAAATGCAGAATCCTGATGATGCATGGCAGGAGCCCAATAACCAACCAGGTGGGCCTGCTGAGCTGGATGGGGTCCCTTCTTGTATGTCCTGCAGGTCTCTTATTACTGAACTTCTCATTTAGCTGTCGATTCTATATTCCTGACACAATATTGCAGGTCCATATGAGGTGGCGGTATCACCAAGCCACGGAAACTGGGGACAATGGGGTGCAAGGTCAGAGTTGAGCCGTATGTGTCACTATTCATTGTCTCTTGTAGTCACCCCACATCGCCGCAAGACTTCCCTTGCTTATCACACTTTGGCTGACTCCCCAGGACAGGAGATGGCACATTTACCAGATCGGAAACCCTTAGCCGCATGACTTGTGCCATTTTTGGTCGAAATTTACCTCACCAACTTGGCCCCATGTGTAAGGTCTACATGAAACAATTGGATGACCATCTAATCTCCTCTATGAAAAATCATGAGCTGCAAACTCCCAATGCCCTTAACTGGCCCAACCCATTATCTTACCTTGAAGAGTGCTTAAAGGTCGTTGCAAGCCGAATGGAATCTACAATGAGCATTGAGGATTTTGTCCAGCAACACATGGCCTACCTTATCATTCTTATGGAACAAGGCCCTGCGGCAGCAAGGAGAACACCTGAGCCGGAGCATAACCCACTTCTTAATCGGGAATATTTGAAAATAGCCCATGAATGGATGTTATTCTGTCTTGAAGCATGGACAATGCTCGATATGACAGCAATATGCAAAAATAGACACGACCTCCGGCTATCAGAGAATTTCTGCAGGAGTCCACTGAAAGATACAATTGAGTCTTTACTGCCTAGGTTGATTGCAAAACTTACCCATCACAATAACGCACCTAATACATATAATAACGGTGGGAAAGTAAACCAAATTTTCCCGCGTGAGATGACGGCGGAAATGTTGCAGGACCTGGGTGGGATTAGGTTTGTGTGGACAAATGATGCTGCCGAGCATTTGGCTCTGGACGCAAAGAACAAAACCGTGGGGCTTTATTCCCATGTGGCATTTGCTTATTTGCATGCCGAAGCGGGGACTGATTCCTCCTTGTAGTAAGCTTTACTCCTCCTTAAGCCCTCTATCAGTGGCACCACCGTGATTCTGGGCTAACACACTCCCCTTGGTAGCAAATCAGGACTCACTCCCTACCACCGCCTCCTCACCGAAATCTCTGAATCTTACATCCTCCTCTTTGGTGAGACTGAGCGGTCCCGGAAGCTCTTTGATAACATCGACCCCAAGGGCCGGTCTCCTGGATATTTTGACATATTCTCCCTCAACGGCCGCCTTGACAGCATTAAACCCAAGTGGCTATATAACTCGAATGAAGACTTTCCGGTGTTTGGCGATAGGTTAATTGCATTGAGATCGTTGCTGAAACCAAAAGGGTTGAGGGGACTGTGGAGGGATACGAGAGACTCGTTACAGTGGTATACATTTTGGGCCGTCGCGGTTATTGGGGCAATTAGTTTGTTTCTGGGATTTGTCCAAATGGTGCTGGGAGCTATTCAAGCTTATGCCAGTATGAAGTCTTTGCATCCGTGATGCAGGCTAGGATATTTAGGCATATGCGCATGGATGTACAAACAAACTACATATGGGGCTTTGGATTTTTTTTTGGGTCCACTTGTGGGATTTTACGGAGTTTATGGAGCACAAAACGGGGATTTAATATCAGGAATGTTGAATCAGAATGTGTACATCTATTATTCATATTATTAGCTGGTAATTTCTCGAATCTAGAGGGAATCAATTGGATACGAGCCGTGAATACGGCATCATATCGTACTGTCAACCTCCTCCGTTAGCTGAGCAGGAAATATTAATCTGTGAATAGTAAAGTACTCGAGTCCAGATTGCCCGCCCATCTTACCTGGCATCGGATATCAGAAGTGTGGTTCACAGTCGTCATGATATCACATTTTTCCTTCCATTGGTCCCGCACCCCCATACTCTCGTGTCAAAGAAAGTACCCCTCACAGTAGCACAATCCTCCATTGGTTACGGGCTCGAGTCTGTGGTACAGTAGCAGTGGAAGTTCAGGGTAATCTTATTTCAGCATGGGTTTGTTTTTCTTTTTTCAAAAAAAATTTCTTCATGTGTATGCGGCCTGACGGGGGGGGCGCGGGCAGCCACCCAAAATTTCAAGGACCAGGCACAGTCCACGCACCATCAATACACAACACAGAGAGCAACTACCAAGCAAAACTATATTACTATAGTACAGCTAGCTCTGAAAACAAACAAAATATACCATACTAAGAACGCCTCTCTGGTAGAAAATACCACTCCAGTACCTACCGTACCTAGGTAGAAAAATCCTCAAAATGAGTCTATGCTAATGAACCGTTTTTAGGGAAGTTTTAACCACTTGGATGAAGGTGCAGACAGACGGGCCGGATAGAGTAACTGAAACGCATAAGAGATGAGAAAGAGGCTCTGCGATATTACAAAAAAAAAAAATTCATCCCCCTGGAACAGCCTCCTGCATGCTTATAGACCCTGGTACACTAGCTGCGTATTGCATATACAGTACCTACCGTACCTACCCGTGCAACTGTCTCACCATGGGTCGGGCGTACGCACACGGGCCGGTGGAGAGTAGGTACTACCTACGGCGGCTGAGGCCTACTGGTACCTAGGTTATGTTCTCAACTTTGCACGTGCGCCAGTACCTATGTAGGTACCTACTCGTACATACTGTAGGTACCTGCACCTGAGGCTCTCAGTATCACGCTTTTCTTTTAAATCAAATCAAAAAAAAAAAAAAAAAAAGAGTCTGAACTAGGACAAAGCCCGATCCAATGCTGCTAATGTACTCTACGTAGCGGAACCAGGATCCAGCGGCCGTTCCTCATTTGAATAACTTAACAAACCCTTATGGAATTACTGAGCCTCCACTCTGCATCTGAGCGCTATGTTGGGCATGAGATGAAATGGGAAAGTCGGAGCTACATACCTACCTTGTACATTCATACATGTATCCGTATGTACTGTAGGTACTGTACATATTATACTATCGAGAGACATATTCTCAAACAGACCAATAGCCTAGGTACCTAAGGTAGGTACGGTAGGTATCTAGACCGTTACCTATATATGGCCACCATTGCCATGGGCCTGACATGGGTCGGCCAGGGACAACTGGCCAAATGTGCACGAGACTATCTAGTTTGATACCCGACCCTAGTACTCCTGGATTTGGGGATCCCAAACCAAATGTGTCTCAAAATCTTGTTAATCTGGTTGGCCAGCTCCCTTGACCGTATACAGTTCTTGGAACCCACTGCGAATATGACACCAAGGCTCCAGTAAAATTTGAAAATATTAGTGTGGGAGAGGGAGTCTGAACCTGCGTTGTGTGTTTCAGTGGGTTCCTATTATCCGCGGACGTACAACAGTAATTTGTGGCATTTATACGGATTGAGAATACATCTATATTTGGACTGAAACCAAGTTTCCGGATGTCCGGTATTTGATATCCCAACTTTATATACAAAGTACTATTGCTCCTGGTGCATTCAAATGATTGACAATCGTAGTCGGCATCAAGTGTGAAAATATATTCGACTAAGGCATCCCAGTAAAAGACTCTTGCAGATACAAACCTGTGAACCGAAAAGTGGCAGAAAAATGACAAAGCTAGGGAATATGCATAACGAAGAATGAAGGGATTAAACACTGGCAAAAAACTCCCCACAGAATATCATGACAAATTTGCAGACCTTGAAATTGGACCTCATAATGTAAAAGAAAGACAGGTAATCATGCTAGTATAACATTCTGATCTTCGTAAAGTTTGTTCATGATCTCGTAACACCATTTGATGTCATTGCAGCACCGACCAAACTCCCCATTGGCATTGTCGCGGCCCTCGAGATCCTCGCCAAGGAAGCTGGGCGAACAACACCCCCAAGCCTTGTTGTTGGACTAACTCCCAAGGGTCCCATCACATCGTCCCTCCGTCTCTCCCAGATCGCCTCGCTCTCGCAATCTGCCTCTGCAATATCACCTAAGAAGCCCCCCCCAAAAGGAGGAATATCGTTGAGTTTTCTCCCCTCCGCAGTAGCGGTTGACACCGGCGTTGTTGGGTTTGAGGTAGGGATGGGGATTTTCGAGCTGCTCCTAGGACGGGGGCTGCCACCGGAAGTAGAGCTGCTCTTAGAGCGAGGAATGCCCCCGGAGGTGGGTGTAGTGGTGCCAGCCGACTTTGGTGGTGTGCCGGGGAAGTGACCCGCAATTGTGTCCTTGCGCGTCAAAACCCTGACAGGCATAGTGAGGGAACGCTCTAGCCCCCGAGGTTTTGGGGCTGCGAGTGGAGTGGCAGCACAGGAGTGAGGTTTAGGCGTGGAGGGCCAAGGGTTAGTGCTCGGTACGTCGTTGCCTGAAGTGCGTCTTTGATGAGCAATCAAGCTTCCGTAAGTATTCTTGTTGCCTACGGTAGTTGAAAGTTTTCCAGCCACAACCGGGATTTTACTCCCGTAGAAGAATGGTACGACAGGTCTTCCCTGCTTGCCTCCTTCATTAGAAACTTGCTCCTCTTGCTTCTCTGGGACATCAGGGATAGTCTCTAATTTCTTCCCTTCAACCGGCTCCTGGGTGGGATGAAACTGGTCCAAGTCTGTCTGTACAGGAGTATTGGCAGTCGAGTAAATTTCCACATTTGGACTCGGCATTCCAGACTGACCAGGTGTTTTGACGTGCATTGTCTTCGGAGAACCAGGGGAGATTGACAGTGGTGACACATCCCCTAAGGCGGAGAGCCCCTCCTCTTGCTCATCCGCAACAACATCCCGCCAATCCACAGTTATCTCACTAGGTGGTCTCCGGGCTTGCATATCCATCCTGGATGGACCAGGTTGTCCGGGGGCTGGAGTAAGAGACCCTACCCAAATCACTGTTGTGTTGGATACAACACTCATCTCGCTTGATACCGAGGTGACCCGCTCCTTCGGCCGGTAAGTAGTAGTGGGGCCGATATGACCAAAAACGTCACTGCGGTCAGGATCGTGCTCAGGTGCTTCCACAGTTGTGGAGGAACTGTCTGAGCTGTAGGAACCAACAACAATTTCGGTCTCATGAAGCGGGGGAGAATCTGTGGGCTCACGCTCTACTATTGTAACCCCATCGGCATGCGGTGTAACAGTTGCAGTAGCAGAACTTAATGGGTCATGCACAACAGGCTTCTTTGTGGCGTGAGCAATGCGAAATGTTTCAAGGAGAGAGGACAGCGACTCTGAAGCCTTGCCATGTAGTGGCATCTATAAGGGTGGTTAAAGTTAATTCAATCTGCAATTACCCGCAAGATACTCCAGGTGCACCAACCAAAAAGACTGCTGTTCCATTCTCACCAACTTGGATGCTGGCTACTACTGCCACCTTACGAATATTATCGTCTCCATTCAACCTCTTAATGACTTCCGGAGGTGCATATTCCCTCCTCCGCTTCGATTGTCTCCCATCGATTGTCTCATTATCATCCACAGTTGGCTTTCTTCTTCGCAGGCTCAGTAACTTGCGGCGGATAGCCTGATAAGCAAGGATTGGAGTCGAGAACTCAATCTCGGTCGCCGGCATGTCGTCGTTTCTGCCAGGTTACGGCTCTGCTTCGTGTTCTGATCCTGAATTAGAGGGTTGTTTGTTTGCAGTACGCCAAAAGCTAATCGAGTTCCTGAAGAAGCCCTATTTTTTCTAATTGTTAGCCTCCTCGAACATTAAAGGCATTTGGTTTGCCCTCTTACAGTGCAGGTATTTGCCTTGTCTTAAAATTGGTCTGTAGAAATTGTCAGGTCTGACTTGAAGGTATCGATTAGCCCCGTGATCAATAGCCGATATCCCACCGTGTTGTCTCAGTAAGTCAAAGGAAGTACATACAAGGCACTTTCTTGATTGAGAAAAAGACTATCTAGAGCATCAAGAGAAACGCGCGCTGAGAGGATCCAGATATATTCGTGGGAGGCGTCCAGTCCAGTTCTGAACGTCAATATCGACCCAGTGCCGTGCCGTTGCTGAAGTCACTTCTTGGGTATGATCAAAAATTTAGATCGGACACTATCACCACCACCACAAAAAAAGAAACGGGAAGAGTCAGAATTAACCCAGTAGCAGGCTGGCCAACAAACAGAAACGAGGAAAAATTTCTCATTGGTATTCTCACCTACTGTACGTATTGCAGCATGAGCCTCACAACCACGGGCCAATTGTAATCTGCAGCAGGATAAAATTGTGTGTCACATGTAGCAAATCGAAACGCGTTCACTCCAGCAATGCAGGCAAGATGGACAATGCTAACAGCAACCTGCTGGGTTCAGCATCGCCAGTGCAAATGGGGCTTTTGGTAGTTGTTGTGGATGGCAGGACATAAGGTGCACAAGCACCATCTGAGGGCGCCACGTATTTGGGCGGCGAGGATATCAGACTGGTAGTGAGTCCCAGCATTGATTGCGTTGGCGTTTCTGTACACCCTTGCAAGTGCTGCGGGAAGCTGCGGTTACGTTGAACCGAGTCGTTGAACCCTGATTTCCAGACACAACCAGGTTTGATTGGCGGAAGGAACACCAGTTACTTAAGATGTAGTACATATGTGGTAGGGTCAGCAGAAATTACATAATACCACACTACATACAGTATATATGCAGGTGCCAACTCGAAAAATCTAAGGAAATTCCCAAAAGGAGCTCTTAGACCTAACAGTACTTAGATTTGAAGAGTATTTGATTTTGCAAAATTGGAGTTGTTGTATTCAAGTACTTAATGGGGGGAAAATATGTCTGCTGAGTAAAGAATACCGTACTGTACGGATACATAATCCCGATTTCAAATATATTACAAACCGATTACTCTTAGGTTTGGACATCACTGTATGTTTTGTGCTAGATCGGACCAACTACTACAGGTAATCTTCATATGCATACTACTTGTTACAGGTAATCTTCATATGCATACTACTTGTTCATGGTACTCAGTATGTATGATTACGTAGACCATCTATGAAGATGACAATAGAACTCCGGGTATTCAATCCAACTATACATTGTAGATCTGCTCCAAACCATCCGATCGGTACTCCAATATTAATGCTGTCGATGCATGCGTCAAGGTATATCCCACAGCCTATCCTCTGAGTAGTTCAAAGTAAATCATATCAGACACTGGCACTGAAATCAGAGAAGAGATCGATCAAGTATATTTGATGCTCCAAGCAGCCTAATACTATCCTGGTCAGATCAGAATATGTCATGTACATACTGTATATTTCTATTCGGGTGCTACATAGCTATAGTCCTTGATCTCATTTTTGTACTGCGCGCACCTCCCAACCCAATGATTGTGCGGGGATCCATTCCAAACACCTGCCAGTTAGTTTCTGCTCTTGTTGCTGCGTTCGGAGTATAGATGTATTTAATTGAATAGAAATTTGTCTCCCTTTCCCTCTCCCAATGTTTATGACCTTTTTGTTGCGAAAGGCGGAGGTTGAGTGGAATTTATGCTCTGTTGCACATGAAATTCATATGCCCTGCATACCGCGCATATGCAGTCAAGCCTGCTATTCCAAACACGGAAGTGAAAAGGGTTTTAGTGCAAAAGTTAAGTAGCCTGTTACCCGACTTAGTAAGGCGCCAAATACTTGCAAATTTACTAAATATTTGCAATATTCCGTATATATAGCTCGATAAATTGCTGCCTCATAGCCCTTCGAGGGAAAGACGTATAGACTCAAAAAAAAAAAAAAACCTCGATAAATCAACGCGCATAAAGTGCTTCCACAAGCTCCAGAGCACCCTGAGAGATAGTCTGGTTGTATATAGTCTGGTGCATACCCCTCGTAGCGGTCTAAGAGACATTAGGATTATGTATTATCTTTCAAGGGGTGAAGCCTAGGGGTTATGCAATCACCTCGATGGCCGCGGGGCTTTTTGGTTGTCGATATGATAAACAAGGGTTATGTGGGATTCTGTACCTGGGGGCTGCTTTCTATTTCTTTTCCTGGCATGATGTTTTTTTGTTACACTAGGACTATCTGTAGAGTCTCCCATCTGCCATTGGCCCCACTGTAATAGGCTTTGTATCTACGAGAGGTTGCCCAGTTCCATCAGAGATATAGTAAAGTTAATCATACCCCCTCTTTTTCTCGTTAGGTGACCAAAATTATGCCCACCCAACCCGAGCCATTTGTATGAGAATACATCTCCATCCTGAATAATTTTAGATGCTGTACTGTACGGCTATCAGAAGTGTAAAGTTTGTGTGGTTGTCAGTGTATATAATTGACTGAGCCATTTGTTACAATTATCATTGTTTTTTTACAGGCTTTAATGAATGAGAAATAGAACATTCCATCTGATTTATTGATTACACCCATAATTTTATTATTTTCCCTGTGTCTGCCTGTAATGACTCCATCACCCCTTTCTTTTTCGCCACATTTTGCAGCACCAAGTGGGTTCCAAGATAGTCTGGTTGGCTCCGGGAGTGGGCTCGTTGTGGAGGTTTGTGATTCTATCGTCGAGCTTGTGGAGATCATGAGCTCGGCCGGCATGATTGTCCGATACGATCTCCATAAAGACACTCGATGCACTAATAATAAGAGTGCTTGATCTTAGAGCTATTTGTAACCCAAGCAATAAGAGAAGGTAGTCTTAATATATATTACCCCTTGGTGGAGAGCGTTGCAAAGCCATGACCAATTCCTGCCTTCTCGAAGTCATGAACCACTGGCTGAGTTTCTATGACACTTCCTGGGCTCCGTTATCCAGCACTGCCGACTGGTCAATCAATATAACCAGACTGAGTTAACATCTAGTTGACACGTATCTGCATAGGCAGCGAATCATAATGTCTCTGTTGCTGGTATCGCTGTTTGCATAAAGCTATTGGCATCTACTAGATAGACTAGTCTCGTGCATA
>Ga0307514_10000752_pt1 | contig 54588 bp, 66 predicted proteins | sample 16_EM_MG_FD_203088 | JGI IMG/M metagenome (GOLD analysis project Ga0307514, IMG submission 203088) | Populus trichocarpa ectomycorrhiza microbial communities from riparian zone in the Pacific Northwest, United States - 16_EM | ecosystem: Host-associated > Plants > Roots > Unclassified | place... | reverse complement strand
GGTTTCAAAGCCTTCTTCTTTTTTGTTTTTACCATGACGAGAGCGACACGGCACGGATGCCGAGCAAAAGGTGGTCAAGGGGTTGGTTCCGTACCCGATGACTGTCAGGAGTGGTTGAGGGGGTAAAGCGGGGAAAGGGGGAGTTCTAAACTGATGGGAGGATGCGCAGACCAGGTATACGGGACGTGTATGTGTCTGGATATGAGCATGAGAGAATTTGGCGGCAGCACACGTACATCAAAGCTCAAGACGGAGCCGTCGATCAAATTGTTGAGACATTTTGACTCGGGTCATCGGGAAAATTGAGAGTATACTTGCGGTGTGGCCATTATCATTACACGGGAGGGGAGTACAGTACGACAACAGAGCCAAAAAAAAATCGTCAAGCAAAAAAATATAAACAGTATGGTGGTGTGAAATAATGTGCCTCGTCCTATGGAATGGGAACTAACGTTTGTCCTTCTACGAATAAATAGCTCTAGCTCTCCGCAGGGGTAGACGTAGCGGTTGCAGCGGCGGCCTTCTTTGACTTGCGAGGCCTAGGAGTTGTGTTACCGGTCTGCTTCGCACGGGGCTTCCGTGGCTTCGCTCGCTTCTTCTTCGTGGCGTTTCCGGCTCCAGCCTCATCCTCAATGATATCCAAAGGTGTCCCTCCCGCGTTGCCCAGTGCGTTACCGGTAGCACCAGTGAAGAAATCATCGCCCTCTTCATTCCAGAGCTCCCGAGAGATGGGCATTGATCCGTTCGTGATCGGCTGACCACTGAGACTCTGAGAAGGGTCCACGTTCCCAGAGTTCAGGTTCGCTAACTGATCTTCATTCAGCAGCAACTGAACAATCTCGCTCGGCTTGGTAAGGTCGGTGAAGCTCTTGTTGCCAACAACCATGTCTTGGACCTGGACAATGTAACATGAGCGCATGTAATGCACACGAGGGCCTCTACTTACGTCTTTCTTCACACGAGCCAGCTGTACGATACGCTCGTCGATTGTGCCTTTCGTAACCAAGCGATACACAGTGACTTGACGGGTTTGTCCCAGTCGATGGGCACGATCCATTGCTTGTGCATCGTTGGATGGATTCCAGTCGTGATCATAGAAGACAACAGTGTCTGCGGCAGTCAGATTGATACCCAGACCACCCGCGCGAGTACTAAGCAAGAAGATGAAGATATCCGGCCTGCAACCACGTTAGGAGTTGGTCGAATGAATATGAGCACTAGGGGACAAACCGGGTTTGCCAGTCCATGACCATATCCCTTCGGTCCTCCAACTTCGACGAGCCATCCAAACGGATATACTTGTACTGACGGTATATCAAGTACTCTTCCATTAGATCCATCATTCTTGTCATTTGGAAGTACACCAAAACTCTGTGGTCACCGGCCTTCAATTCCTGCAACAGAATATCCAGGCGAGCCAGTTTTGCGGAGTCGTAGATCAACCGTTTCCCATCCGGGACCTGCATTGTCGAGAGCGGTAACTGGTCAAAACCAGAATTTCCGAGCAAACCACGAGGAGGGACGGAGGGGAGTTTTGATTGGTACTCCGCGTATGCGATGGGTGAATCTCGAAGGTTTATAGGAAGGCCATATAACGTCAGGGATTCTAATGGGCCATCCAGCAGCGCTTCCTGGCGTTCCAAGAACGTCCGACTCGCACAGTACATTTTGATCGGGGGTGCAACTGCACCAGGGATATACCACTTGAACGCAGGGCGGGAGAGGCATGAAGCGGCCCAAGCAGACTTCCCGATATCCTGCAACTCTGGTAACCCATGCGCGCGTTCTAGCAGTCGGAAGCTCGGACTCGTAATGATTCTTCGCGGGCTCTTAGTGCCATAAGCAACAAAATTTGCCTCCCTGCTGAAGAGTGAGGGCTTGTCAACTCGGTATCAGTTGGTTAAACTTACAAAGAATAAGGTTCGTGTTCGGCTATGCTTGCCTCATCATCTAAAGCCATTAACTTGCGGCGAATTAAGGGGGAAACGTGAATCTTGTGAGCATCGGAAGGTGATGCATCCAGGAAGCGGAGGAACGAAAAAGAAGAATACTCTATAAACGTACTCAGCGGGGTGGTCGGTGACCATGAGAGGATAACTCGTACCTTCTTGCAAAGAACGGTGTATCCAATCCGTTGACCAAATGTTCATGAGCTTCGTCAAACAACTGCTATCGCTCCTCAGCTCGTCACTCTTACGGGGGGCATCGAGAAGTCCCCCGCCCTCCCAGAACAGCTCCGGAATATTGAACTCAATCGGGTTCCGGGAGGAATTGGGAAGGTCCACCGGCTCAACCTCACGACTGGTGGGAAGAGTTCGACCAAAGCGGGAGAACGAGAATGGCGCCACAACATCCGCACGTTCGAATAGTTCTGGGTGGTTGCAGACTTTCCTGAATTGCATCACCAGGTTCATGAGCGAACGAGCAGAATCGGCATCACTAAGGTTCGCCGCCTTGGCGAGCAGGTCGGCGACAGAGACGTTGGCAGCGAGGACTTTGTACAACTTCCGTTGTCGGGCGCTAAGGTCAACATAGACGTCGATCTCAATCTGGAATTGTGTGAGCTTCGTGAAGTGTATGATGGTGGGAAGTAGTCACTTTTTCGCTCAGTTCGTTCTGTACGTGCTTCTTGATACGCCGCAACATGAACGGTTTGAGGATCATATGTAACCGACGAAGTTGGTATTCGTTGAGTTTGTTGCCCTTGTTCTCCGCGGCATTCTCGATGTCCTTGGAGAACCACTCATTGAACTCGTCATGGGAATCAAACAGACTGGGCATGATGAAATGTAATAGTGCCCAAAGTTCTGTGAAGAGGTGCTAATCAGGGCCTAGACAATCCTCGAATAGGACTCGACATACCTTGCATGTTGTTCTGGATTGGAGTTCCGGTCAACAATAGTCGATTTCGGCAATGGAACCCGAGCAACGTTTTCCAGCGGACACTGGACGCGTTCTTGATATTCTGGGCTTCATCAAGGATCATGTACTGCCACTTGACACGTTGAAAGTATTGCTGATCCTGGGTGACGAGCTGGTAACTGGTAATCAGAACATGGAAAGGAGCGTCCTTGTTATAGCTGATCTCTTTCTTGCTCCAGAACTTGCGAAGCGTTGCTCGGTCTTTCACATTCCCCCAGTACGGGAGGGCCTTCAAGCTCGGAACAAAACGAGTTAACTCTTGCTGCCAGTTATGAAGCGTCGATAAGGGGGCGACGACGAGGAAAGGTCCCCAGATATCATGGGTTTCCGCGAGGTAAGCCAAAAGTGAGATAGACTGGACTGTTTTCCCGAGACCCATTTCATCTGCAAGGATGCCGTTGATGCCCTGTTCGTATAGCGTGGCCAGCCAATTCAACCCCTTCAGTTGGTACTCCTTCAGCTGGGCCATAAGCATGTGGGGCTGGCCAACCGTCAGAGGACCACTGAGCGAGCTCGGGTTCTGGAAGTTCAGTTCCTCCGAGTCCACTGTATTTGTTGTTAACTAGATCGTTTGATAGGGAAGTGCGCAACACGTACAATCGACCAGAGGGGCACCCTCTGTTTGTTCGTCTTCATCACGGAGGTGAGCCTGTCCCTTGGCAAGCCGGAGAGCTTCATTCGTCTTCCGTTCAAGGGCTGCCTGTACGTCAAAGTCCTGCGCCCGCTGTTTGGCAAGAGCGATAGCCTCTTGTGCATTGTGTCGAGCGTGTAGGTGTAGGTTGGTTTGATCCTCTGAACCATCGTTAGTTAAACGTCGAGGTTTTACGGGGGACAGTAACGCACCATCGTCGAAGTTGATATCCTGCAATGAATTGGGATCAACGTCTTCCAGGTGAGCGCCAGCTGGTAGTTCGATGGAAGCGCCCTCTCCCTCAATTTCGGATGCTGGGAAGTCGTCAGTCACATTCAAGAGGAATCAGAGGGCTTCGACTTACTCTTGAGTTTGTTTCCGACGAAGTGACTGTATAACTCGGTCTGACTGATCAAGAACTCCAACTTCCTCGCCTGTCTGGCTGCCTCCCTCTTTTCCTCCTCGACCTTGGCTCGATCAAGAGCCTCCTTCTGCTCCCTCTTCCTTACGTCCCTCTCCTCCTTTTCGTTCTTCTTCCAAAACACCATCATCTCCCTCATAAGTTTCTTCGCCTTTGTCTGGATCTCCTTCCCAACCTTGACCGTTCTTGTGAACGGCCGTTTGCCTTGGACGGAACAGAGCATGGAGATACGCTTGTGTTGACTTTGTCTTGATTGGTAACCAGAGACCTGGTACTTGTAGACCTATGATATACATTTAGCCATAGGTTTGGCAGAGGCCAGTAGAGAGAAACCTTACTTTGGGTATGTCTCGCCTGGCGATCGTTGTCCAAACCTTCTTTTGCGTCTCCTCTAATGCCCTGACACGCTTCAACATCGTCGTTTCGTCGACTTTTTTCGCCTTCTTCAACTGTGGCGCCTGCTCGTCAAGCTCAAACACCGTAGCATTCAGCTTATCTGACATGGGAGTCAGAGCAGGAGATGAGGGCCTTGAAGTCGCTGGTGTTAAATCCCCACCCGCAGAGATCGAAGGTGCAACGCTGAGTAGATCCGGGTTCTGGAGTGCTCCAGCCTCCAACTTCTTCTTTCCACTCCTCCGTTTCTTGACGCCGGCGGTGCTGTCGGTACTGCCCTCCCGCGTAGCTTGCTTGCCCTTCTTCTTTCCAGCAGCAGAAGCGCGGAGAGACGTGACGATATCCAGTGCCCCTGTTTCCCCCGTTTTTCGCTTCTTAGTTGCAGGCTGTTTGGCCTTGGTTGAGATGGTCTCTAGCTCGCTGCTGGCGTCGGACAAGACATGCTCTGCGGACCGCTTCTTGGCTTCAGCTCTGTTGGTGGCCGCAGTAACGGCATCCTCGAACTCCTGTGCTGTTTCAGCGCTGATATCATCATATGGATCATTCGTCGCGCTAAAGTCATCGTGGACGGGGGTGTGGACGGTATCGCTAGTGATGTGAACCTCATGAACAGGAGGCGGGGTGGGAGGTGATGGTGAAACCGGAGGTGGCATACGCCTGAGGATAGTATTGTAGCGATGCGCCAGTGCATAAGCAGCATTAGAATCTCTTTCCTATATGTAGGATTAGTGGCGTTGTGCGCTCGTGTGGAAGAGCAACCTACGATGACGGTGAGTTTGTAGAAGGCTTCAACCTCACGGTGCCGTTTCCGTGTCTCTAGGATATAATCGCCAAGCTCTGCCATCCATATTTCCTTACAGTCTTCCAAGTCCGAAGACTGCAAACGCAAATCCTCTTCCGTCAACGGGTTATCTTCTGGAAGAGAGTCGTCATCAATGACAGAGGCAGAGCGATGTTGCGAGCGGGACCCTCGTGGAGGGTTCCTCCGCAGACCATTCTGTAAGATGCACAGTCGTGAGCAAAAGAAAATGAGAGGTAAAATCTGATTGTGCCGTACGCGTCTGGCTGACCGGGGGTTATAGTCCGCGTCGTCGTCGTCAACAGCCTTCCTCTTACGACTCCTCCCGTTGATCTCGGGCGTGCCATCGCTATCGTCGTCATTGACGCGAAGGACCGGTGGCTGGGGGTGCCCATTCCCGTTTGGGAAGTAGGGTTGCTGGTTGGTCGGTATGGCGGGTTGGATCTGGGGTTCTGGTTGGTGGTTCCATTCAGTACCATTATAGGGCTCGCGAGGACCGGCAGACACTGGGGGAGGGTGTCGCTCGTAGGGAGAAGAATTGGCAGTGTCAGGCGGATATTGACGGAAAGAGAGTGGTTGCTGGCCCGGAATTTGGGCGAGAGGAGAGATGGCGGGAGGACTGTACGTGGGTTGGTTCCGCGATGACCTCCTCGTTGAAGCACCCTGAGCCCTACGAGAGACGCCATTCGGCTGGAGGTGGGAGAGCTCCGCGAGGGCAGGGTCGATCACAGGCTGGGGAGAGGCCAGCTGAGTGACGGAAAGCCCTCTAACGGAAGGAGAGCCTTGACCGTCGTTGTTGAGGATTCTGTGGAGGGACATTGTGTAGAATCAGAAGAGAGATCTGTTTTACACGTCGCCCGCTCGACCGGTAGACACGCGGCAGGTGAGGTTTTACAGGTATGACGGAGTTGAAGCAGGGAGATTAATCAGAGAGTACGAAAAAGTTGCTCGTGGACGAAAAGAACGGGGAGAAGAGAAAAGAAAGGGAAAGGGGAGTTGTGGGCGAGGCGCGAGGAGGAGGGAAGTGCGGTGGGAGAGCACTAGGGAGTTGTTTTAAATTCCATATTGCCGCAACGCTACTTGGCAATCATCGTCGAATCCGAAAATGGTCGGTATCGTGGTTCTCGCAGTAAGAAATTCGTTTGTAAACGCGTTATTTTTTCTTGCAATTCTCGATTTTCACCAGCCACCACAGAGCCTTGAAACCACATAACAACGGTAGCCTGTCGCACCCGCTGACGTTACGGGGGGCCGATCTCGAGTGTGCTGCCTGGCTGTGCTCCCGCGCTTCCCCCAGGCTCTTTCCTTTTTAGGAATGCAAAGCAGTCAGGGATGTGTAGCCGCGACCGGAGTCACCGAGGTAGGCGAATAAACTGTCTATTATCCAAAACATTGTAACGATAAACAAAAACGTTCAAGCATATGCATCATGGCTCGTCAGGATAGAGCATCAACTCTGGTCGCACTTTCTCATCAAATTCCTCTGGTGTCAGGAACCCAAGGGCGACCGTTGCCTCCTTCAGCGTAGTACCTTCTTTGTGGGCCGTCTTTGCGCACTTGGCGACATCTGTCACGGAACGGCAGTCATAAGCCCTTAGCACTGACACTGAAATCAAAACGCTTACTGTCATAGCCCAAGTGACTGTTCAAGATGGTGGCTAACATCAGGGACTCGTTCAACAATGTGTTGATCCTTTTCTCATTGGCTTGAATACCAACGACACAGTTCTTGGTGAACGACCTTGAAGCATCAGCCAACAGCCTGATACTCTGCAAGACGTTCTTGATTATAACCGGCTTGAACACATTGAGTTCAAATTGACCATTGGAGCCGGCGACTGAGACGGTGGTGTTGTTACCCATAACTTGGGCCGCGACCATGGTAATGGCTTCACACTGAGTGGGATTGACTTTTCCGGGCATAATGCTGCTACCGGGCTCGTTCTCAGGCAAGCTCAGCTCTCCCAAACCGCATCGAGGACCAGAGCCGAGGTAACGGATATCGTTGGCGATCTTCATCAACGAGACAGCAACAACATTAAGAGCACCGTGAGCTTCGACCAATGCATCATGAGAAGCAAGCGCTTCGAACTAGGAGAAAATCCGTCAGTAGAACAGTACCCGACGAGATCTCAATTATGTACCTTGTTTGGCGCCGTCTTGAATTCGATACCGGTGATCTTGGATATTTCCTCCGCGATCTTTACATCGAAGCCACGTTTGGTATTCAACCCCTGCGAATGAAAAATTAGCACAGGTCGGATTTGACAGTCAGAACGGAGGGAACTCGCCGTCCCCACAGCGGTGCCACCCTGAGCGAGTAAACTCAGCCGAGGAAGAGCACCCTCGACACGGGCGATGCCGTTGGTAAGTTGTTGTACGTATCCACTAAACTCCTGACCGAGGGTCAAAGGAGTGGCATCCTGCAAGTGTGTACGGCCGATCTTGATGATCTTATCAAAAGCCTTCGCCTTAGCGTCGAGGGCATCTCGCAACTCGGTCAAGGCAGGGATGAGATTTTGGCGGATCTCAAGGACGGCAGCAACGTGCATGGCAGTGGGGAAGGTATCGTTGGAGCTCTGGCTCATGTTGACATGGTCATTGGGGTGGACTGGCTTCTTAGAGCCGAGTTCACCACCAAGGATCTCGATTGCCCTGTTCGAAACAACCTACAAAACTCGTGAATGGCATGGTCGATGGCATGCAAGGGGCGAAATACCTCGTTAACGTTCATGTTTGATTGGGTTCCACTGCCAGTTTGAAAAACTACCAAGGGGAAGTGGTCCACGAGCTTTCCAGAGATGACCTGTTGTAGACACTTTAGCGACCACAACCTCGCGCGAAACGTGATGAGCGTACATCGTCTGCAGCCTTCTGGATAGCCTCTCCGACCTTGGGGTCCATGCCATAGCTAACATTAACGATCGAAGCGGCTTTCTTGAGGATACCAAACGCCTTGATGAGCGGTGGTGGCAAGCGTTCTGTTGGTCCGCCGATGTCAAAGTTCTGGAGTGACCTGTAGAGTTTTGGTAAACAGACGAGTATATCAGATAAGGAGATCAACCAACCTCTGGGTTTGTGCACCCCAGTACCGATCCGCTGGGACTTGGAGGTCACCAAACGTATCCTTCTCGGTTCGGAACTTTTGCCCAGACTGGAAACCAAGAAACACTTAGCAACGGAGGTTGTCCTCAAAGGGTCACAGGCTCACCATGAGCGAAGCGGATGCAGAAAATGACCTGTTTTTTGGTATCAGGCGCGTCCGGAGTTGAACCTAACCAGCATTGGAACATCGAATCACATGGGCCCAAGCGCAACAGGGGTATTACGGGTGTCGGAGGGACTCACTGTAGGGTATCTAGTAAGATAGCGCGTAGCCATAACCTCTAAAACGCGTCTCAACTTTATAAGAAAGCTTTTTACGAGTCGTCGGTCTAAGGTGTGTGAGGAGTCCGTTCCGTCTGCTTTTGACGCGGTTTGCTCCGGGAAAGAGATAGAAATGCGCCCGAATTATTCCGAGGCCGGGACATCGTTCCTTCCACATCCAACGACGATGCGAATCCCCGCCATGCTCGGTGCAATGGGTTACACAACGCAAGGATTTCGGACTTGGGAGAAATGATTCACTCGTCCGCCCAGTTCACCCGCAACTAGGCCGAAATTGCCGATGCTGATACACGTGATAAAACCCTGGGCATTGGATTCAGCACTTGCCTTCCTTCCAGCAAACCGGCCACGATGGCGACTGTAGCATCACAGGTTATTTTGCACCCAGTTGTGTCCCAGGGTCTCAAGGTCCTTTCCACCACCCTAGGAAGAGATAAGGTGCGTGTGCAGTCACGTTGGAATATAACTTGGTGGTTTAATGTTTATGCGCCATTCAAGGTCTACCGAGCCATCCAAAACTTTGCAAGGTTCTACGCCTGGTTGCTCCTATCTTCCGGCAATAAAGCAGATGCTACAAAGTGGAACGCTCTCAAGTCTCACCTTGCACTGGGGCGCAAATGTACGTTACGGCTTGTCCCCTACACCTTGCGCTAATCAATCAGCCACACAGTACTGAGATTGGCCAAACCGGTCGAGCACCTGCAAGCCGCATTGCGTGCCACCCAAACTACTGGACCTTTGGGTGAACAACTCACGACTATCGCCCGACAGCTTTCGTACTTCTTCTACCTTGCCTATGACGCCGTCGTCTGGGCCAACGCGATCAAGTTCATCAACCTGTCGCCAGAGAAGACGCAGAGGGTGAACAAGACGGCCAACAGGTTCTGGTTGTCTGGAATAACTCTCAGCATTATCAATGCTGCGTTCAAGACCCAACGCATCGCGGCCGAGATTTCTCGTTTGCAACACGCCGGGGTCGAAGAGAAAGTCAGCTCTGCTATAGATCGAGAAGTCAAGTTGCATGGTCTCGAAGCGTACGTACAGTCCAGTCCTACTTTCATGCTCAGAGTGCCCTAACAATTGGTCACAGCACTCGAGCAGCGACCAAACAGCAATTCATCATAGATGCGCTTGACTTCTGGATCCCGGCCACTGCGATTGGACTCGTGAACCTCAACGACGGGATCGTCGGTATATTCGGCTTCATCACATCCGTACTCTCCCTTCAAGCGCAGTGGTTTGCTTTGAGCGGGAAGAAATGATCTGTTCGTTCTGTGCAAGAATGTATACATAATCTCTAATTCTACCATGGGGCCCTGTCGAATGATATTACGAGGATGTAACTGCTGCCGTAGATGTATCGTGCTTTGGTCGATCCCTCAGCCTGAGGTACTCCTCTCGAACGCCTTTCATATTTTCCGGGCCAGTACTATAAAGTATGCACCGGATGTCAGTCCATTACCAATGTGCCAACAGACCATAGACACCCACAATCGAGAAATACATTCCTGAACAACCTTGTATTTTGACTTGCATGCCCAAGAAACAGAGATTGTCCTCCCAGTCGCACATTCTGCGAATTCTGCACCAAAACGCCTAGTTTTAGCCACGTCTAAACTTGTAGCGAGGGTGAATATACCTTTGACAAGCGGGTCGCATTCCTTCAAAGCGTGGGCCTTGGTGGCCTTCATAAGTGTGTCTTCCTCTCTCCTGGATAGCGCGTTCATCGCTCCGCCGTCCGAGGGATATGAGTGGGCTGAGTGGAATCGGATCAAGTGTTTGGTCCTTGAAACCGCGTTGGCAAACAAATCCGTCATCCGATCCGATTCTGACCTCAACCCCTCCATCTTGGTCCCCGGTCGCGTTCTCCCCCTCATCTTTGGTGTGCTTGTCAAGGGTGGGCCAAGATGGCGTTGAATATTTCCTCCCCACTCTCGCAGCTGCTGCGTCAGCGGTCCTCCGGAATAGCCATCCGTTCATTGGCCACGGCTTCCGCGGCTCCCGTTCCGACGAAACCCTCGTTTGCTTCTGCTCTCGACAACGGTCCGTCATTGGACGACTTCGTTGCGGGAAACGTCTCGGAAAGAGTCGTGCTGGGTAACGCGAAAACGTGTGTCCCTCTCAACCACAATGATAACCCCCCCCCCGGTGTTGGTGCTAAATCCCGTGTATTGTAGTCCTCGACTACCATCCTATCTCAAGACCACAATACCAAGCGGAGGAACCTTCGCGAAAATTAAGAAGGATCTCCGTGGCTTAAATTTACACACCGTGTGTGAGGAGGCGCGATGCCCCAATATTGGTGACTGTTGGGGAGGTGGTGCGAAGGAGGGTGTATCAGACGCAGAGTCCAAGCGTCTGGCCACTGCTACCATCATGGTACGTCGAGCCAACGTCCGAGTGCTTTATTGTACATATAATGAGTTTGTGTAGCTGATGGGTGACACATGCACAAGAGGCTGCCGCTTTTGTTCAGTCAAGACCTCGCGTGCACCTCCGCCCTTAGATCCGAATGAGCCAGAGAATACCGCCGAAGCTATCAGTCGATGGGGGCTCGGCTATATCGTTCTCACAAGTGTAGACCGTGATGGTACGACTAGACTTTCTGCCCATGCGACGGTTCTCACACTATGTACAGACTTAATCGACGGCGGTGCGCACCACTTTGCTTCAACAATTCAAAAGATAAAGCAGAAGTAAGTTCCATGACCCCATGCCTCACGCACTCGATTTACCTTGTCCAGAGCCCCGCACATACTTGTGGAAGCCCTGACGGGTGACTTCGCCGGAAACATGGAGCATGTCTCATTGGTTGCAAAATCTGGCTTGGACGTCTATGCGCACAACATTGAGACTGTGGAAGCCCTCACGCCATTCGTTCGAGACCGAAGAGCCACGTTCAGGCAGAGCCTCAAAGTCCTTCAACAAGCGAAGAAGGAAGGCGTTCGTGTGACCAAAACCAGTATCATGCTCGGCGTTGGAGAGAACGAAGAACAAGTAGTGGATGCACTCAGAGGTATTCACGTCCATTTTTACTTCTGCATTGTGCTTATGGTCACTGTAGAACTGCGCAAGGTCGACGTTGACGTTGTGACTTTTGGACAATACATGCGCCCAACGAAACGCCATATGAAGGTCGACCGCTATGTCGATCCTGCGGAATTCGACCGGTGGAAGAAGGTCGCACAAGATATGGGGTTCCTTTACGTCGCGAGTGGACCACTCGTCCGAAGCAGTTACAAGGCGGGCGAGTACTTCATTGAGAACGTACTGCGAGGGAAGGCAAACACGACACAGACGCCCGCATCTTCCGCAACGGAGTCCTCGCCATCTCTCACACTCTAATTATACATTTACACCCAGTAATATCTTCACTAGACAGGATACAACCGGAGTAATTGCGAAGTGAGTGCATTGGGACCATGGCGAGACGATATGAAACAAAACATCGAGAGAGAAAGAGAACGGTTTATCGCAGACGACTAAAGGAGATCGTTAGCAAATGTAGAGTATGGGGTCAAAAAAGGACAATTACCGGGCCTCGCGTTCACTCTCCAGCAGAGCCAGAATGTCGTTTTCTTTTACCGGACCCTTGACGTTCCGGATGAGTTGCCGTTGTGAGTCGTCCAGGAACTCGACCCGGACTTGAGTGACACCTCCACGAGAGCCAGTCCTGCCGAGGACCTGTTGCAATCGCAAGATTAACAGACACCCCACAAATCATCTGTGAAGGTTAAACCTTGATGACTTTTGCGAGCTTTACTTGGGCTTTAGAAGTATCCTGATGACATCTTCAATACCCTGAGCTCTCTTCAAGAAGAATGAAACCGCGCACCATTTTTTGGTAGAGGGGAGGATGATGACCAGAAGATGTCTAACGAGCGGTGATGCAGATTTCGTGTTTACCAGGGTGAGAATAAGGTTCGAGTCGGAGTTCGAAATTCCTTCGGAGATAACCGTCCCACATTCACCCTTCTCGCTACCCATTCTTCGGGAGATACTTTGATTGATCCAAAGGATCTCGCATAATACCTGGAGCCTGGGGAAATGGAGTCGAGGAAAGCGTATGTCACCCTCCTTACGAAGAATTCGTATCTGGCGGCCACTCTCGTGTTGAACGAGTGTTTGAGACGGGTTGGATCCAAGTACCCTCTCGTTGTGATGTCAACCCCAAGCTTACCATCGGAGGCAAGGGAGGCATTGGCCAGCCAGCAGGTGGAGATGATCACAGTCGATTCACTACAACCCATCCCGGGCTCCAATAATCTCTCTAATTACGATCCACGGTTCGCGGACGTCTGGACTAAACTCAGGTATGTGGCGGTTTGCTGCGCCGTTTGTTAGGCGACGAAACTTACGCACTGTAGAGTATTTGGTCTCGTGGACTTTGAGGTAAGGCCTCTTCCGGTCTCGCGAGGTGATCTATGAACCCCCTCATAGCGGATCGTTCTCCTTGACTCTGACACGATCGTCATGAGAAATATGGACGAGCTATTTGATATCGACGTCCCTGACGGTTGGATTGCGGCTGGCCACGCTTGTGCGTGCAATCCAACGAAGCTCGTCAACTATCCTGCCGATTGGTGTGTGTGGTTGTCCGAGAAAGACCAGGGATGTGGCTAATTTCATTTCAGGATACCTGAGAATTGCGCTTTCACCCCATTAGTGCACCCTACTGCCCTCACTCATCCGACTCAGATTAAACCAAGTAGTCCACGTGCGTACGGGCTGCTAAACAGCGGGTTGGTTGTCTTGGAACCATCAAAGGAGGACATGTCAGGCTTGACAGAATATCTGTCAACCTCGCCGCTCGTTCCGACATTCCGCTTTGCTGATCAGGACCTCCTGGCTGCTTTCTATGAGGGACGGTGGAAACCCCTGCCTTGGTGCTATAACGCACTCAAAACTCTCAAAAAGGTCCACCAGCCATTGTGGAGGGATGAAGAGGTCCGCTTCCTCCACTACATCCTTGCTGTGAAGCCGTGGCAGACCAGGGTGGTGGATGAGTGGGAGAAAGAGATACACCAATGGTGGTGGGATAGGTTTCGCCTTCTAGAAGATCGATTGAGTCAGGAAGGCGACGAAAGAACTCTGAAGTTCGTAAGAGAGAACGTCGCACAGTAGTTCACGGAACGATTGTTGTACATATTATGTATTGAATATACGACAGCATACAAAAGCGACCCGCATAATTAATACCGTTCATCGTTCCATCCAAACTCGAAAACAATATCAAAACCGTACGGAAGTAGGCTGTATTCTCTCTGCCACCAGGGCAGCGATTTCTGATCGCGCACCGGTACGTATGTAGTTGTGGGTTCTGATGCCGGTGATATGATTTGTGAACGCAAAGCGGTGGCCGGTGATGTGGTGGATGGGTGAGACTCGTTGGAAGGGGCGAACACCAGCTTCCACCTGTTGAGAACGATATTATACAGGTTCGCGACGTCCGACATCAGCAGCGCGGGCTCGGCGGGTTGTTGTGTGGTGTTCGTCGGCTGTGGAACCGTCGAGCCCGTAATCAAATTTGTCTTCTTCTCAATTTCCTTCTTTTGCTGGCGAACCGCATCCTCAACATAAAACTTCAAACTGTCCACCTCCCACTGAGTAACGTTGAACGGTTCAAAGAAGACCTTGTTGGTGACGTCGCACCAACACCTATCCGCGAACTGCACGACGGGAACATCGAGAGTAGAATTTGGTGGAAGCATCGCTTCCAAGGCGTGTCCGAAAGTCGTGATATTGTCGTTCCAGGGTCTGTACAGCGGTGTGTCGAGAGTGACCGGTTGCCAGTAACAGGAAGAGAGGAAGAGAGCCGTTAGAACCACGATGCAGTTGAAGCTGAGTACCAGATCAGGATGACCGAAGGTCCATGACGAAACCGATAACGTACCATGCTTGCGCGTGCATAGCAGTTGACAAGAGGTACAGCAGCAAGACAAATGGTGGACTCTTCGGTAATGGAAGAATTAGGAGAGGGAGAAACCACCGCGTACACCACATCGTTGCTGATCTAACGTCGACGCGTAAGATATCGAGCGAATGCTGAGAAACGACGTACACACCGTGTGTTGGCTCACGAGGGAGAGGTGGCCTTGCGTCAGGCGAGTTGTCCGCGGGTCGGTTGCCGAATGCCATTTGTTTGTTCCGGAAGCCGTAGCCAAACAAACACTTCTCCGTCCGGATTCTACGATGCCAGGTGCGCTCAAGAGATCACCGCTGAAACGACCAGGTGTGACCTCTCGGACCCCCAAATGAAACTACATCTCAGAGTATCTTTCAGAATGGCCGTACACTGCGCTCGGTCTGGAGGGCTCGGCCAATAAACTCGGCGCGGGAATCATCAAACATGATACCGATGGGTCCACCACCGTCTTATCTAACGTCAGACACACATACATCACGCCCCCAGGGGAGGGCTTTCTGCCCCAAGATACTGCGAGGCACCATAGACAGTGGATACATTCTGTCATCAAGGATTCGCTGAAGCAAGCGGGAGTGGGGATCCAAGATCTCGACTGCATATGCTTCACGAAAGGTGCCCCGCGAAACACCTAAACCACTGATCGCAAGGCTTACGCAGGCTGTAGGACCGGGAATGGGTGCACCCCTTCAATCGGTCGCTTTGGTGGCCAGAACTCTCGCGCTGATGTTCAACAAACCATTAGTTGGGGTAAACCACTGTGTCGGACGTATGTATCCCTCGCCCAAGCTCTGCTATCTGAAACCTAACTCCCGGATATCAGACATAGAAATGGGTCGACAAATAACCGGTGCTCAAAACCCAGTCGTACTCTACGTTTCAGGAGGGAACACTCAAGTCATCGCCTACTCCCAACAACGATATCGCATTTTCGGCGAGACCCTTGACATTGCCGTCGGAAACTGCTTGGACAGATTTGCTCGGGTGATTAACTTGAGCAACGACCCAAGTCCGGGATACAATATTGAACAAGTAGCCAAGAAGTGAGCACTTTCATAACCACCGTCGAAACTTCCATCCCTCACACGGGAGCAGAGGAAAGAAATTATTACCACTTCCGTACACAACAAAAGGGATGGACCTCAGTCTCTCCGGTATCCTCAGCGCAACGGAGGCATATACCTACGACAAGCGATTCTCTCAAACCGCCGAACCATCCCTCGAGAACGACACAATCACACCCGCAGACCTCTGTTTCTCCTTACAAGAAACCGCCTTTGCGATGTTGGTTGAAATCACCGAACGCGCTATGGCGCATATCGGGAGCAAAGAAGTCTTAATCGTAGGCGGTGTAGGGTGTGAGTCAACTCTACGCCCCCTCTTTCTAACAAACATGACTGATTTTGCGCCCGATTCAGGCAATGAACGGTTGCAAGACATGATGGGCATCATGGCTAGAGAACGAGGCGGCAGCGTATTCGCGACTGATGAAAGGTTTTGCATCGACAACGGGATCATGATCGCGCAGGCTGGACTCCTCAGCTATCGAATGGGTTCCACGACACCATTGTCAGAAACATCATGCACGCAACGATTCAGGACGGACCAGGTCCACGTCGCCTGGAGGCCGTGAGCCACCCTATGACAGAAAACGCTTTACGCGGCCTTAATAATTGCATGTAGCTATAGTAACGTAGCGGGGGGTTGTAGCCCGGGCTTTAGTTCTGTTTCGTAATGTACATATTGTTGGGTTGGGGTTGTGGGTTCTGTTGCCAAACAGTTGAAGGGTCCATGGGTAGTTCAATGGGGGAACCAAGAGTTGAAACCGAAAGATGCTTGAATAATCATATCGAGAATCGTGATCTACAGCGCCCATATCTTGACCGTTGCGTCTCGTCCACCGGAAGCGAGATACCGGTCCATGTACCTGATGCGTTCTACCGGTCTAGTGTGACCATTCGTGAGTAGCGAAGAATGCTGCATCGTCGTACGGTTGTAGATCTAGGGGGTGTTTAACAGGGGCGCCGAAAGTAACGAGCAGGGTTTCACATACCTTGATCGCATTCTCCCCTGTAGCAGCAACGATCTTCCGACTGTCAAACTGCAACCCGGTAACGGCGTGGTCATACTTGAGAGTTTCAAATATTCCACCGCTACGAAGATCCCAAATCTAGTGTAAGGTGGCAGTCAGCGGGTAAATCAAAACAATGGAGGAATCTTGGTTACCCGTAACGACTTGTCCAGACTTCCAGTGACGACATGAGTCTCATCGAATTGTAGACAAGTCACCGGTGCGGTGTGCCCCAGTAATGTTCGGTGTGGTTGTCCAGTACGCACTGCACAAGATTTAACATCGATCCGAGTTTATCGCAAGCGTTAGAAATACTGACTGTCCCACAATCGAACCACGCCATCCCCACTTCCGCTGACGAGCGCGTACCCCCAGAACTGTACTGCACCCAAAAAGTCCTGGTACATTTCCCAAGTACCATCAGCGTACGGTGGGGTAGGAACAGCGAAGCTTCCGATGGATGCGGCGGATCCTGGGAAGATTGAACCAGAGAGACCGGGCGTGGAAGAGGTTGGAGGGTGCGAAATCGCCCAGAGAATGTCCATGGTCATGACGCATTGACCTGTTGTAAGGTCCCACTGGCGCATCGTCTTATCGGAGGCACCAGTAACCTATGGGTATTGTCATTGGGAGTCACGGCAGGAGTGAAAACTACTTCAGTACTCACAAGGCAGTCATCCTCAAAGTACATTGAAGTCACAGCTTTACTGTGTCCCTCCAGTGCCCTCACGAACGCAGTTTCCTTCCCGAGTTCGCTACCGCCAACCGAACCGTTTCGGATACCATTTGGCCGTTCAACCATCTCACCATCACCACCGTCTGAGCCTGTTGCGTCGTTATAAGCAACAATCTCTATATCTTCTTCATCCCCGACTCTACGAAGGTCCCAAAGTCGAACGGTGGAGTCGTCAGAACCGGTCAAACACACGTGGTCTTCGACCTGAAGACACTTGACGGTACCCGTGTGACCACGCAAGCGACCAATTTCTTGGCCAGAAAGCAGATCCCAGACTCGGGGTTGAGGATCTTCCTGCGCGGCACAGACCAATGTCCCATACGGTTCGGAGAAGTCTAAACCTGTGATGGGTGTGGAGTGGCTACTAAGGGTCTGTTCGCGTGGTGTTAGATCCGACGTTTATTTTTCCATGTGACCTCCGTAGCTCACCATGAATGCAACACCAGGAGGCAGCTCGTGATGTTCCGAAGGCAAGAAAGCAGGGCCTCTCCTTCGTCTGGAGCTCGGGGGCATGTGATGACCCAAATTCTTTTGGGGTTTGTTCGAGGAATGCTCAAACTCCATACGCTCCCGAACTCCTTCCACTACAAAGCAGAGTGAGAGCCCAGTCGGATAGAAGTGGAAGTAGATGCTCACACTCATCACCCAACTCGAGTTCTTCCTCCTGGAGTTTGAGAAGATCCTGCTCCAACTTTGCGCGGATAGCGTCGAGCGCTTGGATCTTTGTGGTGATTTCCGCGATCTCATTGTTCACCAAAGCCTATGGGCGTGAATTCGTAAGTCTGCTGGTCGAAAAGGGAGTGGAATAGCGCACTCGTTTCACTTGGACGTTCCCCTTGTCCTTCAGAATCTCACTCCGCTGACGCCTCAATTCCTCCTTCCCAAGGATTTTGGTGGTACCCAGACTTTGCCGTGGTTTCCGCTTGGCTTTCGGTGTTGTCTCATTGACGAGCACAACGTCTTCTTCACTCACAACACTCTGAACCTCGTGTTCATCCTCTGCCAGCAGACCTCTCGCATTCAGTCCGAGTTTCTTCAAACCAGGTGCAGGTGCGTCCACGTTGCGGGTCTGTCGCCTCCTGCTCTTCCCTTTCTCGGCACTGGGGATGGTAGCGTTGAAGCCACGCAGCAGCGAGACGTTGGACGCAACACCTTCAGGTTCTGGCACCTCAGCCTCGAGTAGTTCATTGGCCGCCTCCACGATTTGTAAGTCGCGGGATGTAATGCGTCTGCTCACGGTGAAGCGTAAGGGAGCTCTTGCAATTGTCGCAAAATCTGTAGTTGAACGGCCAGTGTTCTTGATGTAGTTAGACTTGCTAGATACGGTCGCAGCGTGGCTCATGATCTTGGGCGTCATGATAGCAGGTGCAACTGAGTGGCCCAGTGTCAGATCAAACACGCATACATCAATAGGTTTATAGGGCACCGTGGACGAACTCACGGTCAGAGAAGATTTTAGTGGAATCCTTTCTGTGTCTAAAAGGGTTCAGGAGAGATTGGAAGACGGGTTCCGTCCGTCCCGCGGAGGACTGGGATGACGCATTGTCCTGGGATTGAGGTCGTGTCTGTCGTTTCTTTGGCGAGCTCGAACGGTTTGTAGTCATTTATGCAAGAGACGGTCCACCCGGTGGCCGTCGTAGCCTACGGGCTCAGACTCTGTGGTGGTAGAAGAGCAAGAGTGAACGCGCTGAGCGTTTTTCCGAATTTCGCGGTTTGGAGTTGAGTGTCCCGATTCCGGTAAAGTGGGGAGCCCGCTTGGTCCGAAGCCACACCCACATCCGTCATGCTCAGACTCAGCGCATACAGGGCAACACCACGCGTGTTCTCTCTTTCTCACTCCCTGCGCAGGTATCTCCATGCCGACCACGAATCTAAGTACTCCGACAAGTTACGGAAACGCGCTCAAGAGTGGGGTGACACTTCTTCACGGCCAAATTCACGAGCTCATGTTAACTTACCGTTCCGCAGGTTGGGCAAATCTCTGAACGAAATACGTCAGGAGATCAAGGAGGCGGAAAGTCTCCGGTTAAAGCAGTGGTCTGAAGAACGGGAAAGAAAGCCACACGAGGAGGATGCTATAGCCACTCCCTCCCAAAAAACATCCTCCGGGGTTTCGACCAGCCGACCGGACCCCGCTCCGAGGAGAACCAGTCGCAAGGACAACTCTCCAGTAAAGGTACAAAAACCTGGTATTCGCCAAAGCCTTCGCTAACCGCTTTGCAGCCATTAGTCGATATCCTTAACTTGGACCGGCTGCTTGAAAAACCCCACACGGCGGAACAGATATCTTCGTTATGGACTGCTTACCATGCATCCAGATCCAAAGGCACAGGCCGAGGCTTCATTTGTGCTTCCGTTCCGGTGGAAATATACAACAAACTGATGGCAACTGGAAAGAAATATCCTGCTTTTGCCGTCCCTCTCCTCCGAGACACTATACAGGACGACTCTGGTGAAGCCAGGCGAGCCTACGAGTTCTATTTCCTTCAATGGGGTTTCCACGAGGTTCCTCCAACACCGACGCCGTTGGACCCGTTCTCCAAACCACCTCCCAACCTACCCGTCTCGAACCCACAGACCTCCACAGTTCTCTTGACACCGCTGCAAGAGTACAAATCACGGACGACTTTTGCAACACCCTACCTCATCTTGACATTCTACACGGACCTCGCGAACAGCCATGGACTTGTCCTTTTGCGGGGTGAAATCACCCCGACGGCCGCTTCTGCAGGGACCAACTCAAATTCAGACTTCCTGCTATCACAACAAGACGCGCAACTGCTCACGGTGCATCTACAACGGTTTTACCTGCGGGGTGGGGAAGAAGATGGCGCGAAGGAGAGATATAGGCTGTTGGAAACCTTCCACAACACTCCGGAGGAATTTAAGTGGGAGGATCTACTGAAGCACGCGGAACCTATTTAGCTTTTGGACTTAGACGACGATGATCCCGTTTGCCGATCATCTTTTTCCACCGTTGTGATGTCGAAAGATCTTCCAATATCTTCCTTCGACGTCCTCCTTCAGAAACTTGTCGCCGTGCTCGAGCTTAGTAGCACTGGAGGCGAATTGACGCCACAAGCGAGGCAGGCGTTGTTGCAAGCTGTTCGTTCACCAGAAATTGCGTCTGAAACACACCGTGCTGAGTGGACATTATCGTGTAGACCAACGATCTCAAGGATGCAACTACCCAAGCGAAATCTTTGATAAACGCGTTGCCTGGAGGAGAACTTTGTCTGGACGAGCAGGATGAAGTGATTGACATGCTCGAACGCCTCAAGCAGGCAAAAAAGTGAGTGTTCGTCTCCCTTGTCCCTCACTGGTTTCTGATCATTGAAGAGCACAACTGGAACAGCTTTCGCAATACGTTCCCTCAGCTTCCGCTTCAGACAGTCCTTCAACAGACGCGAAGGACATCCAAATGGAGATTGATTCCACCGCATCTACACCAGGAGCATGAATATAATCTATGTGGCATTAACTAACGGTTCTTTTGTCCATGGTCCCATCGTGGCAACCTCTTCCTCCAACTCCCTAATGAGTTCTCCAATCTCTCCCTCACGCTCCGGATCCATCTCCTCCATCTCCTTCCCATATATCCTCCCAAAGGTCTCCACCAACGGGGGGATGACCTCGCCGACGGTTATCGGTTCTCCCATAGCATTCTCCATACACTCCGCCTTCACATCCGCCAACCCACACGCAACGACCTGGTTGAACCAAGCCAATGGCTCTCGCGTGACGTTGAAAGCAAATCCGTGAGACGTGAGTCTATGTCGGACCTGAACTCCGATGCTCCCAATCTTCGACGTGTCATTTAGAAACACGCCGGTGTTATCACTGGGCACGGATTCGATCCCGTATTCGTCTTTTAGGACAGTAGACATCGTCTTCTGTATCCTGCAAATATAATCCCGAATACTCATGGGAGGTTGGTACCTTCCAAGGTCCATAAGGGGGTATCCGACGATCTGACCGGGACCATGATAAGTTATCTGTCCTCCCCTCTGAGTGAGAAAGAAATCCGCCCCGAGGTTTGTCAGACGAGCGCGTTCGAGCGCGACCTCTTCTTCCGTTTGCCGACGTCCCGCGGTGTACACCGGTCTATGTTGCAAGAGTAGTAGAATCTCTTTGTGGGCCGTCGGGTCTATTCGTCGTGTGGCGAGCTGGATTTGGTGGATTTGCTGTTGTAGTAACAGCGTTCGGGCATAGGGAAGAGGGGTTCGGAAAGTATGGTAGAGGACAGACATTGCTTACTCACGTGGTCGATCGAGCATCCCCTGGCTTACGAATTGACGAATCTCTGGCTTGATTTTCACGATCTTGCTCTCTGGAATGGCTGGACCACTACTGCTTCATGTTGCTCTTTTGCTTTCGATATTTCCCTCGTTCTCGAGCCAGGCTGCTCAGGTATACTGGTCTAGTCCCGCTGCTGGTGCCGTCTTTGGTCCTGGAGATACATTGATCGCCAACTGGACGGCCAATTCTACACCATCATCATCGAAGGCCTCGAAGAACTCGACCACAGTATTCAGGCTTTGCGAAACGGTTTCTGAAGGCTCTCAGAATGGGACGAGTCCGAGTTGTGGAGAACCGGTCACGCCCCTGATCCAGCAAAGCGCAGGATCGTACATCACTTCATTGCAAGTCGCTGTCTTTGGGTCAACCCCGTGTGGTAGTGTTGACTGTTCGGTATTTAGTGCTGTACCAAATGTTACGGACAAGGTTGGGGTGTATCTCGAGATGGACGACGCATCGGGACGGACGTCGATATCCCCTAACTTTTCGTTTAGTCGTACGGCTAATTTCTTCTTTCCTCCTCTCGTACTTCACATTCTGATTGTACACAGCTGCACCGGGGATTTTAAACGCGACGTTAACCAATAACAACAACACTCGGGCGGAACTCCCAGATATCAATGCAAATCACGTCCCGGTCCCTGCTGCTGCTTTGGCTATACCCCTCTCTTTCGTCGGCGTCATCTTGTTTTGCTCCATCTTCCTGTGTTGTCATCATCACAGAAAGCTTAAACAGGAACGGGCTCACGATCTCCAACGCTTGGCGCTTGCTAGGGAGAAACTTGGTTACGGATTGAAGGAAGCCTCATCAAAGTCATCTGGTTCACATGTGATCTATCTGGATTCTCGTCCCACGTCTCCTGGCCGGAATCACTCTTACAAGGAGCCCGTCAAGCGAGGTTACTCTTATTATCAGGACGTCTACACGCCTGTGTACCACTCTCGGACTCGTTCATCTGATTCGACACCACCAGAATCTCCGAGATACTATTATCAACAGCGCCCTCCCCACCCGCCTTCTCGCGGCCACAGTCGAAGGGAAGGTGACCCACGGCAGTACACTCGCGAACCGTTCTATAGGGATATGGAAAGAACGCCGATGGACCCTCTGGAACGAGGACCTTCCCAGGACTACTTCCAGCTGCCTTATGGGTACCAGTATACTTCTAGAGCAAGAAGAGACCCAAGGAATGTCCCAGCGGGACTGTTCCGATCTGTCAGGTCACCGATCATGCAGGGGCGGTACGACGAGAACCAATCTCGCCACCAACATCGCAACGCATACCCCACCCCGCCCGGTCTGGAACAGTACCACCACTCTCACCGCTCTGAACCGCATTCCGAACGAGAACACCCGGCGATCAGGGTCTCACGAGCGACGACGGCAAGCACGCTCCCCACTCGACGGCACTTGACTCCTCCGACACCTCTGGAACGATCGTCGAGGCAGGTCCGGACGCATCGTTACCGTTCGGAGCCGGTGGCGTGGGAGAGAGAACGAGAAGAGGAAGACGCGTCCGTGAACGAAGGGGTGATAACGAATTACCTCGCTCCTTCCCCGAACCTGAACCAGCCCAGCCCAGCCACCACCGACATACCAGCTTGTTTGTCACCGAGGGTCCCCACTCCACCCGACAGGCTCTACGTTCGCAGGGAAGCGAGGTTGTTGGATTTCGAGAAACCGTTGCCGGTCGCTCCGAGTCGCGGATACGGCTACACGGTTGGTGAAGACCCAGTGTATCGGGCGGTCGCTGATGCGCTTGGGCGGAGATGATTCGGGTATCATGGTTTATTGGGCGGTCGAGTTCAGCTTCCATTCATCGGGCTTTTTTTTACTTTGGGTCTTTGCCGCACGACGACTTCTATGCTTCACTTCCTCTCGTACGTACATTTCTACGCTTGTTTCACGTACGTTACGTACCACGTTCGCGACGAGCTACAAACTTCGTTTTCCATTCCACCTGCTGCGCGTGCCCAAACGCAGATCAGATTGAATCGACCCCGGATCGCCTACGCGATGTGCGGCTGAGACAGGAAGCTGGGAAAGAGGGGAACTGCGAAAATCGTTAAATAGGGGGGGAGGGGTGTGTAAGCGGGCCGCAGATGATTAACGAGTGGGAGGTGGGGGTTAAGGTATGAAAATTTTGATACGAGGGAGCGGCTAGAAGATAATACTAAGTAATAAGTGAGTCCACAATAAACGATATGGGTCTTTGAGTCCGAGAAGGGCAGTACAAGCCTTAAGATGCAAGCGGCGGAAAGGTCTGACTTGCGATTAAACAACAGTGAGTGAGAACGGAACGAGTGGACGGCTTTTACTTGCTGAGTATCATCGGAGACGTAAAGTACAAAAAGGACAGCAAGAAACAAAGGAAATCCCCAAAGAGAGCAAAAAAGAATCCGAGGATGAGCGAGTCTCAGGGGGGGTTAAAACACCTTCATGTTGGTGTCATTGTTGTCACCAGCACCCTGACCAACGCAGGCTCCTCGGCAATGGTGTGCAATCAATCCGAGAGTCGTGCGAAGTGGGCTTGAGAACGCCAGTATTGTGGATACGCCCTCGTTTTTTCGGTGGGTTTCGATCCTCATCCTACTCCGCGCCAATGTTAGGACCATCTCCAATCCACTGCCAAAGACCTCGATCACTTCCACGTTGAGCACCGTCACCTCATCGTCACCAGGAATGGATCGTTTGCGGACAACAACCCCTTCGTGAACGAAACAGAACTCCATCAATTCACTCCATGTTTTGGAGGTGATCTTGATTTGACTATTTTCCTCGCCCTCGAAGTAACCTTCGGAGCCCGGAACCCAGATATCCCATTCACCACTGGAGGGAATAACGTGAACATCGTTCCAGGAGTAGGCACCCTGGACGATGTTTTCCCCGCTAATGTCGCCGAGAGAAAGGATGGACATGCGAGAAGCGGCAGTGTGGAAGGAGGCACGGTCCGAGGACATAGTGGACATTAATGAATCCCGAGCACCATTGCGAACCCCTCCGGATGATCTGAGCGGCCAAGGGTCCTCGTCCAAGTTGCCGTTATGGGCCGGAGTGCGCCAAACAGCAGGTTGAATAGGGGACGAATCATCTTTAGCGACAGCAAACTCCTGTTGGGCCGCCATGGACAAGTCGGCGTAAACCGGTCCGGGAGAGAGGGGTACCAAAGAGTTCTTGTGGGCTGGTGAGAGAGCTGTTGTTCGAATTCGGTCAAGGCGGAGCGGCCTAGACCGCAGCGTAGAGGAGCTATCGGAGGAATTCTCTGTATTCAGACTTGTGTGGTGTTTTGGGGACTGAGGCGTGTCGCTATCTGTTGAATGGCTGTGGTTGGAGCGGGTTCGATAGGTAACGGACGGAGCTAGAGCCTGTAAAAGGCTTTTGGAGGAAGAGCTCTTGAGTAACGGGAAAGGGGAACTAGGACGATTTCGGGGCGAAAGCAACCCCAGGAATGGCTTGGAGGGTTCCTTCTTCTCTGTGGTCCTACTGCCCTTTATGTGGGAGGCACCTTTGAAGTGGGAACCTGTGGGACTGTCCAGGTTCAACGTCCAATCGGAGAACTCGGACCGGTCATTGTCTGTGGACGGAGTAGGAGGGAGGGGCCTGACTGGGGGAGGGAATTTGGGCGGTGGATGCGAGGGAGGCGGGAACGGGGGAGGAGCGTATTTGGAACGGGTAAACCTGCTGCTCTCATCCGTTGACTTGGTGACCACTGTGTTCTCAGAAATGGATGCAGCCCTGGACGCAGCTCTGGATGGAACCTGCGAGGGAAAGGCGTAGGGGGAGATCACATCGCTCTCTGCAAAAAAGTGGGGGGTAGGTGTCAGCGACCTGTGGTCAACGTGGGGCTCAAAGACGCAAGAATTTGTGCGGGCGAACGGGTCGGCCTCTGGGGTTAGGACGCGGTCAACGGTAAACGGATCATCCTCAAGGGTAATAGGTTCCGTGACGAGATCGGGAAAGCCGAATTGATGAACAGGAGATGTGGGATTTGAACGGCGGGTATGAGTAAACGGGGATAAAGGGGTCCGGGGAGAATGAGAGGTAGTCGCGGTGGAGGGAGGAGAATCCGCAAACTCGAGTTCCGTGTCCAGGGTGAGGGAAATCTTCGATCTTGAAAGTTGAGCGAGCCGCGAGAGGGATGAGGTTATACGGGAGGTGAATGTACCCGAGTTTGACTTGACAGATGGCGGTTGCATTACCTGAGAAGGTGTGAACGAGCGAACGGAAAAGATCGCGGAGGGGCTTACCGATGAGAGAGATGAATTGGTGGAAGTGGTAGAACCACGTCTTGTCTCGAGGTACGACTGACTAGGGACGTCGAGAGGGAGCCCAGAAAGAGGCATCGGAGGAGTTCTTGGATTGAGAAACGGAGGCGAGGTTGGTTGGTCGTCAACGACCTCGAACTGGAGAGAAGAGGACTCTTTTGGAGTTGTGAGCAATGAATAAGGGAGCAGATAACTAGGCTCACGAAGACGAGGAGCAGAGTGAGGACCAAAGGAGATGGAAGGGGAGTGGAAAGCGAGGGATCGTCGCCAGAAATGGTGTTGGGGGACAGAGTCTTCGATAAAGGAACGACAGGGCCTGCGAACGTGTGGTTCAACAATAGAAATGTCTTTGCTTTTTCTGGAGCTGAAGGCGGGAAGGGGGAGGGACTTTGTCCTTACTCGGACCGGTGGAGATGGACCGTCAGCCAAATCTTCACAGTCGATTTCCGTCACGGGGGGGAGATGAGAATCATCTCTTCCCCGCCGAACGAGAGCGGTAGCGCGGGATTTAACCTTGCGGAGGAGACTGGGGGGAGACTTTTGCTTTCCAAGGTCAATGGAGAGGCCGTCGAGGTTGAGGAAAGGTTGCTCGAGGGCATCGAGGTCATGTTGGTCGTCGACATACGAGTCCAGCTCAGCGGTCCATTCCAGGGAGGCGGGGGAAGACCTGGAGGGGGCAAAGTTGATCAAGGGGAGGGGAACGCGGTCGATGTCTAGAGCGGATGTGAGGAGCCTGTCGAATTCCTGGACGGTGAAAGAGCGATTGAAAGGAGTGGGATGGGCCTGCTGGGAGGACATTGTGGGTTGAGGGAAAGGGAAGCACATCAGCATCGTCTTGACCAGCGGTGGACCCTAAAGTACACCGGGGTTGAATCTGAGTCGTCGTCTCTGAGGTCGCCGACGTTGTTCATATGTCTAATAATCCCTAATTTCATTTTCTAAAACGGGTATCATCATGCCCAATTACGAAACCCTTCTTTCCCACGTGATTTACCGGCGGCTCACGCCCTTCCCTGGTTCTTTGACCGTTGTTGAAAATCATCTCTCTCGTCTTCCATGAACACGAGCATCGCTTCCCAGACACCCCTCCCAATTTCCAGGACAACGAGCTTGTCGACTGTGCAACCCAGTCCACTCCTCTTTTCTGTCCATCCTTGTCATCCCGAGACCCCCAGCCGGAAGGGGAACTATGACCCATTTTTGGTGAAATCACCGCAACCACCCTCTCCCGGTGGCCATGTGGTTACGATGCCGATTCCCAAGAGTTCGTCCTATAGCATCGAGGCATGGAATCTCCTCCGAAAGTGTCATTCCTGGTTCTGAATCTTGAATTTCTCGTGCAGATTGGTCCTGGGTCCTCTGATGAAATCGAGGTGACCTCTTTCCCCCAACCCTCCACGATTAGATCCCTCAACTGCCATCCTAGGAAATCATGGTTATATCCCCAAAGAAGACGTTGCCCCAGATTTCAACCCTCGTAATTTAGCCTTTCCCGGGTTCATCATCATCTTTTTTTCTGACACTTCTCGCTAAGCACGATGTTTTTAATCTCATCGCTCCCCTCGGTTCCGGTGTTGCTGCAGAAATATTTCTCGCAGAAAGGCAGAACGATTCTCTAAACCGGTTGTTTGCCATCAAACGTATGCGCAAGTCCCTCGTCCTCTCGGAAGACTTTACACACGATCCTCTCTCCGAGCAACTCGCTCTCAAAACCGTCACCTCGCTCGGCTGTCCTTTCTTGCCCAACCTATACGCAAGTTTTGCTGACGATCGTTACCTTTACCTCGTCACCGTAAGTGCTACATGACTTCTGGCAGCCGCGTACTCACGAACGGGAATAGGATTTCTGTGCCAGAGGAGATCTTCTCACTTATTTGATGAGAGATGGTGCGTTTGACCCGGATGCAACTCACTTTTATGCCAGTGAATTGGTTCTTGCGATCGATGCTCTCCACCGGGCCGGGATTGTTCATCGAGACCTAAAACCGGAGAACGTTCTCATCAATATCTCCGGTCATCTCGTCGTCGCAGATTTGGGTTGCGCAAAGCTTATTCAACCTGGATCCTCTCACTGGATAGACACCTCGTTCTGCGGTACAAAGGAATACCTCGCACCCGAGATGGCCCTCGAATGGGCTCACGACTTTTCCGTAGACGTATGGGGATTCGGGATACTCCTCTACCTCTTGGCGTTTGCCCAGGTAAGAGCGAGCCCTGATTATCTACCCTCGCCACCCCTAATGACTTCAGCACCCATTCATGTCGGCCGAGGGAGAATCAGATGACTCTACTACCATCCGCCGTAAGATACTGTTGAGCCCCACAATGCCTCCTCGGGACTCCACAGATCGCGATGGTTCCCCCTTGGCGAGCCTGATTGGTCAGGTACGTCTTGACCAGTTCGCCCTCGTCCCCATCCCACCATTTAGAACATCGTTCTGGGCAGTGTCTCGAACGAAATGCTGGCTTACGACCAAAGATTGGTGACATCAAGAAGCACACCTACTTCTCTACAGTGTAGCCACAATTCCATCGTTCGCCTTTGAAAACGTATTGACATTGCGTCTCTCTAGCGATTGGCAGCTACTTGCCTCACAACAGATACCTGGTATGGACGCGTTGCATACATCGATTCCCATGACTGATTCGTCAACAAAGTTCCACCTTCACGGATATTGGACAGCTCAAACGTTTTTACCCCGTCTGCCTCTATCGATTCCTTCTTCTCTCAAGGCCCTCAAGAATTTTTCGATTCCTCCGTGACCGGTACCTCACACTCGTTGAATAATCTAGATATTGACTCCTTCTCATTTCGCTGGGACTTCGGTCTCGACTGTGAGGACGAAGACGGGAGTGTTTCTGATTATGGAACCGTGCTACACACTGGGGAAACTAATCTCTCCGCCCCTCTGACGACTACCACTGGCCTGAGTGTCGTGGAGGAAATCACCGAAGGTGTACTCACCGATTCAAGATCGACTTATACATCACATCGTCTCTCTCCTAGTCTGCCACCTGGCGACAACGAACTTGGCTTGCTCTCACCTCACGACCACAAGGTCTTGGCGGTGACCAGAGATTGCAACAGTATACTCGGCCGCCTTCGGTCGGTGGGCGAAAGAGCCATACCTCGCTTTTCCATTCCTTGGCCTGTTCTCGCCCCCACTCCCCCCACGGTCAATGTTCAGGTAGACTCTTCTGAGAAGCCTTCAGCGGCCCTTCACCCACGACCAAAGAACAAGCTTCGGAAGAAGGCCCGGCCGTCGATAGCCATAACATTGGCGGTTGAACCCGCGTCTTCATTCTCCCTAGCTCAGCCATTTCCTCGCTCCCTGGCAGCTTTGCAGGCTAGCACCAACCCGGTCTCCGCCCAGCCTGTTGCTGGGTTCCCCTCGGCAAAGTCCTTCCTGAGTTTCCAACTGCCTCCGGTATTTTCCAAAGCACGGTCCAAGCTACTACAAAAGTCGACTTACCGGCCATCCAACGACATAGTTGTTGTCGACAGCACCTCGACTACGAATCATTTTTCTGTGGACCCTTCTTCCGGTATCCGGACTCGCTTATCTGGAGGCCGCGTCTCGCGGGATACCCGGCAAGCACATATTAGCGAAAGAACTGGGCCGACTGGCGATGATGGAATCGGAGGCTTCCCCACTCCGGCCAAGCCAGTCGTTCATCATGGTAGAAGAGCTGGCTCTAAGGAGGGACCTATTGCGCATAGGCGGTCGAGTCAGATTTCTACTTCGTGGGAGCTCGGACTGGGGCTTGGACAAGATCTGCGTCTGAGGGTTTGTGATCTCTGGCGTGGACGCGGGGGGTGGTGACCGGTCTTATCGCCCTCTTGGACAGCTGATTGGCAGACATACATCTAACTTTCCCTTCTTCATAAGATGATACACCTGGTGGTTTGGTTTGGTGGTTGCAAAGTTGATTCTCCCCCCCCCCTCCGTCACAGTTTGCCGGATCGCCAAGTCTACCCCGAATCTACTAAATCGTCCTCCTAGTCGTGTTTGAATTCCAGTTCTTCTCGTGTGACCCGCTTGCCTGGCAGTCGGCATTGTTTCATTTTTTGTTGTTAGCTTCCGTCCTCAGTGTTTGTAATCCCTTCGGTTCGTGCCCTCCCATCAGATGATATCCTCAGATTTTGACGGGCAGGAGGTGGTGAGCTTCGGAAGAACATCGCGCTTTGTGCCCACGATCACCGCCGTGATGCCGTTACCCTGGATGCCGCACAAACTTGGTTTTGACCATCGGCTTACGGTGTAGACATGAGGCTTAATGACACATCCGTGGTTGAGCAGAGAAATTGGAGCGAGGCTTCGATACCAACCTGCGCCCTGTCTGATTCTGCACACTTGGCCGTCGCAGTCCAATCCCACCCGTCCTCGCAATTTTTATCAATGAACGTCGGACATTGGACCCTCCCTGGGGCTTCCGATCGGAGTGGAGCGAATCGAAAAAACATACAGTACGTAAATGTAACCCAGGGGGTGTGAGATATGTGTGTAGGTCTGCGTATACCGAGGGAAGGTTCTATAGCTATAGCGACCGAACTTTTTTTTCCCGTCGAGGAGAGAATCTCACACAATTCGCGCGCGCGTCACAGCAGAGATTTGACTACAGCCAACATGTATGCATATCGATAGTTGTGGAGACGACGATGGACCCCCCCCCCCGTTTTGGGCGGGTCGCCCAAAAGCTCGGCCCGTTTCGGGATACTTTATCAGCGATCTACCGGACCTTCTTGGCTTCTGGTAGCTTGAACCTGTCATCGAGGTGTTACCCATCGTCTATTCCCATAGCTCGGCGCCGAAAACCCGTCGACCGGTGCTCCGGAAGTATTCCGAAGTCCTGCGAGAGAAAAAAGGATTTGGTCAGTTAACGTTAATCCGTATCTACGACTAATTGATGGTTCATCGAGGGGAGAAGGATCGAGAGAATAAAGTTCGTATACCAGTCGCGGAGTCCCACACAGCGCCATCTAGATGGTCACGGAGCGATCATGCGCTCTAACTGACAGGGCAAAATGCTGCGCCGGAAAAAAAGAAAGTTCGTATGCGTTGTCGCTGGCGATCTGAATGGCGCCGAAAAATGATGTCTGACCGTGAATGAAAAAGTGTGGAAAGGGAAGCGGTGGTGGGTGGCACACTAGATGACAGTCACAAAAAAAACTCACTTGTATAGTTTTCCATGAGGCAAAATATCCGTCACGAAAACTCTCATCGCTCTCAACACGAATCCGAACCATGATCCGACCGTCCTAGCGAAAAAACATCTCGAGCGTCTTCGTGAAGAATAATCCTTTCGATTCGTTGAATGAAGAGGCCTCGAGGTCCGGTAACCTTGCCGAGACTTTCCTTCCTCGAGTTCTCGGGTGCAGCATGTACAGGCGTCGGGGCACGAGGCCGTTGCCAGTTTGCGAAGGCGTGGGATTCTGATCCGATGGCCATCGGGTGGGCAGGCTTGCCTTCGAGGTTACCAGCTCTCCCGAGCTGAGGGAGCAAAAGAAGGGCGAGGAGCGTGGTCCCAAGAAGGTTGGTCTAAAGTCGGATCAACAGTCGTCCCAGGCTACGTCGAAGACTTACCTGGAGGTGCTGGTTATAGCTGTACTTCGACTTGACGAACGTCGTGCTGTATACACCAGCATTGAGAATCACAATTGCCATGTCGACACCTGTTTGACGGTAACGTCTACATTCCCGAACACCTCCGCCAGGCTGGCCTTGGCCGTATCGAAACGGACCTGACCTTACCCCCACGCTCGGCGATCTCCCTGGTCATCCCAAATCCTGAGACTGGTGTTTCCACCAGTGACCAGGACGGTTCCCCCCCCTTGAAATCAAAGATCCTCCTGAAGTTTGGGAACGGGCATGAGGAATTGGGCGATGCTCCATGGTATGGACTCGTCGTGATTACATAAAAGTCGACGAACGCAAATACGAAAATCGCAAGCTGGGCGGGAGCGACTGACATTGTGGTAGCAGTAGGGGGGAGGATGTGATAGCGTCGAGTCCCTTTTATAAAGCCTAAGGAGAGGGTTTTCAGTCGAAGGCGGGCGCCGGTAACCGGAAATTCCGAGACGATGGGTTTGGGCTAGATAGGTCTCCCCCGACCGCTCCCCACAAGTTCTCCTGGTGAAAACCATTGGTGGTTCCTGAAGTCCGTGCGACTATGCAAGAATAGCTGTGGGTGTCGATCGGTGGTCATGCAGACGAGCTGATCCGGAAAGGAGAAAGTGATTGTCGTCGCGTACATAACTTTTTCAGTTGAGCGTCGCTTCCTTGTGTGCACTGCTCGGTGCACTCGGAACGTAGTGGCGACCTGGATTTTTAGCTGTCGAAGCTGCGCTATACGCAATGGAAATCAAAAAAGAAACAGACCGAAATGTCCTTCGCACTCCCCCCCCTCCGATCCTCTTCAAGCCCTGTCAATTCCAGGTACCAGGTACGATTTGGCACAGCAGGTACGCGTGCTCACATCCGACCAGTGATCGAAACCCTGTTGTACTTAAGCTTATCCAATTATCAAACACTGATCACCTTCATGGGGGTTCCTGCTGATATCACGATCGCAAGAGCGGGGGGATCAAGAGAATCTCTCGTTCATCGGTCGTTCTGGGACTCAGTGCCGCAAAACGAGAGGGTGTCCATGTCAATGTCCTATTTTTGAGCCGTATGTACGGCAGAATTCGAAATGATTGAAATTACACAAAAAATCTATTATTTCACCAACAAGGACGATAACCTTTCAGCCCGAGTGCATCCCTTGTATAAGAAAAGTTTGCAAACCGATATACAGCTTAACTGCATCAGGACCAGCCATCGAACGTCCTCCCGCCGCGGGTATGACACAACTTGGTGCGAATATTTACAAGTGAACGGCCGGAGATTTCTCTAAGACAAAGATATTTTATCGACCTGCCAGGTGTGCTGATGGTGAGACCCGGATGACCCTTTCCGAAGACTTGCGTTTTGTACTGCATCTTGAAGGTTCTGTTCTTCTGTCGGGAGAACAGATCATCTCGTGAAGGGGCATTGGCAGAGGATTGATGTAGTTGACTGCGTAAGCATTATTTGGCTCGACTTCATGGAAACCCTAGGTTGCGAATTGACATGGAGCTGTCAGTATTCATTCCCCTATGAATCCTGGGGAAAACAGCCACCTCTAGTGTGCCTTCAGCGGTGTCAGAAGGCTGGGTCGTGTTCGTGCTGTCCGACTGCGACGGCAGGCGAGCTTCGAATATGCCTGTGTCATCTCTGGAGGTTGTAGGGCTGTTATTCGATGATCGAACAACAGGACGGAAGAGGTTGAAGAACGGTTGTGGGTTGTTCCTCCTGGTGATCGTCCGAGCGCGTTCAATCATCTCCTCCTCGTCGGTTGAGATCTCGTTGCCGTCCGCATCCAACCGCGCTGAATCAAAAGTCTATAATAAGTGCATTGAATCTGATGCACGTGTCTGTACCTACCCCATCCACGCCGCCGGGACGGTGGCCTTCGGGAAGTTACAGGAACAGATTGTTGTTCTGAGTCTGACGGACTGGTCATGCGCGAGAAAATGATGACTTCGGCGTCGTGGCGATTGATTTCTCTTCGCCGTTCCCGGTACGAGTCATCGACAGTTGGAGGGGTGGGAGCAACCGGGAATCTCCGTCTCCTTGGGACATCCCATAATGGTTCCACGGAGCGCGGAGATTCAGGTTCCAAGTTGACAGTGTGCACGAGTTCGTCCCCATCAGCATTTAGTCGCCTACGTATGCGATAACTCCTACTCCGATCCCCGCGATCATCGTCCTCCCAACTGTAGAATTGTCTGGGATGGTCCGACTGCGTCGGGACGGAGCGTTGATCTATGATACGTCAAATACGATTCACTGGCTTGAAAGTTGGGTATCCTTACGAATCACGCGCCGCTGCGCATGCCTGATGATTTCAGCCATCCGAGAGTTTCTTGATGCGGTCTCTAAATCGGGACTCAAGTCCACGAGGGGCGTAGGACTCTCCATGTTGCGTGATGTCCTGAGCATGTCGATCACAGAGCCCAAGATCTGGGACCCATGACGCGCCGAAGGGTTCTGTCGTGCGGCAAGCCTCCTTGCCAGCGTTGTCGAAGAGTCGTCACTGAGGGGTCTAGAACGAGTGTGATTGGGTGGAACAGGTGTTGTATTGTCTTCTGATGGGGAGACGGATCCGCTCTGCCGATCATAGACCGCTGGGTGTCTGCTGATGAATCTGAAGGGGCTCATCTCGGACCACTGCAGGGGTGTGGCTGTAATGTATAAAGGAGGGTCGGAACTGACAGCTGAGGTGGAATCATCACTTGTGTTGTCGGTGAGGACAAGCGCTGAGTGTGATGGACCAATATCGTTACCGGGTTCAACAGCAGGACCTCGATTGGCGTGGGCAGCCATTGCTTGTTGGTAGGTAAGCAAGATACGGCGTAGCTCTCGAAGTCGCTCGAAAGCAGCGTCCAAACTTTGAGCGGTCTGTCGAAGGCTATCCTGAGCTAAGGAGTAGTTCTCGAAGAAAGTTGTGGCAACAGGGGTTGGCCGGCCCTCGGCGTTGGTTGTATTCACAGTATCCTGATTTGGGTCCAGCGTCGATGTATTAGGGGGAGTTGAAGGGTCCAAAGAGGGTGGACTGTGTGGTATGGCTTTGTTCCGCTCCCGAGTGTGAGCGACCAACTGGGACCGTACAAAAGGACCATGTACTCACAGGGGACTTCAGAGACAAAGAAAGACCTTCCCATGCATTCCCTTGTAAACGCAGAAGAACTCGTAGAGAGCGATCGCAGTCGAGGGCAACGAGGGGGGTGATGAAATGATTCCCAAATATAGGCGGGAAGATGGACAAGTTTTGAGGGTGCGACAAAAAGAGAGCGCACTCGACCCAAGGCGGCGGCTTCCTTTTACGGCATGCCGTCTCCATGACTGCTCACTCGCCAGGCCTCGAGATAATCTTGCCACCTCGGCCTAAACATTCTTTAACAAATCCCGGAGTCCTCGAAACACACGCATATTGTAAGTCATTGTCTATCCGTGCTCATTGTCTGTGACATCGTTGCTCCAGCCAGGGGCCAACCACGACAATACGTGCACAGTGTTTGCAACCATCGGGTCTCACGGGAGTTGGTCCACGCGTTCGTACTTGTGGTCCTCACGGACTGTTGCTAGCCAACGGAAACCTCTACCTCACGTTTGAGACACGGACGGTCTGAGCTTTCTTCATGGTGCAGGTGAACCTCGGCATTAAAAAATGTCGTGGGGCAAGGGTCCTGCGGTGTTGGACCCTTTCTTCGGTGCTTCGTCTCCCACTTTCGACCCGTGTCTTGACAACATTGATACCAGAACTTCAGCGGCCAGTGCTTTCGCTTTCCTGGGTCAGGGTGGACAGTCTTCTTCACTGGACCGATGGCTGGACACGCGCCCCCGGGGACCCTGTCTCCCATGAGGCCCAACGGTGACCGAGTGGAATCCGAGGATCCTTGGGCACGTCAAACTGATTTAATCTGATAAGACGACGCTCGAGTAACCAACGCCCCCCCAAGCAACCACTCGTCCGGCTTCATTTGCTTCCGCTTTGATTTCCCGACGTCCACTGTGCCACTATTGTCCGGTACACTCTATCGCTAAGGGCTGCTAACGTCAAACTTCTGGCCATCATACGTTCTGTTCTCTTACGCACACGTATCCCTCTGTAGCTCGCTCATACCGACCTTGGGCCGTTGCCTAAAGGCAGTCTCTCTTCGACGAGAAATATCTGAACCGATGAACTTTCGCACAGGTCCATGTTCCCGGTTAGGTACGGGGACGGGGACGTTCCCCGCTGAGTAGACAGTGGGCACGACCTTGCTGAATTGAAAATCGCGCATATATGTAAACACTAGTACTACCAATCGGTTGCATCTTTTTTCAGGGCAAGTTTTGGCTCTGGAAATTATCCTGTTTCACGGATACGCCATGAATGCACGATCCCCGACCAATGAGTGAATGGGTATTGTTCCCGAAGAGTTTCACACTGACCGATTTGAAATCATCACGCGTGACCGAAGATAACTTACCGGTCCCCATAATCTCGTCATGAAGCTCGTCGGAAAGCACATAGACAAGGCCAGACTGGTCAGTTCTCTTTCCATGTCGATGATCTCGGACGCCTGATTTGAGACGGTGTAGGGCTACGTAAACCTCCGGCCTGAAGATGATGAAGATATGTGGCATTTGTACAACATCATCCAGAACGTGAGCTGAGACCACCCACCTCTCCGTCCACGATGATCTCATAAACACGTTGCATAGGGTGATCTGGTTCGAGCGCCAGCCATACGGTTCGCATATCTCATTCTCTGCGATGCACATGAGTGCATTAAAGACAACATTGAAGCCGCGTTCAGAACGTTTCCACCACCGGCACCGTTGACTCTCAACGAATCCGAACTAATCTCACAATACGTGTCACTAGAGTCGAATTTTCTGCTGCAGCTTCGAGCAGAAATTCCAATGAGGCATCAGCCGGTCAACAACCGACTTCGTTCGCAGCGCTCCACATCTCAGGACGGGTCGCAGCGGAAAATGCTTATGTCAAGATGAATGCGTTCCACACTCTAGACATTGAAGTCGACCGGAATGTCCGCATCGAAAAGGATGAATGGGATAGCATCGCCTTGGCGACTGTAGGAGAATCTTGTGTGCCAGGCAGAGGAGCAGAGGTCGGGGCGATCGTCTGTGGAGAAGGCTAGTTGTATTCGATTCACTCCCGCGAAACATATTACAATTTTCATTGATCAGGCACGGCGGCGTTCTGTCTGCTCTCGCAACACATGACAGTTGTCAGGCAGAGGATAGACGTCTCGATTCCGAGGAAAATGTCGTCCTCTTCGTCCGCCCATGAGAAGGGGTTGGCTAAATTTCACGACGCGGTCTACACCACATTCTTGAGAGTGATACCCTACGCTTCCACCTCACTCCGTGCCATCGTCATCGCTAGTCCAGGCTGGGTCAGAGATAGCGTCACCGACCACATCTTCAAAGAGGCTACGCGGACCGGAAACAAGGCCCTCCTTGCTGTCAGGAATAAATTCATGAAAATTCATGTAAACAGCCCTCACGTCCATTCCTTGACTGAGGTCCTCAAAAGTCCAGAGGTAAATCCTTTATTCAGAATCCATCCCTAGATCAACTGATTCTTATATCTGTAGGTGATATCGCAGCTAAAAGAAACCAAGTTTGCCCGTGAAGGGATCATGCTTGACAAGTGGGTATACCTCAGCTTTCCGATCATCCTGGGCGGGGATAGGCTGAACCGTGCCCCCAAGATTTTTCAAGATGCTTAGTTCGGACGAGATGAGGGCTTGGTATGGTCCAGACCACGTCCGATTGGCCGCAGACCGCGGCGCTATTGGAACGCTGCTGATATCTGACGAATTGTTCCGGTATGTGATTTACTCGCAAAATCCCGACCGCTTCGCTTACTCACAGGCACAGGGCAAGCGACCCACGAGAAAGGAAGAAATATGTAGCTCTTGTCGAAGATGTACAACGAAAGGGCGGAGAAGTGCTGCGATTTTCAAGCATGCACGAATCCGGGCAACGTAAGCTTGTTACGCTGTTTATCCTGCGAATTGTGATTGACCTCTTTCAAGAGCTGAATCAGCTCACTGGAATCGCTGCGATATTGACTTTCCCTCTGGATGTCGAGGTGGTCGAGATGGAAGAACGAGAGGCAAAGGAACAGGCGGCCGGCGAGGCTGAAACACAGATAGACGGTAGTGTAACGCCGGCGGGAACTTGATGAAATCAGAATTGATCAGAGTTATCGTGCTCAACTTGAGCATGATCATGGAACTTGGTTGTTCCTTTCCGTCGCGAAATGAAATCGTAACAGAACCTGTCACGTCACCTTGGTAGGGACAGTCATGCCAGAACTTCCAGGTGGGCCGGCCGGCGTGTATGGAAACGCGTCTCTAAACCCGTCTCTGGGCCAACTCTGACCATTCGGAATACGCAGAAGTCGAAAGGGCTGCAACGTTCATCAGGGACACCGCGACTGGGAAGAGAATAACGCGTGTCGAGACTGTCGAAGACACAATTGTCTACACTGGTGGGATCACGCATGAACAGTTTGTAGGGAGCTCCATGTGTATTTCTTGTTTCCGCACTCACATATTCCCCAGCGCGACGAGTTAGAAGGCCGGGTCGTCAAAACCGCGGGCAGGCGTGGTAAGTACGTCATCCATGCGTGACGGTACAGCGTGTTCAAAGTACTATTGCTAGGCAAGGTCTTTTATATTGAGCTTGAAGGGCCAGGAAAGATGCCCGTTCTTCATTTCGGCATGACCGGTATGCTGAGGGTACGCGATTCCATAGTATTCTACTTCCATTCTATCTGACGGGTGGGTGGTGTCAGCTCAAAGGCCAGCCTGCGATGTATTACAGGGAAACACCAAAGCAGCCAGACGAGACATGGCCGCCGCGGTACATGAAGGTACACTCTACACTCCGGCTACGTTTTGTCCGAGCCGTACTGACACCCACCCAGTTCATACTGCATCTCGCCGACCCAAACGACGAGGGAGTGGAGACACTGGAACTCGCGTTTTTGGACGCCCGACGCCTGGGCCGCATTAGGCTCTGTGCAGAACCATTGAGCGAGCCGCCGATTTCGGAACTCGGTTTCGATCCCATTTTGTCCATGCCTAGCCTCGATGAGTTTACACCGCAGGTTTTGAAACGGAAGGCACCCATCAAGGCAGTGCTCCTGGATCAATCGTTTAGTGCTGGTGTTGGGAACTGGGTGGCAGGTAAACGCTCCTCTTCTCACTCCACGATGGTATCTGATACGTCCAGACGAGGTCCTCTACCACGCACGTATTCACCCCGAACATCGAGCAAATACGTTATCAGCCCCCAAAATACAGCGATTGCACTTCTGGATTGCTGAAGTGTGCAAGATTGCGGTCAGCGTAAACGCGGACGATACGAAGTTTCCAGACGACTGGCTCTTCAAATATAGATGGGTTAGTCGAGTGGTCGCTCTCGGGTTCCATCTCTCACGTTTTGTCAGGGCAAGGGCAAAGTACAAAGTGCTATTTTCAAGTTGGTGAGTTCCCCTTCATTTTCGAGCCGGGACACTACCTTAAAATGCCTGTAGCCGTCGGGGGAACAGGCTGCCCTCAGGTGGGTCACCATTGGCGGAAGGTCATCCGCCTACGTCCCAAAGGTGCAGAAGCACCCCAAAGGACCCGTGGCATCTAAAAAGGAGAAGGGTAGGACGTCGATGATGATCGATAGTGATGAAGATGGTTATGAGACCGAAAGTGACCCCACGCCCATATTAGACGAGACACCGACTGCCGGAACGACGAAGCGGAAACGCGAAGTGAGTATAAGGCGAATCTGTGCACCGGCATCCAGTTTGCGTGCTGAAATCATCATATCACAAGACTACAGCTTCAGAATCGAAAGCAAGCAAAAAGCAGAAGGAATAGTCTAGCTGATACTACACCCCCAGCATAACGGTACTTCTCGATAATTTTTCTGAAACCCAAGAATATTACGAACCCATCTTGGTATAATAATAATGACGCTGTTACTCGCTGAAATCTTCCTCATCCTCGTCTTCTGAGTAATCCTCCTCTGCTTCGTCATCGATGAATCCATTGAGTCCGGGCCCATCTTCATCACTGTCGTCCTCTTCTTCGTCCTCGTCTCCTTCCATGTCATCGAAACCTCCGAGTTCGACGTCTTCGAGACTACCGCTATCGTCGTCCATCTCGACCTCCACGTCATCCTCCTCCACGTCATCCTCGCTCTCCCCTTCGACGTAGCGCTTGACCAAGTGGGGTACTGCCGATTGCTTGGATTTTGGAGTTGTCGTGAGGGCCGTAGGGGCATTCGGAGACCTCGTCTCCATCTGAGATAGCGCCATGTCGAGACGTCCACTGAGATTCAGCAGACTCTCCTGCAAGGCCAGTCTTGACGTCAGCACTGCGTGGAGTCCCGAAAGCCTCGTGATCAGATCCGGCATCTGGAGGAATTTGTAAGGATTCAAAGATAAGAAGCCATGGACGAAGCAAGGGCTTACGGTCATAAGGTGTCCACTGTGCACGGTTAGCACCACTTTGACCCAAGCAATCAGGCTGATACCCCTTTGTGAACTCGCACCTCCTCCTCCACCCTTCATGTTCGCCGCTCGATGCCCCCGCCCCAGCCGATCCACACATGCCGTCAAAAGTGGTACAGCAAGTTGTGGAGGAAGTTTTCGAACCGTACTTCGTATCAGAAGCGGGTCAGAGTGACTCAGACATGTCTCCAATAACCGTGAGTCTGACGAGTGCAGCGCTTGAATCAGCGTCCGAGTCAACGAGCTTGCAGGTACGGAGTCTGGTGCAGCACCCCTCGACTTTCTGGGTTTCCCATTTGGTTGTTTTGTAAGACCATCGCCCTCGTCCTCGCTTTCCGAGGTGCTACCAAGTTGAGCTCCTTGGTCACCTCCGGAGACTGCAGTGAGCCGTTGTCCTAGGCTGAGTTCTGCAAGGTCGACGTCAAGAGCGCCTTCAATTTCACCAACTACCCGGCCGTCCGCTGAGGGGTCTTGCCCCAATTCTACCCCAGAACGGATTTTCAAGTTCGAGGGTTCAGCATACCGCCTGATCGAAGGCCCCTGTATGGCATTGTGTCAGCAGGATTCGAGGAGTCAAAACACTATAAAAACCTCGTTAACATGATCCGAGATGAGCACATCTCCGGTGTCTCGAAGGACGACATTAACCTCCGAAAGGTAATTTCCATCGGGACCCTGATATTGCTGTGTAATGGTATCGTGAGCTTCGGATTGGATGGAAAATGGAAACGCATCACGTACGGCAGTGTCGAATACAGGCTTGACTCCGCCGGAGATCGTTGCAATCTTCAATTGCCCACGAGAGAAGAACGAAGTAGAAACTACTTCAGAACTCGCCGAGGCTTTCTTGTACGAAATGGCGATGGTAGACGTAGGCTCGAGGTTTATGACGTTTCTCGAGGGTGGATCAGAGGGTAACGAAAAGATAGATATCCGCCCACTGGCCGAAATGGCCAATAACTGGTTGGCAGAAGTAGAAAGAGACCGAACATCGGAATCTAGCGGTGCAGAAAAGACGATATGACCTTGATTTGACTCGATCTCTGGAATCTCCCATGCATAGAGGAACCTGTCAGATTCCGCGCAGGTGACGAATCGTGACGGCGCATCCCAGTAGATATTTGATATCAAGGAAGCGTGACCAGTGAAGGTCGCCAACTCCTTCACTTTTGATATCATATTCAGGTGAGGAGGGTCCAAGGAAAGAAGTTGGATAGATCGGTGAGCAGCTAGCAGCTGCATCGGGGAGTCCTCGCTTGTTGACGGCTGTATGGCGATCGCGCTGTACGGAGTTGGGGATCCGGACTTCCAAGTACCAACAACCTCGCCAGTCCGAACGTCCCAGAAAAGTATTGTGCCATCCGCATCAGTGGACCATAGGTTGTGTCTGTGCGAAGGGGATGCCGAGGCCGTGAGGGCGTGCACTGGTGTCGTGTTCCTCGCATTAGACAACACTCGGACAACTCTCCCATGCGAGTGAGAAAAACAGCATATTGACCCGTCTGATAACCCAAGAAGAACTATATGGATTCCAGGAGAGGTATGTTTCGTCTCCGAGGTTGTGGCATCGCGTGTTTTCCGTTTCTTTTTCGAGGGGGAAGGAGTTTCCGAACCATCAGCTGGAACATCCTGGTGCATGGTCAGGTCAAGGTGAGCCCATTGTAAGCAGGTAACACGTCCAGATTCGACCACATGCTCTGCGATGGATTGAGATGTTTGCGTGCTGTATACGCGCAATCGGTGCTTGTCGACCGAAAGGGACAAGAAGGCAAAGTGTTCCCCATCTTGAGAAAACTGGGATAACCTTCGCGAACTTGTTGCGTCGTGTACGGTGGAGAATGTGGTTTCGGGCCGGCTTTTTGGTGGTTTGACCCTTGGTTTTTTCGGCTTTCTTACACCGCTGGTAGACATCGGTGAAAGCTTGCGTCCCGTAAGACGGAAACTCTTAGCAACAAAGGACGCAGGGGTTTGCGAGAAATAACGGTTACCTTTGAAGAGGAACTGGGTATAACTCAGTCGGCCAAAATTTAACTTTGTCGGCAATCTCCGGTTCTCGCCCCGACTGACAAAACGCGGACGAGAGTTGATCCAAGCGTTGCTGTGACCAAACGCCTTGGCTTGGTCCCCCGGCCACTACACATATATAACCCCAAATCCTTGCTATTCTCCCCTTCCTTACCTACAACCACCTTCTTCTACGAAACCGCTCCCCCCGACGATAGCTTGTGGCCAAGATGAACTACGTGCAGGTATGTTGTGATCGCCACATTCCTACATCGCTACCTGACGCTGAATTGGATATAGCTAGAGAAACTCGGTATGGAACACACTATTAGGTTGCTTCTCGCTGCTGACGAGATGTTTTAGGTGAAGGAACATACGCCACCGTTTACAAGGTACGTTGGCTGCGGGATCTTCCGTGGCCTAACATTGAACCCCATCCTAGGGTCGCTCTAGGACAACCAACGAGATCGTTGCACTCAAGGAGATTCACCTCGATGCCGAGGAAGGAACCCCGTCGACTGCGATCCGTGAAATCTCGTTGATGAAGGAGTTGAAGCACGTCAACATTGTCCGACTCTATGATGTTATCCACACCGAGACCAAGTTGGTCCTCATCTTCGAGTACTGTGACAGAGATCTCAAGAAGTATATGGATGCCCACGGCGAACGCGGCGCCCTTGATCCCGCAACAGTGCGAAGCTTCATGTATCAGCTTCTGAAGGGAACAGCTTTCTGCCACGAAAATCGAGTCCTCCACCGTGATCTGAAACCACAGAACCTGCTGATCAACAAAAAGGGCGAGTTGAAGATAGGAGACTTTGGTCTCGCAAGAGCGTTCGGCGTGCCGGTCAACACTTTCTCGAATGAGGTACGTTGAGTCAAATTGCACGGCCTTCCGCGGACTCAGAGATCTACAGGTAGTCACGCTGTGGTATCGCGCTCCTGATGTTCTCCTGGGCTCTCGAACATACAGCACCTCCATAGATGTCTGGTCCTGTGGCTGTATCTTTGCCGAGATGATCTCCGGTGTTCCTCTTTTCAGAGGAAGGGATAACCAAGACCAATTGCTCCATATCATGCGGATTATTGGGTCCCCAGATGATCGTACTCTGAGGAAGATTTCAGCCGATTCAGTAAGCTCCATTGCTATGGCTCCATCTGCGTTGTCTCTGACTGTAGCGCGAAGCCCGAGATTGTTATCAAGCAATTCCCAAGGTACCCAAAGATACCATTCCAGCAGGTGCTTCCGAAGGCTTCGCCACAGGGTAGGTTTACCTTGGAACCCTTGAGCTCCAGATACTGACCACTCTACAGCAATTGACCTATTGGAACGCCTGTTGCAGTTTGATCCCTCCAAGCGCATTACCGCCGCTGAAGCATTGACCCACCCTTATTTCACTTCCTCCGTGGGCCCCAGCGCCGGATACCCTGTGCCCACTCCCACTTCTATGCCGCCGCTAACATACAGCTATGGCCCCCAACAACAACTCCAGCAACAACAACAACAAATTCAGCCACCGGCCAACGTTTACGTTCAAACCTCTATGCCCACGCAACCGGCCATGTACCAAATGGGACAGCCACAAGCCAATATGTCACACCCATACCAACCCGGATTCCATGCCGGGCGGTAACTCCTCCCTTTGATGTTCTCCAACCCTTCTCTGGTTTCTTTGTGTCCAACGAGGGCTGTGATTTCCGACCATAGGAATTTTCCTTCATGTTTTCCGTTATCGGTTTATTTAATCTCCTCAAGCTACTCGTCTGATGTCATGTGTGTACACGTACTAGTTCTCGTTCCCTCGCCTTCCGCTTGATCCATAGCTCGTGAAATGTAATCGACTCAGCTGATCACCGTTGATCTCAAGGTGAGGACACGTTCCTCAGCCAGTCTTGGTAATCTTACGCCACGCCACGACCAATCGCATTCAAATAACCCCCTGACCAATGACGGCGATATCTCTCGCTTTGAATGGTATCGTCGGCGTTATTCGTTCATGGAAGGCCTCTCTTCCTTTCCGCCACCAGCGTGCCGCCAGGGCGTGCAATACCGCGTCCTGTGTACATTTCCATAGTATATAAACCGTGGCTGAGCCCGCCACACATTGCGCCCCACCATGAACCCACCTCCGCCTAGAAACAACGGAGGGCCGACGTTTTGTGGCGTCGTTTACGAAGGAGGAGATAAAGCCATCTCCCACGTTCCCCTTCTTCGGTCAATCATTAACGCGGTGGTAATCGACGGTAAGTACGAGCTCTTGTCACACCTTTTCATTTCCCAGAGTTAATGCGATACATCAGTGTCTTGTAGGGTCACCGTCACCCAAAGCTACAAAAATGAATCGAATGAACCCACGCCCACAGTGAGATACGTTTTTCCGGTCCCATCGCGCGCAGCGATTTGCGCGTTCAGTATGATGACTAGAGACAACCGCCTTATATATGCCAAAGCTATGGACAAAACCGAGGCGACAAGGGAGTTTGAGGCAGCGGTTGGCGAGGAAAGGGCTGCCGCTTTACAGGAGCAGGTGACTGGCGATAGTCAGTCGTTCAACCATCCGAACCGGAGGATCGTGCCACTAACTGGTGAACTAGTCTTCAGAATTTCGCTAGGTTCTATTCCAGCTCATGGGACCATTTCGACCAAGACAGTGGTGCGTATGCACATGCCGGTCCCCTAAAGTATTGGATCTGAGTGCCCGACTAGTTCGTGATGGACTTGATGAACTACGGGTTTCTCTCGGATAAGGTTCAGCTCTCACTACCGCTGGCACTGGGTCAGCGATATGGTACTCTTCCGGAGCAGCTCAACGATGCCGCGGGTAACACTAGACGCATCAAGCTAAGGATAACAGTCGAAATCCAAATGAGTGGGCACATAAAGTCCGTCACCAGTCCATCTCATGAGGGCCTCTTGCTCGAAGAGTATACAACACACCACGGGCGACCTTCTCGCCGGAGAGTAACAGCTAAACTCTTCTCCAAGACCTATCTAGACAAGAATTTTGAACTCGTAATTCAAGCCAACGAGCTGGAACGGTCGCGATGTTTCGTCGAGGATGACCCGCGACTCCCCGGAACAATCGCTCTCCAATTGATGTTGATCCCACATTTCGACCTCCCCCCGGTACCAAAGCAAGAGTACCTTTTCTTGATCGACAGGAGTGGTAGTATGGGTTCGGGCAGTATTGAAATGGCCCAGCAATGCATCGCGCTGCTTCTTAAATGCCTTCCACGCGAAAATACCCAATTCAATATCTTCGACTTTTCGAACACTTGCGAGCGACTGTGGCCACAGAGTAGGACATGTGATGATAAGAACGTACAGACAGCGGTGGGTCCCAACTCAACCCATCAGTTCACTTGTATTTCTACTCACACCTGGCGCTCGCAGACCAACTACGTTTATGGGTTACGTGCTAGCGGTGGGACAGAACTTGGCATTGCTATGGAAACTCTTCTGGGCTCTCGTCATGCATCGGTACCTACAGCCGCATTCATCTTGACGGATGGGGGAGTCTACCCGGTCAGTCATAGGTTGGTGAATATTGATAGGCCGGTTTCTGACTTTCCCATTTAGGACGAGGCGCAGAGAGCCCGCAATGCCATACAGCGTAACATGTCCACTTCCTCGGATACCCAATTACGTCTCTTCATCCTTGGGATTGGAGGGTTCGTTTCTTCAGATGTGTGCGAGACGCTTGCAAATGCTGGAGGTGGAAAGTATCTCCATGCGTCTTCTCCGGAGGATATCTTGTTGCAGTGCACTGGCTTGGTCCGCGCCGGCAGGACTTCCACAATCACGGATGTAAACGTGGACTGGACCTCCGACATATCTCCTGGTCATGTTCCGTCCTCCGGGCTTTTAGTGCAACAAAGTCCCCCCGAGTTATTCATCCCTGAGGTTTACCCTTTTGACCGCTCCCTCTACTTTGCCATCATATCTACCGAGACCGTCCCGAAGCAGGTGACAATACGGGGGAAGGTGAAGGAGAGGGAGGTGTTCATCCGTGTGGATGTGGAGAGTGTAAAGTTCGGCCGCAGACTTTCGGACCCTCCATTCATCCATACCTTGGCAGCGCATAGACTCATCCGGGATCTCGAGGAGGATAGCGCAAAGGGGAAGCATTCTGAAGCAGTCCAGAGGAGGGAGATCGTCAGGTTAGGCGAATATTACCAACTCGCAAGTTCCTGCACGTCTTTTGTCGCAGTCGACTACGGAGAGGTCCCTCTCCATCACCAAAATCAGCAGATCAACCCTTCCACGACCATCAACTCGCTCGTTGGCACAATCTGGCAGTATATCATGGACCCTGTCTCTCTATTCCGGTCGTCAACAGTTGGCACACAGCCGATGCAAGGACGCAGGAATGCAGTACCAGGAGGATGGTCCCCTCCGGACAGCGCAGAATCAGGGGTTCCCTCAGACTCGGGCACGGAGTATAGTGATGACAGTGAGGACCACGACGACTGGGCAAGCAGTAATGATAGCCTATCAACACTTAGCTCCCTCGAGAGTCATTCAAGCATCGATGACGCATACCGTCCTCGGCGTTCAGGCTCCAAGCGTCAACGAGACCACACCCTGTCGCCCCAGGCACCTTACGCACCACCCCCACCAACCTCTTCAACGAACCACAGGGCCAACGAGTTCAAGCCTCTCCCGATCAATCCCCACGTTGTGACACTGGTTCAACAGATGTCCACATCAGGTTCTTTTGCGTTGACGGACGCCCTTGGTGTGATCGTGGGGAGGGATGCTGTGGAGAAAGCTCGGTCGTGGGAAGATGAAGAACTAGCCGCCACCGCTCTTGCTATGGTGTATCTGGAGAAGAACCTCGGCGACCACCTCGAGGTGTACCAAGCGCTGATAGAGAAGGGGATGGAATTCGTAAGGAATCACCCGAATGGCGGGAAGTTTAGTGAGATGTTGGATCGCGCTCGGATGGTTGTCTAGCCGTGGTTGTGAGGGGGAACAGCCATGTTGACATATCTATGGTTTGTATGCAAATTACAGCATTAGGATTAGGGTAAGTATCACAATATCAGATCTAGAGTTAGCTTGGTGATTAGGGGGAACGTGAGTTAAGTCTAATCGTTCAGGATGTACGTGAGGCACGCCATGTTTTCTTCAGTTGCTGCAAGCAAGATGGTCAATCTTCGGTGATGAGGCCGAAATGAATGGGAAGACGAACCTCCATAAATACGAACAGAAGAACGGTGTTGGGACCCAAGCGCATGAACGCCGGAGTCCAGCCTTTGAATAAGAACCTGGGCCCCTCCTTCCGGAGAGACTCCCTAAGGATCTCAAACACCCCTTCCTCACCGGACTGCGCGGAGATGTTGAATAACCCATTGAGTGGACGATGGCACTATGAGTACTTACATGCGCCATCACCCGCGATCTTACAACATCAGTAGGAGCGCAGACAGCTAGAGCCATCGATTAAAAACGGTCGGACGAGAATGAAGGGGCACAAACTAGTAGCGACTGTCCCCGCGGCACAGCTGGCAACGGTGTGTAGCACGAGGTTATCTTGGAACTGGTATCCAACCAACGGAACTGGCTTTCCTAGCAAGGAGTGTTTGAAGTGATCATATCTGTATTTGTGATCAGTCGCCATTGGCGTAGGGTTATTAGGAAGCTACTTGCGATCCCACTTGAGACGCATTCATGAGTATAGCCCTGATCTTATCCAGGCTTCAGTTTCCTTGGTTGCTGACGAAGAACCAGACAGCTCTCACTGTATTCGGAGTTAATCCGCGGGTCAATCCCTTAATCCCTTCCTCTTTTACGAGCTTCACCAAGCCATCAATAGCATGTTTGTAGTTGTATCGTTGTTCCAGAGATCTTGTGGTGTCGCTGGTCATCCTAACAAGGACAATGTCTACACGGGTAAAGTCCACTGCCACGAACACATACGAATACACGCACCTGCTGGATTCCCTGCGACTCCACCCAGCCCTCCAGCCAACGCGGCAGCGGACAGTAATTTGGCTGTAGAGGCCCGGCGCTCACCGGAAAGCCTTTGCTTGATGGCTTCATAGCTCCCCAATCTGACAAGGGAGTAACTCATCTGACGCATGATGGAAGCGGATATCCCGGTAAATAAACCGCGGAAAACACCGTATTCCGACACCGACGTCTGGATCACGCGCAGAATGGACAGGCGCTGAACACCAAGAGTCTGCATCCGGCTACGCGTGTTGGATTAGAAGGCTGCGTCATAGAAAAATCGGTATGTACGTTCGTACATCTTCGTCAGGTCAAGAGGATGTGTGAAGCAGGCAGCCACTATATGCAATAACGTCAATGGGTGGATACATCAGGAGTGCTGGGATGCATACTGGAAGCTGCAATGCCTAATTGAGGTCTGTGGGTCAGCGGATATTAGCGTCGGCAGGATGGCTCAAGACACAGTACCTCCGAGCCTACAAAGAATGAAGTCAAAACACTCCACCATGCACTGGGATCGAAAGTACTCACCCAAACGGATAGTTCACGGTGTTCGGCATTCTGACGGCCTGACCCACCGACCAAGTTCGTGAACAACCCGAGTACACAGCAAATGCGGAAATAGACCGACGACGGTTTTTGCACCTCCGACGACGAGGGCCGTTATAGATGTCGGAAGGAGAGGTGCACGGGGTTGTCACATGCACGTGGTTATTAGGGGAAACAACTGTCACTGTCACTCCACACCTCTTTTCTCCCTTCGGCCACGACTTGCCACCAATCCCTGCTTCTTTCTATTTCTTTCTTCTTGCTCTTCGGTTCGACATGTCCCACGATAACGAGGAGCTTATTGACTACGAGGATGAGAACGACGTTGTTACAAATGCCGCTTCTGCTGTCACCGCACGCGTTGGCGACGATGGCGACAAGGAGAAAAAGAACTTTTCCGGTATTCACTCTACTGGCTTCAGGTATGTCGCGCGCGCATTTTTGTCTTTCATTCTTCTCACAGCTTTCCAGGGATTTCCTCTTGAAGCCAGAATTGCTTCGTGCCATCAGTGATCTTGGCTTCGAGCACCCCTCTGAAGGTATACTTTCTATCGTCACTACATTAACCCACATTCTCAAACCTATTGCTTTCAGTCCAGCAAGAATGCATTCCTCAAGCTGTGCTCGGGATGGATGTACTCTGCCAAGCCAAGTCTGGTCACGGAAAGACCGCCGTATTCGTCCTTGCCACTCTCCAGCAATTGGAGCCAGTGAATGGCGAAGTGTCTGTCCTCGTCCTCTGCCATACCCGAGAGTTGGCATTCCAGATCAAGAACGAATACGCCCGTTTCGCCAAGTACCTCCCAGATGTTCGTGTCGCGACCTTCTACGGTGGCACTCCTGTTGGAAAGGATGCCGAACTTCTCCGCGACAAGTCAAAATGCCCACATATCGTCGTTGCTACACCCGGACGACTCAACGCGCTCACGAGAGATAAAGTCTTGGATGCCAAAAATGTTAAGCACTTTGTGTTAGACGAGTGCGACAAGATGCTTGAACAGCTCGGTTAGTCATGCGCCTTCCGACCACCTGCACCCCCCTTTCTCTTCATTGCGCTATTGGCATTGCAATTCTCTCGTCCGTCTACGCACGCTCTCCGCTTGCAACATGGGGTCACAAGGGCTGGTCAGCCGTGGGTTGGGTTGGATTGAGTGGACATGGCGAGACGCGATTGTGGCTATGTCAGGAGATTTCTCGCTCCCGCGGGTTTTCTCAAGGCGGTTTCGAATCCCGGTTCTCCCGTTCTCCCCCTCTCAAGGCCCACTTGGAACACCCTTCATTCTAAATTTTAGTCATTCGCTGTCGACCATATCATCTCACACTCGTCGTTCATCTTAGACATGCGTCGCGATGTTCAAGAAATTTTCCGGACCACCCCCCACCACAAACAAGTCATGATGTTCAGCGCTACCCTTGCCAAGGAGATCCGGGTTACATGCAAGAAATTCATGGCAAATGTATGCCCAGCTGTCTATTAATGCGGCTCCCGTTCACTTATCTGTCACTTTCCAGCCTCTTGAAATATTTGTCGATGATGAAACGAAGTTAACCTTGCACGGACTCCAGCAACACTTTGTGAAGATGGAAGAAGTTGGTAAGAACAGGAAGTTGAATGAGTTGCTTGACACTCTAGAATTCAACCAGGTTTGTTCTCAAGGGCTGACTTCTTGTTCTACTATTTAACCTCGTCGAACAGGTCGTCATCTTCGTGAAATCCGTTGCACGAGCGATTGAATTGGACAAGCTGCTCGTTTCTTGCAATTTTCCTAGTATAAGTATCCACTCCGGTCTTGCCCAAGAGGAACGGTACGTTTAGCTTGCCTCCCCTATCGGGGCCGCTCAACTGACAGCCCCATTTAGTATCAGTCGATACTCCGCGTTTAAGGCCTTCGAAAAACGTATCCTTGTGGCCACTGATATCTTCGGTCGCGGTATTGACGTTGAGCGGGTGAACATCGTCGTCAACTACGACGCTCCCCCCGACGCTGACTCTTACCTTCACCGCGTCGGGTAAGTTGTTGGAACGAAACAAACCAACTCGTCCTTTCCTGACAATCACTCCAGTCGTGCCGGCCGTTTCGGTACCAAAGGTTTGGCCATCACCTTTGTGTCTTCGGAGGGTGACCAACAGGTGATGGACGCCATCCAAGCCAGATTCGAGGTGGCTATGACGGAATTGCCTGACAGTATCGATCCCGCCAGTTACAGTGAGTCACACTTCTGCGTCTGAGTTACCGCCAAGTTCTTAACGTGTTAAATCCTGTCCAGTGACCTCGTAATCTTGTTTGCTGTGTTAGCCTTCGAGTGTATTCCTGTTAGCTACTGAGCATATCGTACCCGCCACCCAATGAGACTACATACGATTGAGCAGACGGTTTCGAACCGGACCGTTGACAACGTTGACGCCTCAGCTGACGTCAGTGTGGTGTCCAAATCTTTACATTCAATCACCCTTCCTGCTCAGCTGCTCTCGCTCAGGGTAGTTCAATGAGGCGAAAGTACGCTTCGCCCGCGTCCCCGCTGCTATACTTCAAAGATGACATCCTATCCGTCCCCGGCTACACCTTCGAGAGAGTGATTACCTGTTCAGCCCCTTGGTGCTTGATCGCATGGCTCACCGTCGCCCACAGGCCGTCCAGTGGGATGATACTGGTAGCGCGACCTTCGTCGCGGAAGGAGTCAGTCTCAAGGACGGGTCTAGGGTCTTGGCCAAGATAGCCGTGGCGCATAGCAATGGATCGATGTGCCTTGAAAGAGAGGCTCACATGTGGGTGTCCATCGTGCTAACTGTGGTTTATCTTTCAAATCCTCCAAAATTTCACCAGCCTCGGTCGAATGGCAACCTCATCAGAATCTATAAACGCAACACTCAGGCTGATTGATTTTTTCACAATACCCCGCTCGCAGGGCGACTGTGTCGTGCTACTGCTCGTTCACCCTGGCATCAACTCTCTGGGACGGTACTACCCTCCCGCGAAGGTGAATGACATCCTTTTGGGTGATGTGTCTCGGGTACGCTCCCTGAGTCATGGAGACATGTACATGATAGAGGACTCGGATACAATGGAGGAGGTGGAGACGTGTGATATGATGGATCTCGCAACTTTCCTTGAGTATGTCCTCCCCTGTTTCCAGATAACCTCCCCTCTAAGTGCAAAGCTACAAGGTTCGCTATCCAAGCCACCCACTGCCTGGAGTTACTTCATCGGTGAGGGAAACAAACTATCTTTTCAAGGAGATAACTTTACGGCCATTTAGGAACGGGTTTACTCACCGTGAAGGTGACAGACCAACCACACGATATACCCACCGTGGCTTCTAAATTTTTCATCGACAGTCCGTGCGAACGCCTTCCACTATAACTCGAACGGTGGTCTGGTGCGTTTCATCCATTTTGGTAACAGGTCCGTGTCGCTCGAGGAGTCTGGAGGGCCATCTGCGTTTGTCATAAAGACGCACGCTCTTGAGGAATCGGACAGAGCGAAGGTAAAGGAAGCCCTGTGTTACCTTGCACCAGAGCAAACCGGGAGTGTCGAAAATATGGCCGAGGACCACCGAACCGACCTCTATTCCCTGGGAATCTTCTTTTGGACCTTGCTTGTTGGGAGGGGGACATCACCTTTTGAAGGAGGGCCGCTACAGCTTCTTCATGCCATCGTACAGAAGCGACCGATGCCGGTTCACGAAATTCGCAGAGATGTACCACAGGTGTTGGCATTGATCATAGAGAAGGTGATGGGCGCGCTTCCGCTCGAATGCTCCGCACTCACTTCGATTTAGCTCCTTTCCAAGAACCCGGAAGCACGATATCAAAGTGCGCTGGGCGTAAGGAATGACCTGATGGAGTGCCAGAAACGGCTCCTAGAGGCCGTTTCGCTCGCGTCTGAACAAGCTTCGGAAGTGGGTATCTAGCTGTGCCGTGTCAAAGACTTGCTTAGTTTTCCTAGCTTATTCCGTACTTTCCGATTGGCGCACAAGACAAGTTCATCGTGAGTTTAGGTGGGGTGTAATAGTGATGGCCTGCTAACATGTCGCGGCAAATAGGAATTCACACTTCCCCGAACCCTTGTACGGGAAATTCTGAGATCACGCTCGCATCTTTTTGATTCCTTCCTTAGTTCGGTCGGGACAAGGAATCAGAGATTCTGCGCAATATCATCCGTCAAACTTCGCAATCGTTTGCCTCGCATACAACGTCTGCAAAGGGCCCTTATGTCTTGACATCGTCTGATTCCCAGTGCAATGGCTCAGGGAGTGGCGGTGGAGCCGAGGACCAGAGCGATACTATGACCAGCGAGGGTTCTGTCACGACCTCCTTGCATCGAGCTGTTAGCACCGCGGAAAGTGTAGCATCCCCATCCCTTGACCAACAGCCGGCATCTGGCTCAGGGGACAACCCGAGCAGACGTCCTGCGGTGTCATCCGGTCGCGTCTCCAGAACGCGGGCAGTCTTCGTTGTGGGGCCAGCAGGGTAGGTGGTTCAACTTGCCTCGAATGCCAGTTTAACATACTCTTCAGAGCGGGGAAAACTTCATTGGTACTCGCTAACCAAGCAGCGTGGAGAGGTGCGGGCTTCAATCTGCCTTGTGTGACCGACGCTGACGTAATGTGTCAAGCTCATGGCTTGTGGGGCCAAGCCAAATTCCAGCGGGTCGACTCTGCACCATTCTCCGGCCTGGTACGATGCACACCTGTCATAAATCGTGCACACGCTTACGTTTACCTATAAGCTTTCCTGTCTTTCCGCAGTCCTCCGGCAATTCATGGTTTTTGACACCGAGCTACATCGCTTCATCGCTCAGCTCAAGTATAGGCTTGGACCACAGTTAATCTTGCTCCCGCTCTTATACCATGGCGCCCCCGAACTGAAGGATATCTTGGCTGCGCATGATATCCATATCCAAACCCGTCCAGAAGAGTCTCTTGACACCTCAGAGCTACGGACAAGGTTCCAGACCTTGATGGTCAGCATCCTATCCATCATAGCCGAGATCCGGTTGTTCGCGTTGTTCCTTGATGACCTTCAAGAAGCCGATGATTAGTTGCGTACTTTGTATTTACTCCCCAGCCCTGACCTGTTGATTCGTTCATACAGCACGCTGGGTCTCATAGAAACCCTAGCGAATTCCCGGACACGAATGGTGCGCATGGAAAAGATCATTCCGACATGTACTTATTGCCCCTTAGCTGATCTTTGGGACACTGAGGGCTGAGAAACAGTGAGGGATTTAATGAAACAGTAGTCGTGAAATGCTAACTGTCGAACAGGCAAGTTGTCGACCGTCTAAGAAGGGTGTTCCCGAGCAGCACCCGTGCAACGTGGATTACTTTAGAACCTCTCGGGCATCAGGATGTTTCAAACCTCGTATCATACGCTCTACACAGACCAGCTGGGGACTGTGGAGAACTCTCTCATCTACTCCTTAAGGCATCTTCAGGCAACGCATTCTCGGCTCGAAGCATTCTGTTGATCTTGTATCGCCAAGGACATGTAATTTCCGTGTCTCCTCTTGACGGAACCGTCTAACTCATCCTGATAGATCAAGTTTGACATGGAGAAGAATCACTGGGAGTGCGTGCCATCCTCTATGTGATTGGGCCACGCTGACGTTTTCCCGCAGTTACGATATCACCGCTATTGAAACGAGTCTTATCGCTCAGAACGTTGTATCTGACCCGAGCGACGTTACATACCTGGTGATGCAACTCAGACAACTCCCGGAGGAAGCCAGGATGTATATCATCTGGGCACTTTTCTTTGGTACAACGTTAGTCCTGGTATCGATAAGCACGGACATCTTCTGATCCCAGGGTAGGTTCAAAGTGACGGAAGTCGCATTAATGATGGACTGGTCCAGCGGCAGCGAAGGCGACGAAGGGCCTGTCGAAGCTTGGGATTTCGCCAAAGTACTATCAACAGTCAATGACGAATCGGCCAGTATCGGAAAGTCTATCAGAGGGCAGCAGATTGCCATTTCAGCGGGATGGCTTGTTAATCGTGCACGGGACATGTGTAGTTTCACCCATGACCGGTATCGCCAGGCAGCCCAAACAGAGTTAGACACATTTCCAGAGGAGGCTGTAGCCAAGATGTCCCTGAAGGTTGGTTTTATTCA